>JFJP01029821.1_pt1 | contig 10502 bp, 5 predicted proteins | sample 431651 | NCBI WGS metagenome assembly JFJP01 (sample SAMN02602958, study PRJNA72255) | Microbial mat metagenome, whole genome shotgun sequencing project. | biome: fresh water; feature: sink hole; material: water; isolation source: purple microbial (photo- and chemosynthetic) mats found in... | reverse complement strand
AATTGATTCAGGCAAAGGAACTGGCCGATGCGGCAAACATCGCGAAAAGTCGTTTTTTGGCCAATATGTCTCATGAAATCAGAACACCCATGAACGGCATATTTGGTTTTCTTGAACTGCTCCAAACCTCAAGCCTGTCATCGGACCAAAAGGAATACATCCGGGAAGCCAAGACCGCTTCAACAGTATTGTTGAACCTTATCAACGATATTCTGGATTTTTCAAAGATAGAAGCGGGGAAACTGACAATGGAAAACATCACATTCAACCTGAGAACAGCGGTTGAAGATGCTGTTTCGCTTCTTGCGCCGAAGGCTGCGGAAAAAAACCTGGACCTGCATGTCATGATACAGGCAGGGGTTCCGGAAGAGGTGATTGGAGACCCGTCCCGGGTCAGGCAGGTACTGAACAATCTTGTCAGCAATGCGGTAAAGTTCACCGAGAGCGGAGAGGTGGTCGTTTCAGTAGATTCCATCGAGAAGGAAGATGAAATGGCTGAATTGTCTTTTGCGGTCAGGGACACCGGCATCGGAATCAGTCAAGAGGCGATGACGAATCTGTTTCAGTCCTTCAGCCAGGCGGATGCCTCCACAACCAGGAAATATGGGGGAACCGGTCTTGGGCTGGCGATATCCAAAGAACTGGTCAAAATGATGGGCGGAGATATGTCAGCAGACAGCATCCCGGGAGAGGGCTCGGTTTTTCGCTTCCATGTTTTTTGCCGGATAGCCAAAAGAGCCTCGGAGCAGAAGGAGGTGTTTTGTCATCTGGAGGGCACGAATGTTCTGATTGTCGATGACAACGTCAATAATCGGAAAATCATCGGTTCCTATCTTCAGGGGGCCGGTCTTGCGGTTTTCGAAGCAAAGGATGTCGGCAATGCCATCACCACGATCATCGCCAACGCAAATACCAAAAACAAGATTGGCATAGCGGTGATAGACTATCAAATGCCTGGCATGAGCGGATTTGATCTTGCAGCTGCCTTGAAAAGCATCCCGATTGCACACGACATCAAATTGATACTGCTTACCTCGGCCGCTCAGAAGGGAGACAGCAGAGCGGCAAAGGAGCATGGCTTTTCAGGATATTTGACAAAGCCGGTCAGAAGAGATGATTTGCTTTCCTGCCTCTCCATCGTATTGGGATTGAAAAAGGAAGAAGAGGCAGATGCGCAGGTCGTGACACGCTATACCGTGAAGGAAGTCAGGAATGCCATGAAACCGAAGATTCTGCTGGCTGAAGACAATGCCATGAATCGGAAGATTGTCGCAAGAATCCTCGAATCCCATGGAATGTCCTGCGACATGGCGGCGGATGGCCGCGAAGCTTATCTGGCACTTCGGAAATGCGAGTATGATGTTGTGTTCATGGATTGCCAGATGCCTGTCATGGATGGCTATGAAAGCACATCCAGAATCAGGGAGGATGAGGGAGACGGGAAGCATACGACCATTATCGCCATGACGGCCAATGCGATGGAAGGGGACAGGGAAAGGTGCATGGCAGCGGGAATGGATGACTATATCAGCAAGCCAATAGACTTTGACAGGATGTTCACGCTGATAGAGGAGTATCACATTCGAAAGAAGACAGTCTGATATGGCTTCGGCTCTGTCAATCCACCATGAAGGAACAAATGTACTCCGAACATCGGGCTGGAAGGGAATGATGGAAAATCTGACGAAACTTGTCGAACTGTCTGAGTATTTCCTTCAATTGGACGAAGGCGCCATGGATTACCAGCGTGCTTCAGATGAATTGATGGATCTGACCGGGGCGAAATATGCTGCTTTCAACCTGTTTGACATGGACGGAGCAAGCTTCACCACGGTGGCCATTTCCGGGGACAAGGGACTTGTCAGGAAAGCGACAGGTCTTGTCGGGTACGAGTTTTTGAATAGGAAGTGGCCACGGGATCCGATACGATCAGAAAAAATCAAGGACCACACCATTACACGATTCGCCAATCTGAGCGCCCTTGTCGGCGAGGCCATCCCAGTTCCCGTGACCAAGCTGATTGAACGGCTGTTTGGCACTGGTGAGGTCGTTTTGATCAAGATCATGAAGAACAACGTCATGATCGGCGATTTCACCCTGATCATGGGAAAAGGGCACCCCTTTGAGAAGGGGGACCTGGCGGAAATCTACACAAGGCAGCTCGGTCTGGTCATCATGCAAAAACGGATGGAGCAGGAGCTTGTCAAGGCAAAAGAGGCTGCGGAATCCTCATCCGTGATGAAAAGTCAGTTTCTTGCAAACATGTCACATGAAATACGGACCCCAATGAATGGCATTGTGGGGTTTCTTGAACTGATGAGTCTGCCGCATTCACCGGATGAACAGCGTGAATACCTGCGCGAGGCGAAGGCCGCATCGGAGGTGCTTCTTTACCTGATCAACGACATTCTCGATTTTTCCAGAATCGAAGCGGGAAAGCTGGCCATGGAGCATATTCCCTTCCGTGTCCGTACCGTGGTGGGGGACGCGGTGACCCTTCATTCCCCAAAGGCTGCTGAAAAGGGTCTTGCGCTTCATCTGATGATTCACGCGGCCGTCCCTGAGCAAGTGAGTGGAGATCCCTCACGGTTGCGTCAGGTATTGGGCAATCTGATAGGCAATGCTGTTAAATTTACAGAAAAGGGTGAGGTGTCCGTGCTGCTGACATGCAGGCAGGAAGGCGATACAGCCACGCTGGACTTCGAAGTGAGGGATACGGGCATCGGCATCAGCAGGGAAAATCAGGAGAAACTGTTTTCCCCATTCATCCAGGCGGATGCGTCCACGACGAGGCGATATGGCGGAACCGGACTCGGGCTGGTGATATCCAGGGAATTGGTCCGGATGATGAATGGTGAGATTTCTTTGGAAAGTGTGCCCATGGAGGGGTCGGTTTTCCGTTTTTCTGTGCGTATGGAGATGATACAGTGCTTTTCTGCCCCGGGCCTGGTGGACCGTCAGCTTGAGGGCATCAATCTTCTTGTTGTGGATGACAGCGCCGTCAACCATGCCATGATCAGAAAGCATCTGGAAGAATCCTTCTGCCGGATATCGGAGGCGGAAGATGCGGGGCAGGCGATTGCGGCCATCCTGACAAGGGCGAAAACCAAAGATGCCATTGACATTGCCCTTGTGGAGGTACCGCTTCGGGACATGGGTGAGGACGCGTTTGTTGCCGCACTCAGGATGGTCCCCGACGCCAGTGGAATCCCGCTGGTGCTGTTAACGGAAACCGGACTCAAAGGGGATGCGCAACGGGCCGAGGCAATGGGTTTTTCCGGATATCTCAGCAAGCCGATCCAGCGGGATGCGCTCATCCAATGCCTCACCATGGTGTTGGAGAGGCACAGGAATGAAGGACTGAAGTCCATTGTGACCAAACACGCCGTTTGGGAGGCGGCCGACCTGCGTAAACCGAAGATTTTGCTGGCCGAAGACAATGAAATGAACCGCAAAATCATTGTTTCCTGGCTCAAAACAAAGGGGCTGGCCTGCGATGTCGCCGTGAACGGCAAGGAAGCATATCAAGCGGTACTTTCAAAAAATTATGATATGGTGCTGATGGATTGCCAGATGCCTGTCATGGATGGGTATGTCTGTACCGATAAAATCAGAAAGGCCGAGGGATCCGGCCGTCACACCTTCATTGTGGCGTTGACGGCCAATGCCATGCAGGGGGACAGGCAAAGGTGTCTGGAGGCAGGCATGGATGAGTATCTCAGCAAACCGGTCCATTTCCCCTCACTGCTCACCCTCATCGAAGGTTGTGTGAGGCGCGATGGCTTGGACATGCCCGGTCAGGCACTGTTTCAGGAAGAAATGATTGCGTTTGGCCGATACTCCGGACTGGATCCGGAAACGGTGGAGGATTTATTTTCCGATTTCAGGTCGTATCTGTCGGGTGTGGTCGGCGACATGTCTTCCGCCATTGACGAGGGGGCATATCCGGCATTGGCGGGGATGGCCCACCAGTTGAAGGGTTCTTCCGGGAATTTGCGAATCACCGCCGTACAGGGACAGGCCATTGCATTGGAGCAAGCGGTAAAGTCCAAAGACGAAACGCGGTGTCAGGAGATTGTTGCGGAGTTGCAGCGCATGCTTGGCGCATGATGTGCGGTCTTGTCCCCTGTCATTTGGCATCAGCACAGATGCGGAGTTGAAGCGGGTTGATCATTTGTGGAATCCATGGAGGATGGAAAATGAGACCAACAGATGGAACGAACAAGTCACCCCATGATGAAACAGAACTGTTCTACAAGTCCATTATGGAGCAGGCACCTGTTGGCTATGCCTATCACAGGGTTCTTTTGGACGTGGCCAATCAGCCATGCGACTATGTGTTTCTGGAAATAAACGCTGCCTTTGAGGCGTTAACCGGGCTTCATCGTGAAGACATTCTACAGAAGCCGGTTTCCGAGGTGCTGCCGGGAATTCGGGAAAGCGAGTTCAATTGGATTGAACGATATGGGACCCTTGCCATCAACGGAGGAAGCGAAGAATTCGAACAGTATTCTGAACCGCTGAAGCGGTGGTATCGGGTAAAAGTCCATTCGCCTGAAAAATATCATTTCATCACCTATGTCACAGATGTAACCAAAGAGACGGACCGGATCATGACCCTGCAACAATCCATCACTGCGCTCAGGCAAGCCGAAGAAGCACTGGCATTGCAAAAGCAGCGATTTGAGCTTGCCATCAATGGAACGAATGACGGCATTTGGGATTGGGATTTGACAACAAATACGCTTTTTCTGTCGAAGCGCTGGAAAGAGATGCTCGGATATGAAGACAGTGAATTGAAGAACGAGTTTGAAACGTTTGCTTCGCTCATTTATACAGATGACATCAAGCGTGTGAACGACTTCGTGAACAAATACCTGCTGGGTGAGATTGCCCAGTATGCATTGGAATTCAGAATGCTTCACAAAGATGGCCATCCACGATGGATTCTTGCCAAGGGAGAGGCCCTGAGGGACAAGGACGGAAAGCCGTATCGCATGGCTGGTTCACACGGTGACATCACCGAGCGGAAGCAAGTGGAGTCCGAGCTTCAGGAAAACAAGCACCGCCTTGAGCTTGCCATGGAGGCAGGAGAGCACGGCTTCTGGGATTGGAATTTGCTAACGAACGAAACCTATTTCAGTCCAAGGTATTTCACGATGCTAGGGTATGGGGACCGGGCGTTGCCCATGAATTTCAACACCTTTGCCAGTCTCATTCATCCTGATGACAACGAGCAGGTGATGCCCAATATCCGTAAAAGCCTTCAGGTTGGGCTCCCATATTCAGAGGAGTTTCGATTGTTGTGCAAGGACGGCTCCTACCGATGGGTCAATGGGAAGGGCAAGGTGTATCTGGATGACAGGCAGACACCGTATCGGGCGGTGGGGGTGCACATTGACATCCATCAGCGAAAGATCATGGAAGAGGAACTCATCACCTCAAGAGAACAGGCTGAAGCGGCAAATGCCGCAAAAAGTCAGTTTCTTGCAAACATGAGCCATGAGATTAGGACCCCCATGAATGGTATCCTGGGTTTTCTTGAGTTGCTCCAGGCGTCCAACCTCTCTTCGGAGCAAAAAGACTTCGTTCAGGAAGCAAAATCCTCTTCGACTGTCCTATTGACGCTGATCAACGACATTCTTGACTTTTCGAAGATTGAAGCAGGAAAGCTGTCAATGGAATCCATTCCGTTCAATCTAAGGAATACGGTGGACGATGTGGTTTCCCTCCTTACTCCGAAGGCTTTGGAAAAAGGTATTGGACTTTATTCCATGATCAAGGCGGATGTGCCGGAGGAGGTTGTCGGTGACCCCTCGCGGCTCAGGCAGATTCTGAGCAACCTCATCGGAAATGCAGTGAAATTCACCGATGTGGGAGAAGTGTCTGTCGCAGTGGATTGCGAGGAAACAGAGCGAGACTTGGCGACACTGCAGTTCAAGGTCAGGGACACCGGCATCGGCATCAACAGGGAGGCCATGGACAACCTGTTTCAATCATTTCATCAGGCAGACACCTCCACCACCAGAAAATATGGTGGGACTGGATTGGGTCTTGCTATAAGTAAAAAACTAGTGAGTCTGATGGGCGGTGAAATCGGGGTGGACAGTGTGCAGGGCGAAGGATCCACTTTTTATTTCCATGTGCGCCTGAAAATTACGAAACGGGCATTGGATCGGAATCTGGAATACAAGATGCTCGAAGGGGCCAACGTGCTGGTTGTGGATGACCACGCAAGCAATCGCAAAATCATTCGGTCGTATCTTCAAGAAACAGGCATGAATGTGTATGAGGCAAAGGATGCTGGCAACGCCATCACCACCATCCTGTCCCTCGCTGGTTCCGCCTATGCAGTACAGGTTGCCATCCTCGACTGCCAGATGCCGGGCATGAGTGGAATAGATCTTGCCCTGGCATTGAAAAGCATTCCGGTTGCTCAGCACATCAAGCTGCTGCTGCTGACATCCGCCGCACAGCGTGGGGATGCACGCAAGGCACAGGAGAACGGGTTTTCCGCCTACCTGACCAAGCCGGTCAGACGGGATGAGTTGATCAACTGCATGGCCATTGTCATGGGTTTGAAGTCGGCACTGGAAGAGGACGCGCAACTGGTGACAAAACATACGGTCCGGGAGGCACAGCAGGCGAGGAAGCCAAGAATCCTGCTTGTGGAGGACAATCGGGTCAATAGAAAAGTGGTCCAGCACATGCTCCAGTCTCATGACTTGACCTGCGATATGGCCCTTGACGGGGCGGAAGCCATAAAGGCCGTTGCAGGAAAGGAGTATGACATCATCTTCATGGATTGTCAGATGCCAATCATGGATGGGTATGCGTGTACAGAAAAAATCAGGGAAATGGAGAGCGGGCGGAAGCGTACCCCCATCATTGCCATGACCGCCCATGCGATGCAGGGAGACAAAGAAAAGTGCATGGCGGCTGGAATGGATGACTATCTCAGCAAGCCGATAGATTTCGACGTTTTGTTCCGGATGATTGAGACATATTGTGTCGAAGGAGTCATGTTGCACGGGAACGAACACATCGGCCCCTGAAGAAGGGAGAACACGATGGTCTCCAAATACCTGCCCCTTGTGCTGTCGGCATGGATGTCCGTTGTTCTTCTTTGCGTGCCTGCTTCGGCCGTGATGGCCTCAACAGGTACACTGAACGTTGCGGACCCACGTGCCCTGCTTTCCGGAGAAACGCAGGACTGGCCGCAGCTGCAGGGGGATGCGCAACGAACGGGCCGAACCCCGTTGTCCATCGCACCACCCTACCGTGCGCGCTGGATATGGCTTGGTCCAGGCCAGGTGCTTCGCAACAAGGACAGCCATCCGGCCTGGAAGGATGATCTGACAAGCCGGAACGGCCATTCGTTCCCCATGCCCGCAAAGGTCGGCCATACCATCGCCCATTCCGTCCAGCCCATTGTTTCCAAGGGTCGCCTCTTTTTCGCAACCCAGGAAGGCCAGGCTTACGCACTCTCCACAGATGACGGCAGCACCGTGTGGTCCGCCACCCTTCCAGGAGGTACGAATGCCACCGCCGCCACCGATGGCAATACGGTCGTCTTTGTCTCCATGCCCGGGACGGTGTATGGCTTTCACTCGCCGGCGGAGGAAAGCCGCAGGCGTTCCAGACGACCGTGGCACTTCTTCCGGGAGACAACCGCATCCTGATCCAGGCGAAAGACAAGGCAGGCGCTCTTTCCACGGAAGAGATCAATGTGAACTTCCTGCCGGCGGACCCGGTTCGTTTCCGAATCCTCAGCCAGCCTGAAACGGCCATGAAGTGGGAGACCCTTGACATTGAGTTCGACATCGAGAATGTGGCCGCCACCCATCTGCAGCTGCCCCATGTTGCCGGAGGAAGCGTCGGCATGCTCTGGCTCGATGGCATCAGCGTGACGGGGCTGTTTTCTGCGGACAACTGGCAGACCATCCATGAAAGACCTGCCTTCTTCCAGCAACCCTACCGGCAGGAAGTCAAGTCAGGGATGGACTGGCTCTATCCTGAAGCCTCCAGCCACTGGACCCTTCGTTTTCGGCCCCCGCATGCTGGCGTATGGCAGTACAGGATAGAGGCAACCGATAAAACGGGACAATACCGCTCGGCAGACCGCAGCATCCGTGTCATCGAACAGGACAATCCCGCCATCCGTGGCGGCCTCACCGTCTCCCGGCAGGACAGTCGGTACTTCGAATATCAGGATGGGTCAGTGTTCCTTGACGGCGGATTTGCCATCGGACCGGATGCAGACAGATATGCAACGGACCTGAATCTTCTTTTCGGACAGATTGGGCGGGATACCCCCCTGCTGTCCAGGCTATGGATTGCCGGGCAGATTCAAGGCTCCGCATGGCAACCCTGGACGTCCCGCACACTGGGCTACGACGGCACAGTACCTCACACCGGGCTGACTCTGGATGAAGCCTACGGGAACGGACTGGCGCCTCATTGCGGCTGGACGCGGCCAATCCGGTGATGTTTCAGGGCTTTCACAGTGGGCGTGTGGGCATCCTGCCGGGACGCAGGCATCAAGTGGTGGTTCGTTGGCAGACACGTGGCATCGGAGATCCCATCGATCCCACAAAACCATATGGAGCCGCCATGCGGCTGGCCGACTGGCCGGAACCGGGCAAGACAGAGGGGGATGCGCTCCTCATTCCCCATGTTTCCGGGACACAGCCCTGGCACATCGCCACCGCCACATTTGTGGCGGATCGGCAAACCACCTTCCAGGAGCATTTTCTTCGCAATCCTGTCATCGTTTTTGAGAACGCACGTGCCGGTGCTGTCCATGTGGATGAGATCCGCCTGCACGAGGTGGATGCAAACGGCGTCATGGGACCGCAATTGCTCCGTTCCCCAAGGTTCAATGTCCATTTGACCTTCGACCCACGGCAGAGTGCCGTGCTCGATGAAGTCCTCCGATCGGCGGAGACGCACAACCAGTTCATCAAATTCGTCATCAGCGAAAAGCAGGAGTTCCTGCTCAACACCCTGTCACCACAGGGGCTTGCCGACCCAAAAGGCAAGCATTTCAACAGCCCCCCCGGTTCCGCGGGTCGATATGTGCAGCAAAGCTACTGGCGCTACCTGTCGGCGCGCTATGGTGCCTCGCGCGCGCTTCACTCCTGGGAAATGGTGAATGAGGAGGTGCCGGGTGCAGGTCCCCATTTTCAGATGGTCAATGACTTTGCGGACTTGGCCCGAAGAGATGGAAATCCGCAAATGGTGTCCACCTCCACCTGGGCCACCCTTGCCGAAGAGGTGTGGAAGCAGGATGATCATGCGGCCATTGCCTACGCCGACTTTCACGCGTATGTAAACAGCACGGGCTGGCTTGAGCCGCGTGACGCGCTGACGAAAGACTCAGCCGGTTTGTTTGCCGCATATGATCAGGCGGTTGCCGCTGCCAATCTGGGAAAACCCGTCATCTGGGGAGAAATGGGCATTGACGGCCTGCAAGGCAGCGATCATGAACACGGTGACATACGGCGTGACACGGAAGGGGTGTGGCTCCAAAAGTGGATCTGGGCCCGAACGGGTTCCGGCGGGGTCTATCCGATCTACTGGTACACCGCGCAGATCCATCAGCAGCGGCTTTATCCCGTATTTGCCTCCTGGCAGCGCTTCATGGCCGGCATCCCGTTGGGCAACGGCCGATATCGGGATGCGGATGCCATGTCAAGCAATCCTTCCCTGCTTGTTCTGGGTCAGAAGGATCTGGAGAGCGGACGGGCGCACCTGTGGATAACGAATCGGCAACACACCTGGTGGCAGGTTGTCAACGGCCGGAATGCAGCCGCCCAGTCCGGAACGGTTACCATGGCCATGGGCCAGGGTGGCAGGGAGTATCGTCTCCAGTGGTATGACACACGCAGCGGCGAAAAAACAGGCACCGGGACGGTGCGCAGCAACAGCCGCGGGGAAATCGCCCTGACCATCCCGATGCTGCAGACGGACAGCGCGCTGCAGATCGAAAGACGGTAACGGGTCCGGCATGCCGTCGCGCCTTCAAATCTGTTCCGAAATGTGTCTGTGTTCTCTCGTCTGGTAAAAGCGGGAAGTGTTTTAGCACCGGAATCATTGTGGATGAGAACCATATTCCAGCAGCTTGAACCAGGTATCCAGCCATTCCTCCAATGAATGCCGCTCGTTCCCGATCTGGAATTTACCAGAACCCAAAGCTTCCGGCACATGACACAAATGATTGCGAAAGAAGACACACTTTTGTCACAAGGCGGCTGTACCATGAGAACATACCAAGCGGCGATACACAAACACAACAGTGTTGCCGGAAACACAAAACCAAACAGGCAGTGTCAGGAAGAGGCGGCGCAGCAGCGTGGAAGCCACCTGAAAGGAAAGGAGCCAATCATGAAAGGAACAAGTTTGAAAAGGTCAGTGGCAGCCATTGTGACAGCAGGGGTTCTTTCCCTGGGTGTGGCGGCGTTCGCCGCAACAGGCGCGTCTCCGGCACAGATTGTCGGTGA
>JFJP01051286.1_pt1 | contig 10503 bp, 10 predicted proteins | sample 431651 | NCBI WGS metagenome assembly JFJP01 (sample SAMN02602958, study PRJNA72255) | Microbial mat metagenome, whole genome shotgun sequencing project. | biome: fresh water; feature: sink hole; material: water; isolation source: purple microbial (photo- and chemosynthetic) mats found in... | reverse complement strand
TATTCCTAAATATTTAGCTGTGGCTCCTGTAGAAATTATAATTGTATCGGCCTCAATTATTTTTTCACCATCGATAGTTACTTTGTATGGTGACGCAGATAAATCAGTAGCAGTAGCCATTCCGAAACGAATGTCTGCTCCAAATCTTTCTGCTTGTTTTTTGAGTTCTTCCATCATTTCTGGTCCGGTAATTCCATCTGGGTATCCAGGAAAATTTTCAACCTCGTTGGTAGTTGTTAGTTGGCCTCCAGGTTGCATTCCTTCGTATAAAACTGGCGAAATATTAGCTCGCGAAGCGTAAATTGCAGCTGTATATCCTGCTGGACCTGAGCCTATTATTAGGCAACGTACTTTTTCGTTCATTTGGTTATTTATTTTGATTGAATTTTTTGTTCTAAATTAAAATGCAAAATTAGTAAATAGTTTTGACTATTTCCGAACTTAATTTTCTATATAGATATTCATAAAATCAATTAAAAATGAGAATGATGTGTTTTATCTCAAGTCGTTGATAACAACACCTTTATATTTGCTCTGGTTAAATATAAAGTTGTTATTGTTTACTACAGTTTTTTGAAAATTAGTTAGTGTAAGTGTCGAAATACTACCGTTTGAATTTATTATTTTTATTGATTGAATAATTTCGGAACTTTTAACAACAATTATTTCAATTTTTTCAATTCCTTGTTGTTTCGCTTTTGGAGTCATTTCAATAAAATAATTTTGATTCGACTTTGATTTTGTTGAAAAACGAATAAGACTCTTTGATTTAAAACTCGATAGAATTGCCATCGGATTTGTTTCAGACAATTCTTTTTCTGTAGGTTCAGTAATTGATACTTCATTGGTTTGAGGTACGTAAGCCCATTGTGTTTTACCATCAAAATAAACTTTCATATCCGTAATTTCTAGTGTAAATTTATTCCCAAATAAAGTAAAAGTACCATTGGTTGATTGACCTTGTGAATTATTTTTATCGGATATCACTAATTTGAAATTAGTTTTAATTGGTTTGGCTTTTACATTTGAAATAATATTCGATATGATTTTTTCTGCTTGAGCATTGTTTTGTGCACCAATGTGTTGGGATATAATAAGATTCAATACAAAAATGCACAGTAGTTTAATTTTCATTTTTTTGTGGTTTAATAATAACTTGAAGATGATGTTGGTTTTTTACTAATTTAAATTTACGCTTTAAAAAGACTAGTAATTGAGTATACATTTACTATGCCAAAACAATTATTAGCAAATTTAATAAGTTGAAAATCCAAATTAAACTTATAAGTTTTTTAGTATTTGTTCTAAATGATAATCGTCCATAACCAATACTTGTCTGGCTTTACTGCCTTCAAAAGGTCCAATAATTCCTACCACTTCCAACTGATCAACAATTCGCCCTGCACGATTATAGCCAATTGAGAATTTACGTTGGATTAATGAAGTAGAACCTTGTTGATTTGCAACAATTAGTTTTGCAGCTTCTTCGAATAATGGATCACGTTTGCTCATATCCACTGTGCTAGCATCAATTCCATCACCATCAGGACGAACATATTCAGGTAAGTAGAAAGCTGTAGGATAGGACTGTTGTGCCTTAATATGATTCACTACATTCTCAACTTCAGGCGTATCAACAAATGCACATTGAACGCGAATTAAGTCATTTCCCTGTGAAAAAAGCATATCGCCACGGCCCACTAATTGATTTGCGCCAGGAGAGTCGAGAATAGTTCTAGAGTCAATCATTGACGAAACTCTAAAAGCTACTCTAGCCGGAAAGTTAGCCTTAATTACACCAGTAATTATATTTACAGACGGACGTTGCGTTGCAATTATCATGTGAATACCTACAGCACGAGCTAACTGTGCAATACGTGCAATTGGCATTTCTACTTCCTTGCCAGCTGTCATAATTAAATCACCAAACTCATCAACTATTACCACAATGTAAGGTAAAAATCTATGACCTTTTTCGGGGTTAAGATGGCGATTAGTGAATTTCTCGTTGTATTCTTTCAAGTTACGAACATGCGCTTTTTTTAATAAGTCGTACCTGTCGTCCATCTCTTTACAAAGCGAATTTAGCGTTTCTACAACTTTAGTAGTGTCAGTAATAATGGCATCATCTCCATCGGGTAATTTTGCTAGAAAATGTTTTTCAATATCACCGTAGATGTTGAATTCTACTTTCTTTGGATCAACTAACACCAACTTCATTTCTGAAGGATGTTTTTTATACAACAATGATGTAATAATTGCATTTAATCCTACAGATTTACCTTGTCCGGTTGCACCAGCAACTAAAAGGTGAGGCATTTTTGCTAAATCGACCATGAAAATTTCATTGGTAATTGTGCGCCCAAAAGCTACAGGAAGTTCGAATTTTGATTCTTGGAATTTCTTTGATGCTATAATTGAATGCATTGAAACTACTTGTGGGTCGATGTTTGGAACTTCAATTCCGATGGTTCCTTTTCCAGGAATAGGTGCAATGATTCGAATACCAGTAGCAGCCAAACTTAGCATAATGTCATACTCAAGGTTTCGTATTTTTGAAATACGAACGCCAGCTTTTGGTACAATTTCATACAATGTTATTGTAGGTCCAACTGTGGCTTTAATCGTTTCTATTTCAATGCCATAATTTTGTAAAGTTGTGGTAATGCGATTTTTGTTGGCAGTTTGCTCAACCATGTCAATTTGCGTTTCATTGTCTGTACCGTAAATTTTGAGCAAATTGAGGGTAGGAGGGTTGTAATGCGATAAATCTAATGTTGGGTCAAATTTTCCAAGTTTTGCAACATTGTAAAACGGATCCTCATTGTCACTATTGGTTAACCCAGAATCATCGGCATCAACTAATTTATTATCATCTGTATTAATTGGTTGTAATATTTCAAATCCAACATTATTAATTTCTGGTTCTGGTTCTGTTTTTTCAGGTTCAATAATCAATTCTTCATCAATCGAATTGTTTTTAACAATCCATTCTTCGGGTATTATTTCTGTTCCTACAGCCACAGAAGTTAAAATATCTTCTTGCGATTCATCAAAAATTTCCGATTCTACAACTTCTTCATTTTTCTGTTTTTTGGAAAAAAGTCGCTTTAAAAATGGAATTGTAGCTCTTGATGAAACAATACAATATACTAGAAATGTACTTATTAAAATTATCAAGGTTCCAGGATAACCAACATAAGAAACAATCCATTTACTTACTTCATCGCCATGTTTGCCTCCAGGAGAAAATATAAAAGTATAACTATTGTAAAATGGACTAATAATAAATCCTAGCATAGTAGACACCCAAATTAACCAGAAAGAACTATGAAAAAATGCCTTCCAGATAGAAGTAATTTTTTTATTCATTAAACGGAAAGATACAACAATTCCAAAAAATAAAATTGAAAACGATGAAACTCCAAACCATTTATTGATAAATGTTTCTGATAATAATGCTCCTGTTACCGACGTCCAATTTTTTATTTCAGAACGTAATCCTTGCATTTCGCTCCAACTTAAATCCATTTTACTTTGGTCGGCTGCTCCTGTAAAAAAATAGGAAACAAATGATAAAAATAAAAAAACAACTCCAAAGAACAGCGCTAAGCCCAGTATAAAATGGGTTTGCTCATCTTTAATAAATTGCATCAGTTTTTTACCAAATCCATCTTCATTTGTTTTTGAAGGTGATTTGTCTGCTTTATTAATTGGTTTTTGCTCCGAATTAGGAATTGTAGGTGGTGATTTGATAGGTTTTTTAGGTGCCATGTAGGGTTTTGTTCAGTATTTAAAAAATCAACAATAAAAAACAGTTAGTTGGATAAAAGTTATTTTAATTTGATTGTCTAAAATAGTTTTGTTTAATATGCAAAAATAATAAAAATGAACTCACTTTTTACATCTTTTGCTATAAATTTGCAGAATAATAAATAATCACTATAAACAAGGTGATTTGTTATCCAATGGTTTAATGAAAATGTGCCAATTGCAGAAACAGAATTACTATACACAGATGCTTTCGGATTGTTAGTTGCAGTAATACTTTCGGCTCAATGTACAGATAAACGTGTGAATATGATTACGCCAGGCTTACTCGCTCGTTATTCTACACCTCAAGCTATGGCAGAAGCAAATCATGAAGATATTTTTGATTTTATTCGCAGTATTTCATATCCCAATAATAAAGCCAATCATTTACTTGGAATGGCACAAAAACTTGTTAGCGATTTTAATAGTATTGTACCCGATGATATTGAAAAACTTCAATCGTTACCAGGTGTTGGTAGAAAAACAGCAAATGTAATAGCTTCAGTAATTTTTAATAAACCTGCAATGGCAGTTGATACACATGTATTTCGCATTTCCGAAAGAATTGGACTAACCACCAATTCAAAAAACCCATTGCAAACTGAACTTCAATTAATTAAATATATTCCATCTGAACTTATCCCTAAAGCGCATCATTGGTTAATTTTGCACGGGCGTTATGTTTGCGTTGCTCGGAAACCTAAATGTGATGAATGCGGTATCATTAATTGGTGTAGATATTATGAAAATTTGAAGAAATGATTTGAAAGTTCATTTTAACAAATTCGTTTTATTAAAAATATTTAGATTGTTAAAAAAATGTAATTATTACAAAGAAATAATAATGATTTTCATTGTAATTTATTAATAACTTACTACCTTTGCTAATCAAAATATAAATTATTATTTTCAAATTATGATAGATGAAGAATTAGTACGCTGCCGTCCGTGTGGCTACGTTATGAAAGAAAGTGACTTAGTAGATGTTTGTCCGGCATGTGGTCTCCCTCGCAATGTTTTTGAACCTTATCGTGAAAAAGTTTCACCAACCAGATTATTCATTTTAGCGTTGGATATTCATCCTATTGCCATACATCTTTCGCAAACATTTGTTGCATTAACACCTCTGTTGATAATTTTTCATTATTTATTTCCTGATTTTCAGTCAGTTATTGTTCATTCGGTAATAAGTTTCTCTGTTTTTATGCTTCCAATATCGTTGATAGCATCCACCGTTTCGGGGGTGGTTGATGGAATTACCCGCTTTAAAACCTTAAGAACACCGATGTTAAAATCAAAAATTATTTTGAGTGCTACCATATTAGTTATATCTTTTGCACAATGGTCAATTGCAATCAATGATGTTTTTCATTGGGCAAATTTAATTTTAAGTCTTTCGGCTTTGGCTTGTGCAGTAAAACTTGGGTTAATAGGAAAAGGATTACTCGATGTAATTTTGCCTGGAAAATATGTCCCTCGTAAGAAAAAATCTACAACTGGTAGTCCTAATAAATAAAATTAATTTACCAATTATATTTCGAAATTTGCATAAAAAAAACCGAGTAATATACTCGGTTTTTTTTATGTTTAAACTCCTAGTGGTAATCAATATCCCCATTTAAGATATATAGAACCCCAAGTAAATCCTGCACCAAATGCTGTTAGTATTATGTTATCGCCTTTTTTGAATTTTTTCTCCCATTCCCATATTCCAAGTGGAATGCTTGCAGCAGAAGTATTTCCAAATCTTTCAATGTTGATAATAACTTTTTCGTATTCAATTTCGGTACGCTGAACAACGGCATCAATTATTCGCAAATTAGCCTGATGGGGAATCAACCAAGAAACATCATTGTGTGTTAATCCGTTTTTATCCATTATATTAGCTGAAACTTCAGCCATATTTGTTACTGCATATTTGTACACATTTGTGCCTTCTTGATACGTATAGTGAAGTTTGTTCTCAAGGGTTTCTGTTGTAGTTGGCATTGCCGATCCACCAGCTTTTATGTGTAAATGTTTCATGCCAACTCCATCGGTATATATGAGTGTGTCCATTACGCCAACTTCTTCAGTAGTTGGTTCTACTAAAACAACACCTGCACCATCACCAAATAATGGAGCCGTAGTCCTATCGGTATAATCGGTTATTGCCGACATTTTTTCAGCGCCAATTACCAACACTTTTTTATATCTACCCGACTCAATAAAGCTTGTTGCAGTGCTTAATGCAACTAAAAATCCAGAACAAGCTGCCTGTAAATCAAATGCTAATGAATTTTTTATACCTACTTTTTCTGCAGCCATCGAAGCGCAAGAAGGGTAAATATGGTCGGGTGTAGTTGTTCCACAAATAACTAAATCAATTTCTTCGGGTTTAGTTCCTGTTTTTGAAAATAAATCTTCTATTGCCTTTGCAGCCAAATATGAAGTTCCTAAATTTTCTCCTTTTAAAATGCGACGTTCTTTAATACCTACACGACTTGTAATCCACTCATCGTTGGTATCCATCATTGTACTAAGTTCTTGGTTATTTAAAATGTAGTCTGGTACGTATCCTCCTACACCTGTAATAACTGCGTGAATTTTAGACATATAAATTTATTTTAGTTACTAAAAATCGAGCCCTAGCATTTACGCTTAGGGCTCAATAGTATTTTGTTAATTTGAGGTATTCAATATACCAAAATTATGCAGTTGCCATTTTTTCAATAGCTAATTTACCTCTGTAGTAACCGCATTCACCACAAACCGTTCTTCTTTTTCTTGCTCTTTGTTTTGAGATTTTTCTCTTAGGATGTGCCATCTTAGTTGTTTATTTAATTGTTTTCTGTTATATTTTGCAAACCATCCCATCGCGGGTCTGTTTGTGTATCTTCGCTTGTGAAATCGTCATCATCTTCTTCATAATCAATACTTGTATCTTCTTCTTCTAGATCACTTTTTTTGTGCGTTATATGTTTTTTGAGTTTTACAGCCATTGTTTTATTACATTCTCCAGGAGCATGTACATGTTTTATGGGTATGTTTAACACAATAAATTCATATAAAAACCAAGCAATATTTATACCTCCATCAGATTCAGGAACAATTACAATTTCATCTTCTTCTGAAAAATTTTCGCCAAATTTAACAAGTATTGTTTCATTATAACGTATTTGCTGTTCCATGTCATCTAAACAACGATCGCAAGGAATAGTTATCTTTCCGTTTAGTTCAAATTTTAGTTCGTATGTAGAAATTTTCTTTTGAACTTTTACTTTAGCGCTGACATTACCTATTTGTACTTCAGGGCTATCAATTTTTTTAAAATAATCGTTGTCCAAGTCAAACTCGTACAATTTCGATTCATTGTTGATATCCTTTAGTACAATATTGTATTGTTCAAATTTTGACATTATTCGCTTGACTTTTAAAACCGCGCAAAGGTACAAAAATATGTTCGGTTATAAAATAGTTTGTTTTTATTTTTCTGTAAATTATTAATGCTAATTGTATAATAGTTTGATTATCATAAAAATAAATTGGTTTTAATGCGAGTGTGAACTTTAGAAATATCTATAATTACACAGAATTAACCCTTAATATTATTCGAAATGTAGTGCCTACATTTAATTCCGATTGTTTTACAAAGATTTTTCCACCATGATACTCCTCAATTATTCGTTTTGCAAGCGAAAGCCCTAATCCCCAACCTCTTTTTTTTGAAGTATAGCCAGGTGTAAAAACCATTTTAAATTTATGCTTATCAATTCCTTTCCCATTATCTTTTATATCCACAAAAATTTCATCATTTTTTTGAATTACACCTATTGCAATTTCACCAATACCATTCATTGCATCGATAGCATTTTTACACAAATTTTCAATTACCCATTCAAAAAGGGGAACATTTAATTTTAAAAATATGGGTTCTTTAGAGGGAAATTGACATTTGATTTTGACCTTTTGAGAAGATCTGTTTATCATGTATTGTACTGCATTTGTTAGGGTTTCGTTTAAGCTAACTATTTGTAAATCGGGTTTTGAACCAATTTTCGAAAATCTATCAGCAATTATACTTAATCTATTAACATCCTTCTCCATTTCGCCAATTAGTTTATCTTCTTCATGTCGCATTTTAAGTAAATCGACCCATGCTAATAACGATGATATTGGTGTACCCAATTGGTGTGCAGTCTCTTTTGAAAGTCCAACCCAAACTTGATTTTGCTCCGCTTTTTTTGTGCTCGAAAATGCAAAAAAAGCAATTAAAAGAAATATAATAATTACTCCAAATTGAATATAAGGAAAATAATATAATTGCTTCAAAAATAGCGAATCGTCATTGTATACGTATTGTACAGTATTGTCATCAAATTTTATTTCTATTGGTGCATTTTTCGACTTTAATCTAATTAATTCTTTTTTGTAAAAATCTGCAACATTTTTAGTTGGTTCATTAAAATTTCTAGATTCTAATATGTTATCTTTTTCATCAATAATTACTACTGGAATAGTGGTGTTTGATTCGATAATACTAAGTGAGAATGCAATATTTGAATGTTCATTTGATTTGATTAATTGTCGAGTGGCTTCAGCCCAAATCTCCACTTTTTTTCTCTCTTCTGTTGCTAATGATTTTGCAAGGCGATTTGTGAAAAGTGTTGAAACTATAATAATGCTTACTGCTAGAAAGATAAATAGAAGTTTCAACTTTCTTGTAAGTTGGTATAGTTTATTAATATGTAGCATTTAAGTGTTTAATTTTATTTGTTTACTAATTTCATTTAAACGCCAAATATAGTAAAAAAGTATGAGATTTGTTGCCGTTTTTCATCTGCATAATTTGTAGTATCTTTGCAAAACATTTTTTAATAAACAAACAGAATGCATAAATCAGGTTTTGTAAATATTGTAGGTAATCCAAATGTTGGTAAGTCTACTTTGATGAATGCCTTAGTAGGTGAACGTATTTCAATTATTACATCAAAGGCTCAAACTACCAGACACCGTATTTTGGGGATTGTCAATGGCGAAGATTTTCAAATTGTTTATTCTGATACTCCAGGTGTTTTAAAACCTAATTATCGGTTACAAGAATCGATGCTAAACTTTTCTCGTTCGGCTTTGACCGACGCAGATGTGCTGATTTATGTTACTGATGTGTTTGATACCTACGAAAAAAATGAAGATTTTGTAGAAAAAGTAAAACTAAATACAGCTCCATTATTGCTTATAATCAATAAGATAGATCTTATTGATCAGGAAAAGCTTGAATTATTAGTGGAAAAATGGAAGGGTTTGTTGCCACGTGCCGAAATTTATCCAGTATCAGCAATCGAAAAATTCAATATTGACACTTTATTTAGTCGTATAAAAGACTTATTGCCAGAGTCACCAGCATTTTTTGATAAAGACCAATTAACCGATAAGCCCGCACGTTTTTTTGTAACCGAAATAATTCGCGAGAAAATTCTTACCAATTACGAAAAAGAAATTCCATATTCGGTGGAAGTGGAGGTGGAGCAATTTCAGGAAGATGATCGTTTAATTCGTATTAATGCTGTAATTTATGCTGAAAGAGATTCTCAAAAGGGAATTTTAATTGGACATGGAGGTAAATCACTTAAAAAAGTAGGTACCGAAGCACGAAAAGACTTGGAAGTGTTTTTCGAGAAAAAAGTGTTTCTTGAGTTGTACGTGAAAGTAGAAAAAGATTGGCGGAACAAAGATAATAAACTTAAAGGATTTGGTTATAACTTAGATTAAGTGACTTATTTATAGCAAATTGAATGTTTTACGAATATTAGTGTGAAGTTTTTTTAGGACTTCACGCTATTTTTTTTTATTTGTAAAGAAATAAATTAATATTTTATACAATAAAAATAAACTTCTTTACGTTATTTAATAAAAATTCAAACACTTGATTATATGGCATAAATCTACTTTATCAATTTCTATTATTAACCCTATAAAATGAAATGTTATGGTAGCCAAAAAGTCAGAAAACGCAAATTTGGAGAGTAAAAAATCCTTTTTTATTCTCATTGGATTCGTTCTTGTGTTGTCGTTGTTATTTATTTCACTCGAATGGTCACAAGGTGTTAAGAAATATGTTGGAATTGATTTAGAACGGCAATTTACGGAAGAAATTGAAATTCAAAACACCATCGAAAAAGTCATTCCCCCTCCGCTACCTCCTTTACCTCTTGCTTTTGAAAAGATAGAGATAGTTCCAAATAACGAGCTAACAAAGGATGTGAAATTTACTTCTGAAGGAACTGATGATCCAATTCCCTTTGCAAATCCAGTACAATTCAGAGAACCTGAAGCTGAGCCAGATGTCCCAATGGTTATTGTTGAGGAACCACCAACATTTCATGGAAATGTTTTTAAATTTCTCTCTGATAATGTAAATTATCCTTCAATTGCAGTTGATAATAGTATCCAAGGTAAAGTTATTTGCCAATTTGTAGTCAACAAAGACGGTTCAATAGTAGATATTGAAGTTGTAAGAGGTGTACATCCTTCATTAGACAATGAGGCAGTTAGGGTGATTAAATCCATGCCTAAATGGTCGCCAGGTAAGCAAAGGGGTAAAGCTGTAAGGGTTAAATTTACACTGCCAGTTAATTTTAAACTTGTAATGTAATTGTTTATGAATTAAAATAAAAATCCTTTGAAATTTGTTCAAAGGATTTTTTTATG
>JFJP01031810.1_pt1 | contig 10503 bp, 7 predicted proteins | sample 431651 | NCBI WGS metagenome assembly JFJP01 (sample SAMN02602958, study PRJNA72255) | Microbial mat metagenome, whole genome shotgun sequencing project. | biome: fresh water; feature: sink hole; material: water; isolation source: purple microbial (photo- and chemosynthetic) mats found in... | reverse complement strand
GCATGAGCTTTGACCGTCCGCTGCATGACCGTTTATTAAGCGAAGTTTTAGCCAGTTCAGTGCAGGCAGAGGATTTAACTTTGATTAATAGTGTGGCGCAACAACAAGCGAAGGCATTACTCGCGTCAAGTGATAGCTATTTTTAAAATAGGTCATTGCTTTACTCACTAGACTATAAAGATAGACTAATGTTTCAATGTTACCTTTTTTAGCAGGATTTTTTGTATGATTTCAGAAAGTGTTATCGCCCTTTCACGCTGGCAATTTGCCAGTACCGCCTTGTATCACTTTTTATTTGTGCCACTAACTTTAGGTTTATCCTTCTTATTAGCTATCATGGAATCGACCTATTTAATGACGGGTCGGCAAATTTACAAAGACATGACCCAGTTTTGGGGCAAATTGTTTGGCATTAATTTTGCGCTAGGGGTTGCGACAGGGTTGACAATGGAATTCCAATTCGGGATGAATTGGTCGTATTATTCACATTATGTCGGGGATATTTTTGGTGCGCCGCTGGCAATTGAAGGTTTAATGGCGTTTTTTTTAGAATCAACCTTTGTCGGCTTGTTTTTCTTTGGTTGGGACAAACTGAGCAAAGCGGGGCATTTATTAGTAACGTGGTTGGTGGCATTAGGGTCTAATTTTTCTGCATTGTGGATTTTAGTTGCCAATGGCTGGATGCAAAATCCTGTCGGTTCAGAATTTAACTTTGAAACCTTACGAATGGAACTAACCAGTTTTGGGCAATTGCTATTTAACCCCGCTGCGCAAGTTAAATTTGTTCATACCGTTGCGGCAGGCTATACCACCGCTTCGGCGTTTGTCTTAGGAATTAGTGCGTATTATATGTTAAAAGGGCGCGATTTTGCCTTTGCACAACGTTCCTTTACCATTGCCGCAGGATTTGGTTTAGCCGCCACGTTATCGGTTATCGTCTTAGGGGATGAAAGCGGCTATACCGATGGCGAAGTGCAAAAAACCAAGTTGGCAGCGATAGAAGCAGAATGGCACACAGAACCTGCGCCTGCCGCTTTTACGGTGATTGGCATTCCCAATCAAGACACGATGACCACAGACTATGCGATTCAAATTCCGTGGGTGTTAGGGCTAATCGGAACGCGCTCCACCGACACGCCGATTATGGGGTTGAGCGAAATTTTAATAAAAAATCGGCAACGGGTGCGCAATGGCATCAAAGCTTATGCGCTGTTGCAAGAATTGCGTGATGATAAACGCGAACCACAATTGCTTGCCGACTTTAAGCATTACAAAGCAGATTTGGGGTATGGGCTATTACTTAAAGCGTACACCGACAAAGTGGTGGATGCCTCTGAACAGCAAATCGAACAAGCCGCACAAGCCTCTATTCCACAAGTTGCGCCGCTGTTTTGGACATTTAGAATCATGGTCGCCTGTGGTTTTACTTCATTATTGGTTTTTACCTTAGCCTTTATTGCCAGTTCAATTCGGCAATGTCGCAAAGATTGGTTATTAAAATTAGCCCTTTACACGATGCCATTGCCGTGGATTGCCTGTGAAATGGGCTGGTTTGTCGCAGAATTTGGCAGACAACCTTGGGCGATTGCCGAGGTTTTACCGACCTTTTTAAGCGTCTCCTCACTCTCAAAAGGCGATTTAATTTTTAGCCTCATCGGTTATTTTGTGGTTTACAGCATTTTCTTAGTCATTGAAGTGTTTTTGATGCTTAAGTACATTAAACAAGGGCCAAGTAGTTTGCAGCAAGGGCGGTATCATGCGTTTGTCAAATAATCGTTACTTAGGCAAAATAACGATTTAATTTTGTATTCAGAGCAGAGCAATGACTTCGCATTTACACTCCTTACTTTCTTTACGCCAACAAGCACGGACTATTTTTCAAGCAGGCGTTGCTGCTGCAAATCCGTATCAGGCAGTGCAGCGGGCAATAACCGTTGCTGAAAATCACATAGCGTTACAACTTGATGTGACAAACCCGCAGAAAATACGGATTGGACGGTGGACAAAAATTCATCTTATCGCATTGGGGAAAGCCGCTTGCACGATGGCAAAAGCCGTCCAAGATTGCGTGCCAGCTGAATGGCTTGCCGATACCGCGTTGGTGATTACAAATTATGAGAACCTCATTGATTTGCCGCCTTTTACAGTTATCGGGGCAGGGCATCCGTTGCCTGATGCGGCAGGTTTGCAAGCTGCCCAGCAAGTTATCGCGCAATTAAAACAAGCCCAGCAAGGTGAGTTGGTGTTGGTTTTAATTTCAGGCGGTGGCTCTGCTTTGCTGCCAGCACCGGTTGAACCAGTGACGCTGGCTGAAAAAATGCGCACCACCGATTTATTATTAAGCTCTTCTGCAACCATCACTGAAATTAACTGTGTGCGCAAACATTTATCCCAGTTAAAGGGCGGGCATTTAACTCGCCTTGCCTGTCCTGCGGATGTTCACGCGCTCATTTTATCGGATGTGTTGGGCGATGATTTAAGTACCATTGCCAGCGGCGTAAGTGTTGCTGATAACAGTCGTTACTCAGAAGCGATTGAAATTTTAATTCGCTATGCGGTGTGGGATAAAATTCCTTTGTCTGTGCAACAGGTTTTAGTGGAAGGACAGGCAGGACAACGCAAAGAAACGCCCAAATCTGTGGAAGCTTTTTTTAAACACAGCAGTCATGTTCTGATTGGGAGTAATGCGTTGAGCGTACAAGCTGCTATGCAATCGGCGCGGCAGGAAGGTTATCAAACCCATCTTTACCATGCGGCACTTACAGGGATTGCCAGAGAGCAAGCCACACACTGGGTTCAACACATTAAAGCCTTAGTGCCGCTGCTTAAACAGCCAACCGCTTTTATTGCAGGCGGGGAAACAACGGTGAATGTCACAGGCTCAGGAAAAGGCGGGCGCAATCAAGAACTGGCATTAGCTTTTGCGATTGCAGCAAAAAAAGACAAATTATTAAATGATTGGGTTTTTTTAAGTGGCGGCACCGATGGCAAAGATGGAGAAACCGATGCCGCAGGCGGATTAGTTGATTCACAAAGCATCGAACGTATCAAAAATGCCCGTTTTAATCCAACTAATCGCTTAAATAATAATGACTCTTACACGGCTTTAAATAGTTCGGGTGATTTACTTATCACGGGTGCGACAGGAACAAATGTGGCAGATTTAAGCGTGTTATTGATTTATCCTTTAAAATAAATCATCCGTTATTTTTTAACAGTGCCTTTTATGAAAACTTTTCACAACCATTTCACGTTTTATCTCAGTAGTTTGCTGCTTGGAAGTAGTTTTTTAACTTGCGATGCGGCTGAACCCCCCTTACCTGATGCGGGGTTGCTGATGCGTGAAAATCGCTTGCCTGCACGTCCTCCCAAACCACAGGTTGAGCCTGTCATAGAAAAACCAGAAACCGCTAAACCTGCCATGCTGCCAGAAAATGCGTTACGTTTAACTGTACAAGCGTTTCATTTAAAAGGGAATACCCAGTTCTCTGATGACGAACTTGTGCCTTTATTAGCCACTTATGTTGGGCATGAAATCGGTTTTAGTGACTTAGAAGCGGCGGCAAAAATAATCACTGGCTATTATCATCAAGCAGGTTTTTTTCTAGCCTCAGCCTATATTCCACAACAAACAATTAAACAAGGACAGGTTGAGATTACAATTTTGGAAGGGCGTTTAGATGCCTCGCATTTAACCCACGATGCGGTTGACCCTATCAGTGAATTGCGTATTAATCATGCGGTGTTACAACGCTTTCTTGACACTTATGCTGAAGATGAAATTATTACGCTCACCAGTCTTAACAAACTTAGCTTGCTGATTAACGATTTACCTGGCATAAAAAGCAAAATTGTTTTAATCCAAGGCAGTCAAGCGGGCAGTTCTGCGTTAAAACTTAAAGTCAGAGAAGAACCGTTATTAAAAGGCTATGCGCAAACCGATAATTATGGTTTATATGCTACGGGCTATTATCGAATGGAAACGGGCTTAAGTCTTAATGATGCAACAGGCTGGGGCGACCAGCTTAATATGCGAGTACAAAGCACTGAAACAGGGCATTCGGTGTCAGGCAGTGCCGATTATAATGTGCCGATTAATGGCTATGGCACTCGATTAGGGGTGAATTTTTCAGAATTACATTATAGTCTAGGGCGTTTTTTTCAGCCCTTAGAGGCGGCGGGCATTGCACGAATAGTGGGCATTTCCGTGAATCATCCTTTATGGCTAGCCAGAGAAGGGCGGTTAATGGGAACAGCTCATTATGAACACCGCTGGATGCAGGATAATCTTGGTTTATATCAAACCCATAATCACCGCGAACTCAATGTGATGAATTTTTCCTTTGCAGGTAATTATTATGACCAGCTTTTGCCCACAGGTGGTATCACTCAAGGTTCATTGACTATATCGGCAGGGGAAGTGCGATTTGGCAATCAAGCCGCGTTTAATGCCGACCAAACCTCAGGCTTAAACAGCAACGGCGGTTATCATAAAATCGCGTGGCAGTTAAACCGCAGTCAAAATATTAGCGAAGATTTTAGTTTATTTGCAAATTTTCAAGGGCAAGTTGCCAGTAAAAACCTTGATAGCTCCGAGCAAATCAGTTTAGGCGGCGCGAATGCAATCCGCGCCTATCCTGTTGGGGAAGGCAGTGCTGATGAAGGCTGGATGTTTAATGGCGAGGCGCGTTATCACTTGCCCAGCATTCCCTCTGTACCTGGCTATATGCAGTTAATTGGCTTTATAGACACGGGGTTTTCGCGAATAAATGCCAATCCTTTGGCGGGCGATTTACACAATTCACGCCATTTAACAGGCTATGGGGTGGGGTTGAATTTATTAGAAGCCGAAGGCTTTAATGTGCATACCAGTGTGGCGTGGCACGCACCGCACAAATACCCCACTTCCGATAGCAATGCCCGTTTACCGATGGTGTATTTTCAATTGTCAAAATCGTTTTAAGGCATCAGGCAGTTATAGTTTTAAATCCACCCCATCCCTCCTTTCTGAAAGGAGGGGGTTTAAAGCGCGGCTAAATTCCCCTTGCTTTCTAGCCATAGCTTCCGGTCTGAAGCGCGTTTTTTAGCTAACAATAAATCGAGCATTTCGTCCGTTTGGTCATTTTCAGCAATGGTCAATTGAATCAAGCGGCGTGTATCAGGATTCATGGTGGTTTCGCGCAATTGACTGGGGTTCATTTCCCCTAACCCTTTGAAACGCTGTACATTAATCGTTCCCTTTAATTTTTCCGCTTTAATCCTATCCAACACGCCTAAGCGTTCCCCTTCATCGAGGGCATAAAAAATACGTTTGCCAATATCAATTCGATACAACGGCGGCATGGCAACAAACACCCGTCCTGCTTTCACTAAGGCATTGAAATGTTTATAAAATAAGGCGCAAATCAAGGTGGCAATATGATTGCCATCTGAATCGGCATCGGCAAGAATACACACTTTTCCGTAACGCAAATTGTCTAAATTGTCAGAATCAGGCTCAATGCCTAAGGCGACTGCAATATCATGCACTTCTTGCGATGCCATCACTTGATTGGAATCAACTTCCCAAGTATTTAAAATTTTGCCCCGCAGCGGCATAATGGCTTGAAAATCGCGCTCGCGGGCTTGTTTTGCTGAACCGCCTGCCGAATCGCCTTCCACTAAAAACAATTCACTGCGGGAAATATCTTGTCCTGAACAATCGGCCAATTTTCCGGGTAACGCAGGTCCTTGGGAAATTTTTTTACGCACGATTTTTTTGCTGGATTTCAAGCGTTTATGCGCACTGGTTAAAATAATGTCGGCAATTTTTTCCCCGATGCTAGGATGCTGATTTAGCCATAAACTAAACGCATCTTTTGCCACCCCTGAAATAAAAGCCACACATTCCCGCGAACTTAAGCGTTCTTTGGTTTGCCCTGAAAACTGTGGCTCTTCCAATTTAACCGACAACACATACTGGCATTGTTCCCACACATCTTCGGGAGCAATTTTAATTCCACGCGGTAACAGATTGCGAAATTCACAAAACTCGCGAATCGCCTCGGTTAACCCTGCGCGTAAGCCATTAACGTGAGTGCCACCTTGCGGGGTGGGAATTAAATTCACATAACTTTCGGCAATGGTTTCAGGCAAACTTTCACTCGTCCAGAGAACGCCCCAAGTAACGGCTTCGTGGTCAGTGACCGAGTGCGCAACAAAAGGGGTGGGAGGAAAAAACTCAGTGTCCCCGACACAATCGAGCAAATAACTGGTTAAGCCGTCTTGATAATGCCATTCCCATGTTTCATTGGTGGCTTCATTGCGTAAACTCAAGTGCAGTCCTGAACACAACACCGCTTTGGCTCGCAACAGATGTTTGAGTTTTGTTAATGACACTTTGTTAGAATCAAAATAACGCGGATTGGGCAAAAAAGTAATCTTTGTTCCCGTATTGGCTTTGCCGACTTTGCCGATTTCCAGCAGTTCAGTTTGCTTATAGCCGTCTGCAAACTGCATTTGATAGACCTTGCCACCGCGCTTAATCTCAACCTGTAACTGGCTGGATAACGCATTGACCACCGAAATCCCTACGCCATGCAAGCCGCCTGAAAACTGATAATTTTTATTAGAAAACTTCCCACCTGCATGAAGTTGGGTCAAAATCACCTCAACCCCCGACAAACCTTGTTCAGGGTGCATATCTACGGGCATTCCGCGCCCATCATCGTTGACACAAATCCTACCATCCTGAAATAGCACTACGTCAATCTGGTTTGCAAAACCTGCTAAAGCCTCATCAACGCTGTTATCAATAACCTCTTGAATTAAATGATTGGGGCGGCTGGTGTCGGTGTACATTCCAGGTCTTTTACGAACAGGGTCTAAACCTGTTAATACTTCAATTGCGGCGGCATTATAATCAGTTGTCATACTTCTTAATCACTGTGTTTAATTTCATATATAATAGAAAACTCTGTTGACTATCGCCATTTAATAATAGCGAACATAATAATTTATCGAATGACATCGTATCATTAAAACTATTTTTATTCGTTATGCCTAAAAAAACAACTCACTCGCTATTTAAAAATGCGTTAATTGAATTAGAACTCATTGTGCAGCAGCTCGAACTGGATGAGGCTATTTCAAATTATCCGTCAACCTTAGATAAAACCAATAATTTACCTTCAAAACCTTTGTTAGCCAATCAAACCACCCACTCAGATTCTGGCACAGAGGACACCTTTCAATCTCTGGAGTCGTTTACCGATGAATAGTGCTTTAAAAGAATATCTTACTGTGTGTCAAACCCGCGTTGAGCAGGCATTGAATGCACGTTTACCCAGTCCTGCTATTTTGCCACAACGCCTGCACCAAGCCATGCGTTACAGCGCACTGGATGGCGGCAAAAGAATGCGTCCACTATTGGTTTATACGACAGGACAGGTATTGGGGATTTCTGCTGAAAATTTAGATGCTGCCGCGTGTGCTGTGGAGTTGATTCATGTGTATTCCTTAATTCATGATGATTTACCTGCAATGGATGATGATGCACTGCGGCGTGGTAAAGCTACCTTACATATTGCCTTTGATGAGGCAACGGCTATTTTAGCAGGCGATGCGTTACAAGCGTTGGCGTTTGAATTATTGGCGCATGATGCCAGTTTACAAGTGAGTCCACAACAGCGGTTGCAAATGCTCACGATTTTAACCAAAGCCAGTGGTTCACAAGGGATGGTCGGTGGACAAGCGATTGATTTACAATCGGTTGGCACAGAATTGACCTTACCTGAATTAGAAAATATGCACATTCACAAAACAGGGGCGTTGATTCGCGCCAGTGTCAATATTGCGGCGACTGCTAAAGCCGATATTGACTCCGTGGTGGCTAAAAAACTTGACCATTATGCCAAATGTATTGGTTTGTCGTTTCAAGTCAAAGACGATATTTTAGATGAGGAAAGCGACACGGCAACTTTAGGCAAAACCCAAGGCAAAGACCTGCTGCAAAATAAACCCACTTATCCTGCCTTATTGGGTATGGCAGGGGCAAAACAAAAAGCGCAAGAGTTACACGAACAAGCACTCCTTAGCTTAAGTGGATTCGGTGACGAAGCCCAGTTATTGCGTGATTTATCGCTGTATATTATCCAACGCGACCATTAATAACCCACTTGATTAGTCAGAATTTTAACGACATAATCAGCCGCTTGTTTGAATAGCGCGATAGCAAAGGACACACCTATGAATACCCCAGCCAGTCATTATCCCTTACTCGACGACATCAACTTTCCCGCTGATGTGCGTAAACTTGCAAAAACTCAATTACTGGCGTTATGCAAAGAATTGCGAGAATTTTTAACACAGACGGTCAGTGTATCAGGCGGTCATTTTTCAGCAGGTTTAGGCACGGTTGAATTAACAGTCGCTTTACATTATGTTTTTGACACGCCAACAGACCAATTAGTGTGGGATGTGGGACATCAAGCTTACCCACACAAAATTTTAACGGGTCGCAAAAATAACATGACCAGCATTCGTTCCAAAGGCGGGGTATCGGCATTTCCTAAACGGAATGAAAGTGAATACGATGCGTTTGGGGTAGGGCATTCCAGTACCTCTATCAGTGCCGCATTAGGAATGGCAATTGCCTCAGAATTACAAGGGCAAACCAAACAAATGGTGGCTATTATTGGCGATGGCAGCATCACGGGGGGAATGGCATTTGAAGCCATGAATCATGCAGGGTCGCTGGATGCAAATTTGCTGGTGATTCTCAATGACAATGACATGGCAATTTCACCCAATGTTGGGGCGATGAATAATTATTTAACCAAAGTGTTATCCAGTCGCTTGTATTCTTCGATGCGCACTGAAAGCAAAAAAGTGTTAAAAAAAATGCCGAGTATGTGGGAATTAGCCCGCAAAACCGAAGAACACGTTAAAGGGATGATTGTGCCTGGCACGTTGTTTGAAGAACTGGGCTTTAATTATATTGGCCCGATTGATGGGCATGATATTGATATGTTGGTATCGACCTTAGAAAATCTAAAACATATTGAAGGGCCAAGGTTTTTGCATATTGTCACCAAAAAAGGCAAAGGGTATGCCCCTGCGGAAAAAGACCCGTTAGCGTATCACGGGGTTCCTGCGTTTGACCCTACGCAGGATTCATTGCCACCCTCTGCCCCATCAGTCCATCCAACCTACACCCAAGTCTTTGGACAATGGCTGTGTGATATGGCAGCACAGGATGAAAAATTATTAGGCATCACCCCTGCGATGCGCGAGGGGTCGGGGTTAGTCGAATTTTCACAGTTGTATCCCAATCGCTATTTTGATGTGGCGATTGCCGAACAACATGCTGTCACCTTAGCCGCTGGACAGGCTTGTCAGGGTGCAAAACCTGTGGTTGCAATTTATTCTACTTTTTTACAACGTGGCTATGACCAATTAATTCACGATGTGGCGTTACAAAATTTAGATGTGCTGTTTGCCATTGACCGAGCAGGTTTAGTCGGCCCAGATGGTCCTACACACGCAGGCAGTTTTGATTATAGCTATTTGCGTTGTATTCCCAATATGGTGGTGATGGCACCTGCGGATGAAAATGAATGTCGGCAAATGCTTTATACAGGTTATTTACACCAAGGGCCTGCCGCAGTGCGTTATCCGCGTGGCAAAGGTCCAGGCGTTGCCGTACAGCCTGAAATGACCCAATTACCGCTTGGAAAAGGCTCTGTCATTACAACAGGAACTGACACCGTGTTGCTTGCTTGGGGAAGTTTAGTAAAACCTGCATTAGAGGCAGGAAAACAGCTTAATGCTACCGTGGTTAATATGCGGTTTATTAAACCGTTAGATAAAGAATTAATTTTGGAATTGGCTAAAACCCACACCACCTTTGTCACCTTAGAAGAAAATGTCATCGCAGGCGGCGCAGGTAGTGCAGTGAATGAATTTTTACACGCCCACAAATTATTAAAAGCAGTTTTGAATATTGGTTTGCCCGATGAATTTGTCGAACAAGGCACACGCGAAGAATTACTCAGTCAATGTGGTTTAGATACGGCGGGTATTTTGGCGCAAATCAAGGCATTTCTATGAATCGTTTAAAAGACAAAATTCGGGACGTTCCTGACTTTCCAAAACCTGGCATTGTGTTTAAAGACATTAGTCCCTTACTCAAAGACCCTGCCACATTACGATTGGCTGTTTATCAACTACTCATGCCGTTTTTAGGGCGCGATATTACCGCCGTTGCGGGAATGGAAGCGCGGGGTTTTATTTTTGGCTCCCTTGCCGCATGGGAATTAGGGGTAAGTTTTATTCCACTGCGGAAACCGGGTAAACTGCCCTACGATGTGCAAAGTGTTTCATACAATTTAGAATATGGTTCAGCAACATTAGAAGCCCATGTTGATGCGTTAGATAAACATGACAGGGTTTTATTAATTGATGATTTATTAGCCACAGGTGGCACAGCAAAAGCCAGTTGTGAATTGGTTGAATCCTTAGGGG
>JFJP01040890.1_pt1 | contig 10504 bp, 6 predicted proteins | sample 431651 | NCBI WGS metagenome assembly JFJP01 (sample SAMN02602958, study PRJNA72255) | Microbial mat metagenome, whole genome shotgun sequencing project. | biome: fresh water; feature: sink hole; material: water; isolation source: purple microbial (photo- and chemosynthetic) mats found in... | reverse complement strand
ATTGTTACTTTTTTACACCTCTAAGATACAAATTTTAGAGTAAAATAACAAACAAAAAAGGCTGTACTAAAACTTTTAGGACAGCCTCTTTATTTATAATAGAAAATTATTCTACTACTATTTTCTTAACCATCTTTTTATCTCCATCTTGGATATTAACAAGATAAATTCCTGATTGTACATTGTCTAATTGCAATGTTTGTTCGAACACACCATTGTTTTGAAATACATTATTGAAGATAGATCTTCCTCTCATATCATAAACAACTACATTAATGTCATTTCCTGTATTTGAATTGAACTTAACAGTAAAAGTTCCATCATTTGGGTTTGGATATAGAGCAAAATTATCGAAAGAGAAATTGTCTGTCGCTAATGCCGTAATTGTTTGAGAGCAAATTTCAATAGAAAATGAGTTAATCGTTCCTGTTGTACCAGCAACTAAATCTCTAAATCCCATTTGCCATGTTCCAGATGGATTAGCTCCATTCATAGAGTCTAAACTTCCTACAGGAATATAAGTTCCTTGTGTTGGACTTGCACATGTTAATGCTGATCCTTGAGCATCCCAAGTCACATCCATATTTGCTCCACTTGCACAACCTTGATTGTATAAAGTCAACAACGAACCTCCAGGTCTTACAACAGCAAAATTTAAATGCTGAATATTAGGATGTGTTGCATTTACATTAATGTTTACATCAGAAATTGTACTTGTTGAAGTTGGAACTGATATTGTTTTAATAGTATAACCTGTTGAACCATCTGCAGGAGAAAACGCTGTGTTAAACGGATAAGTAACGCAATTATTAGTTACAGAATAACCAATCAAAATGTTTCTACTATTAACTGCGTAGTAAATATTTTCTTTTGCTCTTACCATAATTCTAGCCGTTTGTGTAACTACATTAGGTACTGTGATAGTTGCCGTTCCAGAATTTGGCACTCCAGAAGGAGTTAACAATGTTGGGAAAGTTAAACCACCATCTGTAGATAAATAAATATCAACGTTAGCTGAAAGAGTCTCAGCTCCATTTCTAACCCATGTAATTGTTTGTGTACTTCCTTGAGCCCATCCCACTGTAGTGTTTTGAGAACTTACAGAAAATGGTCCGATAGTATTACTTGCGGTAACCACCATGTTATCTCTAGTTGTTTGACCTCCATTAGGCATTCTATTATCTCTTACTGTTAAAGCAAAATTGTAGGTTCTTCCTGCAGTAGAAACAACTTCCCATGTATTTGCTATACTTCCACCTACAACAGTAGCCAAAGCTGGCATATATCGTTCTGGTGCTGCAACTGGAGGGTTAGATCTAAAACTTGGTCCAGATGTATTGTTTGGAGCTGGTGGTTGAGTTGCAACAGCATTATCTGTTTGCTCCCAACAATAAGTTAATGTGTCATTATTTGCATCTGATACAGAAAGTGGCGTCAAAATAAAAGGTGTTCCTTTTGGGATAGTACGATCTACACCAGCATTTACAGCAGGAGCTGTGTTACCATTCAAGGCATTTGGAGCACAATTTCCTGTTGCAGTAGTAAAGGTCATCATTTGATTTAAACTTACCGTATGAAAATGTGCGTCGGAGTTATTTTGCACATTTGGAGCACAGATACCTGCATAAGCCATAATAGTACTGCCAGAACCAGGTTCTACAGCAGTACCAGCTGCTCTATTACAGTCATTATTTTGTGTATGACCTGCACCATACTGATGTCCCATTTCGTGAGCAACATAATCTATGTCAAAAGGATCGCCAACTGGATTAGACTGACCTGTAATTCCTCTTGCTTTATTGACAGTGCAAGGAGAATTTAATTGTGCTAAACCTCCACCACCAGTACTAACCGTATGTCCAATATCATAATTTGCCGACCCAATAGCTGCGTCTATTTCAACTTTACTTTGATCAATTAGAATAGTAGCAGTCTCATTATCAAAATTATCAGAAGTAACAAAAATTACTAAATCGTTATTAGCAACTAAATTCATACGTAAAGACATATCTCTTTCGTATAATCCATTTACACGGGTCATAGTAACGTTCATAGCAGCTAAAACGGCTGCCTTTTTTTGTGCTAATGTTCCACTTCCAACACCAGCTGCATTAATATGAAAAGCTGCATACTCAATGGTACAAGCCATTGCTAGTCTATATTGTCTAAATCTACCGTCATTTGCAGCAACTGAACTTGTTTCAAGTAATCTTGGTGCAATTTCTTCCTCTGGATTAAGGCAGGTGAAAAAAGTACTTCTTGAAATATTGTTTCTTCCGTAAACAATATAATTTTCTAGATTTTTGGTGTAAGTATCTATATAATAGGTACCAGCAGTACCTGTAAGTGACATGACATGCAATCCGAAAATTGTAGTACTAAAACGAATGGAAGAGGTGCCATCAACACTAACACCTGTGTAAGACTTGCTATCTGGATATCTATTTGCCAAACCAGCTTCCATTACTGGAGCATTAAAAATTCTATAACTAGTAAATTCTCCATTTTGATTTGGAAAATCAACAATTACGCTTGAACTTCCCGCATTTTCAGAAGGAGCTTGTTGTAATTGTGCTTTTAAAGCATTGAAGTCAAGAGAAAACAATTTATATTCTCTTGGCATAGTAGCACGATCCATCTTGCTTAAGTTTTTTACTCTATCCTCTGTGGTTTTATTCCACAGAGCACTTTGACCAAAACTTGAAACAAAAATTAAAACCGCACTAATTGTAAATAGTAAGTTTTTTTTCATAATGTTTTTGTTATTAATTGTTCAAATTTATTAAAAAAAATGGTAAATACTTAATTTAGAATCAAAAAAAGCAACCTTAACTAATTTATTGCCTTTTGAGGCAAAATATGCTAACAAAAAAATTTCTTTTTAATTATCTTATCTGATTTCAAAAAGCTTTCACCGTTGTATATTTTTAAATAATAAACTCCAGATTATAAATGTTCTATGTTTATTTTATTACTAATTTTTTTAAATTTTTTGTGATTTTACCTACTGGCCATTTACGATGTAAACCAGCTTGGCAAAATGTTCAATGAAAGGAAAAATTTGCAGCGATTGCTGGCAAATGTGTCCTGACTTTGCCTTTTCATAGAAACCCTTTGCAGAGCTGGTTTTATTTGTTATTGACATTGTTATTGACAATTTGTTTTAAGGTTGCGGGTTTCGGGTTGCTAAATTTATTTAAAATGTTTTATTATATAATCTTCAACCATACTTTTTTTATAGAAATCTGAATTATTTTTTACATTTAATATATCATAAATAGCTTGTTGTTTATCCTTTGAATGTTCATAATACGATTTACAAATCAAATATCCTACCCAATATAAAGCATTTCTTGGTCTAAGCGGTTCGTTTTCATCACGCCAAGAAATAGATTTATCTTGATACATTTCTTTTTTAAAATCTTCCAAAATTACAATTTCTCTATTTTGAAACGCTTTATAATCGCCGTCTGTTTTTCCTGTAAAAATTTCGGTTAAAAATTCTGCGCTTCCTTCTCGTAATGCGTTACTCAACAAATTGTCTTCTTTAACCATTCCTTTTTGATTGAAATGAATCATTTCATGAAAAACAGTTATTGGAATGTGATTGAAATCAAAAATGCTTTTGAGCATACTTGAATTCCAATTTTTTGAGTTATTTGTGGTTTTACTTAAATATTCCGTTCCAATAATCAATCCGTTTTTGGAAATCGTTCCGTTAGAACTTAATCTTCCAACCACAAAATAAATATCTCCTAATACAGCTTTAGGATACACTTCTTTAAACCGATTAAAATTTCTAATTATAGAATCTTCAAATTGGATTACGTTTTTTAATTCTTGTCTAATTGAAGCGTAAAATTCTTTTCCATTTATAACTTTTTCAGAAAATTTTTCTTTGTTTTTTATTTTAAACTTGTAAAAATCATTTAATCCTTTAGTTCCTTTTTTGAAGTAATATTTATCAAAAAGCTTTTCTGAATTTATAGTGTCGGCACAAGCTAAATCAAAGGCTTGATAGAAATTATCAATGTCACTTGTGTAAATTTTTTGACTATAAACAATAGTTGAAAACATAAAAAATAAAGCAACTAATTTGAACTTCATAGTGTATGATTTTTGAAATTGATTTTTGCACTTCACTCCGATAAACTCAGTGCAAGCTAGCTTGGTGTGACATTTGATTTTTGAAATTGAAACCTTAGTCAATTTCCACCACAATAGGACAATGGTCAGAATGTTTGGCTTCAGGTAAAATTACTGCTCTTGTCATTCGGTCTTTTATCGTTTCGGAAACTAAATTATAATCTATTCTCCAACCTTTATTGTTTCCTCTTGCTCCAGCGCGATAACTCCACCAACTATAATGATGTGGTTCTTTATTGAAATGACGAAAACTATCTACAAATCCTGATTTCATAAAACCATCCAACCATTTTCTTTCTGATGGCAAAAATCCTGAAACGGCTGCATTTCTTATTGGATCATGAATATCAATCGCTTCGTGACAAATGTTATAATCACCACAAATAACTAAATTTGGAACTTCTTTTTTCAAATGATTGATATAATTTTGAAACTCATCCATATATTGAAACTTGAAATCCAATCGATCCATATTGGTTCCTGAAGGCAAGTATAAACTCATTATAGAAACATCGTCAAAATCTACTCTCAGGTTTCTTCCTTCAAAATCCATGTGCTGAATTCCGGTTCCGTAAACTACATTATTGGGCTCTTTTTTACACAAAACGGCAACACCACTGTAGCCTTTTTTTTCAGCAGGAAAATAATATTGAAAAGGATAACCTGCTTCTGCAATTTGAAGAATCGGAATTTGATCTTCTTGAGCTTTAATTTCTTGCAAACAAATTACATCGGGATTGGCTTGTTGCAACCAATCTAAAAAACCTTTTGTTATTGCGGCTCTAATGCCATTTACATTATAAGATATGATTCTCATGTTTGAATTTTATAGTTTTTCAAAAATAATTAAAAACCGGAAAACATCACGTTTTAAAAAGAAATTATATGTTTTGTTTAACCTTTTTTTGATTTCTGCATTTTTTCAAAAATCCATTCAATTAGAATTACTATCTTTGTTTCTTGCGCAATAAACAAATAACGGAATGGGTTTAGTCACTGCTAAAGAAGTTGCAAAAGCAATAAACGCTGATAAGTACGGAGTTCTCGGTACTTTTTCAGGTTGGTTGCTAATGAAAATTTTAAAAATTTCTACCTTAAATAAAATTTATGATAGAAACAAGCATATTAAGAACGTTGACTTTTTAAACGCAATTCTTACTGATTTAGAAATTAAATTTGAAATTCCAGAAGAAGATTTTAAACGCCTTCCAAAAGAGGGTGCTTATATTACTATTTCTAATCATCCTCTTGGTGGAATTGATGGCATTTTATTACTAAAATTGATGCTAGAAAAAGAACCTAATTTTAAAATCATAGCCAATTTTTTATTGCACAGAATTGAGCCTATGAAGCAATACATCATGCCGGTAAATCCTTTTGAAAACCATAAAGATGCCAAATCTAGCGTTATCGGTATTAAAGAAACTTTGCGTCATTTGAGCGACGGAAAACCTTTGGGAATGTTCCCTGCCGGAGAAGTTTCTACTTATAAAGATGGCAAATTAGTTGTTGATAAAGCGTGGGAAGAAGGTGCTATAAAAGTAATTAGAAAAGCCCAAGTTCCTGTAGTTCCAATATATTTTCATGCTAAAAATAGTCGATTGTTTTATTTTTTATCTAAAATTGGTGGCACACTCAGAACGGCAAAATTACCTTCGGAGTTATTTTCACAAAAAGATAGAATTATTAAAGTTAGAATTGGAAAACCTATTTCTGTTACTGAACAAAACGAATACCAATCAATTGACGAATATTCTGAATTCTTGAGAAAGAAGACTTATATGTTGGCAAATTCTTTTAACGAAGAAAGTAAATTATTAACAGTTCCTAACTTAAAAACACCGAAAAGTCCAAAGAAAATTGTTACACCTGCAAGTCAAGAAAAAATGATTGCAGAAGTGGAAGAATTGCGTAAAACCGATTCAAGATTTTTTCAAAGTAAAAACTATGAAGTTTTTTTTACAGAAGCCAATAAAATTCCGAATATTCTTCATGAAATTGGACGTTTAAGAGAAATTACCTTCCGTGAAGTTGGAGAGGGAACAAACGAGTCTATCGATTTAGATAAATACGACAACTATTACCATCACATGTTTTTGTGGGATGAAGAGGCAAAAAAAGTGGCTGGTGCTTATAGAATGGGATTAGGATCTGAAATTTTTCCTAAATATGGAATGGATGGTTTTTATTTAAACGATTTATTTCGATTTGAAACCGAATTACACGATATGATGAAGCAGTCTATCGAAATGGGACGAGCTTTTATCGTAAAAGAATACCAACAAAAACCGATGCCTTTATTCTTGCTGTGGCGCGGTATTATTCATACCACTTTGCGTTATCCTGAACACAAATTTTTACTTGGTGGCGTAAGTATCAGTAATCAGTTTACCGATTTCTCAAAGTCGTTGATGATTGAGTTTATGAAATCGAATTACTACGATCCTTACATTGCGCAATATGTGCATCCAAAAAAGGAATTTAAAGTAAAATTGAAAGATGCCGATAAGGATTTTATCTTTGATGAAGCCGAAGCCGATTTGAATAAATTTGATAAAATAATTGACGAATTAGAACCAGGAAATTTAAGATTGCCCGTTTTAATAAAAAAATACATTAAACAAAATGCCCGTTTAGTTGCCTTTAATGTTGACCCTTTATTCAACAACGCCATCGACGGATTAATGTACATAAGAATTGCCGATATTCCAGAAAGCACCATGAAACCTGTAATGGAAGAATTTCAAGCAGAATTGGAGAGAAAGTTGACTGAGAAACAGGAGTAGGTTTTAATGTGTTTTTGAATAAAAAAAGTCATTATACCAAATAGCTAAATAAACTAAACCATGGACTTCAAGTACACAGGTTTGTTAGACAGACTAAAGACTTCGCGGCTGTTTTAACATTATTTTACAGCAATTTATTAGAAACAACTGTTTGGTTTCAAAAAACTAACAAAGGGTTATACTATTTTTTTACAATCAAAAATTCTGATCTACGGTTTTCGGCATGTTCTTTTTCAGTACATTTTATGCAATTTATTTTTGGCTCTGTTTCTCCATACCCTTTGCCGTTAAATCGTTTGCTTTCTATTCCTTGCGACACAATATAATTTACAGTTGATTGTGCTCTTTTTTCTGACAAGATTAGATTACTATTATCACTACCTCTATTATCTGTATGAGATTTTACAAAAATTTCCATATTTGGATTTTGAATCAGCACATTAACAAGCTTGTTGAGCTCTTTTGCTCCTTGTGGTGTAATTTCCCATTTATTTAATTCAAAATATACTGTTCCTAAAATTATTTCTTTTTCGGTAATAATGACTTCAATTGGTGCAAGTTTTACAGAAATTTTATTTGTTTCGGTTTTGTTTGATTCTATTGGAGTTACTTTATTTTCATATCCAGATTTTTTAGATACAATATCATATTTTTTATTACATTCTAATTCAAAATTAATTTTCCCATTAGAGTCTGTAGAAAGATTGTAAATAACCGTTTTATTTTCATCTAAAACAGTAACTGAAGAATTTGGAATGATTTGACCCGTTTTTTCGTCTTGAACCAATAAATCTATTGCTTTTTGACAAATGTTTTTAACAAGATATATATTGTCATTTCCTTCTCTATTACTTGATAAAAAACCCATTTTTGTATTCTCTGAAAATGAAAATGCAAAATCATCTGATTTAGTATTAATGGTATTCCCTAAATTTTTAACACCTTCCTTTTTAAGGAATTCATAAAAATACACATCATAAGCTCCAAATCCGTTTCTTCCATTGGATGCAAAATAGAGTATATCATTGTTATCACTAATAAATGGAAAACTTTCGTTTGATTCTGTATTTACAATATTTCCTAAATTTTCGGCAGTACCAATAGGCATTCCATTAGCATCTAAAGCTACTTTCCATATATCAACACCTCCAAATCCACCGGGTCTGTCCGAAGAAAAATATAATGTTTTGCCATCTCTGCTCACAGAGGGATTGCTTGTAGAAAAAGCGATATCGTTAATAGATAAACAAACAATATTTTCCCAATTTTCATTTACTAGAGACGCCTTAAATATCATATTTTTACTATATTTAAGTTTGTCTTTTGGTATTTTATTATAGTTTTTTAATCGTTGACTTTCGCTAGAAAAATACATCGTTTTACCATCTCCTGTTATCGTAATTGGTCCATCGTTACAAACCGAATTAATTTCTGTTAAAGCAACTGGTTCACTAAATTCTCCTTTAGTATAGTTAGCTTCATAAATATCTAAAAAAGGTTCGTTATTCCATGCAAATTTTTTATTGTTAGAATTTCTTGCACTTGCAAAATATACCTTATTATTTGTGGCATAAGCTCCAAAATCAGAGTTTGCAGAATTGAAAGAAGTATTTACAACATCATATTTTTGTTTTGAAAAGTTTGTATCATAATTTTTTGAACGCAAATCATTTGGAAAATTTTTCTTAAACACTTCCATTTGCATTTCAGAATCTTTTTCTTTGCCGTTTAACTTTAATACTTGCGAAAATCTGTAAAGCGTTTCCTTTTCAGTTTCTTTTTGCAACACTTTTGCATACCACTTTTCAGCCTCGTTATAATTAGAGGTATAATAATAACAATCTCCTAATTGTTTCAAAGCATATACATCTGAATCCTTTTCATCATTAACAACAATCTTTTTATATTGTTCTGCTGCTTTTTCAAATTCATATTGTTTAAATAAAAAATCTGCAATTTTAGTTTTTTCATTTTGTGAAAAAGACAAATTATAAATAAATAATATAAGGAATAATCTTGTTTTCATCGGTGCTGTTTTTAAAAAAATCTTGACGATTGTGGAACTTTATTATACGAAAATAAATCAAATAATATCATTATTTCATGTGAAGAATTTGTTGATATTTTTAAATCTGAAATAATATTATCATAGGCATAACCTATTCGTAAACTTTTATTAATTTTAAAATTGGTCATAAACCCAAATGAATCTTCTCTTCTTAATGTAGCGCCAACTTCAATTTTTTCATTGTATAAAAAGTTTGCTGAAAAATCATAAGAAACAGGTAAATTAAACGCTGATTTTGCCATAATTGAAGGCTTAAATTTTAATTTTTCATTGAGTTGAAAAACATACCCTCCCATTATGAAAAAATGAGGAACTTCAGAGCCATAGCTAACCCCATTATAATCAAGATAAGCCGTTTTCAATAAATTTGGCATTGCTACAGAAAGATAATATTTATCTGTATAATAAAACACTCCAGTACCAAAATTTAACTTGGTACTATTTGGGTTTGGCTGTCCAAACACATCGTCTTGATTTACTAATGTTGGATAAATAATTCCATAATCTATTTTATGAAATGTTGCTCCTGTTTTTATTCCAAATGCTAATTTTTGCTTTTCACTTAGCTGTATAGTATATGAAATATCAGCATAAACATTTGACTCATTAACCGGTCCTAGTTTGTCATTAATTATTGATAAGCCTATACCAATGTTTTTCTTCAATGGTGCGTGACCAGAAAAAGTAAATGTGGTAGGAGAACCATCAAGATTTACCCATTGTTTTCTATGTAACAACCCAATAGACAAATTCTCTTTTGATCCAGCATAAGCAGGATTCACAACATTCATGTTATACATATATTGTGTATATTGAGGATCTTGTTGTCCAAAACAATTTAATAAAGGCAACAATAAAGACCCTACAAAAAGTAATACATTTTTTTTCATCCTTATCTATATGATATTATTTTCTTAATAAATAAACCCATCCTGTTTTTTTATTCCCCGAATTGAATTCAATGATATAATAATAAGTGCCATCTGGAAGCTCTTCGCCACCATTTGTTGTTCCGTTCCACTCATCTTGATAATTATCTTTACTGTATAATTCCATTCCATATCGGTTAAAAATTTGAAGCTTTTTAACATTCAAATGCGACAATATAAAAGTATCATTATCACCATCATTATTTGGTGAAACACCACTAGGTATTACACAACTTATTCTTTCAATCGAAATCGATTCCGTATAAGTACAGCCATGAATTGTTGTTACCACTAATTCAAAAGTTGGTGTGCTAAATAGTGATAGATTTAATGAAGTTATATCTAATGTAGCACTACTTCCAACAGTATTCCCATTTAATAACCATTTATATGAAGCAACTTCATCTACTAAATTGACTTCACCACTAATTACTAAATGTCCATCAATACAATTATCACTAAAAATAATTTCAATATCTGGATATATAGTAACAGTAACTGCCAAACGAGTTACACTCTCACATCCTGAAACGGTTTGCGAAGCATAATAGGTCGATGCGTTTACTAATGCTGTT
>JFJP01002777.1_pt1 | contig 10504 bp, 13 predicted proteins | sample 431651 | NCBI WGS metagenome assembly JFJP01 (sample SAMN02602958, study PRJNA72255) | Microbial mat metagenome, whole genome shotgun sequencing project. | biome: fresh water; feature: sink hole; material: water; isolation source: purple microbial (photo- and chemosynthetic) mats found in... | reverse complement strand
GAAACCCGCCTGATGGAACCCGCCTCATGGCGGGTTTTTTCATGCTCGGGTAACGTCCGCCTGCCGGGGCGGCAACATTCTGAAACTTCCGCGCTAAAATCGCCGTTTTCCAGCTTTTGAGCGCTATCGACATGTTTTCCGCCAACCAGACCATCGCCAATACCGATCCGGAGTTGTGGGCCGCCATTCAGGCCGAGAACCATCGCCAGGAAGAACATATTGAACTGATCGCTTCCGAAAACTACGTCAGCCATGCGGTGATGGAAGCGCAGGGCTCGCAGCTGACCAACAAGTACGCCGAGGGCTATCCCGGCAAGCGCTATTACGGTGGCTGCGAGTATGTCGATATCGCCGAGCAACTGGCGATTGATCGGATCAAGCAGATTTATGGCGCGGAAGCCGCCAACGTGCAACCGAACTCAGGTTCGCAGGCTAATCAGGCGGTGTTCATGGCCTTCCTGCAGCCGGGCGACACCATCATGGGCATGAGCCTGGCCGAGGGCGGTCACCTGACGCACGGCATGAAGCTGAACATGTCCGGCAAATGGTTCAACGTGGTGGCCTACGGTCTGAATGAGAAGGAAGAAATCGACTATGACCGCATGGAAGCGCTGGCGCATGAGCACAAGCCGAAGCTGATCATTGCCGGCGCTTCAGCTTATGCGCTGAAGATCGATTTCGCGCGTTTCGCCAAGGTGGCGAAGGCGGTCGGCGCGATCTTCATGGTCGACATGGCGCATTACGCCGGTCTCATCGCCGCCGGCGTCTACCCCAACCCGGTGCCGCACGCCGACGTGGTCACCTCCACCACCCACAAGACGCTGCGCGGTCCGCGCGGCGGCATCATCCTGATGAAGGCGGAACATGAAAAGGCGCTCAATTCCGCCATCTTTCCTGGCTTGCAGGGCGGTCCGCTGATGCATGTCATCGCCGGCAAGGCGGTGGCGTTCAAGGAAGCGATGAGCAAGGACTTCAAGGTCTATCAGGAGCAGGTTGCTGCCAACGCGCTGGTGATGTGCAAGGTATTGATCGAACGCGGCCTGCGCATTGTTTCCGGCCGCACTGAATCGCATGTCTTTCTGGTTGACCTGCAAGCCAAGAATCTGACCGGCAAGGAAGCCGAAGCCGCGCTGGGCCGCGCCCACATCACGGTCAACAAGAACGCCATCCCGAACGATCCGCAAAAGCCAATGGTCACCTCCGGCATCCGAATCGGCACGCCGGCGATGACCACGCGCGGCTTCAAGGAACTGGAAGCCGAGAAACTGGCGCATCTGGTGGCCGATGTGCTCGACGCGCCCAACGATGAAACGGTGATTGCCCGTGTGCAGATTGAAGTCGGCAAGCTGACGGCCGCGTTTCCGGTTTACGGGAAATGAGTGAAATTTGAAAGGTGACTCGCTGCTGCGCAGTTCGGGTGAAATGTGACTGTATCGGTGCGTCACATTTCACCAGCGGCGCAGCCGCATCACATTTCACGTTTCACTTTTCACGCACATGAGATGCCCCTTCTGCGGCGCAATTGACACCCAGGTGGTGGAAACACGCTTGTCGGAAGACGGCGTCAGCATTCGCCGCCGCCGCCGTTGCAATGCCTGCGACAAGCGTTTCACCACGTTTGAAACCGCCGAGGTGCGTTCGCCGGCGGTGGTGAAACAGTCGGGTGAACGGCAGGAATTCAGTCGCGACAAATTGCGCGAAGGCTTTCGCCGCGCCCTGCACAAACGGCCGGTGCTGCTGGCGCTGGGCGAGCGGGAAATCAGTTCGCTCATGATCGGCGAATTGGTGATGAATGAATTGAAGCGGCTCGACAAGGTCGCCTACATTCGCTTCGCTTCGGTCTACCGCGCTTTTCAGGACATCGATGATTTCCGCGATGCCCTGCTTGAAGTCGATAAATAGTCGACAAACAGTCGACAAGCAGCCGCATGTTCAGCATTGAGGACCACCGCCACATGGCCAGCGCGATGCGTCTGGCCGAGCGCGGGCTGTTCACCACGACGCCGAATCCGCGTGTCGGCTGTGTCATCGTGCGTGACGGCGTCGTGGTTGGCGAAGGCTGGCATGTGCGGGCCGGCGAGCCACATGCCGAAGTGCATGCCTTGCGCGCTGCTGGTGCGCGGGCAAACGGCGCCACCGCTTATGTCACGTTGGAACCGTGCAGCCACCACGGCCGCACGCCGCCGTGCGCAAATGCGTTGATCGACGCCGGCGTGGCGCGAGTCGTGGCTGCGATGCGCGACCCGAATCCGCAGGTCGCCGGGCAAGGTCTGGAGTTGCTGACGCTGGCCGGGATAAACGTGCAAACCGGCCTGCTGGAAGCCGAAGCGCGCGAACTCAACATCGGCTTCATTTCGCGCATGACGCGGGGCCGGCCTTGGCTTCGCCTGAAAACCGCGTCTTCACTGGATGGCAAAACGGCATTGCTGAACGGCGAGTCGAAATGGATTACCGGCGCCGCCGCGCGTGCCGATGTTCAGCGCTGGCGCGCCCGCGCCTGTGTCATTCTGACCGGTAGTGGCACGGTGCTGGCCGACGACCCGCAGATGAATGTGCGGGAGGTTTTGGCAAACGATGCAGAATCCCCGCGCCAGCCGATGAAAGTGATCGTCGACAGCCGCTTGAGCACGCCGCCGAGCGCGAAGATTCTGCATGGCGGGGCCTTCATCGCCTGCGCCGAGGCGGATTATCTGCGGCGTACCGCGCTGGAAGCCGCCGGCGCGCAGATTTTGGAAATTCCCGATGCGCATGGCCGTGTCGATCTGGCCGAGTTGCTGCAAGAGTTTGGTCGCCAGGGCATCAACGAAGTGCATGTCGAGGCCGGCGCGACGTTGAATGGTGCGCTGCTCAACGCCGGGCTGGTGGATGAATGGATTTCTTATCTGGCGCCGGTGGCGATGGGCCATGCCGCACGCGGGTTGTTCAACGAACCTGAATTAACCGACATGGCCAAGCGGCATCAGTTCACCCTGCTTGATCTGGTTCAGGTCGGTGTGGATGTTCGCCTGCGCCTGCGGCCAGTTTGAAAATTATGAAATTGGAATCATCGTGAAAATCAGCCGTAACCATGTAGTCACTCTCAAATATCAAGTCAGCGATCGGGAAGGCGAAGTGGTCGACACCGGCCAGGAACCTCTGGTCTATTTGCATGGCGGCTATGGCGGCGTGTTCGATGCGCTGGAAGTGGCTTTGCAGGGCAAAGCGGTCGGCGAGGCCTTCAGCGTCGAATTGAGTGTCGAGCAGGCTTTCGGTGAATACGACGAGGAACTGGTCAGCGTCGAGCCGCGCGATGCGTTTCCGTCCAACATCCAGGTTGGCACGCAGGTTGAGCTGGACGACGAGGACGGCGAGAGCATGTTGTTCAAGATTACCCACATCGATGGCGACAATGTCACGATCAACGGAAACCACCCATTGTGCGGCCTCGATCTTGTATTTTCCGGTACGGTAGTCGCGGTGCGTCCGGCTACCGCGAAAGAGATTGCACGCGGCGAAGCAGATTGAATCGCCGGTTGAGGGCAGCTTGCCATTGGCCCGCATTTCCCTTGCATCGCACTAACCCCTAAAATGCCCGCCTTCGTGCGCCAGTGAAACGCGCTGGCCGTCTTTTCTTAGCAGGTGTCTTCCATGTTTACCGGCATCATCCAGGCCGTCGGCCACATTTCCCATTTGTCTGAAAGTGCTAGCGGCGATGCGCGCGTGACGGTTGCCGCCGGCGGACTTGATCTGTCCGATGCGCAACTGGGTGATTCCATCGCGTGTAACGGTGTCTGTCTGACCGTGGTGGAAAAGTCCGCCGACAGTTTTGGTGTCGATGTCTCCGGCGAAACATTCTCCTGCACCATCGGTTTTGCCCCAGGCGACAAGATCAATCTGGAAAAAGCCATGCGCTTGTCCGACCGGTTGGGCGGCCATCTGGTCTCCGGTCATGTCGATGGCGTCGGCGAAGTCATCCAGTTTGGCCCGGTCTCTGATCAAGCCGACGGCAGTTGGCGGCTGGATATTCGAGCGCCGGAAAGCATGGCGCGCTATCTGGCGAGCAAGGGCTCGATCGCGGTGAATGGCGTTTCGTTGACGGTGAACGGTGTGCAAGGCGCCGAGTTTTCCATCAACCTGATTCCCCACACGCTGGAGCAGACCATGCTGAAGAATTTACAGGCCGGCACGCGGGTCAATCTGGAAGCCGACATGCTGGCGCGTTACGCCGAGCGTTTGCTGCATTACGTTAACCAACAGGACAAAGACTGATGAGCCTTGCCCCCATTGAAGAAATTGTCGCGGAGCTGAAGGCCGGCCGCATGGTCATCCTGGTGGATGAGGAAGACCGCGAGAACGAAGGTGATCTGGTGATGGCCGCCGAACATGTGACGCCGGATGCGATCAACTTCATGGTCAAGCATGCGCGCGGACTGGTCTGCCTGACCTTGACCGATGATCGTTGCCGTCAACTCGGCCTGAAGCAGATGGTGAGCGACAACCAGACGCCGCACGGCACGGCGTTCACGGTTTCGATCGAGGCCGCCGAAGGCGTGACGACTGGCATTTCCGCCGCTGACCGCGCCATCACCATACAGGCGGCGGTGGCCAGAAATGCGCTGCCCGCCGACATCATCCAGCCCGGCCATATCTTCCCGCTGCGCGCACAGGAAGGCGGCGTGCTGGTGCGCGCCGGACATACCGAAGCCGGTTGCGATCTGGTTGGCATGGCCGGTCTGGTGCCGGCATCGGTGATCTGCGAGATTCTGAAGGAAGACGGCACTATGGCGCGTCTGCCGGACCTGCTGGAATTCAGCAAGGAACATGGTCTGAAGATCGGTGCGATTGCCGATCTGATCCATTACCGCGCCGCAAATGAGAGGCTGGTTGAACGCGAAGGCGAGCGTTCGATCACGACGCCGTTTGGTGAATTCAAGCTCGGTGTGTATCGCGACAAGATCAGCCGCGCCACGCATCTGGCGCTGAGCCTGGGTGAGATTCATGCCGAGGTTGAAACGCTGGTGCGCGTGCATGAGCCGGTTTCGCTGATCGACGCGCTGGATATGGACGGCAGTGGCCATGCCTATTCCGTGCATACCGCGTTGAGGCTGATTGCCGATGCCGGCTGTGGCGTGCTGGTACTGCTGCACCGTCCGGAATCGGCGGATGAGTTGGCCACCCGCGCTTTGCCAACTGAAGCCGTGCCGCCGGCGCGCAAATTCGATCTGCGCAACTACGGTACCGGCGCACAGATTTTGCGTGATCTCGGCGTCGGCAAAATGAAACTCCTCGCCACGCCGCGCAAGATGCCGGCGATGGACGGCTTTGGACTGGAAGTGACAGGTTATTTTGAACAAGGGAACTGACATGGCTCGCTACGAGAAAATCAACGAAATCAAGCCCAATGTCGACGGTAAAGGCCTGCGTATTGGTATCGCCATGAGCCGTTTCAACATGGAAGTCTGTGAGGGCCTGCTTTCTTCCGCAGTTGCCGCGCTGGTGAAAGCCGGTGTGGCTGAAACGGATATCGTGATTGCAACCGCGCCGGGTGCGCTGGAGCTTCCGTTGATCCTGAAGAAGATGGGCGAGTCGGGCAAGTTTGATGGCTTGGTGGCACTGGGAGCTGTGATTCGCGGCGATACCTATCATTTTGAAATCGTCTCCAACGAGATGGCATCAGGCATTACCCGTGCCACTTTGGATACCGGTGTACCGATCGCCAATGGCGTGCTGACTACCAACACCGATCATCAGGCGACCTCGCGGATGACCGAAAAAGGTCGTGAAGCTGCATTGTGTGCCATCGAGATGGCGCGACTGCTGAAGGCGTTATGAACGCACAAGCGGCTTCCGGGCGCTCGCAGAAAGTAGCCAACCGAGGCCCAAGTCCGCGCCGGGTTTCGCGTGAACGCGTGCTGCGGGCGCTCTATCTGTGGCAGATTGCTGGCGGCGATTACGCCAGTCTGCTCGTGCAGGTGGAACGCTACGAACCGGAAGAGACCGAAGCGGCTGGCAATGAAGAACTGACCAAGCCGCATTCCGGCTTTCTGCGTGAGTTGCTCGATGGTGTGTTGAAACAGTCGGCGGCGCTGGATGTCGCTCTGGAACCGCATCTGGATCGTCCGGTGGTTGAACTATCGCCAATCGAGCACGCGATTCTTCTGATTGGCGCTTATGAGTTGATTCACTCGTTTAACGTGCCCTACAAAGTCTGTATCAACGAAGCCGTTGAATTGGCCAAGTTGTATGGTGGCACCGACGGCCACAAGTTCGTCAACGGCGTGCTCGACAAGTTGGCGCAAGTTGCTCGCCAGGTTGAAATCGAAGGCGAACGTCAGGCTTGATGACGGCGCTGCTGGCAGAACCGGCGATGCCCTCCGAGTTTGATCTGATCCAGCGGTTCTTCACCCGCCCCGCCGCCAATACGGTGTTGGGCGTAGGCGACGATGCCGCTTTGCTGCAGGTGTCTCCCGGCAAGATGCTCGCGGTTTCGAGTGACATGCTGGTGGCGGGCCGGCATTTTCTGCCGGATGCCGATCCCTATCTGCTTGGGCATAAAACACTGGCAGTGAATCTTTCCGACCTCGCTGCGATGGGTGCGAAACCGCGTTGGGCGACACTGGCATTGGCATTGCCGGAAGTGAATGAAACCTGGCTGGCCGCATTCAGCCGTGGATTTTTCGATCTGGCGGATCGCTTTGCGGTCTCGCTGGTGGGGGGGGATACCACGCGCGGGCCGCTCAATTTGTGCGTCACGATCTTGGGTGAAACCGATGCGCGTGCATTGCGCCGCGATGCCGCACTAGTCGGCGACGATATCTGGGTATCCGGCGATCTGGGTGGCGCGGCACTCGGCCTGGCTCATCTGACGGGCGAAATCACCTTGAACGCGGTCGCAGCCGCAGCCTGCCTGACTCGTTTGCATCAACCTGAGCCACGCGTTGCGCTGGGGCTTGCTTTGGCGCAGTTGCCACGCGTCGCGGCGATCGATATTTCCGATGGCCTTCTGGCTGATCTGGGCCATATCCTGGAACGTTCCAGCGTCGGGGCGGAGATTGAACTCATTGCGGTGCCGGCCCATTCGGCCCTGCATTCGCTGTTGCCTGGTTCCGTCCTGGCCAGACGCTGCCTGCTCGCGGGCGGTGATGATTACGAATTGTGCTTTTGCGCACCAGTCGAAGATGCGCCGTCAGTGCTTGCTGCGGCGGCTGCCGCTGGTGTGGCGGTGCACCGAATCGGTCGTATTGGGTCAAACCTGGGCTTGCGTGTAATTGGCCAGGATGGTCAACAGTTGCAGATACAGGAGCGCGGTTTTGACCACTTCGCCAATTAAAGTCACGCCGGATCGCGCGTTTCTGTTCGCGCATCCGGCGCATTTTTTGGCATTAGGTTTTGGCTCAGGGTTGTCGCCGAAAGCGCCCGGCACGGCCGGCACACTGGCGGCCTTTCCCTTGTTCTGGTTGCTTGCCGACCACCCGTTCTACTGGCTCTGGATTGCCGCTTTTCTTGTTGTCGGCGTCTGGGCTTGCGAGGTCACCGGCCGCGACCTGGGCGTGCATGACCACGGCGGCATGGTCTGGGACGAGATCGCTGCGTTCCTGATCGTGCTGCCGTTCGCGCCGGTCGATCAACTCGGCAGCTTGGCCGCGTTCAGCCTCGCGTTTGTGTTGTTCCGGCTGTTTGATATCTGGAAGCCGTTTCCCATTGGCTGGCTGGATGCGCGCGTGCCCGGCGGTTTTGGGGTGATGCTGGATGACGTCCTCGCCGCCGTTTACGCCATGCTCTGTTTACTGGCGGTTGCCACATGGCTGTAACTGAAACTGAACTGGAAGCATTGGCCGCTGAGCTGGGTGCAGCTTTACAAAGCCAAGGTTGGCAGCTGGCTGCGGCGGAATCCTGCACCGGCGGCTGGCTGGCGCAGGTAGTAACGTCGGTTGCTGGGAGTTCTGTCTGGTTCGATCGCGGTTTCGTGACTTACAGCAACGCGTCCAAGCAAGACATGCTTGATGTGCGATCGGAAACACTATTGCAATTCGGCGCGGTGAGCGAGGAAACCGCGCGCGAAATGGCGCAAGGGGTCTTGGCGCATAGTGCCGCGCAGGTCGCTATCGCGATTACCGGGATTGCGGGTCCAAGCGGTGGCTCAACAGAGAAACCGGTGGGGATGGTCTGTTTTGCCTGGGCGGTATCCGGTTCGCCCTGCGCCAGTACAACCCATTATTTTGCTGGCAACCGTCGCGAGGTCCGTGCTGCCTCGGTCGGCTTTGCGCTCAGGCAGTTGCAGGCCCTCGTGCCATAATTCCACGACTATTACAGGAGGTAATTCAGATGGATGAAAACCGCAGCAAGGCGCTCGCCGCCGCACTTGCCCAGATCGAAAAGCAGTTCGGCAAGGGCTCGATCATGAAGATGGGGGATGGCAGTGTCATCGACGACATTCAGGTGGTTTCCACCGGTTCGTTGGGGCTTGATATCGCTTTGGGCGTCGGCGGTCTGCCGCGCGGCCGGGTGGTTGAAATTTATGGCCCGGAATCGTCCGGCAAGACCACGATGACGCTCTCGGTGATCGCCGAGATGCAGAAGTTGGGTGGCACGGCAGCCTTTATCGACGCCGAACATGCGCTCGATCCGATTTATGCGCAAAAGCTGGGCGTCAATGTTGGCGATCTGCTGATTTCACAGCCGGACACCGGTGAGCAGGCGCTGGAAATCGCCGATATGTTGGTGCGCTCCGGCGCGGTGGATATTGTTGTGGTCGATTCGGTGGCGGCGCTGACGCCGAAGGCCGAAATCGAGGGCGAAATGGGCGATTCGCACATGGGCCTGCAAGCGCGCCTGATGAGCCAGGCGCTGCGCAAACTCACCGCCAATATCAAGCGCACCAACACCTTAGTCATCTTCATCAACCAGATCCGGATGAAGATCGGTGTCATGTTCGGGAGTCCGGAAACTACCACCGGTGGAAATGCACTCAAGTTCTATGCTTCGGTGCGCCTGGATATTCGTCGCATCGGTTCGATCAAGAAGGGCGACGAAGTCGTGGGTTCGGAAACCCGGGTGAAAGTGGTGAAGAACAAGGTCGCGCCGCCGTTCAAGGAGGCGTTGTTCGATATTCTTTATGGCGAGGGCGTGTCGCGTGAGGGTGAGGTGATTGAGCTTGGCGTGGTGCACAAGATCGTCGACAAATCCGGTGCTTGGTATTCCTATCAGGGCGAGAAGATCGGTCAGGGCAAGGACAATTCGCGGGAATATCTGCGCGAGCATCCCGAAATTGCCAAGGAAATCGAAGCGTTGATCCGGGAGAAACTGGGCGTCAAATCTTCAGCGCCCAGCGTCGAGGCGTGACTCTCAGGCTGCGGGCGATGAACTATCTGGCGCGGCGAGAACAAAGCCGCGCCGAGTTGGCCCGCAAACTGGCGCCGCATGCAGAGGTTGACGAAGTCGAGGCCCTGCTTGATCAGCTGGAGCAGGAAAACCTGCTGTCCAATGTGCGTTATGTGGAAATGCTGGCGCATGCGCGCGCTGGCAAACACGGCAGCCTTCGTCTGAAAGCTGACCTGCGCGAAAAAGGCGTGCCTGATAGCGAGTCGATTGAAGCCATTGAAGCTGCGCGTGAACAGGATCTGGCCGCCGCAAAAGCAGTCTGGCAGAAGAAATTCGGGGCGTTGGATATTGATCTGGTCAACACCGCGGCAGAGCGCGCTCGGCAATACCGTTTCCTGGCCAGCCGAGGTTTTCCTTCGGAAGTAATTCGGCGAGTAATTAGTGGTCTGGAAGAAGACTGACCCTGTTGCTACAGTCGTGCCAGAAGTACTTCGGCAATCTCTGAATCGGTCAATTCGATCGGATTTGTTTTCATGCTTGAACCACGACTGTTGGCGACGATGCGCGGAATGTCAGACTGGGTAACCTGAAATGCGCCAAGGCCAGCGTTTCAACCAAGGCATCACAGGCCTCGGTATTGTTCAGCATCCTTCCTGTAAGCAAACGGCCAACCTGAGCATATTTCGCTATTGCGGGGCTGTTTCGCGCGCGGGAATCCAATGCCATGAGGTTTACCCTAGTTGCCTCTGCTACCAATGTGCCGCAAACCACGCCATGCGGAATCGGAAAGTACGCGCCAAGTGGTGCAGCCAGTCCATGTACAGACCCCAAGCCTACTTGTGCAAGTGTGATGCCTGAAAGCAGTGCGGCATAAGCCATGGCTGATCGAAGCTCATCCATGTTGCCCTGGCCTTCATAGAGCGGTAACAGCGCATCACGCACCATCTCGATGCCAGATAGTGCAAGGGCGTCGGTCAATGGGTTGGCTTTGCTCGAAACAAAAGACTCCAGCAATTGCGTGAAAGCATCCATGCCATTGGCTGCGAGGACATCAGGCGGGCATGTCGCGAGCAACTCTGGATCAATCACGGCGTATTCGGCGACTAATTGCTCGTCGCGAAAAGATTTCTTGAACCCGTCAGTACCGTGAATGGAAAGCACCGCATTTTTTGTCGCTTCAGAGCCTGTTCCGGCAGTCGTTGGC
>JFJP01000091.1_pt1 | contig 10504 bp, 8 predicted proteins | sample 431651 | NCBI WGS metagenome assembly JFJP01 (sample SAMN02602958, study PRJNA72255) | Microbial mat metagenome, whole genome shotgun sequencing project. | biome: fresh water; feature: sink hole; material: water; isolation source: purple microbial (photo- and chemosynthetic) mats found in... | reverse complement strand
CCCTTTGTGTCGTTTCTGCTTTTCTCTGCGCCCTTTGTGTCCTCTGTGGTGAAAAGTCTTTTTTCGGGCCTTGCGATTCAATTTGCCTAAGGTCGCGTCCACCCAACCTCAGCAAGAACAGCTTTCTTTTATCCGTGTTCATCCCTGTTCATCCATGGACGATTTTTAAAAAAAACGAATGCACTTATAGGCTCAGTCGTTCCGCGTGGGACAACAAATGGTCGAGCTTGGCACTAGGTTCCTGGATACGAGTGAGGAACATCAGGGCGCTGATCACGAAGGGCTTGTAGCTGGCCTCGTGGTACGTCGGAATGCGGTATTGCTCGAAGACCTCGGCACTCACCTCGCCCTGCTTGCAGCTCACATCCGTGATATCGGCCGGCAGGCAGTGCATATACAGAGCTTTGCCTTCACGGGTGAGGTCCATCTTGGCGCGGTCGCATTCCCAATTCGTGAACTTGGCGTTATTGGCAAGGCATTCCTTTTCGAGTCCCTTCAGGCCCTCGCGATCATCCTGCTTCAGCAACTCCGTGCGACGCTGCATGACGTGGAAGGGAGCCCAGGACTTGGGGTAGACGATGTCGGCGCCCGTGAAGGCCTCTTCCATGCTGTTGACCACTTCGAACGCACCGCCGGATTCCTTGGCTTGTCGCCCTGCCCTTTCGACCACATCGGGAATAAGGCCGTAACCTTCGGGGTAGGCCAGCTTCACGTCCATGCCGAACCGGGTCATGAGGCCGATGATGCCCTGGGGCACGCTGAGGGGCTTTCCGTAGCTAGGGCTGTATGCCCAGGTCATGGCGAGCTTCTTACCCTTGAGCGCTTCCAGACTGCCGAAATGCGACTTGAGCCACGCCAAATCCGCCAGGCTTTGGGTGGGGTGATCCACATCGCACTGCAGGTTGATGACGCTGGGGCGGCGATGCAGGACGCCCTGGGCCGCACCATCCGTAAGCGCAGCGCCAAACTCGCGCATGTAGGAATTGCCTTCGCCCAGGAACATGTCATCGCGAATACCAATGACCTCGGCGAGAAAACTGATCATGTTAGCGGTCTCACGCACGGTTTCGCCGTGGGCCACTTGGCTCTTTTGCTCGTCGAGTTCTGAAAGCTGCAGCCCCAAGGCACTGGCCGCCGAAGCGAAGCTGAAGCGCGTGCGGGTAGAGTTATCACGGAAAATCGAAATCGCTAGGCCCGAAAGAAAGGAGCGGTACGTTAGCCCGGCCTTATGCATGTTCTTGAACGTCTCGGCCAGCGCCAAAATGGCCCGAATTTCCTCTTCGGGATGCTCCCACGTGAGTAGAAAGTCCTTCTGGAAAAGATCCGTTTTCAGAGCCTGAAAGGCCGCTAGATTCTGTCGAATTACGGGGGTGGGCATGCTTGTCTCCATGAAGGTTTCGAAATAAAAGGTCAGGGTTCGCCCTGGAGAAGCTGTCCACTGGGACGCTCCGGGCTGCACAGGTTGTCGTGAGCCACCACGACCTCGCCCCGACGCAGAACATGCCGGAAGGCCAAAGGACTGGTGAACCCCGAATAGGGATCGTAAACATCTGAAAGACTGGCTTGGATTGGACGCTGAACACCCGAGGCATCCAGCACCACCACATCCGCATCCAGCCCCGGTACCAGAGCACCCTTGCGGTGGCTGAAGCCCATCACGCGAGCAGGCTCCCGCGAAAGGTGCCGAGCCATTGCCAAGGCCGCGACATCGGGATCACCTTCCCAAATCTTCCAGGCGAGGTGAGGCAAGGCACCTAGGCCCGGCAGGCCACTGGCGACGGTACGAATATCTCGGTGGTTCCAAGCGTCTTTGTCTTGCTTTCGGAAGGCGCAGTGATCCGTGGCTAAGACCTCGAAGGCACCCGTTCGGGCGAAGGCGCGCAGGCCGGAAGGATCCTGGCGCAACGGCGGGCAGCAAAGCCATCGATGACCATCGGGTTGCGCCAAATGATCGTCGCTGAGCCAGAGATACTGGGGGCAGGTCTCGCAGGACAGATCCGCGATCACTCGACCCTGGGCCACAGCGGCGGCGCCTGCGGTGCTCGATACGTGAACCACATGAATCGATGCGCCCGTTTCAGCAGCTAGGGCAGCCAATGTGTTTATCGCAGTCACTTCGGTGGCGACACTCCGCATTCGCCCGTGGGAGCTGGCCAACGTCAAATCCAGTGCCGAAAGATCGACAGCCGACAGAAGGGCATCATCCTCGCCATGCACCAGAAAGCGGAAACCATGCGGTCCCAAGCGGCGGAACAACGAGGCCATGCGGTCGTAATCCGCAAAGATACCCGCCTCGCGATAGGTGCTGTAGAGCTTGATGGTGTGATAGCCCGCTCGAGGCAAAGTTTCCAAAAATGCAAAATCGGCTTCCGTAAAGCTGGTCGGCGTAAGGTGCCAGGCTAGGTCCGCATGAAGGCGTCCTGAGGCTTTGGCACGAGCCCGCTGCATGGCTGCACGCAGCGATTCTTCCGGCCCCTGGGTGACAAAACTTCCAATCGTGGTGATGCCATTGAGCACGGCCACTCGGCTGCCCCGCTCGTAGTCGTCCGCCAATTCGAAGTGCCCGATGCGGTCATCCAGATGCGTGTGGATATCGATGAAGCCCGGCAGTACATAGGCGCCGCTGGCATCCACCACGCAGTCAGGCGTGGCCTCCAAAGCAGGTCCCATCGCGGCGATACGCCCATCCTCCAGGAGCAAATCCCAGGATTCCAGGCGATCGTTTACGGCCAAGCGGCCGCCGCGAAGCAGGGTTCTCACCGGTCGAAAGCCTCCAGGGTGGGCGCGATGGCGCGGGGAATGGAAACCCTGGACAAGGGTGCCTCGATGTCCTTTAGGCCATGACCCGTGGCCATGACAACCACCTTGGCGGAGGCCGGAAGTCGGTTCGCTCCGGCTTGCAATTTCACCAAACCTGCGTAAGCGGCAGCGCCCGCGGGTTCAGTGAACACTCCGCTACCGGCCGCCAAGCGGGCCTGAGCTTCGAGAATTTCGTCATCGGTCACGGTGAGGGTAAGACCGTCACTTTCCAGAATCGCCCGGCGAGCGCCGTGGGCATTGCTGGGGCAGGACACCGAAATGGAATCGGCGCGGGTGTTGGGATTCAATGCATCCGAATAGATCCCGGTTTGAACGTAGCGATGGATGGCATCGGAGCGCTCGGCCTGAACACCGATGAGCCGGGGTAAGCGTTCGATAATGCCCGCGCGTTGAAGATCCACGAAGGCCTTGTGCAGCCCACCGAGAATCACGCCATCGCCCACGGAGACCACCACCACATCGGGCGCTTGACCACCCAATTGCGCCCACAACTCCAGACCCGCAGTCTTCTTGCCTTCGATGGTCAGGGGGTGGTACGCGGTGTTGCGATTCAAACCGCCGCGAGCTTCCGTATATTCCATGGAGAGACGGAAGGCATCGTCGTAGGTACCCTGCACCGGCACCACACGCGCGCCGTAGAGCACCATCTGCACGAGCTTGGCCTTGGGTGCCGTTTCGGGTACGAAGATGAGGGCTTCCAAGCCCGCCGAGGCCGCGACCGCCGCCAGAGCCGAGGCGGCATTCCCGGTGGAGGCCGTTACGATCTGCGTTTCACCAAGGCGCAAAGCCTCGGCCACCACCAGGAACGAAGCACGGTCCTTCAGGCTGCCAGATGGATTGCCGCCCTCGTTCTTGATCCACAGGGCGGGAAGGCCGAGTTCTGTTCCCAGGCGCTTCGCAGGTACAAGAGGCGTGTTCCCCACTGGCAAGGGCGGATGAAATTCCGGCTCCACCGCGCAGAGCAAGTTCCAATCCGGCGAAACAGCATTGAAGGACCGGCGCACTACCTCGGCATCGAAGACCACTTCCAACACACCCGTCAGCGGCATTCCCGGGTGATAGGAGGCTCCACAGACCGGGCACAGGTAACGCACGGCATCCCGCTCAAAGGTGCGGTCACAGTCTGTGCAACGGTAATGGAAGGGGGTCATTGCTAGGCCTTGCCGTTCAGACGCGCCACGAAGGCGGCATAGAAGGCGGCGGCTTGGCTCAGGTGTTCGATGGGGCAATGTTCGTTGGGGAAGTGGGCCAGCACTTCGTTGCCGGGACCTAGGCCGATGCAGGGAATGCCTTCCAATCCGGCGATGGCGATGCCGTTGGTGCTGAAGGTCCACTTATCCACCAAAGGCTGTTTGCCCAAGACCTGCTCGTAGGCCGCAGTGGCATCGGCCAGCCAAGGGCTGTCTTCGGCCAACACCCAGGTGGGGTAGTACTTTTCCATGGGATAGACCAAGCCGGTGTAGGCAGGCTCGGCGTATTCGAGGATGGTCACTTCGGCTTCGGGATAACCGGCGCGGGCAGCCGCATCCTTCAACTCGGCCACGGCGCTTTCCTTGGTCTCGCCCCAGGTCAGGCGACGATCCACACTGAGCGTGGCGCTATCGGGTACCGCACATTGGCTCGGCCCCGTGAAGAAGACTTGACTCACGCAAATGCTGCCCTTGCCCAGGAAGGCGTCGGTAGCCAAGCGCTCGTGCAGCTTCTCGATTTCGAGGGCCACGCGGCTGATCTTGTAGATAGCGTTATCGCCGCGCTCGGGCGCGCTGCCATGGCAGGAGAGGCCCTTGACCTTCACCTGCATTTCCATGCGACCCCGATGACCACGATAGATATTCATGTTGGTGGGTTCGGTGATGACCACCAGTTCGGGCCTGATTTTTTCTTCGTGAATGATGTATTTCCAGCAGAGGCCGTCGCAGTCTTCTTCCATCACCGTGCCGGTGAACAGGATCGTGAACTGATCGTTGAGGCCAAATTCCTTGATGATCTTTCCGGCCGCCACCATGGAGGCCATGCCGCCTTCCTGATCCACCGTACCGCGACCCCACACCTGACCATCTTCGATCTTGGGCGTGAAAGGATCGAAGTCCCACAGGCTCATGTCGCCGGGATAGACCGTATCGATGTGCGCATCGAAGGCGATCACGCGGGGACCATTCCCGATGCGGCCAATGACATTACCCAGGCCGTCGATGCGAACTTCGTCGAAGCCAGCCTGTTCCATCTCTGCCTTGATCACTTGGCAGACTTCCTTTTCTTTTCCACTGAAGGCCGGCACTCGCACCATGTCCATGAGGAAACGGGCGGTGTCAGATTCCAGGGCCTTAGCTCGGTCTTGGATACGTTGAAAAAGGTCGCTCATGGGATCCATCCTCTCGTGCCAGTGCGCAAAAAAGCCTAAAGGGCCAAGCGCGCACCCAAGCAAGCATACAAAATTTTTTCTGCTACGGTAAATTTTATTATCGCTCCAAGTCCAACCACAGCAAATGCTCGGACTTGGGCTGGTGCCAGGGAGCCGCCACGGCGGGTTTCCCAAGAACGTACGTGGCCTGAATGGCCCGATCATCACCCAACATCTGGAAAAGAAAGAGCCGCTCGGCCAAGGTGCGCGCCGAGTTCATGCGAGTGGCCAAGATGGGCGTGGCCAAAGGATCCAGCACGACAAAATCGGCCTCCATCCCAACCTGAAAACTGCCGATGCAGTCCTCCAACGCCAAGGCCCGCGCGCCCCCAAGGGTCGCCAGATAAAAGGCCTGCAAGGGCGAAAGGCGCTGATGCCCCATCTGGGCCACCTTGTAGGCCTCGTTCAGTGTTTGCAGCATGCCAAAGCTTGTGCCAGCCCCCACATCGGTGCCCAGACCCAGCTTCACGGGATGGCTGGCGCCGGTGGCCTGAGCAAAGGGAAAGAGCCCGCTGCCCAGAAAGAGGTTCGAGGTCGGGCACGAGGCAATGCTCGCGCCACGCGTGGAAAGGAGTCGAAAATCGGCCTCCTCCAACTGAATGGCATGGGCAAAAACCGAACGCGGGCCCACAAGGCCGAAATGGTTATACACATCTAGATAGCCGCACTGAGTCTTGCCCGAGGGTGGGGGCAAATGCGCGAATAAGGATTCCGCCCAGGCCACCTCGTCGCGGTTTTCCGCGAGATGGGTATGCAGGTAGACCCCGGCATGCTCATCCAACAAGCGCCGCACGGCTTGGAGTTGCGCATCGGAAGATGTGGGCGCGAAACGCGGCGTCACGGCGTAGCGCGCACGACCTCGGTTATGCCAGCGTTCGATGAGCGCGGTGGATTCCGAATAGGCACGTTCCGGCGTATCCAGCAAACCGGCCGGGGCGTTGCGGTCCATGAGCACCTTGCCCGCGATCATGCGCAGCTGTCGCGCCTCCGACGCCTCAAAAAACGCATCCACCGATTCAGGATGGACCGTGCCAAAGACCATGGCCGTGGTGGTGCCGTTGCGAAGCAGTTCATCCAAACAGTGATCCGCCACCCGCCTGGCATGAATGGGATCACTGAACCGGGCTTCTTCGGGAAAGGTATAGGTCTCCAGCCACGTCAGGAGCTGTTCACCGTACGACGCGATCATTTCCGTTTGCGGGTAATGGATGTGGGTATCCACGAAGCCTGGCATCAACAGGCAACCGCGATGATCCTGCACCGGTGCTGCCCCGGCGGCATGCTTAAGTTCCTCGAAGGGGCCTGCAGCGACCACCTTGCCTTCAGCCACCAAGAGCAGGCCATCGGGAATGAAGGTACACGCATCCTCCTCCCGCGATGTTCGAAAGGGATCATCGTGGAAGTAAAGAAGGGCGCCTCGGAAGCCTTGGAGCATCTTCCTAGTTTCCCGTTGCCGACAAAGTGCGCAAGGCCTGCGCCAAAAGATTGCGGGTCACGATACTCCGGTAATGGGCCGTGGAGCGGATGTCATCGATGGGGCTCATATCCGCCAGCAGGGCCTCCAGGGCGACTGCCACGGGAAGATTGGCCAGAGGTTGGCCTTGAAGAACGGCTTCCGCATGACACGCGCGCACCGGCGCAGGCGCCACTGCCCCCAAACCTATGCGCAAATTGGCAACGCATCCGTCGGCGACCTGAGCCACCAGCGCAAGACTCAGCTTCGCAATGGCCTGGGCCTGGCGGGTGCCCACCTTGCGGAAATAATGAACGCTGGTGCCCGAAGGCTTGGGCACGCGGATACGCGTCACCAGTTCGTCCGCAGCCAGGTCCATCACCTTGTAGCCCTGATGGAAAAGTTCGTAGGGGACGACTCGCGTGCCTCGGGGGGACACCAGTTCAAGCTCGGCGCCGTACGCCAGCAGGCAAGGCGGTGTATCGGCGGCGGGACTGGCATTAGCGATGTTGCCGCCCAACGTGCCTCGATTCTGAATGGCCAGGGCACCAGTGGCCTTGGCGCTCTTTACGAGATTAGGGAAATGGCGATGAATGGCCGGATGGGCCAGCAATTCCGTGAAGGTGCAAAGGGCGCCCAAATCCAAATATTCCGGGGTCTCACGGATGCCCTGCAGCTCCGGCAGGCGGGCAATATCCAAGAAGCGAGTCTCACGCAATTTGCCAGCGTTATAGACCACCATCAAATCCGTGCCGCCCGCAAAGGGACGACCCGTGTGGGCGGCAAGCATTTGCAGAGCCTCGCTCAGCGAAGCCGGACGCTGGAGTTCCATGGCGGGAAGAAAGCCCCTCATGCCTCGCTCCTTGCGGCGGCCTGCACGGCTTCCACGATCTTGGTATAGCCCGTGCAGCGGCACAGATTTCCACTGAGAGCATCCTTCACATCCCCGTGATTGGGGTTGGGACAGCGGCGCAGCAGATCCGCCGCACTGATGGCCATACCCGGTGAACAGAAACCGCATTGGGCTCCGTTATGGGCCAGGAGCGCAGCCTGCACGGGATGCAACCCCGAAGCCGTGGCCAACCCTTCGATGGTCACCAGATCGCAACCTTCCACCTGCAGGGCGGGAATGAGGCAACTGTTCACCACGCGGCCATCCAAGAGCACGGCGCAGGCCCCGCATTCACCTTCGCCGCAGCCTTCCTTGGTGCCCGTAAGGCCCAGATCTTCGCGCAGCATATCCAACAACCGAGTCATGGGATGCACGGCCAGGGTTTGAGGCTTGCCATTGAGCGTGAAAGTAAGGGTGATTCGTTCAGCCACGGGCCACCTCCTCGGCACGATCCAGCAAGCGTTCGGGCGTCATGGGCACCTCGTCCAAGCGCAACGGACCAACGGCAAAATCTACGGCATTGAGCAATGCGGGAGCCGGGCCGTTCATGGGCAATTCACCCAGACCCTTGGCCCCGCCGGGGCCCGCCGGGTGCGGGTTTTCCAGGAAGACCACGCGAATCTCGGGCAGGTCCGCCAGGGTGGGGATGGCGTAATTGGTGAGCTGCGTATTGGCCATTCGGCCATTGTGCATGCGCACCTCTTCCCACAAGCCAAAGCCAATGCCCTGGGCCACGCCGCCTTGAACTTGGCCCGTGGCGAGCGTGGGATTGATCACGCGGCCCACTTCTTGAACCGCCACAAAGTCTTCCACCGCCACTTCCCAGGTGACTGTATCCACGGCCACCTGCGTGGCGTAACAGGCCCAGGTGAAGGTGGGATAGGCATCGCCCTGGTACGAAGTGTCATCCCACTTCTGCTGGGGCGGTGTGTGATATTGCGCGTAGGTCTTGTACGAACCGCTGCGGGCCAGCATGGCGCGAACGGCCGCCTGGAAGGCCTCGGGCGTAAAGGGCTCGTGCAGCAATCCCTGCTGGATCAGCCCCTGACGAAAGGCCACGGCCGCATCTTGGATGAGTTTGCCCACCACCATGGTGCTGCGACTAGCCACCGTTGGGCCGCTGTTGGGCACGCGCGACGTGTCGGAGGGTGCCACTTCCACGAGTTCGATGGGTAAGCCCAGAGCCTCGGCGGCCACCTGGGCAAAGACCGTGTGCTTGCCCTGCCCCATCTCCGTGGAGGCGGCCAATACCGACACGCGACCATCAGGCAGCGCTTCTAAGCCCGCAACGGAGGCCAGCTTGGCCTCACCGCTACCAGTGAAACCACAGCCGTGCATGAAGACCGCGAAACCCACGCCACGGCAGACTTCCGGGCTTGCGGCATTTTCGGTCTGGAAGCGTTTTCGCTTCGCGTCGTAGTCCAATTCCACCAAGGCCCGATCCATGAGCCCAGCGAGGTCCAGATCTTCCCGGATCACTTGACCCGTGGCCATGGAATCGCCCAGGCGCAAGAAGTTCCGCCGCCGGAGTTCCACCGGATCCATGCCCATGCGCTGAGCGCAGATATCCATGTGCCGCTCGATGGCAAAGAGACTCTGAGGCGCGCCAAAGCCACGGAAGGCACCCGGCGGTGGGGTATTCGTGGCCAGCGCCCGCCCGTGGATGGCCACATGGGGGCAACGGTAGACGCCCGCCGCATGCAGCGTGCCCCGGCTGAGCACCACTGGCGACATGGTGGCGTAGGCTCCACCATCCAATTGAAAATCAACGTCCAGCGCCAGCAGATGACCGTTGGCATCGAAGGCGGATTTGATATGGGTGCGGGAGGGATGGCGCTTGGTGGTGGCGGCCATGTCTTCTTCGCGATCGTAGACGATGCGCACGGGATGGCCCGACTTCCAGGCCAGCAACGCCGCGTGCCCCGCGATGAGCGAAGGGTAGTCTTCCTTGCCACCGAAGGCTCCGCCCATTTCCAAGGCGGTCACCCGCACATGATCGGCGGGAAGCTCAAAGAGCCCGGCGATGGCCCCGTGCACGTAATAAGGGCACTGCAGCGAGCCTTGGATGGTGATGCGCAATCCATTTTCGTCGGTATTGGCAAAGGCAAGAATGGCCTGGGTTTCGAGGTACAGCTGCTCCTGAGCGCCCGTGCGGTAGTCGCCTTCGATGACAAATGCGGCTGTTTCCCAGATCGGTGCAGGATCACCCTTGGCGATGCGAATCTCTTTGAGCAAATTATCCGTGCCGTAGATGAGCTCGTCTTGCCGCAGGGAAGCTTCCATATCAAAAATGGCGGGCAGGGGCTCAATCTCGAGCCGCACGGCCTTGCGAGCGGCTTCCAGCAGGTAGCGATCGGGATGGGCCAGCAGCACGACCGGCTGTTCGGGATGCATTACCTCCTCGCCGATTCCCACGAGAAATGGCTGATCCGCCACGATGGACGCGACGCGGTTCTTGCCCGGAATATCCGCTGCGGTGACAACGGTGAATTCCGACCAGGGAATGCCCTCGCCAAAGTGAATGCCCCGCAAAATGCCTCGCGGCACATCAGAACGCACGGTAGCCCCGCGCCACAGCCCTTCCACGGGCACATCGGCGGTGTATTGAGTGGCGCCAAGCACCTTGGCGCGACCCTCTTTGCGAATGGCAGATTGACCGATCACGGCATCTCCAGAATCAAGACAGGGCGCCGCTGCTGGCGGCGTGACGAAGGGTCAGAAGGGTGGCGAGAGGCGCAAGGTTCAGCATCTGTCCTTCGGCGGGCAGCGCCAAGGGTTCCCAAGTTTGCGGAACGCCCGTGACGGCATCGAGGCCCATGCGCACTTGCTCCGACTGATACTCGGCAGTGGGACCCCAGACCAGGCGATGTGTGTGGCCTGCCAAGCGGGCCTCGATCACCAAGCCTTCCGCAGTGTGGGATACACGGAAAGCATCTTC
>JFJP01030527.1_pt1 | contig 10505 bp, 9 predicted proteins | sample 431651 | NCBI WGS metagenome assembly JFJP01 (sample SAMN02602958, study PRJNA72255) | Microbial mat metagenome, whole genome shotgun sequencing project. | biome: fresh water; feature: sink hole; material: water; isolation source: purple microbial (photo- and chemosynthetic) mats found in... | reverse complement strand
GGGGGATTTTGATCAGCGGCATCGACCCACAGCGTTCAAATCCCCCCTCACCCCCCTTTGCTAAAGGGGGGAACTTCATTTCAGGAAATCGGCTTAGACTGTTCCGTGGAAATTTCTGCCGCCTGCGACCCTGCGGCCGACGCGGCAAAGGAGAATCAATTATGAACGCTCCGTCGCCTCTCGCTACGACCTCTCCCTCCCCTTCCGGATCGCCCTTGGATCCGTTCGATATCGCCGGTTCCAGTTGGGCCGTACAACAAGCTTGGTTGCGACAACCCGAACGACTAGCCACCCGTTTACAACAACTCTTGTTTGATACCTCACGGGTTCACGACCGCTTTGCACGGGCCAGCATGGGCATTCCCAGCGACCCGGCGTTAGCGGCTGCCCGCTATGATGAACGTTTTCAAGACCCGATCTGGACTGATCAACCCTGGTTTGATGACCTCAAGGGAATGTATCTGCTCTACAGCCACTGGCTGGAAGATGCGATTTACGCGACTGAAAACATTGACCCCAAACAGCGCGACCGGGCGGCGTTCTGGAGTCGGCAATGGCTGGACGCGGTGGCACCCACCAATTATTTCTGGACCAATCCCGAAGCGCTCCGCCGGGCTATCGCCAGTCAGGGATTCAGCATCCTCTGGGGATTCCAGAATTGGTTGCGGGATGCCGCGCTGAAAGACGTGCGGATGGTGGAACCGGATGCCTTCCAGGTGGGCTGCGATCTGGCGACGACACCCGGCCAGGTCGTATTTCGCAATGAATTACTCGAACTGATCCAGTACGCACCCACCACCCCGCAGGTTCACGCGATCCCGGTTGTGCTGGTCGCGCCGTGGATTAACAAGTTCTACATCATGGACTTGAGTCCACGCAACAGTCTGGTGCGCTATCTGGTGGGACAGGGCTTCACGGTCTTTATCACCAGTTGGAAGAATCCGGGGGCCGAAGCGCGGGCCACGACGCTGGATGATTACTTGCTCAAAGGCGTCCGCCCGGCGCTGGAAGCCGCTCGATCCATCTGCGGCGTCCCACAGGTCCACGCAACTGGCTACTGTCTGGGCGGTACAGCGGTCGCTATGTTGTTGGCCTGGCTGAATGCTGATCCGGTGGACCGCGCGGCGAACCCCATTGCCCACTGGACGACGTTCACCACGCTGGTGGATTTTAGCGACCCCGGCGAGATTGGTGTGTTTCTCAATGACGCCAGTTTCGACTTCCTGCGTGAGCGCATGGCGAAAACCGGCTATCTCGATGGCGCGGACATGTCTGGTGCCTTCCGGATGTTGCGCCCCAACAGCCTGATCTGGCACTACGTCATTCACAGCTATCTGTATGGCGAGGCGTTGCCGGCCAGCGACGTGCTGTTCTGGAACTGCGATACGACGCGGATGCCCGCCGCGATGCATGAGTTTTACCTGCGGGAACTGTATCTGAACAATAAGTTGATGCAGCCTGGCGTACTGGAAATCGGCGGACGGCGGCTGGATCTAGGCGCGATTACGCAACCGCTTTATGCCGTGGGCGCGGAGCAGGATCACATTGCGCCGTGGAAGCAAACCTTCCGGCTGTGTGGCCTGATGGGGGGACCGGCGCGGTATGTACTGGCGACCTCCGGCCACATTCTCGGCATCATCAATCCGCCCGTGACCCCGCCGAAACGGCGTTACTGGGTGGGCGACGCCACCGGCAGCCGCGATCCAGAAGCCTGGCGGGAGCCTATTGAGAAAGTACCGGGTTCCTGGTGGGAAGACTGGACCCGCTGGCTGGATGAACAGTGCGGACCACTGGGATCGCCACCGTCCATGGGCAATGCTGACTATCCCACGCTGGAAACCGCGCCGGGACGGTATGTGTTGACGAATTGATATCCTCCAGGACGGGGATTCCTCTGTAGAGGGTACGATGCCCCGTACCGAGAACACTGAATGTTCTCTGATCTCCCCGGTGCAGCAAGCGACACCGGTAGCACAACCGACCGGCGACAGGTCGACCAAAACGAATGCTTGTAAAGTGGCTTGCGGGGCGTCTTGTATAGGATTAGTCTAAATATACAAAATAAAATGGATAGAATTACCCTTATTTTGTCCATTTATTGTATAATTTATTCATACCCCTACTTCTGGAGACTTCCTGATCTTATGAAGGCTCAATCCGCCCATCGCCTGCCTGAGAAAGGGCTGATGCCGATCCGCACAGTGTCCAGTATGACCGGGGTCAACTCAGTCACCTTGCGCGCCTGGGAGCGCCGCTATGACCTGATCAAACCGGTGCGCACCCCCAAGGGCCATCGTCTCTACACCATGGCCGACGTGGCGTTGATCCAGCAGGTAACGACCCTGCTCGATAACGGCATGTCCATCGGTCAGGTCGGGCGAGTGCTGGAGACTCACGCGACTGATCCCGAATCAATTCCTGACCACGAACCAAATACCGATCTCTGGGGGCATTACCAGCGCCAGTTGCTGGACGCGATCACCGCCTTCAACGATGAAGTATTGAACGACCTCTACACTGAAATCCTGTCCCTTTATCCCGTGGATGTCGTGACCAGCCGACTCATTATGCCGTTGCTGCAGGAACTGGGCGAGCGCTGGGTCCAGGGTTCCGGCAGCATTGCCGAAGAGCATTTTTTCAGTGTGTTTCTACGCAACAAACTGGGCGCACGGTTCCATCACCTCCGTCGCGCCCCGCAGGGATCCAAATTGCTAGTGGCCTGCCTGCCTGGCGAACACCATGAGATCGGGCTATTGTTGTTCGCCCTGGCAGCGCTGGATCGGAATTATGCCATTGTGCTACTCGGTGCCAATACGCCCCTGGCGGAACTGCCTGCGGTCGTCGACCGGGCGGCCATTCAGGCTCTCGTCCTGGCGGGATCGACGGAAATTGCCGCTGCCGTTATCCATGAAGAACTCCCGCAGTTATGTCAAACTCTCGCCATTCCGGTCTTTATTGGCGGACGGATCGCTGACCGCCAGGCTGCTGACATTACGGCGGCAGGGGCGATTCCGCTGGAGGAAAACTTGAATCTGGCCTTGCGCCGGGTTGACCGGAGACTCACCCACTACTGATGCCGGATTCGTGGAATTTCAAACGGCTACCTAGATGTAATCATTCAGTCCCCCCCTTTAGCAAAGGGGGGTTAGGGGGGATTTTGGCAACAGCGGGCGGCGATCCCGTAGCGAAATGCTCCCGGCATCACTTTTTCAGCCAATGGCCTGAGTTGCGCTTTGCGCCAGATTGACGTGACACCGACCCACCACTGACGCTGGCCCGCCATTGCTCTTCGAGTTCCAGGAGATCCTCCCCCTCAGCGCCCCCCTGAAAGACCTCATTCCAGGCCACATACAGGAGGACGCCTAGATAGACCGGCAGTGGCAACGCCAGAATCTGCGCCGGAATGGAGAATACCGCGAAGAAAGGCAGCGTCAGCAGCGCCAGGCCCACCAAACCCAGCATGGGAAACAACCAAGGATTGAGCTGCATCGCCAGCACGCTGCGCCGCCAGCACGCCGCCAGCGCCAACTCGCGAAACAGTTGCAGGGGAATGATGAACACCGCGAGCAGCGCTTGCAAAACCAGCAACACGCTGCCTAAAACGCTTAACTGTGTTCCCAGCAGGGTGTCGGCCACGCCGAAACTCGTCGTCACCGGGGTCGGGATCGGGATGGGGTCGCCCACGGCGGCAAAATCAACCGGCAATAACTGATCCTGCACCCAGTAAACCAGCAGATAGCCCTGTAGCAACAAACTAAACAGGAACAGGGTGGTTCGGGCCAGTGCTTTTAGGGCCGTCCCGTTGAACAATTGTTTGAAAGCGGGCGTTCGCTGGCGGTTGGCGGCGCGGGCGATGCCGCAGGCCAGCGTAATGGTCAGACTCAGCGGCAAGCCATAGCAGAAGACAGTGGCGATTAACGTGACCCATCCGCCCAGCGGTGGCAGCCACCATTCCCAGATGGGCAATGCCAGCAACAGCGCACTGCCCGACGGCGCGAACAACGCGACCGCAATAAACAGACCCGGACGTCGCCACATCAGTTGCCAGGCTTGCATCAACCAATCCCGACCATCACGCGGCGTTAACGCTCGCGGCCCGAAACTACCCATAATTTCCTCGTCCAATCGGAAAGCCGACGGCTAGTTTAACGCGGGCCAGCGCCCGACGCGCATAAAGATTTGCGACGGCGTCGACAAATCAGAACAACTCCACGTCACCCTCGTCCATGGTCTCTTGCAACACGGCCTTGCTCTTTTGAAAAGTCACGGATTGCCGCACGCCTTGCAGACTGTCATGCAGTTTGAACAGCGCCATGCGCAGATCGCCGCCGCGTTGTGCGGTCTCGGAAAAATCCTGCAGGCGGTGGCATAAATCTGCCATGGTCTTCTCCTGTTCACTGATCTCCCGTTCGGCAGACGTCAACAACTGGCCCACGATATCCTCAAACTGGAGTGACTGCACCGCCATGCCTACGCTGCGGTCGATGCCCTGGCTAATAACCGAAACCTGGCCAAGATTCTTGGAAATATGCTCATTCATCACCGCGAGCTTGGCGAACAGCACATCCGAGCTATCTTTGGCTTCCGTCAGCGAATCCATATCACGCGCCGCCATCTGATGAACGACTTCGCGGGCTTCCTGGACGATTTTCCGGGATTTTTCGACTTGGACACGAATCTGCTCATTCAACTTCGCCGAACTGTGCGACAGATTGCGCATCTCGGTCGCGACCACCTGAAAGCCCCTGCCGGCCTCGCCGGATCGGGCGGCTTCGATAAAAGCATTCAATGACAACAGGTTGGTCTGCTTGGTAATCATCTCGACATTACTGAGTAGCGAAAACGTCTGGTTCACCACATCGGTCATCGCCTCCATCTTGGCGATCACCCCACTGCTCTGCGCACTGACCTGGCTGAGCATGTCGATAAAACCCTCCAGGATGGTCGACATGCCATCAGCGATTTCCCGAACGCTGGCCCGGTTGGTATTCGTATGCGTTCCCGGACGGTCATCGGAGACTTCCTGGATCAGCGAAGCGACCACCTGCTGTTGAGCGCGGGTCTGCGTGTTCAGGCTGTTAAAGCTTTCCCCCAGTTTGACCACGGCATCGCTGATCAGGGTCTTGCCCCGGTGAATGTCCGCATGGACTTTGCCCTCTTTCAGCGCCAGCACGTCGCGCAGAGCCAGCAGAATGCCCGCGACCGCCTCCAGCAATTCCTCGTCGGCTGCTCCACTCACCGGGCATGTTCCTCCACATGGCGCATGATCTGAGCCGGAATAGCCTCCAGCGGCATGATTTTATCCACTCCCCCCAGTTTGACCGCCTGACCCGGCATCCCCCAGACCACGCTGGTTTGCTCATCCTGCGCGATGGTCGGCGATCCGGCTTCATGCATTTCCTTCAAACCCTGAGCGCCATCATCGCCCATCCCGGTCAGAATCACCCCCACTGCATTTAAACCCGCGTTCGCGGCCACGGAGCGGAACAGGACATCAACGCTGGGCCGATGGCGGTTGACCGGCGGGCCATCGTTCAAACGACAGACATAGCGCGCCCCATCACGCACCAGCATCAAATGCCGGTCGCCCGGCGCGATGTAGGCATGGCCCGGCATCACCGGTTGCCCATCCCGCGCTTCGCAGACGGACAGCGCCGAAACCGAGTCCATCCGCCGGGCAAAGGGGCCACTGAAAGCTTCGGGAATATGCTGAGTGATGACCACGCCCGGACAGTGCTGAGGCAGACGAATCAGCACTTCCTTGATCGCCTCGGTGCCGCCCGTCGACGCGCCAATCGCAATGATGCTCTCGGTGGTTTTGAACGGACGTCGTTGCCGCTCATGCTGCAAAATGACATCCGCCGAGTATTTTTCGGAGGTCGCCTGTGGTCGGGTCGCCGTTATGACCGGCGGCGGGGGGCCATTCCGCCGTTCCCGCACCCGAGCGCGGGCCGCCATCTTCACCTTCTCGCGAATTTCCAGCGCGTATTCATCCAGCGTATGCGCCAGATCGACTTTGGGCTTAGTGACGAAATCAACAGCGCCCAGCTCCAGCGCCTGGAGTGTCACGGCCGCGCCGTTCTCGGTCAGCGATGACACCATCACCACCGGCATGGGCCGCAAGCGCATTAGATTGCTCAGAAAAGTGAGGCCATCCATGCGCGGCATTTCCACATCCAGCGTGAGCACATCGGGATTCAATTTCTTGATCTTTTCTCGCGCCGCATAGGGATCAGCCGCTGATCCGACCACCGTAATGCCTGGATCCCGGTCCAGAATCTCGGTCAGAATCTGCCGCACCAGCGCAGAATCATCCACAATCAGTACTTTAATTTTGTCGCCTGGCATGATGTCAATCTCCGAACAGTTCGACATCGCCGCCCTGGGTCGCCACTCGCCGCAAATCGGCCAGGTAAGCGCTTTCCTGTTGGACGATAGTCTCATTACGGATGTTGCGCAGTTTTTTGACCAGCGCCTTGCCGGTCGCCGGAAAATAAGCCATGCGCCGTGGAAAATCGCCGCCGACATCCTCAACAACGGCGCTCAGGCCATCGGTGCGCAAGTAGGAACGCACAAAGCTGATATTCTGCAGACCGACATCCGCCATCCCCCCCATGATCCGGCCACCGCCGAAAATTTTGATTTCCAGGTTTTCGCGCCGTCCGCCGTACTTGAGAATGCAGTTGATCAGTCGTTCCATGGCATAACTGCCATAGGCCGCGTCCGCGCTGAGACCGTGCGCGACGCCATTACCATTAATCTCCCGTCCCTGCGCTTTCTCGGCAGGCAACATAAAGTGATTCATACCGCCAATGCCCTTCACTGCATCGCGAATACAGGCCGATACACAGGAACCCAACACTGTGGTAATCATTTCACTACAATGAGTCACATAAAATTCCCCTGCCAATACCCGAACGACTTCAATGTTCTGCACCGGATCCCAGTAGCTTTTCATGTGCTGGAATTCTGGTAAGCGCAGGTGTTTGATTGGACGGGCAGGGCGCAAAGCCGGAGCCATAAGCGAGTCCCTTACAGACATTTCTGGTAAATGGTTTTCCCCAGAGGCGCAAAGCGTTCCGTGACCTTGAACAGCGATTCGGAATGGCCCACAAACAGATGGCCTCGCTCGATCAGTAAATCGGCAAATCGCTCGAACAACACGCTCTGGGTCGGTTTGTCAAAATAAATCACGACGTTGCGGCAGAAAATCACATCAAAGGGACCGCGCATCGGCCAGTCGTCCATGAGATTCAGTTGGCGGAAGGTAATCAGGTCACGTAGCGCGGGTGCCGTCCGCACCGAACCGGATTGCGCATTCCGCCCTTTTTGAAACCAGCGTCGCAACCGCGCCTCTGACAAGTCCTTCACCCGGTTCGACTCATAGACGCCACGTTCTGCGGTCGCCAGGACGTTGGAATCCAAGTCGGTCGCCAGAATCTTCACATCCCAACCCACCGCCGGCAAGGTTTCCCGAACGACCATGGCGATGGAATACGGCTCTTCTCCGGTCGAACAACCGGCAGACCAGATACGAATGCGCCGGTTACTTAGACTGCGTGCGCGAATCAGGGTCGGCAACAACTCCTTACCGAGGAAGTCGAAATGATGCAACTCCCGAAAAAACGCCGTCAGGTTGGTGGTGAGCGCATTAACGAACTCACGCTGTTCGGCCTCATCTTCGCCCGTCTCCAGCAGATCGCAGTAGTCGGAAAACCGCTGAAAGCCTCGCTGACGCAACCGTTTGGCCAATCGGCCGTACACCAGTTCGCGCTTGCTGTCCGCCATGGAAATGCCGGCGACTTCATTAATAATGCGCCGAACCCGCTGAAAATCCTGGTCGGAAAAGTCAAATTCGCCGCTGGCCATGACGCCCGCTCCGTTCTTCAGGATGCATGGGCTACGACGCTGCGCGATTCACTGCCCCGCACCGAGTCCAGCGCGAACATTTCCTCGATGCTCAACAGTCGATCCACATCCAGCAACATGACCATCCCGGAATCAATGGCCACTAGGCCGCTGATAAATTCGGTATGCACCGCGGTGCCGAAATCGGGGGCATCCTTGATCTCGGCGGCATTATTAATGTTGAGCACATCCGAGACGCCATCCACCACCATCCCAATGATGCGGTCGCCATGATCGGAACGCACTGTTACCACGATGACTACGGTGATTTTGGTGTACTCCACCGCCTCCAGCGCAAACCGCAACCGCAGATCAATCACCGGCACAATCGCGCCGCGCAGATTCATCACGCCGCGCACGAAGACTGGCGCATTCGGCACCTTGGTCACCGGCACCCAGCCGCGAATTTCCTGAACCCGGAGAATATCGATGCCGTAAGACTCCCCGGCCAGATTAAACGTCAGATACTGCAGATTCTCCTCGAGGATTTCGCGCTTGGGGCTGCGCGTGGTTCCTACGGGAGCCAAGTCAGTTGTTTTTGTCTCCATGATTCGCCTCACAACACTGCATTGTTGATCCGGACCAGGCCGGAAATATCGAGAATGAGTCCTACCCGGCCATCGCCCAGGATGGTCGCGCCAGCGACGCCGGCCACCCGGCGGAAATTTTTCTCCAGCGATTTGATGGAAACCTGTTGCTGACCCAGCAGATCATCCACAAACAGCCCCACTTGTCGGCCATCCGCTTCAACCACCACCAGCAGGCCCTTCATCAGGTCGGTGACCGCACCCTTGGCACCAAACAGTTCGTACAGACGCAGAATCGGCAGATGTTCACATTGGCCTGCACGGATTCGATAATCGAGAGCAGTGGGATAATGTAGCAATCCTGGCCAATCGTCACCAGTTGACCGTCCAGAATGGCCAGGGTCAGCGGCAGGCAGATGGTAATTTTGGTCCCGCGCCCCCATTGACTGGCAATCTGGATCGTGCCCCCCACATCCTGAATATTGCGCCGCACAACATCCATGCCGACGCCGCGTCCCGATACATCACTGATTTGTTTGGCGGTTGACAGGCCAGGGTGAAAAATCAGATCGTGAATCTGCTCGTCGCTGTATTCTTCGCCGGGTTTGAGCAGGCCGGTGTCCAGTCCCTTGCGCAGCAGTGCTTCCCGATCCAGGCCGCGCCCGTCATCGCTGACTTCGATAAAAATACTGCCGCTTTTGTGATAGGCGTCCAGCATAATATTCCCGGTTTCCGGCTTGCCCTGTCGTAACCGTTCATCCGGCGGTTCCAGGCCGTGATCCAGGCTATTGCGAACCAGATGAACCAGTGGATCGCCAATTTTCTCGATCACGGTCTTGTCAATTTCGGTTTGCTCGCCGTTAATCAACAATTCAACCTGCTTGCCGAGTTTACCGCTAACATCATGGACGATGCGCGGGAAGCGGCTGAACACCGAACTCACCGGCAACATGCGGATGCGCATCACATGTTCCTGCAGGTCACGGGTGTTACGATCCAACTGATCCAGCGCTTCGTGCAGTTTGTCCAGCCGATCCATCTCAAAATCGGTCCCCAGGGCGCTGAGCATGGATTGCGTAGTGACCAGTTCGCCGACTAGGTTAATCACCGCATCGACCTTGTCGATGCTCACCCGGATGGAAGTGCCTTCCGAGGACACCACGCTCGAAGGTCGCCGCTCCGGCTTGCGCCGTTCCTCCGTCTTGGGGTGCTCCTGCTGCTGCACCAGTTCCCCCTGACCAACATCCTCAGTAGGTTCTGGCGCTTGGGGGGTGCTGGAGGGCGGCGGGGAGGGGGGGGAAGGCGGAGCTGAAGGCTTCAGTGCCTCTGGTGTCACGAAGGAAGCCAACTCTGCCAGGGACTCGATGAGCAAGTCACACTCATCCTCAACCCAGGCGAATACTTCAGTTACTTCCTCGCGAGTAGCATCACCACGCAGCTCCAGCTCCCACGCCAGGTAACAATCCTCGGGATGCAAATTCGCCAGCGACGGTAGTCGACGACGGTCAGCGCGAACGGTCAGCGTGCCCAATGTGGCCAGCTCCCGGAAGATGCGCACCGGATCGTTGCCACTGTGCATCAGATTGGCGTGGGGCAGGAAGCCGATCCGCCAGCCTAGCGCCTCGGAAGATTCAGAAGACTGCGCCACCGGACGTTGCGGCGATGCCGGCTGCTGAGGCGGTGCTGGAGGCGGAGCGCTGGTCGGCTTGCTCACTGCGGGTTCGTTAATTTCCAGCAGTTCCAGCAAACGGATACGCAGTTCATCGGCCCGTGCCTCATCAATCTCCGCTTTTTCGCGTAGCGTGACCAGCATCTCGCGCAGACAGTCCACCGATTCCAGCAGGGTGTTGACTATGTCGACGGTGATCATCAACCGACCCTCGCGCATCCGGTCGAGCAGGGTCTCCATGGCGTGAGTAAAATCGGTGACTTCCCGGAAACCAAAGGTGCCGCTGCCCCCCTTGATCGAATGAGCAGCCCGAAAGATCGTGTTGATTTGTTCCAGATCGGTGGCCTCACCGGGCTGCAAGGCCAACAGTCCAGCCTCCATCACATCCAGCCCTTCGAGGC
>JFJP01030284.1_pt1 | contig 10505 bp, 7 predicted proteins | sample 431651 | NCBI WGS metagenome assembly JFJP01 (sample SAMN02602958, study PRJNA72255) | Microbial mat metagenome, whole genome shotgun sequencing project. | biome: fresh water; feature: sink hole; material: water; isolation source: purple microbial (photo- and chemosynthetic) mats found in... | reverse complement strand
CCAAGAAGGAACTGCACAAGACGCTCAAGAAATACAAGGGCACCGCCTGGGATCAAAGTCCGGTCTTCAAGAAGATTTATGAAGAGGAATATGGGCAGTTTGGCGGCGAACCCTACGGCTGTTTGGTCGGCGATTACTACTTCGATCACAGTCCGCCCGATGTGGAACTGCTGGGTGAGATTTCCAAAGTAGCCGCTGCCGCCCATACGCCCTTTATCGCCGCGGCCGGGCCGACCGTCATGCAAATGGAGTCCTGGCAGGAACTCAGCAACCCCCGCGACCTGACCAAGATTTTTCAAACTCCCGAGTATGCCGGTTGGCGCTCGCTGCGCGAGTCCGACGATTCCCGCTACATTGGCCTGGCTATGCCCCGGTTTCTGGCGCGACAGCCTTATGGGGCGAAAACCAATCCGGTCGAGGAGTTTGATTTCGAGGAGGATGTCGAGGGGAGCACGCACGAGAAGTACGTCTGGGCGAATTCCGCTTATGCGATGGCGGTCAACATCAACCGGGCGTTTAAGCTATATGGTTGGTGCACCCGGATTCGCGGCATCGAGTCCGGCGGTGCGGTGGAAGGTTTGCCGACGCACACCTTCCCAACCGATGATGGCGGCGTGGACATGAAATGCCCGACCGAGATTGCGATCAGTGACCGCCGCGAGGCCGAACTGTCCAAGAACGGGTTTCTGCCGCTGATTCATCGCAAGAATTCCGATTTGGCGGCGTTCATCGGTGCGCAGTCGCTGCAAAAGCCCGCGGAATACGATGATCCGGATGCAACCGCGAATGCCAACCTGTCAGCGCGGCTGCCTTATCTGTTCTCGACTTGCCGCTTCGCGCATTACCTGAAGTGCATCGTGCGCGACAAGATCGGGTCGTTTAAGGAGCGCGATGATATGCAGCGCTGGTTGCAGAGTTGGATCTCCAACTATATTGATGGCGCACCAGCCACGTCCTCCGAAGTGACCAAGGCCAAGTATCCGCTGGCGGACGCCGAGGTCGTCGTGGAAGAGGTGGAAGGTAATCCTGGCTATTACAGCGCCAAGTTCTTCCTGCGGCCGCATTATCAACTGGAGGGTCTGACCGTGTCGCTGCGGCTGGTCTCCAAGCTGCCATCGGCCAAGGGTGGTTGAGGCCATCGGTTCAAAATGGCCGAGCGGGCGGTCATTTTGACAGGCTCAAATTTTGGCCCCCGCCTTCGAGTGGCACTGATAGACCATAAATTGAATTTAAATCATGCGGTTGTAAGAATGGCACAGGTTGTGCTGTAGTCCAGATCGAGAGCGTGATCGAACCAGATCTCCAGCAATAGACAGGCTCTATCACCTGCTCGAAGGTAAGAAGCGCGATGTATGGCCATCGTGCGAAGATCAATCCCCATTGGAGGTTAATGACATGTCTTACGATTCATATATGCAGGTTTCAAACGGCATCGAAGGCGAAACCACGGCCAAGAATTACGAGAAGTGGATCAAGCTGTACAGCTACAGCTTTAGCGCAGCCAATCCATCGACGGTCAGTTCCGGATCAACCGGTTTGTCTTCAGGACGCACTCAGGTGAGTTCTTTCAGTTGCACGATGAAGCGCGAAAAGGCGACGCCGCAACTATTCGGTTTCATGGTTTCCGGTCAGCACATCGACAAGATTGTGGTGCATTTGACCAAGAATATCGGTGCCAAAGGCGCGGTGCAGAAGCCTTTTGAGGTTTATACGTTTGACAACTGCCTGGTCGAGCATGTGGACTGGTCAGGCAGTGATGGCCAGGAGGAACCCTTCAGCAATGTGAGTTTCGCCTATGCCAAACTCACCGTGCATTACGAGCAACAGGATACCAAGGGAGGCTCCATCGGTAAGCCGGTGGAGGCTTTCTTTGACCAGACCACGGTCGAAGTGGGTTAATCGACTCGGAGCCGGTAGATGAACTACCGGCCTTTGGCGTTTTTAACGATCCGGGAGAGCGCCGATGCTGTTCGGTGAGTTGTTGGCGGAACGCAGTCTGAAGCCGGTGCTGACCGGTGTGCAGAACCAGGTGCGCCGGGAGCCGGCGAATCCCAAACATCGAATTTTTCTGTTTCAACTACTGGCCGTGATGGGACAGTGGGATCGCGCGCTGAACCAGTTGAATGTGCTGGCCGAGATGGATGCTGGCAGTTTGCCCATGGTCCAGACCTACCGCGAAGCCCTGCGCTGCGAGGTGTTGCGCGCCGAGGTGTTTGCCGGTCGCCGGTCGCCGCTGATCTTTGGCGATCCGGAGCCGTGGATCGCCCTGCTGCTGGAGGCGTTGCGCCTGACCGCTGAGGGTCATCATCAACAGGCAGCGGCGCTGCGGGACCAAGCGTTTGAAGCCGCGCCGACGATGCCCGGAACTATCGATAATCAACCGTTTGCCTGGATTGCCGACGCGGATACCCGACTGGGTCCGATGCTGGAAGCGATTGTGAATGGCCGCTACTTCTGGATTCCCATCCAGCACATCGCCAGCGTGAAGCTCGAAGCACCGGCGGATCTGCGCGATCTGGTCTGGATGCCGGCCGAGTTCACCTGGGTCAATGGCGGTGAGACGGTAGGGCTGATTCCCGCCCGGTATCCGGGTTCACAGGCCAGCGAAGATCCAACGGTGCAGTTGGGTCACAAGACCGAGTGGTTGGAGCCGGCGGAAGGCCTCTATCTGGGGATGGGTCAACGCCTGTTGGCCAGTGATCAGGGCGAGTATCCGTTGCTGGATGTCCGATTGCTGCGCCTGGGCGAGGCTGCCGGGTCGCAGGTGCCGGAATCAGTTTAGAGGTGTTGCTCATCATGCTGGATCTTGGCCACGGAACGACACGGAAAAACACGGAAAATGATTTGGTTTTTCCGTTTTCATCTGTGGCTAAACCTCCGTGTTCATCTGTAGCTAAAAAAACCATCCATGGCTGAACTCACTACACAGGACCGGTTGCAGCCTTCCTTGCTGGATCGGCTCACTGATGAAGAGCCGGAACACGCGCAGGAATCCCGCGAGAAGCGAGTGCTGTCGATGAATCGATTGCGCGATTGTGTGTTGCGTGATCTGACCTGGCTGTTCAATACGCCGCATCCTTTCGATCCGGATGATGCCGAGCGTTACCCGTTCGCCGCCCGGTCAGTGATCAACTTTGGCATTCCGCCGCTGTCGGGGCTGACCATTCGTATTCTCGACCTGAACATGCTGGAGAACCTGTTGCGCCAGTCGATCCTGGATTTTGAACCCCGTATTTTGCAGAGCACGCTGCGCGTTCGGGCGAATCTGACCGCGGCGCAGCAAATGAACCATAACGCCCTGATGTTTGAAATCGAAGGCGAACTATGGGGGCAACCGCTGCCGCAACAGCTTTATTTGAAAACTGAAATTGATCTGGAGAGCGGGCAGGTGAAAATTGAGCAGGAAGCCCGGCCGTCGAGGGGGCGCTGATGGATCCCCGTCTGCTGCAGTATTACAACCGGGAATTGCAATTCTTGCGCGAACTGGGCGGTGAATTCGCCCAGGAGTTCCCAAAAATCGCTGGGCGGCTGGGTCTGGAAGGTTTTGAATGCGTCGATCCTTATGTCGAGCGCTTGCTGGAAGGCTTCAGTTTTCTGGCGGCGCGGGTCCAGCTCAAGATGGACGCCGAATTCCCCCAGTTCACCCAGCAACTACTCGAAGTCATTTATCCGCATTATCTCGCGCCCACGCCGTCCATGGCGATTGCGCACTTTGCGCCGGATCCTGCCGAAGGTGCGCTGGATCAGGGTTTCGTGATTCCCCGTGACACCGAGTTGCAGAGCGTACTGGGCAAGGGCGAACAGACCGCCTGCCAGTATCGAACTGCGCACCCGGTCACGCTGTGGCCGATTGAGATCACCGAAGCACAGTACTTCGCGGGCAAGGAACCGGTGGCAGCGCTGGATTTGCCCAACGCGCACAAAATCCGGGCGGGTATTCGCCTGCGATTGCGGACGACGCAGGCTGGTTTGTCGTTCAGCAAATTGCCGCTGGAGCGGTTGACTTTGTATTTGCAGGGGAGCGATGCGTTGCCGGCGCATTTATATGAGCAATTGCTGGCGAATGTCATCGTGCGCGTGGCGCGGCCGGGTCAACGTCCGGCGCCCTGGCATGATGTGGCGCCCGGCAATCCGGTCAAACGGGTGGGCTTCGAGGAAGAACAGGCGCTGTTGCCTTATGTCCCCGCTTCATTCCAGGGCTATCGCCTGTTGCATGAATACTTTGCCTTCCCACAACGCTATCTGTTTGTGGAACTGGAGGGACTGGGTGCGGCGGTGCGCCGGTGTACGGGTGAAGAACTGGAGCTGATCCTGTTGTTGGATCGTGTCGATCCGCATTTGGAAAACCGGGTGGCGGCGGAGAACTTTGTGCTGTTCTGCGCGCCGACGATTAACCTGTTTCCCAAACGCGCTGACCGCATTCATCTCGGTTCACAGGTCGCGGAATATCATCTGGTGCCGGATCGTACCCGCCCAATGGATTTCGAGGTCTATCAAATCCGGGGCGTGACCGGGATTGGCGCTGAGGGTGAGGAGCAGGAATTTCTGCCGTTCTACGCGAATTACGACCGACTCCATCAGCAGGGGCAGCGCGCTTTTTATACCCAGCATCGCCTGCCGCGTATGTTGTCTGCCCGCCAGCGGCGGGTGGGGCCACGCTCTGGCTATATCGGCAGTGAGGTCTATCTGGCGCTGGTCGATGCTGACGAAGCGCCGTATAGCAGCAATTTGCAACAACTGGCGATTGCTACGCTGTGCACCAATCGCGATTTGCCCTTGCACATGCCGGTGGGACGGGGCGACACCGATTTTACCCTCGCTTCCGGAGCGCCGGTCAAAGCCGTGCGTTGCGTGACCGGCCCCACCGCGCCGCGCCCGTCCCGCGCGCATGGCGATACCGCCTGGCGGTTGATCAGCCATCTCAATTTGAATTATCTGTCGATCGCTGATACCGATCATCGTCAGGGGGCTGCCGCGCTGCGGGAATTATTGGCGCTGTATGGCGACCTGTCGGAAGGGGGAGTACGCCAACAGATCGATGGAGTGGTGTCGGTCCAGTCCCAGCCGATTACCCGGCGGGCGCCGATTCCGGGGCCGATTGCTTTTGCCCGTGGTCTGGAGGTGGCGGTGAATCTGGATGAATCGGCGTTCGAGGGCGCGGGGGCTTTTCTATTGGGCGCGGTGCTGGAGCGGTTTTTTGCGAAATACGCGTCCATCAATTCCTTCACTGAAACGGTTGTCCGCTCGACAGAGCGGGGTGAGATCATGCGATGGCCAGCCCGGATCGGACGTCGGCAGATTCTGTAGCAGAGCTGTTTGAAGCACTGCGGCGCGCGCCCTATGCTTTTCATTTCTTTCAGGCGTTGCGGCGTTTGGAGTGCGGCTATCGGGATCAGCCGCGCCTGGGGAAGGCGACCCGCCTGAGCGATGAGTCGGTGCGCTTGACGCAGGAGCCGTCGATGGCGTTTGCACCGTCCACGCTGGCGTCGTTTGATCCCGGCGATGAAAACCATGCACCGCGACTGGCTGAATATTTCCTGGGGCTGTTCGGACCGCAGGGACCCTTGCCGCTGCATCTGACTGAATATGCCTATGAGCGGAAGCGGGCCTATAGCGACGCGACGTTCTCCCGCTTCGCCGATGTGTTCCATCACCGGATGCTGACCCTGTTTTACCGGGCCTGGGCGAATGCACAACCGACGGTCAGTTTCGACCGTCCGGAAACAGATCGTTTTAACACCTATATTGGTGCTTCATTCGGTTTAGGGATGCCGTCGCTGTGGCATCGGGACGCTGCGCCGGATTTAGCCAAGTTCCATTATGCCGGCCGGTTAGCGTGCCAGACCCATCATGCCGAGGGTTTACAAGCGTTGCTGGGGGATTTTTTCCACCTGCCGGTGCTGATTGAAAGCTTCGTGGGTCACTGGTTGCCGCTGGCCGAATCGAGCCAATGCCGTTTGGGCGAGACTCCAGATACCGGGTTGTTAGGATTAACCGCGGTAATTGGCGAGCGTGTTTGGGATGGTCAGTACAAGTTTCGCATGATCATCGGACCTATGAGTCTGCCAGAGTTTCGGCGCTTTTTGCCGGGCAGCCCGAGTTTGCGCCGCCTGGTGGCTTGGGTGCGCAACTATGTCGGCGATGAGTTGCTCTGGGATGTCAATCTGGTGCTGAAAAAGGAAGAAGTCCCGCCATTGCAACTCGGTGAGGGATCGCAACTGGGCTGGACAACCTGGTTGACGAGTCAGCCCCTAGCGCGAGACGCGGATGATGTCAAACTCGATGCGGTGACTTATTGTGAAGGCTGAAGGTTGATTATCTTAACCTTTAACCTTTGACCTTTAATTTTAAGGAGTCCTCACTTATGGCCGATATCAGTCGCGTTGCGCTGTTTGGGAAGTTGAACAGTTTAGGCTATAAAGCCATTGAAAGCGCCACCGTGTTTTGCAAGCTGCGCGGTAATCCTTATGTGGAGCTGGTTCACTGGTTGCACCAGATTCTGCAATTGCCGGATTCGGATCTGCATCGCAGCATTCAGTATTTCAATTTGAATCCGTCGCGGGTGGCCAAGGATTTTACCGAGGCGCTGGATCGTTTGCCGCGTGGAGCGACATCGATTTCCGATCTTTCTTCCCATGTTGATGCGGCGGTGAAGGAAGGTTGGGTGTACGCGACGCTGATGTTCAAGGACGCGCAGGTGCGCACCGGCCATTTGCTGGTGGGGATGTTGAAGACCCCGGACTTGCGCAATGCGCTACTGGCCATTTCCCGCGAATTCGACAAGGTCAAACTGGATGAGCTGACCGAACGCTTTGCCGACATTACCGCCGCTTCCCCGGAATCTGCATTGCGTGCCACCGACGGTTCTCAAGTGGGCGGTGGCGCAGTGCCTGGTGAAGCCAGCGACGCCATGGCTCCGCCGCAAATGGGCAAGCAGGAAGCCCTGCAACGGTTCTCGGTCGATTTGACCGAGCGGGCGCGCACGGGTGAACTCGATCCGATCGTGGGTCGTGATGAGGAAATCCGCCAGATTGTCGATATTCTGATGCGCCGCCGCCAGAATAATCCGATCCTGACCGGCGAGGCGGGCGTGGGTAAAACCGCCGTCGTCGAAGGCTTCGCCCAGCGCATTGCGTCCGGCGACGTGCCGCCGCCGTTGCAGGACGTGACGCTGCGGGTGCTGGATGTCGGTTTATTGCAAGCCGGAGCCAGCATGAAAGGCGAATTTGAGAACCGGTTGCGGCAAGTAATCGACGAAGTGCAGTCCTCGCCCAAACCCATCATTTTGTTCATCGACGAAGCCCATACCCTGATCGGCGCGGGTGGGGCAGCCGGCACCGGCGATGCGGCCAATTTGCTGAAACCAGCGCTCGCTCGCGGTAAGTTGCGCACCATCGCCGCCACGACTTGGGCGGAATACAAGAAACATATCGAGAAAGATCCCGCGTTGACCCGTCGCTTCCAGGTGGTGCAAGTTGGGGAACCCAGTGAGGAAAAGACCGTGCTGATGATGCGCGGCATGGCATCGACGATGGAGAAACACCATCGGGTGCAAATTCTTGATGAAGCGCTGGAGGCCGCGGTTAAGCTATCGCATCGCTATATTCCCGCCCGCCAGTTGCCCGATAAGGCGGTCAGCCTGTTGGATACCGCCAGCGCCCGGGTGGCGATCAGCCTGCACGCGGTGCCTGCGGAAGTCGAAGATTGTCGCCGCCGCATTGAGGGATTGCAGGTTGAACTGGACATCATTGCCCGTGAAACCGCGGTGGGCATTGATGCTGCCCAGCGTCAGGCCGATGCGCTGGCGAAGTTGCAGATTGAGGAGGCGCGGCTGGCGGAACTGGACATCCGCTGGCAGGAGGAGAAGGGTCTGGTCGATCAGATTCTGGAACTGCGAGCCAAACTGCGCGGCTTGGGCGGTGTCGTGGAAACCGCTGCGGCGCCGGAAGTGGATCCCGAGCGGGAGACGCGACTGGCGGAATTGAAAGACCTGCAGGCCCGGTTACACGAATTGCAGGGCGAAAAGCCGTTGATTCTGCCCAGCGTTGATGCCCAGGCGATCGCTTCAGTTGTGGCCGACTGGACGGGCATTCCGGTCGGGCGCATGGTGAAGAACGAAATCGACACCGTGCTGAAACTGGCCGATATTCTCAATCGCCGCATCGTTGGCCAGCGCCATGCCCTGGACATCATCGCCCGGCGAATTCAAACCTCCCGGGCGGCGCTGGACAATCCCAACAAGCCGATTGGCGTGTTCATGCTGGCGGGGCCGTCGGGCGTGGGTAAGACCGAAACGGCGCTAGCGTTGGCGGAAGCGTTGTATGGCGGTGAGCAGAATGTCATCACCATCAATATGAGCGAGTTTCAGGAAGCGCACACCGTCTCGACCCTCAAGGGCGCGCCGCCCGGCTATGTGGGTTACGGCGAAGGCGGGGTTCTAACCGAGGCGGTGCGGCGGCGGCCTTATAGCGTGGTGTTGCTGGACGAGGTGGAAAAAGCCCATCACGATGTGCATGAAATCTTCTTCCAGGTCTTCGACAAGGGCTGGATGGAGGATGGCGAAGGGCGGTTCATTGACTTCAAGAACACCCTGATTCTATTGACCACCAATGTCGGCACCGATCTGATCGCCGGGATGTGTCGGGATCCGGAACTGTTGCCCGATCCGGAGGGGCTGAGCCAGGCGCTGCGTGAACCCTTGCTGAAAGTCTTTCCGCCCGCGCTACTCGGCCGGTTGGTGACCATTCCCTACTATCCGCTCAGCGACGACATGATTGCGGATATCGTGCGGTTACAACTGGGCCGGATTACCAAGCGGATTCTGGAGAACCACAAGATTCCGTTCATTTATGACGACGCGGTGGTTAAGCTGATCGTCAGTCGTTGCACCGAACTGGAAAGCGGCGGGCGCATGGTGGACGCGATTCTCACGAACACGGTGCTGCCGGCGATCAGTGCCGAGTTCCTGAATCGACTGATGGCGGGTCAGCCCATCGCCCAGGTGCAAGTACAGATCGAAAACGGTGACTTTGCTTATCGGTTCGATTGAATGAGCGCAGCAGGCTTTAGGGGATGTATGATTCCCCTTTTATTCCAATAACAGAGAGAGTCTCGATGATCGAGTTTGATGAGGTGCGGCAGTTGATTGGCGAGATTTTGCAACTGGGAGACCGGTCGCAAAAACTGAACCCGGAGACGCCGTTGCTGGGCAGCATCCCGGAATTCGACTCGATGGCGGTGATGGCGTTGATCAGCGCATTGGAGGAGCGGTTCGATCTCCAGTTCGACGATGATGAAGTCAGCGCGGAAATCTTCGAGACCGTGGGCCAGGTGTATGCCTTCGTGCGGGACAAGGCGCTGGCCATGGGTCACGTTTAGCACAAGACACCCTCCCCCAGGTGGGGGAGGGTTGGGGGAATGAACTACTCGGGTTGCGCGACTTCCGCTTTAGTCACCGCCGTCCGCCGCCCAATGGCGGTTTTCAGCGGCACAGGCGCTTCTTCCTCAACCGCTTCTGCTTCCACTTCAATCACGATCGGCTTGGGCGCGGGCTTGGGCGGACGCAACACCAAACCACCCAGTGGTGGCACTGTGATAGTGACTGAGTAGGGTCGATCCATCCACGGGTGGTCATCGGTCATCAGATCAATACCGCCGTTGCCGACGCCGCTGCCAGCGTAGAAATGCGAGTCGGAATTGAAGATTTCCGCATAGCAACCGGGGCGCGGTACGCCAATCCGGTAGCCATGCCGCGGCACTGGGGTGAAGTTGACGATCACTACCAGGAAGTCGTCGCCGTCCTTGCGCAGGTAACTCAGAATCGACTGTTCCGCATCATGGCAGTCAATCCAGTCAAAGCCCTGCCATTCAAATTCATAGTGGTGCAGCGCTGATTCACTGTGGTAGAGCCGGTTCAAATCCTTGACCATGAGCTGCATACCCTGATGCAGGTCGTATTGCAGGACATACCAGTCAAGCGTGGTCGCGCTGTTCCATTCCGTGCCCTGGCCGAATTCGGTGCCCATGAACAGCAGTTTCTTGCCGGGATGGGTGAACATGTAGAGATAGAGCAGCCGCAGGTTAGCAAAACGCTGCCACTCGTCGCCCGGCATCTTGTTGATCATCGAGCCTTTGCCATGCACCACCTCGTCATGCGAGAACGGCAGCATGAAATTCTCGGTGAAGCAATACAACATACTGAAGGTCAGCAGGTCGTGGTGATATTTGCGATGAATCGGCTGCTGGGCGATATAGCGCAGGGTGTCGTTCATCCAGCCCATGTTCCACTTCATGCTGAAGCCCAGACCGCCCAGATAAGTCGGGCGGGTGACTTGCGGCCAGGAGGTGGATTCCTCGGCAATGACCAGCGCGCCGGGATGCTCGCTGTGCACCACGGTGTTCAGTTCCCGCATGAAGTCGATGGCTTCGAGATTCTCCCGACCGCCGTACTTGTTGGGAATCCACTCGCCTTCCTTGCGGGAGTAGTCCAGATACAGCATGGAGGC
>JFJP01008507.1_pt1 | contig 10505 bp, 12 predicted proteins | sample 431651 | NCBI WGS metagenome assembly JFJP01 (sample SAMN02602958, study PRJNA72255) | Microbial mat metagenome, whole genome shotgun sequencing project. | biome: fresh water; feature: sink hole; material: water; isolation source: purple microbial (photo- and chemosynthetic) mats found in... | reverse complement strand
CGGCGCACAGCAAGGACGCATCTTGAGTGTGGCGGCGAACACCCACCTGAACGCAGACCTCTCGTTGCGTTGTGTCGTGGACAGCATGGCATTGCCTTGGCACGCCTCACCTTGCGCGCAGGTTCAGCGCCGGCTGCTTGAGCGTGATGGCGGTGAAGTCGCGCGGGCCACGTCGCTTGTTCGGTACGCACCTGGAGCCCGGTTTGATGCCCACCTGCACGAGCTAGGGGAAGAAATTTTTGTGCTCGAAGGCACGTTGAGTGACGAAGCTGGCCATTACGGGCCAGGCACCTACCTCAAAAATCCGCCCGGTTCGCGCCACGCCCCTTATTCCGAGGAGGGCTGCCTGCTGTTTGTGAAGCTGCACCACCTGGACCCTGCCGACACCGAGCGCTGCGTGGTGGACACCCACCGCGCGACATGGTTTCAGGGCAGGGTGGCAGGGTTGAATGTGCTGCCTTTGTCCGAATTCGGTACACAGCACACCGCCATGGTGCGCTGGGCACCTGGCACGTTCTTCAACCCGCACCGGCACTACGGGGGTGAAGAGATATTTGTGGTCGAAGGCGTGTTTTCCGACGAGCACGGCAGCTACCCCGCAGGCAACTGGCTGCGCAGCGCCCACCTCAGCCAACACCAACCGTTTAGTCAGGCGGGGTGCTTGATTCTGGTCAAAACCGGGCATCTGCTCGCAGCGCCCCCGTCCGTTGACACAGCGCGTGGCGCTGCCATCCCAACCTGAATGTGACTATGTGGAACACTTTTTTGAAACACACGCTCCCGGCGGTCACCTTGCTGGCACTGGGGCTGCCAGGAGGTTCGGCCATGGCCACTGAAGAGCCCAAGTTTGAAACCGTGTCACGGCACGGGCACATTGAGCTACGCCGTTACACCCCCTTCATCGTGGCCGAAACATTTGTGGAAGGGGACATGGACGCGGCATCTGGCAAAGGCTTTCGCGCCATTGCCGACTATATTTTTGGCAACAACGTCGCTACAGGCCAGGCATCTGCCCCAGGCGCTGAAAAAATCGCCATGACCGCGCCGGTGACCCTGGAGCCTGTTGAGGCGCAGGCCAAACCCGCCTCGCAGAAAATTGCCATGACCGCGCCCGTGGCACTCGAACCCTTGCCCGCTGCGACACAAGTCGGCGCGCAGCCGCAGGCCATGCAAGGTGCCAACCGGTGGCGTGTGCATTTTGTGATGCCCAGTGCCTACACCCTGGCCACCCTGCCCAAACCCAACAACCCCGCTGTTGCGCTGCGTGAGGTGCCCGCCAAAACCTGGGCGGTGTTGAGCTACACCGGTTTCAACACCGAAGCGGGCATCCAGCAGCGCACCGACGAACTGGTGGCGTGGCTGGCCGAGCGCCACATCAAAACCATTGGCAGCCCACAACTGGCGCGCTATGACCCGCCGTGGACCTTGCCCATGTTTCGGCGCAACGAAATCATGCTGGAGACGCAATAGGTCAGGGCGCTTTGGTGGGGCGCGCTGCGTTGGGTGTTGTCAAGTCAGCGCTGACAGGTCTTGTGCGCGCCACCAACGAACATCGTCAATGCCGTTCACGACCTGGTAAGCCTCTACGACCACCTCCAGCAGCACGCAATCAGGGGCCTGGGTGAACGTGAGCAGATCGGGGTGGCGCTGCAAATGTGCGTTCAGCAGGGTTGGGTATGCAGTGACCCCAATGTCTTGAACGCGCCCCACAGCGCTCAGCACAACGCAGGTGGGTGTGCTGCATTGGCCCACCGGGCGGCGGCCGTCCATCAGCACCGAAACCCGCTTGTTGTGTGTGAGATTGTTGTATTTGCGTGTGTTGCGGTAGGTGGCAAACATCAGGCTGGTGTGTGGTTGCCCGGCTTGCTCCGTGGCCAATACGCCAAACCCAATGTCATGCAGCATCGTCAGAATGCTGCACCGTGTGACGGCAGGAAGTGTCATTAAAGATCCGCTAGGCTGGTGGGCCTGTGTTGGCCACTTGGGTTGAAAGCGCGTAGTCTATACACAAGGCCAGAGCACACGGTGTTCAGGCCGATCACACGCCGGGTCGGTGGCAGCGCTGTTTTATGTTTTCGAGGGCAGCATTGGGGCCATTGACGCGGCTCAGGTTGAATCCGCATCGCAGATAGCGACATGGCACTTGGTGGAATCCAAGCGGTTTTTAGGTGAACGGGCCATGCCCCAGAGGGAAAGCCCACAAATCAGGGAAACCTGCGAGCGCATGGCGGCTGTAATCTGAACAGCCTATTTGCTTATGCTACAAAATAAATAGCTGGTAGCGCATATTCCACGGGCGCTAGAGGCCGATTTGATTAAATTTTAGCAATAATTGAACCAAGTCGCGTTGAACACTGTTGCCCTGTTTGTCATGGGCTTTGCCCCAACCCAAAACCTCAGCGTAAGCGAAGATTTTGCTCAAAATTTTGCATTCCCTCGGGCGATTTTCTGAAAACTGCATAAATCGATTGTTTTGCAGAAATCTTCGTTTCATAAAAGTGATGTGACACCGCTGGGTCATGCGATCCCACCCACGCCCGAGCAGGTGCCACCCAAACGCTCGAAGGAGAACTACCTGTGGGCGGTGTTGATGGCCCGAATTTACGAAGTCTTCCCGCTGCTGTGCCCGCTGTGTGGTGGTCAGATGCGCCTGATTGCCAACATTCCCGAGGGTACGCAGATCAGACATTGCGCTGCCGCGACGGCTCAAACTGCACAGGTCAAAGGCTTTCGAATCACAAAACCCATGTCATACTTGCCCGTATGCGGTTGAATTTCCTATTCATTCATTTTTTGAGTACCCGCAATGACGCAAACTGCTCCACCTGCCCTGAACTCGCTGCGCATCGATCGCAAGGCTCCCGCTGGCCGGGGCAAGCCGCGCTGGCTGACCTGGGGGCTGGTCGGCCTGGTGAGCATCGCCGCCCTGGCTTTTGCCCTGTGGCCGGGCAGCACTGCCGTGCAGGTGACTTCGGTGCTCACCACTTACCCCTCGCAGCAATACGCGCAACTGACGGCTTCCGGCTATGTGGTGGCCCAGCGCCGTGCGGCGGTGGCCAGCAAGGCGACCGGGCGGCTGCTCTGGCTGGGTGTGCGTGAAGGCAGCCAGGTCAGGCAGGGCGAGGTTCTGGCCCGGCTTGATGCCAGCGACGTGCTGGCCGCCATCGGTCAGGCGCAGGCCAGCGTTCGCCAGGCCGAAGCTGGTGTCGCGCAAGCCACGGTAGAGCGCATCAACGCCGAGGCCGATCTCAAGCGGGCGCAAAGCCTGCAAGCCCGCTTCCAGACTGCGCAAGCAGCTATTAATTCTGCCAAGGCCGGGGTGGCGGTGGCGCAGGCGCAGGTCCGGGTGCAGCAAGTCAACCTGGATTTCACTGAAATTCGTGCCCCGTTTGATGGCGTGGTGCTGGTCAAGAATGCCAATGTCGGCGACATCATCACGCCGTTTTCAAGTGCTGCGGGCAGTCAGGGGGCCGTCGTCACCATGGCCGACATGACGACGCTGGAAGTCGAAGCCGATGTATCCGAGAGCAACCTGGCCAAAGCGGCAGTTGGCTCGCCGGTCGAAATCACCCTGGATGCCCTGCCGGGGGTGCGCTTTCGTGGCCAGGTGGCCGGCAGGGTACCCACGGTTGACCGGGCCAAGGCCACAGTGATGACCAAAATCCAGTTTGAAAAGCTTGATGCCCGCATCCTGCCCGAGATGAGCGCCAAGGTCACCATCCTGTCGCAAGCGGTGTCCGAGGCTGACCAGATCGCGCTGCTGGCCGCCAGCCCGCGTGCCGTGGTCGAGCGTGGCGGCAAAAAGCAGGTGCTGCGCGTCAACGCCGGCCAGATTGAAGTGGTCGATGTCACGCTGGGCCGGCAAATCGGCGAGGTGGTGGAACTCAAGGGCGCGCTCACATCCGGCGATCAGTTGGTGCTGAACCCGCCCGACAAGCTGCAAGCGGGCAGCAAAATCACGCTCGCCAGCAAGTGAGCCGCCAAGTGAGTGCCGAGCGTGCTGTAGTGAGCGACCCTCTGATTCGCATTCGGGGGCTGGATAAGTCCTATATCCGTGGCGACCAGACCATCGCCGTGCTGGAAAACATTGCGCTGGACGTGGTGTCTGGTGAATTCATTGCGCTGATGGGGCCAAGCGGCTCGGGCAAAAGCACCCTGCTGAACCTGATTGCCGGCATCGACCAGCCGACTTGCGGCACCATCGAGATTGGCGGCATCGACATCGCTACGTTGAACGAAGGCCAACTGGCCGACTGGCGGGCAGCCCATATCGGCTTTATTTTTCAGTTTTACAACCTGATGCCGGTGCTGACGGCGTTTGAAAATGTCGAGCTGCCGCTGTTGCTGACGACACTGTCCAAAGCCGAGCGCCGCCAGCATGTGCTGACCGCGCTTGACATGGTCAGCCTGAGCGACCGGCTGGAGCACTACCCCAATGAACTGTCGGGTGGCCAGCAGCAGCGGGTGGCGATTGCCCGCGCCCTGGTGACCGACCCGGCCATCATCGTCGCCGACGAGCCGACCGGCGACCTGGATCGCATCACCGCCGGCGAAGTGCTGGATCTGCTTGACGAGCTGCACCGCACCTTGGGCAAAACCATTGTCATGGTGACCCACGACCCCAAGGCGGCCGCCCGGGCGCACCGGCTGGTGCATCTGGAAAAGGGCGAACTGGTGCCTGATGCGGATATGCCGCTGGCGAGCCGTGCCACGGCTGGATTCCCGCCTGCGCGGGAATGATTGCGATGTTTCATCTCCACCTCCTTTGACCCATGTTCATTTTTCGCCTGCTGCTTAAAAACGCTTTTCGCCATCGCCTGCGCACCTTGCTGACGCTGGTAGGTCTGGTGGTGGCGATTTGTGCCTTTGGGCTGCTGCGCACCATCGTCGATGCCTGGTACGCCGGGGTTGAGGGCACTTCCAGCACCCGGCTCATCACGCGCAATGCCATTTCGCTGACCTTCCCGCTGCCGCTCAACTACGCCGAGCGCATCCGCAGCGTGCCGGGGGTGACGGCGGTGAGCTGGTCGAACTGGTTTGGCGGGGTGTATATCACCGAACGCAATTTCTTTCCGCAGTTTGCCGTCGAGCCTGCCAGCTACTTGGCGATGTACCCTGAATACCTGCTAACCGCTGAAGAAAAAAAGGCATTTTTGCTGGATCGGCAAGGGGCGGTGGTCGGGCGCAAGCTGGCCGACACTTACGGCTGGAAGCTGGGCGACACGATAGCCCTGCGCGGCACTATTTACCCCGGCACCTGGCGCTTTAACCTGCGCGGCATCTGGGACGGTGTCGATGCCAAAACCGACGAGTCGCAACTGCTGTTTCACTGGCAATATCTGTCGGAGTCGATCCGGGCTCGCCAGGGCCGTGACAATGCCGATTTTGTCGGGGTGTTTCTGGCCAGCATCGACCAGCCTGACAACGCGCCGGTGCTGTCCGGGCGGATTGACGCACTGTTTAAAAACTCGCTGGGCGAAACCCTGACCGAGACCGAAAAAGCCTTCCAGCTCGGGTTTGTTTCGATGAGCGAAGCGATTCTGGTGGCCATCAATGCGGTAAGCGGCGTGATTGTGGTGATCATCATGGCCGTCATGGCCAACACCATGACCATGACGGCACGCGAGCGCCTGGCCGAATACGCCACGCTCAAGGCGCTGGGTTTTGGGTCAGGCTTTGTGGTACGGCTGATTTTTGGCGAAAGCCTGGTGATAGCCTTGATTGGCGGTGGCCTGGGGCTGCTGCTGACAGTGCCGATTGCTGCCGCCTTTGCCAAGTCGGTGGGCACGCTGTTTCCGGCCTTTGCGGTGTCGCCGCTGACGCAATTTTTGCAACTGGCCGCCAGCATCGTGGTCGGCCTGGTGGCGGCTGCCTGGCCAGCCTGGAAGATGAGCCGCATCAACATTGTCAATGGCCTGCGGCATGTGGCCTGAACTGTGGCATGAACCCAGTCGATGAAAGCCATTCCGCTGTCATACATGGCCCGCAACCTGTGGGTGCGCCGCGTCACCACGCTGCGTGTTTGCCACCGTGCTGATGATGAGCGAGGGGATTCGCGCCACGCTGGTGGCCACTGGCGGGCCAGACAATGTGCTGCTGCTGCGCAAGGGGGCCGGAGCCGAAATCAACAGCGCCATCAGCCGCGAGCAGGCTGGCATTGTCGAGGCCTTGCCCGGCATCGCCAGCAACGGCGAGGGCCAGCGCCTGATCAGCCGCGAGCCGGTGGTGCTCAACAACCTGCCCAAGCGCAGCAACGGCAAGCCCGGCAATGTGACGCTGCGCGGCACCAGCGCCATCGGGCTGGAACTGCGCCCACAAGTCAAACTCGTGGCCGGGCGGATGTTTCGGCCTGGCAGCTCAGAGATCATTGCCGGACGCTCTGCCGCTGGTAATTTTCAGGGCACTGGCTTGGGTGAAAGCCTGCGTTTTGCCCAGCGCGACTGGCGCGTGGTGGGGGTGTTTGACTCGGGCAAAACCGGCTTTGACTCCGAACTCTGGGGCGATGCCGAGCAATTGATGGCGGCTTTTCGGCGCAATGCCTATTCCACCGTGGTGTTCAAGCTGGCCGACCGGACCGGGTTTGACGGCATCAAGACGGCCATTGATGCAGACATTCGCCTGCAGCTTGAAGCCAAACCCGAAGTGCAGTTTTATGCCGAGCAAAGCGAAGCGCTGGTCACCTTTATCCGCATCCTGGGCTTGAGCCTGTCGGTGATTTTTTCGATTGGTGCAGTGGTGGGCGCGATGATCACCATGTTTGCGGCGGTGGCCCAGCGGGTTGGCGAAATCGGCACGCTGCGCGCTGTCGGCTTCAGGCGCGGCGCGGTGCTTTTGGCGTTTTTGCTCGAATCCCTGCTGCTGTCGCTGGTGGGCGGCGTGATCGGGCTGGCTGTGGCTTCGCTGATGCAAAGCGTGGACATCTCGACCACCAATTTTCAGACTTTCAGCGAGCTGGCCTTTCAGTTCAAGCTGACCCCGATCATCGCCCTGCAAACACTCGGGTTTTCATTGCTGATGGGGTTTGTTGGCGGCTTCATTCCGGCCTGGCGCGCCTCGCGCATGAAAATTGTGGACTGTCTGCGGGCTGCATGAAAGCGCTGGCAGCGCATCAGCGACAGGCTGCTGGCGTAGCTACAGAAGTGATGGTCGCGGTATTCTGGAAAACATCATTCCATCCAGCTTTGATGCTGATGTCAGCATTGCGCTTGACGGCACCTTTATCAAGCTGGTGAGCTGGTATGACAACGAGCGGGGTTATTCCAACAAGTGCCTTGAAATGGTGCGCGTGATGGCCAAATAAACCAGCCGGTTTTTAACCCAAAGCCCCCTGCGCACAGTGCTGCGCAGGGGGCTTTTTATTTTCAAGCTGATAAGCGTTGGACAGCTTGGTGCTTTGGCTTTATGCCGGATGATGAAACCAGCCAAAGACCATCATTTTCCGGGGTGTTTGCGCGTGCTGCACCCTTGTCCTGGATGGTCTGCGCCCACAATGCAGCGGCAATTTTGCACAGTATGCCAGACCGCCATGAACTCACTCAACGTACTGGGCACAGCCCTGCTGCCCTGCTCTTATGACCCGCTGACCGGGTATTTTCGCGATGGCTGCTGTCAGACCGACGCGCATGACCACGGTACCCATGTGGTGTGCGCCCGCATGACGCGCGAGTTTCTGGACTATTCGCTCAGCCGTGGCAACGACCTGATCACGCCCCGGCCCGAGGCCCGCTTCCAGGGCCTCAAACCTGGCGACCGCTGGTGCCTGTGCGCCCTGCGCTGGCAAGAAGCCTGCGATGCCGGTCTGGCCCCGCCAGTATTTTTAAAAAGCACCCACAGCAAGGCGCTCGAATTGCTGCCACTGGCGCAGCTCCAGGCCCACGCCGAAGACTGAGGCCATCGCCATGAATCCGGCAGACACCACGCGCCCTTTTTCTGTCACCTGGCTGGGTTACGGCGGGCTGATTCCGTTTCTGGCCGGGGCATCGGCAGTCTGGTTTGACAGTCAGCACCAGGCGCTGTGGGCGCAAGCGCTGCTGAGTTATGGTGCGGTGATTTTGAGCTTTGTCGGAGCCCTGCACTGGGGCTTTGCGATGACGCATCCTGCTGGCCGTACCCAACCCTTGAACAGCCTCTATATCTGGAGTGTGGTGCCGTCGTTGCTGGGCTGGGTAACCTTGCTGGTCAGCCCGAAAACCGGAGCCACGTTTTTAATTGCCGGTTTTTTAACCCACTATTGGCAAGACCGTCGGCTGGCCCAGGTGCTTGATTTGCCGCGCTGGTATTTGCCGCTGCGCTTGCAGTTGACCACCGTCGCCTGCCTGTGTCTGGTCTGCCTTTATTTTCTGGGCAGCGCATGAGCTATAGCGTGGTCTGGTTTAAGCGCGACTTGCGGCTGGCTGATCACGCCGCACTCAGCGCGGCTGCTTGCCAGGGGCCAGTGTTGTGCCTGTATCTGATCGAACCCAGCCTGTGGGCGCAGCCTGATGCCAGTGCGCAGCATTACGCATTCATTCTGGAGTGCCTGCGCGAACTGGCCAGGGCGCTGAAAAGCCTGGGCGGTCGGCTTCATGTGCGCTGCGGTGAAGCCACCGAGGTGTTGACAGAATTGTTTGCCCAAGCCCCTTTTCAGGCGCTGTATTCGCATGAAGAAACTGGCAACGCCGCCAGCTACCAGCGCGACATGGCGGTCGCCGTCTGGTGCCGCAGCCGCCTGGTGCGCTGGGAAGAGCCGGCCCAGTTTGGTGTCGTGCGGCGTTTGAAAAACCGGAATCATTGGCTGCGTCACTGGCAGGCGCACATGGGTGTCGCCTGCATCGTACCCCCGGTGGTCGAACCGCCTGACTCCAGCGATTGTGGCGGCTGGCATCTGCAATTTCATTCAAGCACCTGGAGCAAACAGCCCGCGCCCAGCGTCGCCACGCTAGGGCTTGACCCCTGGGTGCCGCCACAACGCCAAAGTGGTGGCCGCAGCGCCGGGCTGGCGGTGCTACAGGAGTTTTTACAGCAACGCTGCCGCAACTACCGGGGCGGCATCTCGTCACCCCTGTCGGCACCGCAGGCCTGCTCGCGCTTGTCGCCGCATCTGAGTTACGGCACCCTGAGCCTGCGCGAAGTGGTTCAGGCCACCCGCTTGCAGATCATGCAAATCAAAGATCAGCAACCCTACGCTGCCAAAGGGCTGGAAGCCTTTTTGAGCCGATTGCACTGGCATTGCCACTTTATCCAGAAATTGGAGAGCGAACCCGAACTGGAGTGGCGCAACCTGCACCGGGGTTACGACGGCCTGCGCGAGGGCGACTGGAACCCGGCGCATTTTGCCGCCCTGACCGCCGGACGCACTGGCTGGCCAATGGTCGATGCCTGTGTCGCCATGCTGCGTGAAACCGGCTGGCTCAACTTTCGCATGCGTGCCATGCTGGTCTCGGTGGCGGCCTACCCGCTTTGGCTGCACTGGCGTGAGGTGGGGCACTGGCTGGCGCGGCAGTTTCTGGACTACGAACCCGGCATCCACTGGAGCCAGATGCAAATGCAGTCCGGCGCCACCGGCATCAACACCACCCGGGTCTATAACCCGGTCAAACAGGCACGCGACCATGACCCGCACGGCCTGTTTGTGCGCCGCTGGCTGCCAGCCATGCGCCGCGTGCCCGACTCCTGGCTGTTTGAACCTTGGCGTATGCCAGCCGATATTCAGGATCGCTGCGGCGTGCGCCTGGGCATTGATATTGCCGAGCCATTGGTCGATCTGGAGGCGGCCACCCGCCAGGCCAAAGAGCGTCTGCATGCCCTGCGCGGCCAGGCCAGTGTGCGGGCAGCCAAAGCCGTGATTGTTGAAAAACACGGCTCGCGCAAAGTCAGCAACCGCCAACCCGCCACGCCTGCCAGCACCCGTCGATCAGACACCAGCAAGCAATCCGACCAGCGTCAACTTGGTCTGGCATTTGAATGAAGATGCGCAAAAAATCCGAATTGCCCAACAAAATCTGCCTGACCTGCGGCAAGCCATTTGCCTGGCGCAAAAAGTGGGCGCGTGACTGGGCAGATGTCAAATACTGCTCAGAGCGTTGCCGCCAGGGCAAGGAAAAACACCCATGACACCACCCGTCACCACACTGCGCCTGATCCTGAGTGACCAGCTCAACCCATTGCACAACTGGTCGTGGAGTCCTCGCTAGTGCTAATGCACTATTTGGAAAAGCGGCTCGCTGCCAAAGCCGCCGCCTGGGGTCAAAATCTCGAACACATCGTCGGCCGCCATCTCGGTCTGGCCGATATGGCCGAATACATCCACCCGGCCATCGGCGCGCAGCACCCGGTTGATGCCGACCTGACCGGGGCTGCCGCCACCGGCACCAAACGCGCCGTGCAGACGGCCATTGGACAGGATGCTGGCTGTCATCGGCGCCAGAAAGCGCAGCCGGCGGATGCCGCCATCGCCGCCGCGCCACTGCCCAATGCCGCCCGAGCCAGTGCGGATTTCATAGCTCTCCAACTGCACCGGAAAGCGG
>JFJP01040888.1_pt1 | contig 10506 bp, 2 predicted proteins | sample 431651 | NCBI WGS metagenome assembly JFJP01 (sample SAMN02602958, study PRJNA72255) | Microbial mat metagenome, whole genome shotgun sequencing project. | biome: fresh water; feature: sink hole; material: water; isolation source: purple microbial (photo- and chemosynthetic) mats found in... | reverse complement strand
TTAACAATACAACGAACCGGATTGGGGGAATTTTCGAGTACCGAAGTAGTTTGAATATCCAGCGAAAGATTATCTGTCGGTTTAATAAAACCTGCCGATTCGGCTTTGTTATTGGCCTTATTTGCAGCATATTCCAGCAGTTCAGGATCCGGAATTAATTCAACCTCAATTCGGGCATTACCCGAAAATTTAAGAATTTCAGGAATCTTTATTTTTCTGCTTCTGTTAAGCGTGATTCTGGTTTTCAAGCTATCACTGTATTCGGTGTTTGGTGAAATAGTGATTCTCGCTCCCGAAACCGGAACAATGGTTAATCGTTCGGTCCAACCTCCTTTTGCGGTTGTACCTCCAATGTTTTCAACTTTCCAGTTAATGGTTAGCGAATCTCCGGGGTTGACATTAGTTACCCCGGTTTGAATGTCTTTTACAAGAATATCTGGAAGTGTTTTTGAGGTCACCCGAATTGCATTAGTTGACTTTAATTCATTGTTGTTTTCAAGTAATTCAACAACCGAATTGTGATAATCGGTTTTAACAAAGAAAAAATAATTGCCTACATAATCAATTGGCAGCGAAACTGTTACCGATTGGGTGTAACTGCTGTCAGAATCGAGCTGACGAACGTTCGTGGTATTCGAAAGCAGTTTGTCGTCGTTACTAAATGTTGCATCCACCGAAACAAAAACAGCATCGTTCCACTGGATTCCGGCAGTATTACCGGCACCCTTATTTTTTACATTGAAACTGATTTTGAAACTGGTACCTGATTCGACTCCGGCAGGTGCCTGAATACCGGTAACTGTAAGATCGGGCAGTTGCCTTATCCTGAAAGTCTGTACAGGACTCTCCTCTGAAGAACAATCGTTTTCTGAACCAATCTTCCATCGGTACAACTGGCCGTATTTCAGGTTGTAAACACGGGCTGAAGTGCCGTAAACATTGGTATAAGTAGGTGTTGTTGGTGTTGCAGTTCCGTCTTCCCATACAAAAACTTTGTAGAAAGAAGTATTCGGTGATGGTTGCCAGAAGAGATCCAATGTGGCATTCAAATTAGTTTTTCCATCTTCAGGAATTAATCCTGAAACTTTATCGATTGGCTTACAAAATGCATTGAGGATGTTCGGATTTGCATAATCGGGAATCTGATTGGGAACAAATTCAATAACTTCTGTGATATCGTAAATTTTATCAGTAAAAATATCGTAATATTTAAAACTGATTTTATCACCGGTTTTATCGTTAAAAACCAATACTTTATACACATTTATTCCGGTAGCCGGAAACTTCACTGAAGCAGTTTGTGCTCCCCTTATTTCGCCATTGATGTATGCTATCAACGCACCGCCCGTTAAATACGTTTCACCTACTTTCACCCTGAAAACCTTTTCGGTACTTAACTCAAAGCGTTTGGCCAGGCTGCTGTTGCTCGGAATTGCGGGCAAAGTTATTGCAGCATTTACCGCCAACGGTAACCAGAACATTAATACAAGAGTTAATATTTTAAATATTTTTTTCATAATCGGTTGGGTATTTCTCATTAGTAAATCACATTTCCGATAGCTTCGTGGATTTTCGTTCATTTTTTCCATCTTTTTACGTGTTTTATTTTGAGCCCTTATCGGTTGTTTGATTTAATCAGTTTCCTGATTACAATGCCTTTTGATGTTTCTACTTTCAGCATATACATGCCCGGTACCAAAGATGTGGTATTCAGTTTGAAATTATATTCTGAAATATTGGAGAGTAATTGAATACGGTTACCTGACAATCCGCTGAGCGTAACTGATTTTATTTTAGATTGCGATACTATCTGAAGTTCGTCGTTCACAGGATTTGGATAAATTGAAATTGTTGGATCAGCGCCAGTTTCATCTATGCTGGTTATGGCTGAAAGGTGAAGAGCTATTGGAACCATTGGTTGACCAAATACTTCATCTGTTTTAAAAATCAATTCTTCTGTAATTTCTTCTTCTGTATTTTTTGCCGGTGTTTTAAATCTGAAACTTAGATTCTCCTCATTGGCATTTGAAAACACAGTCAGAATAAAAACATACCTGTTCAAATCGGGAACAAAAATTGCCTCGGCCACTCCACGTGGTTCGTTATCTGAATAAGCCACCAGCAAATCGCCCTTACCAATTACAGGCTCGTTGTTGGTATTTACCAGTTCTCCAATCAGGTTTGCCGAATTCATGAACAAAGCCGGGTTAATTTTATACTTGGTGTACAACGAATTCCGGCTGAACAGGGTTGGCTGAGCCGATTTAAGTTTGGCGCTGCCTGCCTGATACTTCAAATTACTGTTACCAGCAGTTTTCATCATGTAACCGGTCAAAACCCTTAATGAATCGAGGTCACCAGTCCATCCGGAAACAGGGTAATAAACTGCTGACGCTTCTTTGCTTTTTAGCAGAATATCACCGGTTGGCAATGATGCAGGATCAAAAGCTGCACTCAATTTGGCATTGCCTTTCATAATATATCCAATCCGGTTCCAGCCTGTTGTAACAGGAATAGTTACCAGTGAAGGATTTATTTCTTTACCGGTGAGTGAGAAATTTTCAGCAGTTGTTTTTTTAAGCATCAGCATTTCGAACTGCGGAAGTGTTGCTAAATCGCCAAACCAACCTGAAGCTGTATAATAAACTGCCGATGCAATTTCCGATTTTAAATAATCGAGATTCGACATGGTAAGCTTTGACAATACCTGATTGACCTGAAGGCTGGCAGGCTCGGCACTTAGCGAAATCCAGTTCCATCCTGCAGCCAGGTTTCGCTTAAGACTAATGTTAGGAACAAAAACTTTTACAGCATATACCTTTTTCGTTATACCATCTTCAGCAGTTACAATATAATTAACCGGCGAAGTGAAATTCCGTACTGAACCACCGGCAGGTGAGATAGTTGCAAGTTTTGAAATTGCAAAAGTCGGGGCCAATGACCGCGAATCGGTTCCATAAGGCATGTACATAATAACCTGCATGCCAATAGAATCGACAATTACCGAATCGGCATTCGGAACACCGGCACTTAATATTTTTGCTTTGTCGCTTAGTATATTCAGGTTTTTAACAGTAATTAAAACTTTATCGGTATCAGAATTAAATTTTCCATCATTTACCACCAAAGCAATTGTAATTACCGAATCGCGATGAACCAAAGGTGCGGTAAAAGTGGGTTTGCTGATGGTTGAAGATGACAATTTAATTACCGGTGGAGCAATCCATTTAAAAGTAATTAATTCATTATCCGGATCTGATGAAAGTGAGCCATCCAACTGTACCAATACTGCTTCATTTACCGTTTGATCTCCTCCTGCAAATGCAATTGGTTTTTTATTTACCTGAATAACTGTTGTTACAATGGTATCAGGAATAGAGAAAAGAACTCCGTCGGTAACTTCAAGTTTAAAACGGTAACTTTTGTCGAAATTTACCTGAGGTGCAATAAATGAAGGTGTTGCACTGTTTGCATCGAACAGAATTATACCATCGAGCGAAGCCCATCTGTAAGCAATAACATCCATGTCGGGGTCGGAAGAAAGACTACCGTTAAGAGAAACTGAAGAACCCTCAAAAACACTTCTGTCAACACCGCCATTAGCAACCGGACGTTTATTTATCTGAAGTACAGTTATTGCAACTCTGGCAGTATCAGAATCAGATTCTCCGTCGTTTACAACAAGTTTGAAGGTATATACAGTGTTCACATTCACGTTTGGAGCAGTAAATGAAGGTTTTGCAATGGTATTGCTTACCAGTGTAATTCCCGCAGGAGCTACCCATTTGAAAGTGATGGGTTTTGGCAATTTATCTTCGTCATATGATCCCGAAGCATCAAGCTGAACTGATTCTCCTTCGGGTATCGACTTATTTAAACCGGCATTTGCCACCGGACGGTAACTTAATTGTTCAACCCTTTTTATTTTTCCGCCGGAAACAGTAGAATAAAGGGTCGATTCATTGCCTGTCATCGAGTTAAGTGTAACAGTAACCTGTTGACCTAAAGCCACTGTATTTTTCAATTTGAATTTCAGATAACAAATAATTCCCGATTGTATTCCTGAACTTGAAGCGCCAACAATATGAACCGAATTTCCCGACTTTGAAAATTCGGTAAGCATTGCACCATTAACTGATTCAATTCCTGTAAATTCGAGTTCACTTTCATTAAAAGATATCACCCCATCGAAATCAAAAAGTGATTTACCAGCCGGTAGTGCCGATGTTGAGACCGGCACCCGTGTTACATTATCGAGCACTCCATTTGAATTAACAATAGAGAAATTGTTGTCGAGAATGGTGAATTCGTTGCTTGTTTTGGTTGCTCCATGAGAATCGGTAGCTGTTACTTTTACTTTTCCTCCCGATAATCCAGTCAAATTCCCTAAAAGATCAATGGTAGCAATCAATGGATCAGAAATTTTGTAACTCATTGGTGGATCACCATTGGTAACCGTTATTTTTTCGGTGGTTCCCCACATCATTGTACCGCTGTTTGGCGAAATATTCAATGAAGGCAGGTAATAAACTTCAACATATTCAGAAGTTGTAAATGCAAGCAGTTTTTCGTCGAATTTCAGGTTTTGAAAATTGAACCAGTGATTTCCACTGTTTACAGCTTTGAAACCTAAATAACATAAAATTCCGCTTCCTGTGATTCCGTTTGTCGAAGCAAATGAAACTCTTGTCAGGTTAGTTACAGCATTATTCTCGATTGAAATATCGAAATCACCAGTTTTTACTTTTTGTTTTATCCCCTGAACATTTGTGTTGTAAGTAATTTCGAAATAACCTGAATAAACTTTTGTACCGGGAGCAATTTCAATTTTAACCGGAAGGTAAAATGTGTCGCCTGGCCAGGCCGAACTTCGCATGATGCTCATTTTTATTGCCCTCACATCAATATTTCCGGTTGTATATGATTTTTCACCGGCTTTATCAGTCACAAAAGCCTTGGTTATACCTGGTCCTTTTGCTTTTACCATTGTCTTGTTGCTAATAACGGCAACCGCTGTGTCAACAATACTAAAAATGTAAGGTGCAGTTCCTCCTGAAACATACATCTGTTTTTCTTCGCCAACAAAAAGCTCGTAACTATCGTGATAAATATCAGGATAAGGACGCGAATTAACATGAATGTATGTTGACTTCAACGACATTGCAGGGGAACCTTCGTTGAGGTAACTTTTGCCCGGAATATCGCCCATATTTAACCAGCCACCAGGTTGCAATGCTTTGAATTTCAGATAAATCATATTACCCTTACCTGAAAGGGCCGAAGAACCGGCTCCTGCAATATGCACCTGACCACGAATTTTTTTGTTAAAGGTCGGATTTCCCCAATTGTCCAAAATACTGCCAACCGAATCGATAGTCAGAAATTCAATGTAGTCGGCATTGTATGACAAACCAAAGCGATAAGAAAATATACGTTTCCCCGTTAACAGGGAATCGGCTTTAACCGCAATGACAAAAGTGTCTTTCTCAACAACTGTTGCCCCTTCAATACTGAAACCCAGGGTTGTCTGCGCTGTTACTGTTCCGGGTAAAAACAACATCAGACACCACATCCAGAGACCGAAGGCAATACTATATCTTATAAATTTGTTCATCTGTTTAAATTTACTTTAACAGAAGTTTTTTTGAAATGCTAAAGTCTCCGGCTTTCAAATTCAGGATACAAATACCTTTTCCGGGATTTTCGAAATCAGAAAAAGGCATATCGATATATTGCATTCCCTGTTTAAGGTTCATAAAGGTTTTTCTGTACAGTATTCTTCCAGTTACATCAAACACCTGAACAAACAGATTCTGATTTGATTTTGAAAGGTTAAACTTTGTGTGAATCCCATCATGGTCAGTAAAAACAACCGGTTCGGATAGTTGAGAAAGGTCACCTAACCCTGTAGTTGTTGATTTGCCAATGATAGTTGCAGTTCCGGCATTTGCAAGGATGTTGTCATTTGCCATCACTGTGTTCAGACTAAACATCGATTCTGATATTCCTGAATCTGCAAATTCGAATTCGAGCACAATTTGCTGATTATCAAGGTTCAAATCGTATGCAGATGCCATTGCAATGATAACTTCTCCTGATATTGCATCAAAACCGGCTTCAAGAGAGATTCCTGAAGGAATTTTATTCTTGTTGACGTTTAAAAATTTTACATGTTCCTGGTTGATTGAATATTTCATATCAACAGCTTTCACACCCTCGAATGTTGAAACAGTGAGTGGAATTTCAAACGTCATTTTATTTGGTTCGGTAATTAGGGATGGGAACGAGATTGCAACATATTCGTTTGCTACAGCCGATTTGGTTCCCAATGGTTCGGGATCAAATTTACTGATAATTCCTACACTGTATTGCAAAATCAGTGAAGCATCATAAGCAGAAATCTTATTATTTCCACTTACATCGGCAACACTTCTTTGTTTACTGGTTAATACAATAGATGCTACAGAATGTTGAAGTACAAGCGCTGCATCAAAAGGTTTTACTTCGCCATTCATGCTGACATCGCCCAATACAGGTTTGGCTAATTGTGTTGCCCAAGGTGTAAAATCAACATTGTCAGAAACCCGTTCTCCAAGTCCGGCCGGATTACCAGTTGCATTTTTTGGTCCGGTATTGTGGTTCCACCAACAATTTTCGGCAGTTACAGTATTTGTTGAAGTCATATTCCAGACTCCGTAACCCCATGTGGGATTTGTTCCAACAAAGTCGCAGTTCGTTATTTTCGGCAAAGAAGTATTACGGCAAGTAATCCCATAGTAATTACTTTCAAATAAGCAGTTTTTTATCGTGGGTGATGCATTATCCAATGATAGCGCACCATATCTGTAAGCATCGTATGGCGGATAATCCTGGGAATAATATATATCTGAAGCATTTTTAATAATACAATTCTCCAAAATACAGTTTTCGTCAATCGATTCGTTATTGATATAAATACCTTTCCAATAATTTGAGGACGGAAGATTTGCATCTCCATCATTATAAGTGTCACCTCCATAAAAATCATCTGTAACAGCAGTGAAAACAATAGTGCTGTCGGTTGAACTTCCTCCTTTGGCAATCAATCCGTTATAAACTGAGAGATATCCGTTTTGTACGAATTTGCAAACCACACCGGGGCTGATTGTTAATACTGCCCCTGAACCAACCGTGTAGTTACCAAAAACATACGGAATGTTTGCTTTATCGGCAAAAGCGCGTTTGAGCAATTTAACATTCATTGTTAATGTTTCGTCGGTGATGCGAACTGCCCTTCCGGTTGTACCTGAGATTACATTTCCTGTGGTTTCGGCCGGATAGGTAACAAGCGAAGTTCTGAACGGGAACGTGATATTATTAAAGGTACAATTGTTTATGGTTGGTTTGCTTGAACCTGACAGTAAAACTCCTTCGAAAGCAATATTCTGGAAAGTGGTATTCAGAATTTTTGGAGATGCATTTGTGGTTTGAATCGGGATGGCTGCAGAATATCTGAACATTGCCTGACTAATGGTACTTAAATCATCTGAATCATCGTAAAATATAAAATAGTTGCCTGTGTTATTCAGTCCGGTTTGCCCATTTTGCTGTAAATCCTTTGGATTGCCATACGTATCGTCCTCCTGAGTTGTAAATACAACCGGCTTTTCAACCGTTCCTTTTATATTAAGTTTTCCTCTGATATGCCAGACACCTGAACCTTTGAATGTTAATCCCTCAGGGATAATTAACTCTTTGGTATTTGGGACAGTCATGCTCTCTTCAATAATGTAAGTGATGTTGTCATAACCGGCAAAACTTCTTACCGGCACAGTTCCTTCCACTGCTCCGCCACGAATACGTAAACCTATTCTTGGCAGATTGGCCACCTTATTACCGGTGAAGGTTGGATTTGAAAACAAATCCATATAAATTGGAGTATTACCAAGATTATATAACTGACTGTTTTTTAACACAGGATTAGCATTGCCAAAAATGCTCAGCGCACTAACATTTGAAAAATTTATCAAAATCGAATCCATGGTAACCTTGCAATCGGCTATTTGTACTGCCGCGTTGCGATTATAGTACCATTGTCCGCAATAACGAACTTCAGCGTTTTTCAGAACATTATCTACATCGCTGGCAGTCCCGTTATAGTCAATTCCACCCCAATCTCCGTTTCCTGCGACTGAAGCAGTTCCGTTATTGTTTGTGTCTCCTGATGCAGAATCATCATTATATGAAGTTAAAATAATTTTATTGTCTTTCTTTCCATTTGCCTTTAATGCGCCATTAACAGTCAATTTTCCGTATTGATAGAATTTAATTACTACACCTGGTTCGATGGTCAGTACGTTTCCAGCAGCAATATTCAGATCATAATCAACCAAATAAGCGACATTTGTGAAGCCAGCAAAATCAACTGATTTTAGAGTTGGTGAATCAGTGGCAATACCAGCTATAAATATCCCGATATAACCTACACTTGAAACGGTATTTCCTAATAAGACCGGATTTCCCTGAGTTAAATACCTTCCGACAGGATAGTAATTGATATTTACAAAGGCATTGTTCAGAAGCTGAGCATTATCGTAGAAATAAACTCCACGGTACGAGTTTTTGATTTCGCAATTTTCAACAATATTCCCGTTCGAAACATATACAGCCCAGTTATTCGAATCGTATCCGCCGTAATGTATCTTCCAGTTTTTAATTTTCGAGGATGGGTTTTTACTGTAAAGCATCAACCTGCCGGAGTTGCTGTTGCTAATAACTTGTTGGCCGTCATTTTGTGAATCTTTCGGGTTCCCATAATTATCATCGGCAATATGGGTAAAAATAATTGGCTCGGCTACAGTTCCAATACCTGTAATAGTTCCGTTGCCCATCAGATAAGTAGTGTAATTTCTACATTTGATAACAACACCTGGATCGATAACCAGAGATGCAGTATCGTGTACAATGGTATTGTCGTACATACAGTAAGCAGGATTATCGAGATTTTTAAATTTTAGTTTCTTAAGATTGCCATTATCAATTACAGTTGACCCCAGTATTTTTACAGCACGTATTTCCTTGTTGTTAAATTTGATTGAATCGGTAGAGAAATCTACATTGGCATTCATATCTATGCCAATATTGTAGGCTTCACCATTTAAAATTGTTGAAGGGTTAAAAACACAATTGGTGAAAACGGGTTTACTAATACCTGTTACATTCAGGTTCCGGCAATTGTTCTTCAATATACAATTCTCAAACGTTGGCGAAGATGCATTGATATCCAACGCACAATGCCACTCGTAATCGTAATTTGCATTTTGAATGATACAGTTTTTGAAAATACAGGCCGTATCAATTGAACTTGCCGACATATTTATCCCCAGCCAGTATGAAACTCCGGGGTGCATATCGAAAGTGATTGGTTTTGCAATGGTTCCAAGAGCTTTTATTTTGCCCTGAACCGTAAATTCGCAATTAACAAACCAAAGTTTTGCTCCCGGTGAAATTAAAAGATTGCCGGTCTCGGTTACTCTCATATAATCGCAGCGATAAGGAATGCCTAAATCGGGCATATAAAAATTGCCGGGAATATCCTGAAACTGAAGATAAACGGTATTGTTGGCATTTCCTGTTAAAACATTGCCAGTTCCTGCTTTTATAATACCAGGACCGTTTAAATGGAGCGGATAATTACAGTTTTTAATTGTTGTTTCGGTGATGTTCAATGTTCCCTGCGCATAAAGACGCAAGCCCATTTCAGAAAAATTATCCAAAGTAGTTTTTCTCAAGGTCAGGGTTCCCTTTCTAACATAAATATTTCCTGCATACTCAACTGTACAACTGTCGAGATTAATGTTGCCAAAAAAGCCGGTGCCCTCATAAGATACGTATAAACCTCTCCAGTAACCTTTGGCAGTACTTCCATTATTGGCGGTAAATTTCACGCCTTTGGCATTCAGGGTTCCAAAAACCTGTAAATAAACATCAGAATTAAATCTGATTTCCACTCCTTTTTCAATAGTAATAGTTGCCGTGTTACTAATATCCTGACTTCCAGTCAAAACATAGGGACTGTTAGCTAAAGTTAAAGTCCTGTCGACAGCAAAATAACCTCCTGGAATGGTTGTTTGTGCATTTGTTCCATAAATAAACAGGAACGTACCAAGTAATAAAAGGATACACTTTTTCATATTGTAATTTTTTAGTTTATATTTTTTATTTGTTTCTTATAAAATCATAATTCACCACTTATCCTGTATTTTACAGAATATTTTCTATGATAGAATAAAGGGAGATAAGCTGAGGATATAAAAGAGTTTAAACTGTAACTTGTAGTCATACTTTTAAAAATCCTACCAAATCAGAAATACTTCCTCCACACAATAATAAGAATATCTGCATCTTATTTTAATTAGGTCAGTTCTTTTATATCATTTTTGCATAGAAAATTCCAGATATAAAAGAAATTTAAATAGTCGTTTATGATATGTTAAAAAACATAATCCTGACCAATTTAAGAATAGA
>JFJP01002414.1_pt1 | contig 10506 bp, 12 predicted proteins | sample 431651 | NCBI WGS metagenome assembly JFJP01 (sample SAMN02602958, study PRJNA72255) | Microbial mat metagenome, whole genome shotgun sequencing project. | biome: fresh water; feature: sink hole; material: water; isolation source: purple microbial (photo- and chemosynthetic) mats found in... | reverse complement strand
TGCTGGTTACCATGATGGCTTTTGCTATGTATAACGATATTAGTCGTCTGATTTTAGGTTGAAAATTAATGAATTTTAAGATGCTAGTGGGGCTTCTCCCACTGTTGTTCTCCTCTTCTGCTTGGGCCATTGAGCCTTTCGTTATCAAAGATATTCGTGTTGAAGGTATTCAGCGTACCGAGGCGGGGACGGTGTTTAGTTATTTACCCGTTAAAGTCGGCGAAACATTCAATGATGAGCAATCCTCTGCTGCGATTCACGCGCTGTTCTCGACGGGCTTTTTTAAAGACGTCAGCCTCAAAACAGATCAAGGTGTATTGATTGTTGTGGTGCGCGAGCGTCCATCCATCGCGAGTGTAGAAATCAATGGTGTGAAGGACTTTCCTAAAGACCAACTGCGCGACAATCTCAAGTTAGTAGGATTAGCCGAAGGACGCATTTTCGATAAATCTGCACTCGAGAAATCTGAGCAAGAGCTTAAACGCCAATACGTTGCGCGTGGGAAATATGGTGTTTCAGTAAAAGCGGTGGTTAAAGAGCTTGAACGTAACCGCGTTTCGGTGAATTTGAATGTTGTAGAGGGTGAAGTTTCCAAAATTCGCCAGATCAATATTGTCGGTAACAAAGCCTACAAAGAGTCAGAGCTGCAAGACATGATGAAACTGAGTACGCCAGACTGGTGGAGTTGGATGAGTAAAAACGATCAGTATTCCAAACAGAAACTATCTGCCGACATGGAAACGATTCGTACGTTTTACCTAGATTCCGGTTACATGGAGTTTTCCATTGACTCAACGCAGGTGTCTATTTCACCCGATAAAAAAGATATTTTTATCACTCTTAACATCACTGAAGGGCCTAAGTATACGATTTCAAATGTGAAAGTGATGGGGCCTGAGAATGTGTTCTCACACGAAGAAATTCGCAAGTTGATAGCATTAAAAACAGGGGACGTGTTTTCGCGCAAAGCCATTACTGCCTCTACACAAAAAATTACCGAGCGTTTCGGCGATGAGGGTTATGCCTTTGCCAACGTAAATGCAGCCCCAGAGCTTGATAAAGAAAAGCATCAAGTTGGCTTTACTTTCATCGTAGATCCTTTTCAGCGTGTTTATATTCGTCGCATCAATATTTCCGGTAACACTAAAACTCGTGATGAAGTAATTCGCCGTGAGTTTAGACAGATGGAAAGCGGTTGGTTTGCCACTGAGAAAATTAAAAAATCCAAGCAACGTGTTGATCGCTTGGGCTTCTTTAGCTCTGTAAATGTGGAAACGGTAGCGATTCAGGGCACTAAAGATCAAATGGATTTGAACGTAACGGTGGAAGAGAAATCGACCGGAAATCTTTCGGTAGGTGCTGGTGTCAGCAGTACAGAGGGATTGGTTCTGACTGCCGGTATTTCGCAGAGCAATTTGTTCGGCACGGGTAACGTACTTTCTACGCAGGTCAATACGAGCAAGGTCAACGAAGTTTATTCGGTTTCCTACACGAATCCCTATTACACCGATGATGGTGTGAGTCGTGGTTTTGATATTTACAAGCGCACAACAAATGCGACACAAATTTCTGTGAGCCAATACACCTCTGAAAGCTTAGGAGGCGGTGTACGCTTTGCAGTGCCATTAGCTGAAGAGCAAATGATTCACTATGGTTTGGCTGCTGAACAAACCACTATCGGTTTAACCTCTCTCAGTCCAACGCGATTCACTGAATATATCAATACCTTCGGTGCCAGAACTGAAAACTACATCGGCACCATTGGTTGGACTCGCGATGATAGAGATAGCGCGATTTATACGACCGAAGGTACGGTACAAAGAGCCTTTCTTGAGCTGAGCATGCCATTTTCGAGTCAGCATTACGCTAAAACAACCTATCAACATCAGTGGTTCACTCCTGTTAATCGGGATATTACTTTTATGATGAATGGCGAAGCAGGTATTGCTAATGGTTATGGCGGCCAAGTCTTGCCTTTCTTTAAGAACTTCTATGCGGGTGGCGTTGGCTCTGTACGAGGCTATGATCCGAGTTCTTTAGGCCCACGAGATATAAATAATTATTCATTAGGCGGAAATAAGAGAATTGTGGGTAACGCTGAGTTGTTGTTCCCAATGCCTGGATTTTCAAAAGAAAAATCGGTGCGTTTAAGTATGTTTGTTGATGCGGGGGCTGTTTATGGTGACGAATCACAGGTACCCGCCTCAGAAGGATTGCGATATTCTACGGGCTTGGCGATAACGTGGTTCTCCCCAGTGGGCCCACTTAAATTCAGTTATGGCGTGCCCATCGGTGCGCAGATTCAAGATAAACTTCAGCGTTTCCAATTTACATTGGGTACGTTGTTCTAATGGTTATGTTCGCAGAGGGAGAAAGCATGAAAAAAGTGTTTGCAGTTGCTTTGTTGGCGGCATCAACAATTACGCCAAGCTTCGCTGCTGACTTTAGAGTGGGCGTAGTCAATACTGAACGCATCTTGCGTGAGTCGGTGCCTGCAGTAAAAGCCGAGAAAAAAATTGAGAAAGAATTTGCAGCGCGTGATCTGGAAATTAAACAGATGGTTAAGCAAATTAAAGATATTCAAGTTGCCTTGGAGAAGGATGGCGGCAAAGTAGATGCTGAACATCGAAGCAAAGAGCGGGAATTGGCGAACTTGAATGTCAATTTACAAAGATTACAGCGTGAGTTCCGAGAAGATTTAAACCTGCGTAAAAATGAAGAATTAGCCCAGGTTTTAGCGCGAGCAGATAAAGCAATTCAAGCGATTGCTGAAAGCGATCAATACGATCTTATTTTGCAAGAAGCGGTGTACCGTAATCCAAAAATCGATATCACCGACAAGGTGTTGCAGTATTTGCTGGACGATAAAACAAGTAAATAATTCGCTATGGTCGAGCAGAATCGCACAGCCTATCGTTTGACTGACCTTGTCGCGCGCTTTGGTGGGCGCGTTGTGGGCGATGAGTCAACGACAGTTAATCAAGTTGCAACACTAGATAGTGCAAAGCAGAATCAAATTGCTTTTTTAGCTAATGCTAAATATCGCAAACAGCTTGAAACAACCCATGCCGCTGCCGTCATTGTGTCTGAGGCAAATGCAGATGTGACAACGTTGCCACGTATCGTTTGCGACAATCCTTATTCCTATTTTGCCAAACTCTCTGCTTTTCTAAATCCACTCACTTCCTTTGCGGCGGGTATCCATCCAAGTGCAGTGATTGGCACGGGAGCGATTATTTCTCCAACGGCACATATCGCTGCGCATGTGTCCATTGGCGAGGGTGCTGTTATTGGATCTGGCTGTGTTGTGATGTCCGGTTGCAGTATTGGTGCTCATGCTTCACTGGGAGAGAATACAAGACTGTATCCGCGTGTAGTGGTTTACCACGAATGTATACTCGGCAAAAATGTGATTCTGCATTCTGGTGCGGTCATCGGGGCAGATGGTTTCGGCATTGCGATGGAAGAGGGGGCTTGGCTAAAGATCCCACAAATTGGTCGAGTGATTATTGGCAATGATGTCGAGGTTGGTGCGAACACCACCATTGATCGCGGTGCGTTAGACGACACTGTTATAGAAGATGGTGTAAAGCTAGACAACCAAATTCAAATAGCCCATAACGTGCGAATTGGCGCGCATACGGCAATCGCCGGATGTGTCGGTATCGCAGGCAGTGCTGTGATTGGTAAATATTGCCGTATTGGTGGCAGTGCCGGTATTTTGGGGCACTTGAGTATCGCCGACGGAGTAGAGGTTTCATCATTTACTCTAGTGGGTAAATCGATCCTCAAGACTGGCACTTATAGCGGTATTTTCCCGGTATCGGAAAAAAGTGAATGGCTGAAGAATGCCGCGCATATCCGTCATCTAGACGACATGGCATCGCGTATTAAACAATTAGAAAAAGATATTGAAGAATTAAAGAGGAGAAGCTGATGAGTATTAAGATGGACATCAATGAAATTCTGAATCACTTGCCGCACCGTTATCCGTTTTTGCTGATCGACCGCGTACTGTCGATTACACCGGGTGAAGAAATTGTGGCACTGAAAAATGTGTCAATCAATGAGCCGTTCTTTCCTGGCCATTATCCTCATCATCCTGTGATGCCAGGCGTATTGGTAATCGAAGCGATGGCACAAGCGGCAGCTATTCTGGCCTTCACCGGCGGTGCCGGCAAAGCAGACGACAGCAAGGTTTACTATTTTGTCGGCATCGATAATGCGCGCTTTAAGCGCCCAGTCGTGCCGGGCGACCAAATCATTTTTACCATCAAGCCCTTGTTTAATAAACGCGGTCTGTGGAAATTTAGCGCCGTGGCAAAGGTAGATGACCAAGTAGCTGCCGAAGCTGAAATCATGTGCACCATGCGAGACAAATAATGCGCCACCCGACTGCGCTCATTCACCCTAATGCTAAGCTGGCCGACGATGTCACGGTTGGCCCGTATTCAATTATTGGAGAGCATGTTGAGATAGGTGCTGGCTCGGTGGTCGGTCCGCATGTGGTGATTGATGGACACACCACCATCGGCAAAGGCAATCATATTTTTCAGTTCAGTTCTATTGGTGAAATTCCGCAGGACAAGAAATACAAAGGTGAGCCAACACAGTTGATCATCGGTGATAACAACACCATTCGTGAAAACTGCACTTTCAATTTAGGAACAGTACAGGATGGCGGTATCACCTCAATTGGCAGCGATAATTGGATCATGGCTTATGTGCATGTTGCGCACGATTGTCACATTGGTAATCACAATGTTATTGCTAACTCGGTGCAGTTTGCGGGCCATGTCCAAGTAGGAAATCATATTTTGATCGGTGGCATTAGCGGCATTCATCAGTTTGTGCGTATCGGCGATTTTGCTATGGTCGGTTTTCAAACGCGCTTATCACAAGACTTGCCGCCGTTCGTCACCGCTGTGGGTAATCCGGCTGAAGCAAAAGGGCCGCATCAAGAAGGCCCACGCCGTGCTGGTTACTCGGCTGCTCGTGTAGATATGTTGAAACAAATTTACCGCGCTTTGTATCGTTCAGGTAGTAGCTTTGAAACTTCAAAACAGGAAATTGCCGAGTTACGTGGCAAGGTACTTGATGCTGATGCAGACATTGATAACATGCTGACCTTCCTGAACAATGCGACTCGCGGCATTGTCCGATAATTAATTCCCCATGACTCAAACAGTAAAAACAATCGCCATCGTGGCGGGCGAAACCTCGGGTGATTTACTCGGAAGCCATCTTATTGAAGCGCTCAAACAGGCAAGGCCCAATGTACGCTTCATTGGTATCGGCGGGCCCAAAATGCAGGCTTCTGGTATGGAAATTATGTTTCCGATGGAAAAGCTTGCGGTGTTCGGTTACATCGACGCACTCAAGCACTATCGCGAAATTGTTGGTATTCGCAATAAATTTAAAAAATTCCTGTTCGATAACCCGCCTGATTTATTTATTGGCATCGACGCACCTGACTTTAATCTTGATCTAGAGTTGGCGTTAAAGCGTAGAGGTACTCCAACAGTACATTATGTCAGTCCTTCAATTTGGGCCTGGCGTGGTGAGCGCATTCATAAAATTAAAAATGCTGTCTCTCGCATTCTTACTCTATTTCCATTTGAAGCACCCTTGTATGAACGTGCCGGTGTGCCAGTGAGCTATGTAGGGCATCCGTTGGCAGATATGCTACCCGAGTTTCCGCAGCGCGAGCTAATGCGCGAGCAAATGCGTATTCCAAAATTGGCAAAGGTTTTTGCATTTTTACCGGGTAGCCGCCAAAGCGAAGTACGTTATTTGGCTGAGACTTACATCAATACGGCTAAATTGATTTTGCAGAAATTACCGAACGCACAATTTTTGGTGCCCTTAGCTAGCAGAGAAACTCGTACCATTTTTGAAAACATGCTGTGGAAACTAGAGGCGCAAGAACTGCCGATCACCATGCTGTTTGGACATGCACACGATGCCATGATTGCCGCAGACGGAGTGCTAGTGGCATCGGGTACTGCAACGCTAGAGGCCGCTCTGCTCAAGCGTCCGATGGTGATTACCTACAAAATGTTGCCGCTGACCTTTTGGTTAAGTAAGCGTAAAGCCTATCTTCCCTATGTTGGCTTACCCAATGTCATGGCCGGTAAATTTGTGGTGCCAGAGATTTTGCAAGATGACGCCACCCCTGAAAATTTATCTCAAGCCTTGCTGAATTTAGTGGGCGACAAAAATGCAGTGGCTGAGCTGGAAATTTTGTTTGCTCACATCCATACCCAGCTCAAACAAGACACTGCACACAAGGCCGCACTCGCGGTGCTCCCGTTTTTGACAGACCTCACTGCCCCAGCTTGAAATGGAAAGTCTTCATCTCATCTGCGGGGTGGATGAAGCGGGGCGCGGACCTTTGGCTGGGCCAGTGTATGCGGCAGCGGTGATTCTCAATAGCCAGCACCCTATTAGTGGGTTGGCTGACTCCAAAAAAATCAGCGAAAAAAAGCGTAATCAACTCGCAATTGAAATTAGGCAGCATGCTACCGCATGGGCAATTGCCACCGCTTCAGCCGAGGAGATAGACGAGATCAATATATTGCGGGCTAGTTTGCTGGCGATGCGCAGAGCGGTTGAAGCGCTTTCAGTTAAACCGCATGAAGTTTTGGTGGATGGTCTTTACTGTCCAGAAACTGGATTGCCCAGCCGCGCTATTGTAAAAGGTGACAGTAGCGTGCCTGAGATTTCGGCAGCCTCGATTCTAGCGAAGACTGCCCGTGATGCCGCGATGCTAGAGATGCACGATCGCCTTCCGCAATTTGGTTTTGCTGATCACAAAGGTTATCCTACCGCCGCACATCTTGCAGCATTGCGGTTACATGGCGTATCGAATGAGCACCGAAAAACATTTGGGCCGGTGCGTAAATTATTGAATGGAGAAAAATAGCATGGCATTAATCAAACTGTTACATCTACTGTCTGTTGTCATCTGGGTTGGCGGCATGTTTTTCGCCTACGTTGTGTTACGTCCAGCTGCTGCGGAAATTTTGCAACCGCCTGAGCGCTTAAAACTGTGGGACAAGGTTTTTAACAACTTCTTTACCTGGGTATGGATTGCTGTTGGCTTGGTGTTAGCAACTGGGCTCTACATGATCTATTTATTTGGCGGTATGGCTGGAGTTGGTCACTACGTTCATACCATGTTGCTTCTTGGCATCGTCATGATGGCGATTTTTGTGTATGTCTATTTTATGCAATATGTACCATTTCGCTTGGCGGTGGCTGCACAAGAGTGGCCAAAGGCTGGTGCGATTTTGGTCACGATTCGCAAACTAGTTGCGACTAATGTGGTGATTGGCTTGATTACCTTCGCGGTGGTGATCCTGGGGCGTGCCATATAGACATACATCATATTTTTTGTATTTAGTTATTTAATTTTTGCGGACGAATCACTAAACAATAATGTGCCTAGGTATTCCTATGCAAGTGATGGAAGTTGATGGCTTGGTTGCTTGGTGTGAGGGGCGAGGGCGACGTGAGCGGCTTAACGTTATCTTGCTAGAAGTTGTTGCCCCTGGTGATTGGGTTTACGCTGTGCTCGGCCAGGCGCGCGAAAAACTCACGCTTGAGCGTGTCGAAGAGATTAACTTGGCACTGGATGGTTTGCAAGCAGCCTTGCAGGGCGAAACCAATCTCGACGCTTACTTTCCTAATCTCAAAACACATTAATGATGTCATCCTTCGATACCGGTCGTGTGCGTTTGCGTCTGACTTGTGTTGCTGAAAAAGTCAGTGAAGTTTATCTATCAAGCGATAGACCTGAAATATCAAAAATCCTCATAGGGCGCAGCGCAGCGCAAACCTTACACATGATTCCCCTGTTGTTCGGCCTATGTGGCAAGGCGCAAACACGTGCAGCAGAGCTCGCCATCGCTGCGGCACGTGGTCAACAATCAATGTCTACAATTGATCGTATGGTTCAAAAAGAAGCCTTGCGTGAGCATCTTTGGCGCTGTTTGCTAGATTTACCTCCGCTATTAGGAAGTCCTTCGCTGCAACAAGAGTTTGTGCTGGCAGCAAAATTTGTAGCTGATGGAAGTCATGAACAGCTCTACGCACTGTTATCTAGCCCCTCAATTGAGTTAATATGTTTTGCCTTGCAGCAGCAAAAATACACAGCACAAAATTTGCAACGCTTGTTGCCCTTGCTGGATGCGCAAGCCTCGTTAAATGAATGGCCGCAACTAAGCGTTGAATTTTGCCTCCAACCCGAATGGCGCGGCGCGGCCGCAGAAACAGGTGCCGTAGCAAGAAAACAAATAGAGCAATCTGAGTTGTCGTTTTTTGCCATGCACTGGTTGGCTCGCTTCGATGAATTACTCGGTTGGGCAAAAGGTGAAAATAAAATTGGCGGCATAGGCGCAGTAAGTGCCGCTACTGTCGCACCCAATATTGGCCGTTCGCTCGTTGAAACAGCACGCGGTTTGTTAATGCACGAAGTGGTGTTAGAGGGCGAGCAAATTCTTGATTACTTCATCGCCGCACCAACGGAATGGAACTTTCATCCACAGGGCACGATGCACCATCAGCTCATTGGTAAAGACGCCAAAGACCGCGATGCTTTGCAGCAACACATTGCGCAACTAGTGGCAACGCTTGACCCTTGCGTTCCTTGGGAATTGGAGTGGGCTTGAAATTACTGGTACTTGGCATCGGCAATACTATTTTGACTGACGAAGGCTTGGGCATTGTCGTCATGCGTGAATTAGAGAAACAATTCTCTCAGCGCACGGACATTGAATTTATCGACGGCGGAACGTTATCGTTTACCTTGGCAGTGCCCATCAGCGAGTGCGATGCTCTGCTAGTGATTGATGCAGCTGAATTAGGAGAGGCGCCTGGGTGTTTTCAATGCTTTGAAGGTGAAGAGATGGATCGCTTTATGGGCGCGAATCGCAAGAGCAGTGTGCATGAAGTGGGGCTGTTGGACTTGATGTCGATCTCCTTGCTCACTGGACACTGGCCGCAGCAACGTGCGCTGATTGGGGTGCAGCCTAGTGTAGTCGGGTGGGGCGAATCGTTGACGCCACAAGTAGCGGTAGCCATGCCTGAGATTTGCCTTAAAGCGACTGAAATTATCGAGCGATTTGCAAGGGATTAAATGAGTTGACCGGTATTGAGCAGACGCGCAAAATCATCGAACACAGATTGCATCGTTAATTCCATCAAGGAGTAAACATGAAGCAAGCGGACCTGCAGAACAATACGCTCGGCACAGTCGGTGAAGGGCTTGACCAACGTGGCGTCACTCGACGCGATTTCTTAAAGTTTTGTACGGCGATTACCGCGATGTTGGCATTGCCACCTTCGATGGCTGAGGTGATGGCGGCGGCAATCAGCAAAGCCAAGCGCCAATCGGTGATCTGGCTCTCGTTTCAAGAATGTACGGGTTGCACCGAATCTATCACTCGCTCGCATTCCCCCACGCTCGAAAATCTCATCTTCGATCTAATCTCGCTCGATTACCACCATACCTTGCAAGCTGCTTCCGCTGAAGCTGCCGAGCTGTCACGCACGCAGTCGATGAAAGAAAACGAAGGAAAGTATTTGTTAATTGTGGATGGCTCTATTCCGATGGGTAACCCCGGCTACTCGACGATTGCGGGCATGAGCAATTACGATATGCTGGTGGAAACCGCCAAGGGTGCGGCAGCGATTGTGGCAGTAGGAACCTGTGCAACTTACGGCGGTATTCCCAAAGCTGATCCCAATCCAACGGGGGCTGTTTCCGTAGCTGACATCATTAAAGATAAACCGATTATCAATGTGCCCGGTTGCCCGCCCATCCCGGTGGTAATGACTGGCGTGCTGGCGCACTTTTTAACCTTTGGCAACATTCCCGAGCTAGATAATCTAGGTCGCCCGAAATCTTTTTATGGTGAAACGATTCATGATCGTTGCTATCGCCGTCCATTCTACGACCAAGGAAAATTTGCGCAGACCTTTGATGATGAAGCTGCTCGTAAAGGTTGGTGCTTGTTCAAGCTCGGCTGCAAAGGGCCGGTGACTTATAACGCTTGTGCCACGACGAAATGGAACGATGGCACGAGCTTTCCGATTCAATCTGGGCATGGGTGCATTGGATGTTCCGAACCAAATTTCTGGGATGCAGGGCCGCTTTACCAAGCGCTCTCTATGCCGACCTCCGCCACGACAGACATGTTAGGCGGGGCTGCTGCCGTAGGTGCTGTGGCAGGTGCGGTAATTACTTGGCACAATCGTTCGACTAAATCAGCGGCGAAAGAAGCTCACACCAAAGTGACGGTGCAAGAATTGTTGCGGGAGGAAAAATGAACCATCTCGATCTGTTAACTTTCGCTCGGGGGACGGCGCTTAATTGGGCGCTGGTAATTTTCGTTCTAGGCATCACTTTACGGTTGTTTGAGATTTTTGGCTTGGGGCGTAAAACTGATCTGGCAAAACCTCGAAGCAATAGTTGCGGCAACGGCTGGAGAACGATGTTCACTC
>JFJP01034134.1_pt1 | contig 10507 bp, 4 predicted proteins | sample 431651 | NCBI WGS metagenome assembly JFJP01 (sample SAMN02602958, study PRJNA72255) | Microbial mat metagenome, whole genome shotgun sequencing project. | biome: fresh water; feature: sink hole; material: water; isolation source: purple microbial (photo- and chemosynthetic) mats found in... | reverse complement strand
CTATTTTTGTTTGATTCCTTGGTTGCGCGACCATGTTCACGTGCTGAAGGCGATGAAGTACTTCACGCCCCGGCTCAAGGACGGGATTGACTTGTACCACGACTCCCAGCGAGAAGACGGGATGATCTGGGACAACTGGCACCCCAAGAAGCCTGCGGTGACGATTCCCGACCACTGGGGCCAACGTTTTGCCTACGGGGACTTTGCCCGGGACTTTCCCGACCATCGGAACGTCTTCACACGCATCCCGGTCGAAAACGACGTGGAGTACCTGTTTGTCGAAGGGCTGTACTTCACGTGGAAGGCCACTGGCGATGACGCATGGATGGCCGCTTCGCTCGACGCTGCCTGCCGTGCGCTGGAGTACACCCGCAAGAGTCCTTACCGCTGGTCCGAAAAGTTCGGGCTGCTCAAGCGCGGGCACACCATCGACACGTGGGATTTCCAGAGCGACATGGATTGTTTGTCGGAGTTTGCCGGTTGGCCGGACCCGATGGCCGTCCACCCCGATTGGACCGAAATGGGGGTCTTCTTCGGCGACAACACGGGGTACGCGCAGTCGTGCGAGTTCCTGGCGACCATGCTGGAAGCCGCCGGTCGGTCTTCGGTAGGCGCCGCCTACAACCAACGGGCCCGAGAGATTCGCGAACGCTTGGATGCCCTGAGCTGGGGCGGAGCGTTCTACACGCATCACGTGCCGGAGAACCCGGACCTGGTACGCGATTTGGGCGTCGACGAAACGACCCAGCTGTCGCTCTCCAATGCGTACTCGGCCAACCGGGGGATCGACCCCCTTAAGGTCAAAGCCATCATCGAGTCCTATCAAGACCTGAAAGACCGGCTCCCCGAAGGTTCACCGGGCGAGTGGTATACCATCTATCCTCCGTTTCCAAAGGGGTACGGTGGACACAACGACCTGTGGCAATACATGAACGGCTCGGTGACTCCGATCGTCGCCGGGGAGTTGGCCTGCGCGGCGTTCCATTACGGTTTTGAGACCTACGGGGTGGACATCTTGTCGAGGGTTTCCCGACTAGTTGACGAGCACGGCGGTCTGCTCCATTCCAGCTATACCGGGGCTGTGCAGGCGGTTCAGGAAAGCGACTTTGTTGCCCTCGAACTCGGCCCCCCCGCAGCGCTTGCCCCGCATTGCTTGCAGGATGCTCAGGTTCCCGAGGGACAGACCTCGCTGCTGGGCATCCCCTTTGTCTTGCCCGACGCACAAAGAGGCCTCGTTGTCGCCCAGGGCGAAACTCGGTCGATTCCCGTGGGCGAAACCGCGACGGCGATTTACGTGCTGCACACGCTGGCCAGCAGCCATCCGGGCCGGCTGGCGGGAACCATCCGCCTGGAGTTTGAAGATTCGTCTGTTTACGAGCAGGTGGTGCTGGAAGGTTTGAATATCCTGCCGTGCAGCCACTGGGACAGGCCTAAGGACCCCAGTGCCGACGCTCGGGTCGCTTGGCGAGGGTTTCAGGCGAGTCGCTTCCATGTGCAGTTCGTGGCCTACCTGCTGCCCAATCCCTTTCCTGACCGGGTACTGAAACGGGTCAGTTTCGTCGGCGGGCAGGATCAAGCCAGTTGGCAAATCCTCGGCCTGACACTCGGCAAGACGGAAGCGAGTTTTCACCCGGGGCCCATTTCTTTTGGCATCCCCAACGGTTGGTCTGCCGCCGCTGTGACGTACGCGTTGATCGAGGGGCTGGCCGGGGTTGTCGATACCGCCACCACGTTTCGGACCGCGACGATCGCCCCGCGCTGGTCGGCAACCGAGACCAGTTCGGCCTTGGTGGTGGTGCATTACCCGGCCTCTGACGGCTACGTGGCCTACCGATGGACGAAGAGCCACGACGAGATCAAGTTGCTGGTGACGGGCAGCGGCGAGAGCGTGGAGCTCAAAGTCCTGTTGCCGAAAGACACCAGCGCCGGCGAAGTGCTTCTCGGCAATCGCCGTGCCGACTTTTCGGAGGAACTCGTCGAGGCCTCCACTTATGTTGTCCTCGGGGCGCCTCTTCCGGGCCCGATCGAAATCACCATCAAGCTCCTTTCCCTACAGCGAGGTAACCATGTACGACACCGATAGCTACGCCAGCTCCTTCCTCAAGAAGAGCATCTATCAAGACGATTCGCGGATTTTCCACCGGCCCGACTCGACCTATGCTTACGCAACAAAGGTCGAGTCCTTTCGGGTTGCGCCGCACACGATCGTTGCCGAGCTCAGCCTCAGCGATGCCTCGCGGGCGAGCTTGACCATCGGGGCGTTTGCTCAGGGCGTCTTTCGCCTTGTACTTGAGCGTTCTTCCACGGTTGCCCATCCGACCAGTCCGTTCTTGGTTGTTCAAGACGAGCATCGTACGCTGGAGTTTTTGCAGGACGAAAAGTTCGGCAGGATTCTTTCGGGTGACGTGGAACTACGCCTTGGCAAGCAGGAGTTTTCGCTTGAGCTTTGGAAGAAGGGCCGGTGTCTGTTCGTTCTGGACGACGAAAAGGTCGCCGGTGCGCCCATCACGCCCGGTTTGGGCTTTCGTCATCGTGCAGAAAAAGAGGAAGCCTTTCTGTCTTGGAAAGCCGCGCGTGGCCAGAGGTTTTTCGGGTTGGGAGAGAAGTGGAATAAAGTCGAAAAGTCGTCGACGCGGGCCACGATCTGGGCCTGTGACACCTGCGGCACCAACTCCAACGACATGAGCTATAAGTCTCTCCCGTTGATCCACAGCACCAACGGCTGGGGAATGATGGTTCACAGCTCCTATCGTTCCGTTTGGGAGCTTGGAACCTTCAGCTACTCCTCGGCTTCGGCGTTGGTGGAAGAACCCAGGCTCGACCTGTTTCTGTGGGATGCCGAGTCGCTTAAACAGTCCATCGGCCGTTATACCTCCCTGACCGGGCGACCCTCCCTTCCGCCACAGTGGGCTTTGGGAGTTTGGATGAGCCGGTGCCAGTATGTTTCGCGTGCCGAGTCCGACGCCGTGGTCGAACGTCTACGTCAGGAGCAGATCCCGTGCGACGTCATTCATCTCGACCCCCTGTGGATGCCCGTCCATTACTACTTTCGCATTGGCGTCGACGCCTGCGACTTTGAACGGAATATCAAAGATTTTGGCAATCTCACTGACCTGTACCGTGACTACGCCGAAAAGGGATTTTCGACTTCGCTGTGGGTGAACCCGTATTTGCCCGAGGGCGTTCCGATCTTCGAGTACGCCGAAGCTCACGGATACCTGCTCCGCGATGAGTCGGGTGGGCTGGCCCGTCTGGAGCATGGTCAGCCGGTCGGAATTGTCGACTTCACGAATCCTGAAGCCAAGGCGTGGTGGAAAGGCAAGCTGAAGTTCGAGCTGTCGGCGGGCGCTGCGGTGATCAAACCGGACTACGGCGACCGCGTTCCAGAGACCGCGCTGGGTCACAACGGCATGTCCGGAAGAGAGCTCCACAATCTGTACATTCACCTTTACGCCGAAACCTGCTTCGAGGCTGCCGCCGAGGTTTACGGCACCGGATTTGTGTGGCGACGGGCGGGCTTTCTGGGCACGCAACGCTACTGCGGTACCTGGGCGGGAGACACGCAGACTACGTGGGAAGGTTTTGCCAACTGCCTGCGAGGTGCGCTGTCGGCGGGGTTCGGGGGCGAGGCGTTTTGGTCGAGCGACATCGGCGGCTTCGTAGGTTCCAAACCCGACCCCGAGCTGTACATCCGGTGGATGCAGTTTGGGATGTTCTGTTCGCTGACCCGGTTTCACGGCACCACGCCGAGGGAACCTTGGGAGTTTGGAGCTCTGGCGCTGGAAAACACGCGCCATTACGCGCAGTGGCGGTATCGCCTGATTCCGTATTTGAACGAACTTGCCAACGAGGCCACGCGCACGGGTGTCCCTTTGATGCGGCACCTGGCTTTGGAAACGCCCGACGAGCCCAACGTCCACACCTTGGATGATCAGTTTTTTCTGGGGGATCGTATGCTGGTGGCCCCGGTCCTCGAGCTGGGAGCCGTGAAGCGGACGGTGTACTTTCCCGTTGGCCTTTGGGTGGCGTTGGAAGACGAAAACCAGAGGTACGAGGGCCCGGGGTTTCAATCGGTTGCGGCGCCGTTGGATCGGATTCCCGTCTTTGTCCGCGTGGGCGTCCCCCTTCCTCTGTTTGAGACGGTTCCCCAGCACTTGAAGGGAGACCTGCCCCGGGTGATCGAGTGGAAGCCTTGAAACGCCGGTTGACCCTGGGCAGTGCCCTGCTGATCGGTCTGTTGACGTCCACTCTCGCGGCTCAAAGCCTCCCAAGCCCCCGCGCTATGGGCGTTGTCGTCGATCTGAGTGGCTCCTCGCCGGAGTTCATCGACGCCGCCAAGACCTCTCGCCCTTGGGAGGCTCTGTCGGGGGGGCCTGCGCTTGTCGACGAGGCCGGTTGGCCACGGACCGACGCCAAGACCGTCTTTTTCGACTACCGGCCGGTGTTCGCGTGGGCTCCTCCCATCGACGATCCACAAGCCTTCCAGATCGACGTCAGTGGCCGCTACCGTCTTGAGTTTACAGGACAAGCCGTCCTCAAGCCGAACTCGCAAGATCCGGGTGCCCAGACGTTTACTGTCGAAAACCAGAGCTACGACGCCAAACTCAATCGCACCACGGCAGATCTCGTGCTGGCCAAGGGCAAAGCGCTGCTCTACGTCGACTTTACGCAAACGAAAGGCGGCGTTCGCGACGTCCGTTTGATCCGCCCCGGGTTCTCTCCCGAGACCAGCGAGATTTTTCATCCCGCGCTGCTGAAAGCATTGGAACCCTTTCGGGTGATGCGGTTTCTTTACAACAACGTCAATCCTGCCTTTGACGCACCCAAAAACACCACCGAATGGTCGGATAGGACGCTGACCACCGATGCCAACCAGGCGCTCGGCGGCCTGGACGGGATGGTCGCGTGGGAGTACCACATCGCCTTGGCCAACCGGACAGGCAAGGATCTCTGGCTCACGCTCCCTGCGGCGGCCTCGGAGGACTACCTTCGAAAGCTCGCCGAACTCATGTTTGCCACGCTCAAGCCCGAAATCGCCGTGTATCTGGAAGACAGCAACGAGGTCTGGAATCCGCTGTTTCTTCAGTACGCCTACAACAATGCCGCCGCGAAAAAGGAAGTTGCTCAAGGACACTCCCAACTCAATGACGATGGGGCGACGAACCCCGCAGTTTGGTCGCAACGCCGTCATACCCAGCGAACCGTCGAGGCCGGCAAGGTCTTTTCCCGGGTTTTTGGAAATGGCAGTTTTGGCACAAGGATCCGACCTGTTCTGACCTGGAACATCGGCTCACTTCCTTCGTACCTTGACATGTTGGCGTGGGTCGGTCGGATTTACGGGCCTGTCAAAGACTCCCTCTATGGCTTGGCTGGCGCTCCTTACTTTAGTCCTGGCACGATTTCCTCCACCGCCTCGGTGAGCGCCCTCCTGGAAGCCATGGCCCGAGACAGCGACAACAGCGTTCGCAGCCGTCGCGACCTGATTGCACTGGGCCAATCCTACGGCCTCAAGAACTTGACCTACGAGGGAGGCCCCGACAACGGTGGCGGCGATCCAACCAACGTCGGCAACCGCATCCTGGCCAACCGTGATCCCCGCATGGGGGGACTAGTTATCCACGACATCGACAACAATTTTTTCCAGCAGGGCGGTGACCTCTTCGTGTATCTGAGTTTGGCTGGCTACTACAGCCGTTATGGAAGCTGGGGGTTGATCGAGGACCTGACAAACCTCAACACCGCAAAATACAAGGCGATCACGTACTTGCTCGATGGGGGAAAGGGCCCACCACCGCCACCTCCGGGCCTCGGGGCCAAGGTTTCCGACTCCCAAGCCGTTTTGTCGTGGCCCCGTTTGGCCGGTGCCACCAGCTACGTGATCAGTCGCTTTGACCCCGTAGAAAGTGAAAGGGTGACTGTTGCCGAAAACCTCACCGCCACCGAGTTCGTCGACACCGCGCTGGTGAACGACCGAACCTACGTCTACACCTTGGCGGCAAGAAACACTTTTGGGACCAGCGCTTTCGGCATCCCCCGTCAGGTGAGTCCGCATCCGGTGGCTGCCGATGCGACGTACGCCGACAACTTGATCCTGAATCCCCAGTTTGCGGACGGCAAGACCGGTTGGCTCACGTTCTATTCGCGGCCCGACGCCGAGGGGAGTGTGACAATCGACACGAATTCCCCCCTCGGCTCCGGTGCATCGACTCGGTTCGACATCCTCAAGGGGGGAACGCAGGAATGGCAGGTGATGTTGTTCCAGCCGATGGAGCTGTTTCAAGGGAATACCTACGAGATTTCCTTTCGAGCGGCGACCAACTCCTCGAAAATGGTTTCGTTGCTCGCCAGTTTTGAGAGTTCACCAAGTAACACAAACTACCTCACCCAGCCTGTAGTGTTGCAAGCTTCCCCCCAGACTTACGGTCCCTTTGTCTTCACGGCTCCGACCACCGACAAGGCCGTCAACTTCCTCCTCCGGCTGGGAAAAAATGATTCCACCACGGTCTGGCTGGGCGACATCGTGGTGCGCCAAGTGGGCGGAGACGCCCCACAGCCGCTCCGCCCAAGCCCTACTCGGGCCAACTGGTAGGCTCACGATGGCGAGCGAACCCTCGAGTCAGAAGCGTCTCGTCGTGCAGGCCGATGACCTTGGATCCAGTCATGCCGCGAATGCCGCGATCCAAGGGCTCTTTCTGCGCGGCGCGGTCACGAGTACCACGCTGATCACGTTGGGGCCCTGGGCGCGCGACGCGCTGGTATGGCACCGGGAAAACCCCAAGTTCGCTGTGGGGCTTCATCTGACGCACACCAGCGAATGGAACGCGCCCCGCTGGCGACCATTGCTCGATGAAACCAACGTGCCGTCGCTCTTCGATCCCGAGGGTTACCTGTGGCCGAGTGTGGATGCTCCGGGTGCGCACGGCGATCCGCAGCACCTGCTCGATGAGAGCCGGGCACAGTTGGCGTTTTTTCTGCGCTATGGAATTCGCCCCACTCACATCGACAACCACATGTTTTCCCTGGTGCACAACGATCAGAACTTCGAGAACTATCTCGGCTTCGGCAAGGCAGCCGATCTCCCCGTGCTCGTTCCGCCGTGGGCTCTCTGGAGCGAGGCTCGTCAGCGTTCGGTGAGCGAGTCGGCGCACGCCGTCGTTCCTCACCTTCTGACCTTGGAAAACGGATGGGAAGCCGTTTGGGATCAACTGACTCCCGGTCTCAATCTGCTGGTCACGCACCCGGTTCTCGATACCCCCGAAATCCGCCGGTCAATTCCTGGCTGGGAAGAGCGTTTTCGGGAATACCAATTGCTCAGCGGCATCGACCTGAAGCTCTCCGCTCGGCACGCAGGGGTTTTGCTGACAGACTTTGCCGGAGGACGCTATGGAGACTAACAACGTGACCCCTCAATTCGTCTGGTTCGACGAACACGGCCAGGGGACAGACCTCTACGCCGAGTTCCGCTTGAGGTTCGTGTTGCCTGAACGACCGACCTCGGCTTCGCTGTGCCTTTTCGCCGACACCGTTTATCAGCTCTTCGTGAATGGGAGCTTGGTGCACGCCGGTCCGGGTCGTTTTGATCCCCGGTACCCGGTGTACGACGAAGTGGATCTTGCTTCGTTTCTGAAACCGGGCAAGCAGGAAATCCGGGTTCGGGTTCGATCCTATGGCTATTCCACCTTCAGGAGCATTCCTTGCCGCGCAGGGTTCTTGGCTTGGGGAACGATCGCCTGGAGCACCGGGGAAGTCGACTTGACGACCGGCCTGGCACCTTGGTTTGTCCGGCGTATGACCGAGTACCGTCGGCCAACACTCAAGCTCAGCTTCGCTCTGCCCGGCGCCGAGGATTACGGCGTGGGAGCGACCATCGACCAATGGCTGAATGCCGTTTTGCTCAGCGGCCCGTTTCCCTGGGGACCTCTGACGGCGCGGAGCCTTCCTTTGCTGACTACCGAAGCGAGCCCGTTTCAGGTGTTGGCCGTGCGTCCTCTGAAGGCCGACCGGGGCCGCTGGTTCCGCAGCTTTGCGACACCGACTCCCGGCACTCCGGTCGCGGTCGAACTCGTCTTGCAGTCCCCCAGGGAGCAAACCGTTGTCTTGAACCAGTGGTTCGGTGATGTTTTGATCAATGGGAAGCCGGCGACGGCGCTCGCTGGGATTACTGGCAACGGCTTTCACAATCGCTGGGCCTGCCAGCTAAAACAAGGGGCCAACTTTTACCAAAGCAAGGGAAAAAGCTGGCAAGAGGTCAGCTTTCACTACCTGTCGGTTGCCGCAGAAGCCGGCGTCGAACTGGTTGCAGAAACCTGTTCCCTGCCAACCGCTGACAGCGGAGGATCCCCGGCCCTCGAAACGCTCTGGGACGACTATCGTTTGCCTGTCGAAGAGGTGAAGGCGGAAGAACTTGCCCGGCGATCCTGGAGCCGTGACTTTTACCCCGATGGGTATTGTCTTCAACTGGACTTGGGAGCCATGAACCTCGGGTTTCCTCATCTGGAGGCGCAGGGTTCGCCGGGAACGGTTATTGATGTTGTTTATGCTGACCGGTGGATGCCCGACCTCGTTCACCCCGAGATTCTGTCGTGGGTTCCTCTCGCCGATCGGCTCACCCTGGAAGGCAGCACGTTGGACTGGATGCCACTGGAACCGCGAGGCGCGCGGTTTGTCACGATCACCGTGCGTGGCCGCTGCGAAGAGTTCCGAATCCTCCGTTGGGAATGGCTCGGTCAAAAGTATCCTGCGGCAAGAGTCGGGCGCTTTTCCTGCTCCGATGCGTTGTTGACCAGCATCTGGGAGATGGGGCGACGAACCCTTGAGATCAACACCGAGGACGCCTACGACGATTGTGTGAACCGCGAGCGCGGCATGTACATCCGCGACACCGTCATTCAACACCAGATCGATCAAGCCATTTCTGGCGACAACCGGCTGTTCCGCCGCAGTCTTGAACTGTGGTCGCAGAGCAACGCTCCTGACGGCAAGTTTCGCGCGGTGTTTCCCCACGCCGCCGACTACACCATCGCTGACTTTGGGCTGAACGCCGTGGAAGCCTTTGCCACCTATGCCCGGCTTACCGGCGACCTTGGGCTCATTAAGCAAGCCTGGACCTCGCTTCGCAGCAACCTGGCTTGGTTTGATGCCTTGGCCGATGAGCATCCCGGGTTGCTGCTCGATGGAGCCTGGCACGTGAAGCGGCAGGTGAAGGACATGTATGGCGGATGGCACGGCGACAACGGTCTGGTGGCTGGCTACCTCGACAAAACCGGGCCCAGCTGTGGGTTTTCCTGCTTCTACCTGATGGCTCTGCGTGCCTTTGCCGACTTGGCTCGCCAAGTGGGGGAGGCAGACGACCTCGCGCACGCGCAGAAGCGCATCGACCGGCTGGAAGCTTCCATTCCGCAAGCCTTTTGGGATGGCACCAAGCAAGCGTTCGCCGACAACGAGGCGCACGCCACCTTTTCGGCCCACGCGTCGGTGCTGGCGGTGCTCGCCGGAGTGGTCGCGGACGAGAGCCTTCCCGCGGTGCGTGCCCATGTGTCGAAGCAGTGGCGCTCGATTTTCGTCAACGGCTACAACAACGACAGCGGAGCCTATCTCTCGCCTCACTTCGCGTACTACGCCTTCGAGGGACTCTTTCGGCTCGGCCTGGGTTCGGTGGTTTTGAGCTTGGTCCGTCAGGGTTGGGGGTGGATGCTGGCGCAAGGTTTGGTCACCTGTCCGGAGTTTTTCAGCCTTGAGGCCAGCCAGTGTCACGCGTGGTCGGGCAGTCCGACCTGGTTTTTGTCGCGCTACGTTCTGGGCGTGAGCTATCCCGATGCCCCCGACTACCGCCGCGTGGTTCTGGATATTGCGGATAACGACCTGGAATGGGCCGAGGGAGTCGTTCCGCATCCCCTGGGGAAAATCGAAATACGCTGGAAGAAGCAGGACGGCCGGGTCGCTGTGGAACGGATCGTGGTGCCCGTGGGCGTTCGTTGGGAACTCAAGTAGGAGATTCAAGTTCATGAATTACGGCTATTTTGACGATGCAGCCAGAGAATACGTCATCACGCAGCCCGATACCCCGGCCTCGTGGAGCAACTATCTGGGTACCACCGACTACGGTGCCATCATCACCAACAACGCCGGCGGGTACAGCTTTTACAAGACGGCGGCGCAGGGGCGGTTCCTCCGTTTGCGGTTCAACAGCATTCCACTCGACCAGCCGGGGCGCTACCTCTACCTGCGCGACAAGGACGATGGCGACTACTGGTCGACCTCGTGGCAACCCGCCGGAAAGCCGCTTGAGCAGTTTCGCTCCGAGTGCCGCCACGGCACGGCGTACACGTCGATTGAGTCGGAATACCACGGGATTTTAAGCGAGACGACCTATTTTGTCCCGCTGGGGCAGGAGTTTGAGTACTGGCGGGTCAAGCTGACCAACCGCTCGGGGCGGGTGCGACGGCTCCAAGCCTTCACCTACTGCGAGTTCAGCAGCAACTGGGATACCGGGCAGGATCTGACGAAC
>JFJP01012423.1_pt1 | contig 10507 bp, 3 predicted proteins | sample 431651 | NCBI WGS metagenome assembly JFJP01 (sample SAMN02602958, study PRJNA72255) | Microbial mat metagenome, whole genome shotgun sequencing project. | biome: fresh water; feature: sink hole; material: water; isolation source: purple microbial (photo- and chemosynthetic) mats found in... | reverse complement strand
GTAGAGCAGGGCGTTTTGCTCGGCAGAAGCAATGTGCAACGACAGCGCCTCCAGCAGTTTTAACTGGTTTTCGGTGTAGGCGTTTGGGCGGTAACAAGTGACTTGAATCACGCCGCTGACGCGGTTGCCCATTTTCAACGGGACAATCAACGCCGAGCGCGTGATATCCTCCTCTTCGGGGGGGAGTTCTTCGACAATCTGGTTTGTCTGGTCATCGACGTAATAATTGGTTTTTGCCGTGCGAAGATGCGCCTGAAAATCATTCAACAACATGGCTTGCCCGCTGCGAATGACAAGGCTTTGCGTGCCCCTGCCTTCGGCTTCAAGCGGGATGGAGGGAAAGGGGCGGACATCCAGCCATTTATGATCCATCCAAAAGGCGCGGCAGGTGATTTGTTGCGATTCAGGGTCAAAACTGGAAATGACCAAGCCGTCGTTGGGGGCAACGCTGGACATGAAGTCGCAAACCGCCTGATAAATCTCTTGCAGGTCAAGGGTGCGGGTTAGGCGCTGGCTGGCTTCATACAACAGCCGCAGTTGCTCGTTTTGCTGGAAGGTTAATTCCTCTGCCTGTTTGCGCTCGGTAATGTCCTTCAGGAAGGCAACCATCCGCCCGCCCTCGGTTGGCTGGTATTGGACGCTGACTTCGACGTGGAAAACGCTGCCATCTTTGCGGCGGTGGCGGGTCTCGAAGCGGTCTTCGCCCCGCGCCTTGATCCTGTCGTTGTGGTCAAGGACGGCGTCAGGACGCTCGACATATTCGAGGTCAGAGATGTGCATGGTCAACAATTCCTGCGCGGTATAGCCGCTCATACGGCAATAGGTTTCGTTGACCTCCAGCAAATGCCCGCCGACATCCGCCAGCCAGAAGCCGTCCATGGCGGTTTGCAGGATGGTGCGGTGTCTTTCCTCACTGGCTTTTACGCGCTCTTCTGCGCGTTTGCGCTCGGTGATGTCCCAGAAGGAAATCTGGATGCCGTTGATTTTTCCCGCCCCATCGTAAATTGGGGTTTTGATGCTTTGCACGTAGGTCGATTCGCCGCCGTGCATGGTGCGTTCCTCGATGAGTTCCTGAACGCGCCCGCTGTCGAGGATGGCTTGGTCGTCGCGGCGGTATTTCTCTGCCAACTCAGACGGATGCAGGTCATAATCGGTCTTGCCCACAAGTTCGGCGAGCGTAATATCCGAAAGTTCGAGGAAGCGGCGGTTGGCAAAGGTGAAGCGTCCTGCCAGGTCTTTGCGGCAAATGCTCAGGGGGGATGATTCAACCAGCGAGTGATACAACGATTGGCTTTCGCGCAGCGCATCTTCCGCCCGTTTGCGCTCGGTGATGTCGATTGCCAAACCGTCGATAATCACCTCGTCGTCTTTCACCTCGCGCCCAATGGAATGGTCTGCCAGCCAGCGCCATTTTCCGTCGGCGGCGCGAATACGATATTCGATATTAAGTTCGCTTCCTTTTATAAAGTTTTGAACGGCAGTGTCCACCCGCTCCAAATCATCGGGGTGTATCGATTCGCGCGCGAGCGTTGGGTGGGCGTACAGGTATTCTGGCGTGTACCCAAATATATCTTCGGTATGCGGGGAATAATACGTGTTGCCATGTTTATTTGAAAACGAGTAAACGATTCCGTCCACGCCTTCGATTAATTGGCGGTAGCGCTGCTGGCTGGCTTTTAGTTTTTCCTCCGCCTGTTTACGCTCGGTGATGTCATACATCACGCCCTGCCAAAACAGCGGGGTTCCGTCCTGGCTTTGAATCAGCGCCGCTTCGTCGTGAATCCAAAGCGCGCGCCCATCGCGGGTGAGGATACGATAGTCGGTTTGGAACGGCTCATGGGTTGTCGTGGTGCGTTCATCTTCAGACAAAAGAAAAGCCAGGTCTTCGGGGTGTACGATTTGTTTCCAGAGGTTGCGGTCAGCGACCCATTCAGCGGGAGTATAGCCGGTCATTTTTTCCACTTGCGGGCTGATATAGGTAGTCACGCGGGAATTTACCGATTCGGTGTAGACGATTGCCGGCACTTGTTCCACCAGAGCGCGCAATTCAGATTCGGAGGCGGTCAACGCCTGCTCTGCCTGTTTGCGTTCGGTGATGTCATACATCACGCCCTGCCAAAACAGCGGGTTCCCTTCGCGGTTGCAGATCAGCGCCGATTCGTCGCGAATCCAGACAATGCGCCCATCGCGGGCAATAAGACGGTATTCATATTGACATGGCGCACGGGTGATGGTGGCTTCCGCTTCTGACTGCACAATTGCGTCGAAATCTTCGGGGTGAATGATTTTCTTCCAAAAAGCGCTCTCTCGAAGCCATTCAGCGGGCGCGTAGCCGGTTATTTTTTCCACCTGCGGGCTGATGTAAATAATATGGCGGGATTCCACTTCCTCGGTGTAAACGATGGACGGGGTCTGTTCGACGAGGGCGCGCAATTCAGCCTCAGACGCCGCAAGCGCCTGTTCTGCCTTCTTACGCTCGGTGATATCGCGCGTAATTCCTTCCACCGCAGCCAAACTGCCGTCTGCATTATAGATCGGCACAATGCGGCTTTCCATCCAACGGACAACGCCATCCTTGCCAATCCAACGCGCAAAGAGCAGGTCTTCCGGTGGAACGAGCCTTTGCAGGTAGTCATCCATCATCCCCTTGTCACCGGCGTAGATCATGTTGAGCATGAGCAGGGGGTCGTCGTAACACTCCTGCGGAGAATAGCCGGTAATGGCTTGAACCGCCGGGTTGATATAGGTCAGTTTCATCACTGGCTCGATATCGTAGCGGAAAATAATATCTGGGGCGTGGTCTGCCAGGCGGCGGTAACGCGCCTCGCTCTCGCGCAAGGCTTCTTCTGCGCGACGGCGCTCACGCCGGATTTCAGCCTGCCGAAGTTCACGCTCGACCGCCGGGATGAGCCGCGCCAGGGCATCCTTCATCAGGTAGTCGTTCGCGCCAGCCTTCATCATACGCACAGCGGTTTCCTCGCCCATGGTTCCCGATACAACGAGGAAGGGAATATCCAGACCGCTTTCATTGAGCAGCGCAAGCGCCGCCTCTCCATTGAATTGCGGCAGGCTGTAATCTGAAACAATCACATCCCAGGTTTGTTCGGCAAGCGCGGCGCGCATTTGCGCTTCGCTTTCGACCTGCCGATAGGCGGGTTCATAGCCAGCCTTCCTCAGCAGGCGCAGGATAAGCTGGGCGTCGCTTTCCACATCCTCTACAATAAGAATTGCCAATGTCTGCATGGGTTTAGTCATTGAGAAATCTGCTCTTCACGGTTTTACGAAATTCGAACCATCTTTGTACAACGCCACACGGTTGCCGCCGCTGCGCTTGGCTTGGTACATTGCAAAATCGGCGTTTCGCAGCAAATCGTCGATGCTGGACATTTGCTCGGTCAGCGCCGAAGCGCCGGCGCTGATGGTAATGGTCAATGACGCGCCGGGGATTTCAAAAGAGGAAGCGCACACCGCCTGGCAGATTCGTTCAGCGAGAAAACCCGCTTCGGGCTGTAACGTGTTGGGCAGCAAAACGGCAAACTCCTCGCCGCCCATGCGTCCCAGAATGTCCGTTTCGCGCACGCTGAATTTCAACGCCGCCGCAACCTGCTGGAGCGCCATATCCCCAGCCTCATGACCGTATGTATCGTTGACTTTTTTGAACTGGTCAACATCCACCATCAAAAGCGAGAGGGGCTGGCGGGCGCGGCGGGCGCGTTTGAACTCTTCTGCGCCGCGCTGCATAAAATAACGGCGGTTGTATAAGCTTGTCAAGTAATCGGTCATTGCCAGTTGTTCCAACCCGGCGTTCAACCGCTGAATTTTTTCTTCGGCTTCTTTGCGGGCGGTGATATCTTCATTGACGGCGACAAAATGCGTGATGGTTCCGCTCGAGTCGAAAATCGCCGAGATAGAGGCATATTCCCAATAGAATTCGCCGTTTTTCTTGCGGTTGAGAAATTCGCCGCGCCACTCTTCGCCAGCAAGGATGGTCTGCCAGAGTTTGACATACGTCTCGGCTGGGGTCCTATCCGATTTCAAGATGCGCGGAGTCTTGCCGCGCACTTCTTCAAAAGTATAGCCGTTGACGGCAATGAACTTCTGGTTGACATATTCGATATTGCCGCTGATATCGGTGATGACAATGACCGATGGGCTGTGTTCCACCGCGCTCGATAACTGGCGCAATTTGTCTTCCGAGCGCCTGCGCTGGGTGATGTCGCGCACAATTCCCTGCAAGTTTCCATCCGGCAGTTGCCGGGCGCTGACTTCGATGCAAATCACCTCGCCGTCTTTACGAATCAACTCGCGTTCGTTGATGACTGTGTTGCCTTCCCGCAATTCGGCAAGTCGCAAGGGGGCGCCCGGTAAAACTCTGGCAATATCCTGCATTCGCACCCGAAGAATCTCTTCGCGGGAGTAGCCTGATAACGTGCAGCCGGCGGCGTTCACATCCAAAAAGCGACCTTCGGGACTGAGAAGGAAAATGGCGTCGGAAGCCTGTTCGACCAACATGCGGTATTTTTCTTCGCTTGCTCGCAGCGCCTGTTCGGCTTGCATTCGTTCGCGCCGAACCGCCGCCTGCTCCAGTTCGCGTTTGACGGCGGGAGGCAGGCGCGTCAGGTTGTCTTTCATCAGGTAGTCATGCGCGCCTGACTTCATTAACGCCACCGCCTTCTCCTCGCCGATGGTGCCAGAGATGACAATAAAAGGGGTGTGCGGCTGTTCGATTTGCGCGATTTCGAGGGCGGCGGGACCGCTAAACTGGGGCAGACTGTAATCCGAGATGATGATGTCCCATTCGCGGCTTTTCAACGCAGCGCGCATCTGTGCGGCGGTTTCCACCCGCTCGAAGGCAACCGCATAGCCCGCCTTCATTAACTGGCGGATAATTAACTGTGCGTCGCTTTCGGAGTCTTCGACAAGGAGAACGGCAAGCGGCGAATCCACGTCACCTCTTTTTGGGCGGGGCAGGTTCATTCATTACCAGCCAGTATAAACCCAAATGCTGCGCCGCCTCTACAAATTGCACAAAATCAACCGGCTTGCGGATGTAACTATTGGCGCCCAGGTCGTAACTTTGCGCCACATCCTGTTCTTCGCTGGAGGTGGTCAAAATCACGACAGCCATGCGGCTGGTTCGTTCGTTGGCGCGGATGCGGCTGAGGACTTGCAAACCGTCAACCCTGGGCAGTTTCAGGTCGAGCAGGGTCAGGGTGGGCAGGTCGTGTGTTGGCTGACCCGTAAGCGGGTCGGCGTCGAAGAGGTACTCCAGCGCCGCCTGCCCGTCTTCGGCAACGACCAGTTCGTTTGCAATGCGGCTTCTTTGAAATGCGCGCCGCGTTAATTCAACGTCGCTGGGGTTATCCTCTACCAGAAGGATGGTCTTGGGGTTCATGGGATCTCCTTGAATGTTGCCTGTTTTTCTTCGAGCGTAAAGTAAAAGGCGGCGCCCTGTCCCGTCGCTGCCTCAGCCCACACCCGCCCGCCATGCCGGTGAACGATGCGCTGGACGGTTGCCAGCCCAATGCCGGTGCCGGGGAATTCGGAAGCCTTGTGCATTCGTTGAAATGCGCCAAAGAGTTTTTGGGCGTAGGTCATATCGAAGCCTGCGCCGTTGTCGCGGACGAAGAAAACGCGCTCGCCGTCCATTTCAGTTTCGCCAAAATCAATGCGCGCGTCTGCGCTTTTGGAGGTGAATTTGAAGGCGTTGTCCAGCAGGTTCACCAGCGCCGCTTCCAGCAGGTGAGAATCGCCTGAGACCACAATGCCCGCCTGAATATTAAATTGCGCCTGCCGCTGCGGGTCAACGCGCTGCAAGCGTTCGACAATGCTGTTCGCAATGGCGCTCAGGTCGAAGCGTTCCTTCGTCATTCCGGCGCGCGTCAGGCGCGATAATTGCAGCATGTCGTCGATCAATTGTCCCATGCGCTGGGTTTCAGAACGCACGCGGGCGATGTACTGCCGCGCCTGTTCGTCCAATTGGTCGTAGTAATCTTCGACAAGCGCCTGGCTCCAGCCGTCGATGCCGCGCAAGGGGGCGCGTAAGTCGTGCGAGACGGAATAACTGAAGGCTTCCAGTTCCTTGTTGGCGGCTTCGAGTTGCGCCGTGCGGTCGCGCACGCGTTCTTCGAGTTCCAGGTTCAAGGTGCGAATTTCATTCTCGGCTTGCTTGCGCTCGGTAATATCGTTGGAAACGCCGATGACTTTCTGCACTTTGCCCTGCGGGTCGAACACAGGGGAATAAAAGACGTCGAAGACAATCCCCTGCACCTCGACCTCATCACGCTGGCTTTGCCCGGCAAGCGCGCGTTTCATTGCAGACAAAATAGTCGGGTAATCGTGATACACGTCAAAGACCGACAGCCCCACCACCTGCCCAGCCTGTAACCCCAATTTTGCCAACCCTTTGCCCTCCGACAGGATGAAAATGCCTTTTTCGTCGGTGACAAAGGTGACCACAGGCGCATTGGAAACCACCGTGCGGTAATGTTCTTCGCTGACACGCAGCGCCTCTTCTGCCTGCCTGCGCCCGGCGATGAAACGCGCCTGCTGTACGTTTTGATACGCCATGTTCGAGAGTTGCCGGGCAAGGGTAAACAGGGCGTTGGCGACGCGCTCGAATTTATCGCGGGACATGGCGGGGACTTCATGAAAGGCTTTGATAAACGCCTGCTCTTCGACCCCAATCTCCCGGGCATAGCGGCGCATTTTTTCTTCGGTTTGCGCCTCGTTCCGCACCTGACCAATGAGCCAGTTGGCAACATGTTTTCCGCCGACTGAAATGCCCGCGCCTGCGTCCCAAAGTCCCCCGCTCATGCAGGGCTGTAAGATGGGACCTGTAGAATTGAGCCTGCCCAACGCCGCGTCAGACTTAAGACAGTTTGAATAGCCCTTTTCGGTCTTGCGAATGATTTCGTTGCACAGGCGGCAAAAATTGCTGGGCGTCGTGATGGGCGTGCCATCGACCTGGGTAATGATGGAAGCGACACCGGTGGCGCTCGAAAAATCATCCTGCAAACGTTGAATTTCATTGAGATTAAAGAGGTCGCCAAAGGTGATGGTTTCGGCGTTTTCAAGCGGCAGGGTCAGGGCGATGATTCTTTTTTCCAGGGCTTCCTCTGCCTGCTTGCGGGCTGTAATATCTTCGACCACCGCAATATGGCAGGTCGGCGCCTCGCCGCTTGACCAAAGGGGCGATACAGACAAAGATACCCACACCAAACCGCCATCCCTGCGCCTATAGCGCTTCTCCATGCTGAATTCGCTAATCTCACCCGCGACCAGTTTTTGCATGTTCGCCAGGTCGAGCGCAAGGTCTTCGGGGAGGGTGATGGTTTGGAAATCAAGTTGGAGCATCTCCTGGCGGGTGTAGCCGAGAATATCGCAATACTTTTGATTGATTTTGAGAAAGCGCCCGGTCTGCGTATCCAATTGGGCAACGCCCACCGCCGCCTGCTCGAACAATGCGCGAAAGCGCGCCTCGCTTTCGCGCAGGGCTTCCACCGCCTGTTTGCGCCCGGCATTAAGCAAGAGTTGGGCGACAATGGCGGCAATGGTGGAGATAAAAGATTCCTCGTCCGGATGCCATTTGCGCGGCGCGCCAATATGTTCGGAACAGACAACGCCAGCCAGCCCGCCTTCGATAAACACGCCCGCATCCAGCATGGAGGTAATTCCCAGCGCCTTCAGGTAGGGTTGCGCCATTTCGGCAGTGCGCGGATCGTTTTGCGCGTCGTTGGCATCGATACGATTTTCCGACATAATGGCTTCAAAGTAGCGTGGGAAGTCAACTGCCTTCAAGGTCGCGCCGCGGCTGTGAGTTTTTCCCTCGGCTTCGTAGAGCGTAACGCAAAGCATTTCCGAACGATCTTCCGCCAGGGTCCAAATGCTGGCGCGCGCAACGCCCAGGGAGCCAGACAAGACTTCGGCAACGCGCTCCAAAGCAGAAGACATTTCTCCGCCGGAAAAAACCTGGTCGAGGGCAAGTTCGGCAATGGCTCTGCTCTGCAAGCCAGCGCGTTTCTCGCTGTCGCGCAATTCCCCCTCCATTTGTTTGCGCTCGGTGATGTCGTGGGTAACGCTGATAATGTGCGGGACGCCGTTCAAATCTACCGCCGAGGCAGACATCAACCCGTATTTAATATCGCCATTTTTGGCGCGGAAACACGCCTCGAGGTTGGAAACCTGCCTGCTTTCATTCAATTCGCGCACCATCGCCTGGCGTTCCTGCGGGTTGACCCAAATGTTCAATTCGAGCGAAGTTTTGCCAACCACCTCTTCGAGAGTGTAGCCCATGATTTTTGTGAAGCCGTTATTAATCGAGACATACACGCCGTCTTGCAGGCGATTGATATTAATGGCGTCTGGGCTAAGGATAAACGCCTTGCGGAATTTTTCCTCGCTCTCGCGCAGCGCTCCTGCCGCATCTGCCTGGGCGCGGTAAAAAACAATCCGCTGCTGACGCCAAATGACCGCCAGCCCCAAGCCCGCCGCAAGAATTGCCATGCCCACAATCAGCAAGGTTTGCCATAAACGCTGGCGCAAGGGGGCATATACTTCGGCAACATCCATTTTGGAAACCAGAAACCAGGGCGAACCTGGCACGGGATGCACGTCTGCCAGAACGGGTTCGCCGCGATAATCAGGACCTTCGATAATGCCGCGATACCCCAACACTGCCTGAACGGCAGGGGCGTCGGTTCTGGTCAACGGCAGTTGAAGGTTCAGCGCCGCATTGGGCTCAAAGCGCACCTGGTTCAAGAACAAAACATTCTGCCCCTCGCGGCGAACAAGCAGGGTTTCGGCAGTCTCGCTGGGGATGGGCCAGCGGGTGACGTAGGGGTAAAGATATGTGTTTGGGTTAATCCGAAAGACAAGGGCGCCCAGCAGGCTGCGGGATTCTGGCTGGTCAAAAATAGGAACAATGATGGAGATGTACAACCTGCTATTTGGGTCGCGTTGAATATCGAGGAAAGAGATTTCACCCGTCTCCAGGGCGCCGGCGGCATCGGCTGCGGGGCAGGCATCTGCCGCGTCAGGCGAGTCTGGGATGGATAAGCGCAGCGCGCCGCTTACATCCAGCAGGCACAGGCGTTCATAATACGCATAGGATTGGTGATGCCGCAAACGGGAGAGGATTTGTTTTTGGGCTTCGGCATCGTCTGGGTTTTCGAAAAAGCGCGCGACCAACCCGGAGAAAACATAATTATTGTAAAAGGACGCGGCATCGCCCAGTCGTTCCCGCCGCCATTCCTCCAATTCAGCCACCTTCAATTGCGCAATGGCTGAAATTTGATTGCCCGCCTGACGGCGAAACTCGTCTTCAAAGTTGAAGTAGGACAAATGCCCGCCGATTGAAATTCCCAGCGTCATGAGCAAAAAAATGGCAGCGTACACTGCCAACGCGCGCTTGTCTTTTTTATCGTAGCGGCTCATGTGAAAACTCCTCCAACCTGAAAAAATGGACTATTCGCCAAAGATTGCGGTGCGGTTGCGCCCGGCTTCTTTGGCGGCATACAAAGCCTGGTCAGCGCGTAAAAACAACGCCTCCAATGTGTCGGGCGCTTGATCCTGGGCAACCGTGTGTAAGGTTTGGGCAATGCCCAGGCTGACGGTGAAAGAAAGCGCGCCATTTTCGATTTCGAGGTTAATATCGGCAACGCAAGCGTGGATGCGGTTCGCCAGGCGCGCCGCTTCCTGTTCGTTGGATTGGGGTAATAAAACGACAAACTCATCGCCGCCGTAGCGCCCGATTATATCTGCCGAGCGAATTTGCTCACAAACTGCCTGGGCAATCCGCCGCAGCGCCATGTCTCCGACAGCATGACCGAAGGTGTCGTTGACCAGTTTGAAGTGGTCGATGTCGAAGATGATGACAGAAAAAGGCAGCCCGTAGCGCAGGGCGACGTTGAATTTTTTCTCTGCCAGTTCAAACAGAAAGCCGCGATTGTTTATCCCGGTCAAGGCGTCGGTGCGCGACAATTGTTTTTCACGGACAAGCGCCTGTTCGAGTTTTTGGTTGAGCAGTTCAAGTTCCTCTTTGGCGCGGCGCAATTCGTCTTCTGCCTGTTTTTGCTCGGTCAGGTCGGTGATGACGGCTATGGCGCCCGCGTATTCGCCCTGCGATTCGCGCGGCACGCCGGTTATTAAAACATGCGCGACGCTGCCATCGGTGCGGCGCAGGCGCGACTCGTAGGTGGAGGAAATACCAGACTGACGCAACGACTTCTGCTCGGCAAGAACTTCGCAGTCTTCAGGCAGGGTTACGTCCACAGGGCGTTTTCCGATCAGGTCTGCCGCTTCGTACCCAAACAGGCGGGCATACGCCGGGTTGACGAATTCAAAGAGTCCGTCGGCGTTTGTCACGGTCAGCCCCTGTCCCATGGTGTTGATGAGTTGCGTGGCGAAATCACGCTGCGTCTTAAGTTCCTGCTCCACCTGCTTGCGGTTGGTAATATCGCGGTTGCTTTCACGGCGTCCCAGGCATTGCCCATCGGAGCCGCGCACA
>JFJP01040886.1_pt1 | contig 10508 bp, 5 predicted proteins | sample 431651 | NCBI WGS metagenome assembly JFJP01 (sample SAMN02602958, study PRJNA72255) | Microbial mat metagenome, whole genome shotgun sequencing project. | biome: fresh water; feature: sink hole; material: water; isolation source: purple microbial (photo- and chemosynthetic) mats found in... | reverse complement strand
GCAAGAAAGTAAGTAGGCAAGATTCTCGTGCGCTCTGACTTGGTTGAAAAGCTGCCAGGCGGACAGCCTCGCCTGCGGCCAGGCGGCAGCTACAAGGAAAAAGGTAACACCTTGGTCAACCATCAGGCGGTAAAGTTCGGGGAAACGAAGATCATAGCAGGTGCTTATGCCTGCTCTCCCCCAGGGAAGATCGACAACAACAACTTCAGATCCTGGAGTAAGCAGCTGTTTTTCCTGGGATTGAAAGCCAAAGAGATGAATTTTTCGGTACTTTGCGAGAATGCGGCCATCCGGACCAAGGAGCAGGGTGGTGTTATAAAAGTGGTCGCTCTCACGTTCGACAAAGCTGCCGATCAAGGCATAAACTCCCTTTTCCGCAATCTTTTGCTGCAGAACACTGACCAACGGGCCATTTATTTCTTCGCTGTCGCTGTGGTAACCGTCAAAAGAAAAAAAGCCGGAAGGCCACAGTTCGGGCAATAAAAGCAGATCGGCGGGCGGGGCATCATCAATGCAGCGGAGGACCGCCGTCAGACTTTCCGCTTTGCCCTGATCTTTTATTGCCAGCTGAATGGCGGTGATTCGCATCATGGAAGCAACAATCCTTTCAAAACCTCAGTCCCAACGAGGGGGATGTACTTGCTACCGGTAATTTCTTTTATGTAAAAAATACGAAAAATACCAGTAACGTGCTGAGAAGAAAAAAATCAGCGATTGAAGTTTTTCAATACCTCTTCGTAGAAGGTATGGCTGCAGTGTATTCTAAAAAGAGGTGCTTCTGCAAATGCTTTACACACAAGGATCCTCCTTTTTTCTACGTCGTGACATCCGTACGTTTATCAGGTCTGTCTTGGCCGGAGTTTTGCAGTTTTACGTAAAATGCATTATACTAAAATCTGAAAATTAACTTAAAAAGATACAGGAAGAATAATCCTGTGCTGGCAACCCCCTTTTCATTATCCGGCAATAACATATTGATAAAAGGTCTTAACATCAAACAGTATATCTAAATTAAGTATACGAATTTGTTCAGCACGAATATTGATGAAAAAAGAAATTAGAATTGATGTTGACTTAAACGTTAAGGAGAGGTATACAGAAAGCATTATCGATTATTAACGTAAACGTTACCTCAAATCGGCCTGCGTGATCAGTTTAAAGGGAGCAAGGAACATATGAGCATCATGTCATATCAGTCAATCCCGGCAATACTCAAAGACAACGCTAAAAAGTACGCCAAGAAACCGGCGATCAGTTACAAAAAGGAAGGGGCCTACCGCTCCCTGAGCTATGAGGAATTTTATGAACGGGTGCTGAAGCTGGCGCGTGGTCTGTGTAATTTCGGCATGACCCCGGGCGACAAGGTCGCGATTTTTTCCGAAAACAGCCTTGGCTGGGCGATCTCCGACTTTGCCATTCAAAGTGGTGGCGGCATCACCGTACCGATCTATGCAACCAACACCGCTAAACAGGCGGGTTATGTTATCAACCACTGCGAAGCAAGAATTGTTCTCTGTTCAACCAAGGCTCAGTACGAAAAACTCTACTCGATCAAAGACGAACTGCCCAATGTCGATCTGGTGGTTTCCTTTGAACCCTTCCTGGGCCATCGCTCTTTCCCGGTTTTCACCCTGCAGCAATTGTCCGAGATCGACACCCCCCTGTCCGATGAAGATCGGCAGCAGATCGAAGAGCAGATTGCCCGGATCACCCAGGAAGATCTTATCACCATTATCTATACCTCGGGAACGACCGGGGTACCGAAGGGTGTGCTGCTGACCCAGCGCAATATCATGATCAATGCCGAACATGGTATAGCCCAGCTCGGGATGCCGCAGCACGACATGACGACCCTCAGCTTCCTGCCGCTCAGCCATGTGCTGGAACGTACCGGCGGCTATTATGCGACCTTGATAAACGGCAACCATATTGCCTTTGCCGAAAGTGCCTTGAAGGTCATGGAGAATATGCTCGAGGTTCAACCGACTTCCATGGTCAGCGTTCCCAGGCTGTTCGAGAAAATTTATTCCCGTATTTACGAAGGTGTCGGCCAGATGCCGCCCGCCAGGCAGAAAATATTTAACCGGGCTGTGGAAATCGGCAGGGAGTACGTCAACAAAAAATATATCACCAAGGAACCCCTAGGGCTCCTTGAGCTGAAATATAAACTTTTCGACAAACTGGTCTTCAAGAAAATCCGTGCCCGCTTCGGCGGCAAGCTGACCTATTTCCTCTGCGGCGGAGCACCGCTTGACAAGAATATCTGCGAGTTCATGTGGATCATCGGCCTGCCGGTTTATAATGGCTACGGCTTGACCGAAACGAGCCCGGCCTTGACCATCAGTGGCGCCGGCATGGTGCGTTTCGATTCGGTTGGCAAGGCTCTGCGCGAGACGCAACTGAAGCTGGCCGAGGACGGTGAACTACTGGCCAAAGGGCCGCAGGTCATGCTCGGCTATTATAAAAATGACGAGGCTACCCTTGACACCTTTCAGGATGGCTGGTTCAAAACCGGCGATATCGCCAAGATCGATGAAGAGGGCTATGTCTATATAGTTGATCGTAAAAAGGAACTGATCGTCACCGCCGGCGGCAAGAACATTGCGCCGCAACCCATCGAAAACGAGTTGAAACTCGACAAATATGTATCCCAGGCCATCGTTTTCGGCGACCTTAAGCCGTATCTGGTGGCAGTGTTGACTGCTGATGCCGATGCCGTAACTGAATTTGCCCGGGAAGAAAAAATCAGCTACGGAACGCTGGAAGAGCTGGTGCAAAATCCCAAAGTTAAAGAGCTGTATGGTAATCGCATCAAGGAGTTAAATAAAAATTATCCGCCCTACAAAACGATTAAGTACTTTGCCGTCATCGCCAACGATTTTTCCATCGACGGCGGCGAGCTGACCCCCACCCTCAAATTAAAACGCAAGGTCATCCTCGACAAATACAAAGATCTTATCGAGGATCTTTATGCTGCCAAGGGCAATGGCAACAATGCCCAGGCAAAAAAATAACGCACCAGGAAAGAGGGAAAATTCCTCCTCTGCACAGGGGATCATTTCCTCACAATGGGCAACTACCTGAGAGCAAATCTCCCGGGAAAATTGTGGAAAGAATCTAACGGAGAAAAAACATGAGGCAGATTAATAGAGTAGCCGTACTTGGCGCCGGAGTTATGGGGGCCACAATCGCCGCTCATCTCGCCAATGCGGGATTGGAAATTCTTTTGCTTGATATCGTTCCAAAGGCCTTGGACAAGCAGGAAGAGGCACAGGGGCTCACCCTTGACAGCCCGGTGGTTCGTAATCGTATTGCCAGAAACGGACTGCAGGGTTTGCTGAAAATGAAACCGGCGCCCTTTTATCTGGGTGAATACGCCGGGCAGATCCAGGTCGGCAATCTGGTCGATGATCTGGTCAAACTGAAAGAATGCGATTGGGTTATCGAGGTTGTCGTCGAATATATGCCGATCAAGCTCGACCTCCTGCAGAAAATCGTTCCCAACCTCGCCCCCGGCGCCATCCTCACCACCAACACCAGCGGCCTGTCGGTCAATGAGATGGCGGCGGTATTGCCGGCTGAGGTGCGGAAAAACTTCCTGGCCACCCATTTCTTCAATCCGCCGCGTTATATGCGCCTGATGGAGATTGTTCCCTGCACCGAGACCGATCCGGCAATCATGCAGGGCATGGCCGACTTCATGAGCAAGCGGCTCGGCAAGGGCATCGTCTACGCCAAAGACACCACCAATTTTATTGCCAACCGTATCGGCACCTATGCCATCTATAAGGGTATCGAGCATATGGTGGCCATGGGCATGACCGTCGAAGAGGTTGATGCCATCGCCGGACCGGCGACCGCACGACCAAAGAGCGCCGCCTTCCGCACCGCCGACCTGGTCGGCCTCGACACCCTCGGCCATGTCGGCACCAACTCCCACGACCTGCTGCCGAACGACGAAGAGCGCGGAGTCTTCAAGATGCCGGATTTCATGAAGAAGATGATCGACGGCGGCCTCCTCGGCAATAAGAGTGGCGGCGGATTTTACAAAAAAGAGATGGTCGCCGGCAAGAAGGCCCTCTTCTACTACGATTACACCAGCGGCGAGTACAAGCCCCTGGCCAAACCGAAATTCGCCTCGGCCATGGCGGTCAAGCAGATCGACAGCCCCGGCCAGAAGGTGAAGATGGTCGTTGGCGGCAGCGACAAAGGTGCCGAATTCGCCTGGAAGAGTATCCGCGACACCCTGATCTATGCGGTCAACCGTATCCCGGAGATCGCCGACGACGTCGTCAATGTCGACAACGCCATGCGCTGGGGTTTTAACTGGGAGATCGGGCCCTTTGAAATGTTCGATGCCATAGGTGTTGAGGATTTTGTCAAACGGGCGGAAAAAGACGGCGTCAAGGTGCCGGAAACCCTCAAAGGCATAACTTCCTTTTATCGCTACGACGAAAAGGGCGGCAAGCAATACTTCGATCTGCTGCAGCGCACCTATGTGCCGGTTCCGGTCAAGACCGGAGAAATTCGCCTGGAGATCCTCAAGAAGGCCGGCAAGGTCGTCGAGAAAAACGCCAACTGCTCGGTGCTCGACCTCGGCGACGGCGTCTTCGGCTTCCAGTTCCATTCGAAGATGAACGCCATCAGCGGCGACATCCTGGCCATGACCCACAAGGCGATAAAGCGGGCGGAAGACGAAGGTGTTGGTCTGGTCATCGCCAACCAGGGTGTCAACTTCTCGGTCGGCGCCAACCTGATGATGATGGCCGTTGCCCTGGCGGAAGGGGCCTATGACGACATCAATATGGTGTTGCGGGCCTTCCAGAAGGCAACCATGGCGGTGAAATACGCCAAGGTGCCGGTGGTGGCCGCACCCTTTGCCATGACCCTGGGCGGCGGTGCCGAGTTCTGCCTGCATGCCGATGCTATCAACGCCTACTCCGAGACCTATATGGGCCTCGTTGAAATCGGTGTCGGCCTCCTGCCCGCCGGTGGCGGCACGAAGGAGATGAGCATGCGCGCCATCCACCTGGCGCAGCAGTTCAACACTGATGTCCAGCCCTTCATCATCAAGAACTTCCAGCAGATCGCCATGGCCAAGGTCTCCATGGGCGCAGCCGAGTTGTTCGGCATGGATTATATGCGAAACGGTGACTCCATCACCATGGATGTCGACCGCTTGATCGGCGATGCCAAGCAGAAGGTACTGGCGCTGGCGGTCAATTATCGACCGAAAAAGCCGGCGGAGAACCTTCCGGCTCCCGGCCGCGGCATTGCCGCAGCCATCAAAAGTCAGTTGTGGAACATGAAGATGGGTAATTTCATTACCGAATACGAGGCGGAGATGGGCACGATCATCGCCCAGGTCATGTGCGGCGGCGATGTCAACCCCGGCACCCTCATCAGTGAAGAATACCTCCTCCAGCTTGAGCGGGAAAACTTCCTGAAACTCTGCGGTAACAAGAAAACCGCCGAGCGCATCCAACATATGCTGAAGACCGGCAAGGCGCTCAGGAACTAGTCGTGCTGCCACGAAAATTACCCAAAAAGGGAGAATTGATATGAAAAAAGCATATATACTGGCAAGTTACCGAACTCCGGGCTGCCGGGCAAATAAGGGCAAATTCAAGGATATGCGGCCGGATGATCTGGCTGCTCTGGCCATCAAAGGTCTGGTTGAGCGTACAGGCATCGATCCGGCAACGGTCAACGACGTCTACCTCGGCTGCGCCTTTCCCGAGGCCGAACAGGGCATGAACATCGGCCGGGTAGCGGCGATGAAGGCTGGACTGCCGATCGAGGTGCCGGGTCAGACCATCAACCGTTTCTGCTCCTCCGGCCTGCAGACCATCGCCATGGCCGCCGAACGGGTTATGTGCGGTTTTGCTGACTGCATCGTCGCCGGTGGCGTCGAATCCATGTCCTGCGTGCCCTTGGGTGGCCTGAAGTACAGTGCCAATCCCGGCATGATGGTCGACTGGCCCGAGGCCTTCGCTTCCATGGGGGTGACCGCCGAGCTCGTTGCCGAACGTTATGGCATCGATCGTCTGGCCATGGATACCTTTGCCGCCGCCAGTAATGCCAAGGCGGCTGCGGCCATTGAATCCGGCCGGTTTGCCGATGAGATCATCCCTGTTGAGATCGAAAAAAATGCCATAGTCAAAGGCAAACTGGTCCGGACCAAGGAAATGGTGGTGGTGGACGACGGGGTACGCCCGGGTACGACTGTTGAATCCCTGGCCAAGGTTCGTCCGGCCTTCAAGGTGGGTGGCCCGGTAACAGCCGGCAACTCCTCGCAGATGACCGACGGCGCGGCTGTCGCCCTGGTGGTCTCGGAAGAGTATCTGGAAAAGATTCATAAAAGCCCGATGGCTCGTTTCCTTGCCTTCTCCGCCAACGGTTGCCCCCCCGAGGTCATGGGTATAGGCCCTATCAGTGCTATCCCGGCGGCTCTCAAATTAGCAGGGTTGTCACTTGCCGACATCCAGCTCATTGAGTTGAACGAGGCATTTGCCGCCCAGGCACTGGCGGTCATCAAGACGCTTGGTCTCAACAAGGAGATAATCAACGTCAACGGCGGCGCCATCGCCCTCGGCCATCCCCTCGGCTGCACCGGTGCCAAATTGACCACGAGTCTTCTCCATGAGATGGGCCGGAGAAAATTGCGTTACGGCATGGTTTCCATGTGCATCGGTGGCGGCATGGGTGCTGCCGGTGTCTTTGAACGATTATAAAAAAGCTCAATTTGTGAGGTAACTCTAATGGCTGAAAAAATATTGAAAGGCGGCGAATACCTGATTGCGGAAACACCCTGTGCGGATGTTTTCACCCCTGAGGATTTTACCGATGAACAGCGGCAGATGGGTGAGACCGTCGAGCAGTTTCTCACCGCCGAGATCTATCCAAAAACCGAGGAAATCGACAAGCAGAACTTCGACATCGTCGTTGAAGGCATGAAGAAATGTGGCGAACTCGGCCTGCTGATGATGGATTCTCCGGAGGAATACGGTGGACTGGAACTCGACAAGGCCTCCAGCATGCTGGTCAGCGAGAAGATGTCCCAGGGCGGCTCTTTTTCCGTTGCCTATTCGGCCCACACCGGCATCGGTACCCTGCCTCTCGTTTACTACGGCACCAAGGCCCAGAAGGAACAATACCTGGAGAAAATCACCTCCGGTGAATGGTGTGCCGCTTATTGTCTGACCGAGCCGGGCTCCGGCAGCGACGCCCTCGGCGCCCAGGCCACGGCCGTGCTTTCCGACGACGGCAAGCACTATATCCTCAACGGCACCAAGCAGTTCATCACCAACGGCGGCTTTGCCCAACTGTTCACCGTGTTCGCCAAGATCGACAAGGAGCATTTCACCGCCTTCCTCGTTGAGAAAAGTTTCCCCGGCCTCATTGTCGGACCGGAAGAGAAAAAACTCGGCATCAAAGGATCGTCGACCACCCAGATCATCCTCGACAACTGCAAGGTGCCGGTGGAGAACCTCCTCGGTGAGAAGGGCAAAGGCCATAAGATTGCCTTCAACGTCCTCAATATCGGTCGCTTCAAATTGGGCGCCGGTGTCTGCGGTGCCTCGAAGATGGCCCTGGTTTCCGGAATCAAGTATGCCAATGAGCGCAAGCAGTTCAATACCCCGATTGCCAAATTCGGCGCCATCGGCGAGAAAATCGCCAATCTGACTGCGGCGATCTACGCCTCCGAGTCCCTGGTTTACCGATTGGCTGGCCTTCTTGACACCAAGCTGGCAACCATCGACAAGGGCGTCGACAATTACTACGACGAATACCTGAAAGGTATTGAAGAATATGCCTCCGAATGTGGTATTGCCAAGGTCTTCTGCAGCGAGGTTCTCGCCCAGACCGTCGACGAGGTATTGCAGATCCACGGCGGCTACGGCTTTTGCGCCGAGTATCCAGCCGAGCGCTATTACCGCGACGAGCGCATCAACCGCATCTTTGAAGGCACCAACGAGATCAACCGCCTGCTCATCCCGGGCATGATCCTGCGCAAGGCGATGAAGGGTGAGCTGCCCCTCCAGGCCGAGGCGATGAAGGCCTTCGAATCACTGATGACCCCGAGTTTCGAAGAACTGGACGAGACCATTCCCTTTGTCAAGGAGAAGGCCCTGATCAAAAATCTCAAGACCCTCTTCCTTATCCTCTCAGGCGTCGGTGTCCAGAAATTCATGGACAAGCTGGTCAATGAGCAGGAGATCCTCATCGCCGCAGCCGATATCGCCATCCAGATCTTTGCCCTGGAAAGCGTCGTCCTGCGGGCCGAAAAGGGTTTGGCCAAATACAGCGACAGCAAGCGCGAGCAAGTTTTGGCGGCAGTCAAGACCTTTGCCTTCGAAGCCTCGGAGATCGCCGCCAGTTCGGCACGCAAGGGTGCCTTCTATATTGAGGAAGGCGATACGCTGAACATGATTCTTTCCGGTATCAGGCGCTTCGGCAAGTATGACGCCACCGGCCTGCTTACAGCCAAGCGGACTCTGGCCAAGGCCGCCTGCGAAACCGAAAAATACATTTTTTAACTCATCCTGGTCCCCTGCCGGTGCCTGCTGATTTCGGCGGGCACCGGTTCTCCCCGCCCGCTTTCGACTTCCCTTCTGATCGCCATGGCCGGATTAACGCAACATACCATCAACACCCCGTATATGGTCGGGCCGGTGCACTGTTATTCAGGGATGTTGGCGGGGGAACTGGTGCTTTTCGATACCGGTCCACCGACACCCGAGGCCGAACGCTATCTCCGGGATCATATCGATCTGAAAGAACTCCGCCATGTCATCATCACCCATGGCCATATTGATCACTACGGCCTGGCCTTCTGGCTCGAACAAAACAGTAATGCCACGGTGTATCTGCCCTATCGGGATTGTCTGAAAATCGCCAACCATGAGAAACGTATCGAGGGCATGTACCGGCTCCTCGCCTCGCTTCATTTCCATCAACAGGCACTGGATGAGTTGCGACGAATCTTTGAGAGCGGCCTGCTTTTTCCGCCTTTCCCGCAAAAGTTTCTCGTGGCGGAGAAGGATCTGCCGCAAAGGTTGGCAATCACCACTCTCAATTGCCCCGGCCATTCCCAGAGTGATCTGGTCTATTTCGGCGAAGACTGGGCGGTTACCGGCGACACCCTGCTGCGCGGCATCTTTCAGTCGCCGCTCCTTGATGTCGACCTGGAGAGCGGCGAGCGGTTTAATAATTACCAGGTTTACTGCCGGACCCTGGTCAAACTCGCCGGCCTGATAAATCGTCGGATTCTGCCCGGCCACCGCCAGACCATCGCCGGCATTGATACAACCCTGCTGTTTTATATTTCCAAACTGCTGCAGCGAGTGGCGCAGCTCCGCCCTTACAAAGACGAAGAAAACCTGATGGTCACCATCGAAAAACTGCTCGGCGAACCGATCAAAGACGCCTTCATCCTCTATCTTAAGGCATCGGAAATTGTCTTTATGAAGGATCTCCTGGCCAAGCCTGAGCTGCTTCGCCGGGCTTTGGAGGATATCGGCCTTTTCGATCAGGTCAGGGAGTTGTTTGCCGCCGCCGTGGAGCACTAAAGGAGAACCTATGTCCGATCCCCTGTTTAAAAGAATATATATCGGCGCTGTCGAAGTGAAAAATCGACTGTATATGCCGGCCATGCACCTCAATATGTGCAAAAATTTTCTGGTAACCGAACAGCTGCTGGAATTTTACCGAGAGCGGGCCAAAGGCGGCGTCGGCCTGATCAGCGTCGGCTATGCCACCGTTGACGAGTTTTCCGGCACCCCACAAAATATCGGTGCCCATCTCGACGAACATCTGCCGGGCCTTACTTCCCTCGCCGATGCCATTCATGCAGGCGGGGCAAAGGCCACCGTCCAGCTGAATCATGCCGGAAGATACAATTCCTCATTTTTCCTCGGCGGCAAAAAACCGGTGGCTCCCTCGCCGGTTCCCTGCCGCTTGACCCGGGAAACCCCGGAGGAGCTTACTGCCGAAAAGATCAAGACAACCTTGAAACGGTTTGCCGATGCCGCCGCTCGAGTGCGCGATGCGGGCTTTGACCTGGTTGAAATCCTTGCCGGTACCGGCTACCTGATCAGCGAATTTCTCTCTCCCCTCACCAATACCCGCCAGGATGAATACGGCGGCAGCCTGGAAAACCGCATGCGTTTCGGTCTTGAGGTAATTCAGCAGATAAAAATCCAGGTCGGAGACGATTATCCCATCCTGGTACGGCTGAACGGTAATGACTTCATGGACGGCGGCATCGGTGCCGAAGAACTCCTGCAATTTGGTGCGGCCCTCGAAGCCGCCGGCGTCGATGCCCTGTGCATCAATGTCGGCTGGCATGAAGCACAGGTGCCACAAATCGTCACCAAGGTACCGCGCGGCGCCTTTTCGTATCTTGCCCGTGACATGAAACAACAGGTCGCGGTGCCAGTCATCGCCAGCCATCGCATCAACGATCCGGCCATTGCCCGGCTGCTGCTTGAAGAAGGTTTTTGTGA
>JFJP01021135.1_pt1 | contig 10508 bp, 13 predicted proteins | sample 431651 | NCBI WGS metagenome assembly JFJP01 (sample SAMN02602958, study PRJNA72255) | Microbial mat metagenome, whole genome shotgun sequencing project. | biome: fresh water; feature: sink hole; material: water; isolation source: purple microbial (photo- and chemosynthetic) mats found in... | reverse complement strand
CCTGGGGTGACGAGGTGGATATTGCTCCCGAAACACTTTATGCGAAAGCCACAGGCGAGCCGCTGCCAGCATGGATGCACGCTGATCATGCGGAGGAGGAACGCCGTGTTGCGGAAGCCTTTGAGCAGTACGGCTATCGCAGGGTCAGAGTACCAGGAAAAATGATCTAGACACATGATCCCGATAGTGCATACTATGTCTGCATGGTCACAGGTAAATGTATGCATGGAAAAACCTATGAGAACAACACTTGATCTTCCCGCTCCTCTAATTGCTGAAGCGATGAAGGCCACGCATCAGCGTACGAAGACGGCAGTCATCGTGACGGCACTTGAAGAGCTCGTGCGCAGAAGCCGTATCCGTGGCCTCACCATGTTCAAAGGGAAAATTGATCTGGACATAGACCTGAATACGCTTCGGAAGCGATCATGAGCGTTTTGGTCGATAGTTCCATATGGGTTGAGTACTTTCGTGGTTCAGCAGGCGACGGAAGACTCGACTTCCTGATTGAAGAGAACCTTGTTGTCGTGAACGACCTGATTCTTGCCGAACTGGTTCCTGCACTGCACCTGAGGCGGCAACTCAAATTGATCAGCCTTATGCGGGAAATCATCTGTCCACCTTTAGCGGTGGACTGGGATAATCTCATCCAAATGCAGATTGCTTGCCTTAAGCATGGGATCAACAAAGTTGGCATACCAAATCTGATGATCGCACAACATGCGATTCAGAATCGCCTCGAACTGTACACACGGGACAAGCACTTCACACTCATTGCACAACACGTTCCGTTAACCCTGCATTGAGGTCACGGTGACAGTTTAGCGGATTCCGGTTAGCTCTCGCAGGGTCAGGTTCGTTTATGTCACTACCCCGGCATTTGCCGCCCGGTGAACCCGACGCGGACCTGTTGGCGCGGTTCACCCAGCGCGATGGTATTCCGCAAGCTGTGCGCCGCCAGTCAGCGTTTTTCGTTTTTTTCGCCCAGACGATATTCCCCCTGCTTGAGTCTTACCGCGGGCGATTCGAGACGGTTTACACCGTGGATAACGGGAGGCCGGCGTGGGATCCGGTGAGGTTGCTCGGGATGCTGGTCTTGCAGTTCGTCCTTCGCGTGGCTGATCGACAAGCAGCAGAGTTGGATTCCGAAACGCTCGCGCCAACGCTTTGACTCCACGCATGTGCGTGGGCTGCTCAGCGCCATGAGCAGACTCGACTGTGCCCGCGAGACGATCCGCCTGCTGCTCGATGGAATTGAAGCCGACGGGCTATTCCCCGAGTCCTGGTCCTCGTACTGGGAACGGTATGTCGAAAGCAACCTCGCTCAAAGGGCGAGCCGACGGCCAGTTTCCTTACTGCGGTCGTCACCCAGGATGCCACTGACAGCGACAAGGCCGGTTTGGTTGAAGTCTCCGGTCAGCAGCGCGAAAACGGATTGGATGCGCCTTCAGCCCTCGATGTGGACGGGTCCTATGTCAGCAGCGAAGCACTCAAGAACGCCCTCAACGAGGGGCGCGAGTTACGCGGGCCCGCCCCGGCCTCGCCGGATCGAGGCAAGGTCTTCACGTCCGAGGTCTTCGATGTGCATGTCGAGGAACGCTACGCCACGTGTCCGGGCGGCCAACGCAGCAGCAACTGCAGTCGCCTTGAGGACTTGAGGAGCAGGCCACGGGCAAGGTGTCCTATCGTGGTCCGGGGCTATGGCCTGCGCCAGGCCCGCTATCGCGGAAAGGACAAGGTCAGGCTCTAGAACTTCCTGATCGGGGCTGCCTGCAACATCCGACGACTCTTTCGTCGGGTGGCGTGGGAGGCGGACCAGGCTCTCCGGGCGGACGGCATGGCGATGGCACCGATCACAGGCCGAAATAATAAAAAAAGAGGTGCCGATGCTAATGAAAACCGCTTCAGCCTGAAGTAGCCCGCAGGGATCGCTCCCGCGCTCTACGGGGCCGTCTGGCTGGTCGACATCGCACGGCGGATCGCGACCGGAAAATGTTGTCGGCAAGCCCTGGGGGCATTGTCGGCAGGTGGTTTTTCAGCGGAATCTACAATCGACATTTGGTTTTTGGGGGCCATTTTGAGGCGGAGGTCGCACCTTCGCATGAAGCTACGGCGGACACCGCCAGAGACAAAAAGTTCCTCCGTACCCCAGTCTGCAGCAAAGGATTCGACATCTAATGGCTTATTTGTTAGGATATGCATCATGGACAAGGACAGATTACATGAAGACGGATATCATCTGGATTCGTGGCCCCCGGAAAGGACGGCTCGCAATTGCCGCCCGGCCGCGAGGTGGCGACTGGCTGGACGATGAAGTCGAGGCGTGGCGCTCAGCCGGTGTAGACTGCGTCGTCTCGGCGCTGACTCCCGCAGAGGAAGCCGAGCTTGATCTCGCGGAGGAGCCTGTAATCTGTCAGAGGCACGGTTTGCGATATATATCGCTACCCATTCCCGACAGCGGCGTTCCTTCGTCGCGGCCCACCTTCATTGAGACTTTGGACTGCATCAGGGCTGATCTTGACGAGGAGAATATCCTTGCTGCCACCGAGGCAACTGCCGTGAAGCGCATCCTTGCCTATCAGATCAAGAAGGAAATACAAGAATGCCAACTAACGAAATGAAAGCAGAATACGACCTATCAAATCTGAAAAAGCGGCGGAATCCCTACGCATCCCGCCTCAAGAAGCAAGTAACGATCCGAATGGGAACCGACATCATTTCCTACTTTAAGACGTTAGCGGAGGAGTCCGGCATACCCTACCAGAACCTTGTCAACCTATACTTGCGGGACTGCGTTGAGCTTTACCGCAAGCTGGACCTGAAATGGGCATCTTCCTGCTGGATACCGGCAGACGGTCACCGCTATAAGCTTTATGGCAAATCGAGCCTGACCGAGGGATGGCCGATGCTGCCGATTCATGAAGTGCTCGGCGACGGTCAACCGAAAAGCTTCACCGTCCAGCAGGGGGAAGGTGCACCGCATTCAGGATCAGGTCGTGGCGGCCGATGAGGTCGGTGGCGCGGGGGATGCCGAGCAGGAACAGGGCGGTCTGGAATTCGCGCTGGAGTCGGCTGATGTGGGCGATCACGGCCTCGGTGGAGTCGGAGGCGGGGTCGAGGAACGGGCGGGCGATGCCGCAGAGCGTGGCCCCGAGGATCATGGCCTTGGCCATGTCCAGCCCCGTGCGGATGCCGCCGGAAGCGATCAGCGTCAGGCGGTCGCGCAGGGGGGCGAGCCGATAGATGGCGTCCGGGGTCGGGATCCCCCAGTCCTGGAAACACAGGCCCGGACTTTCGCCGCCCGGATCGCGCCCATGCTCGATGCGGCTCCAGGAGGTGCCGCCCGCCCCGGCGATGTCGAGGTAGCGGACGCCGTTATCCAGCAGGGTCAGGGCGTCCTCAAGCCCGATCCCGCAGCCGACCTCCTTGACGATGACCGGTACCTCCAGGCAGGCGACCAGGTCGCGGATGCGGGCGGTGAGCCCCCGGAAACGGGTATCGCCTTCCGGCTGCACGGCCTCCTGGAGCGGGTTGAGATGCAGGCAGATGGCATCGACGCCAGTGTCGCGCACCAGTTGGTTGCATTGCGCGGGGGTGATGCCGTAATTGAGTTGCACGGCCCCGAGATTGCCCAGCAGCAGGGTGGTGGGGGCCTGCTTGCGGAGCATGAAGCTGTCGCGCGCGGTGGCATCCTCGAGCATGACGCGCTGCGAGCCGGTGCCCATCGCCACCCCGGTGGCTTCTGCTGCTTCCGCCAGGTGGCGGTTGATCCTGAGCAGCTCCTCGCCACGCCCGCCAGTCATGCAGGAGATCAGCAGCGGGAAGGAAAGCGTCTTGCCCATGAAGGGGATGCGCGTATCGACGTCGGCCAGGTCGATGTCCGGTAAGGCGCGATGGGTCAGGCGGATATCGTCGAAATAGTATTTGCGCCGATCCGTATCCTTGTCGTGGCGCAGGATGCGGAGGTGGTCGTGCTTGCGTTCGTTGATGACGTTACTCACGGGAGGCACGCTCCAGTTTGCGGTGGGCTTTCATTAGCTCGCCGGGGTTGGTCAGGGCGGCCATCAGCGAGAGTTCGCCGCACAGTACGGTGGCGGCGATGATCGCCGCCAGGCGTCGTCCGTTCGCCCCGGTGGCGCGCGCTTCGCGGCAGCCCAGGCGGTTTAGGTTCTCCTCGACAAACGGAAGGGATTTGCCGTTGCCCACGGTGCCGACAATCAGATTGGGCAGGGTGACAGAAAAACGCAGGTCGCCGGACTCCGGGTCGGTCTCGGCCAGAGTGAAGGCCTGCGAGCCCTCGATGATATTGGCGGCATCCTGACCAGTGGCCAGGTAGACCGCCAGCAGCATGTTGGCGGCGTGGGCATTGGCGGAGCGGATGCCGCCAGCCAGGGCGGTGCCCAGCAGGTTCTTGCGGGTGTTGAGCAAGGCCAGTGCATTCGGCGTGGTACGCAGCAGCTTGCGGCAGAGGGATTCCGGAATGCACATCTCGGCCACGGCGTATTTGCCACGCCCGAGGATGCCATTGACCGCCGAGGCTTTCTTGTCGGTGCAATAGTTGGCCGAGAGTGAGCTGTAGCGCAGGTCGGGAAAGGCGGCGAGGATCTCGTTGAGCGCGGCCTCGGCGGCGGCCGTCACCATGTTCTGGCCGGAGGCATCGCCGGTCTGCATCTCGATGCGCAGATAGATCAGGTTGCCGACCACCTGCCAGTGCAGATCGCTGAAGACACCATAGCGGGTGGTTGCATTCACGGCGGCGGCAATCTGCGGTTTGCGGGCGGCGAGGGCCTGGACGGTGGCGACGGCACGGGTCGCACTCGGGGCTTCCAGCAGGATGGAACGGGCCATCACATCGGCGGCGATGGAGACGTCAATTCCGCCGGTTTGCATCGAAACCCGGGCCCCGCGGGCGGTCGAGGGCCAAAGGTTTCCTGCTGACCCTCGATATTCAGCCGAAGCGGGCCTACCCACTGCATCGGAATCGGCGCGGTTAAAACATCATTGCATTTCATACCGGCAACATACGCCAGTCCTTCCCGAAAATCAATCCTACGTCAGGGTGTATCCAGCTTTTTCAAGAAAGTTGTTTGATGCTTGGATTTCGGGCGCGGGTCTGGCACACTGCCTGCCGTTGATCATGGCGGGCTTCCGCTGAGGCTTTCTTGAGGCAGGAGGAGTTTAGATGGTTATCATTCCGGCGATTGATTTACAGGGGGGGCAGTGCGTACGGCTCCGGCAGGGGCGGGCGGACGAATCCACGGTCTATTCTGCAGATCCGGTGGCGATGGCCAGGCGGTGGCAGGATGAAGGGGCGGAGCGCCTGCATGTGGTGGATCTGGATGGCGCCTTCCAGGGGCGTCCGGCACACTTGAAGGTGATTGAACGGATCGCGGCGGCGTTGACGATTCCGGTCGAGGTCGGCGGCGGCTTGCGCACGGACGACGATGTGCACGCCATGCTGGAGACCGGGGTGGCCTGTGCGATCATCGGCACCCGCGCGTTTGCCGATCCCGAGTCCCTGGCGGGTAGCGTGGCCCGGTTTGGGAAAAAGCTGGCGGTTGGCATCGATGCCCGCGACGGCTTTGTACAGGTCAAGGGCTGGGTCGAGACGACGTCCATGCGGGCGGTTGACCTGGCGCGTAAAGCCGATGCGTTGGGCGTCTCGCTCCTGATCGTGACGGATACCGCGACCGACGGGATGATGCAAGGCACCAACGTGGCGGCCGTGGCGGAGATCTGCCGGGCGGTGCGCTGCCGGGTGATTGCCTCTGGCGGGGTGACCTCGCCAGAGGATGTCCGGCGGCTGAATGCCCTGCAGTGCGACAACCTGTACGGGGCGATTGTCGGTAAGGCCCTGTATGAGGGAACCACGACGCTGGCGGCAATGCAGGAAAAATAAAGGGGGTTGCTTATGTTCACAAAGGTTCAGATGACCCAGTTGCCGAACGGGCTGCGTGTGATCAGCTCGTCGATTGATCATTTTCAAAGTGTGTCCATGGGCATCTGGCTGAACGTCGGCTCGCGCTACGAGACCGTCGCCCAAGGTGGTGCCAGTCACTTTCTTGAGCATCTGCTGTTCAAGGGAACCCCCCGGCGCAGTGCGTTGCAGATCTCCCAGGATATCGAAGGGCGTGGCGGTTACCTCAATGCGTTCACCCAGGAGGAGAGTACCTGCTATTTTGCCCAGTGCGGTTTTGACCGCTTGAAACCCTCGTTTGACGTGCTGGCCGATATGGTGCTGAATGCCACCTGCTCGGCCGAGGATGTCGAGAAGGAGCGGCATGTCATCCTCGAGGAAATGCTGATGTATCGGGACCAGCCGCACCAGTATGTGATGGAACTACTGCAGGAGGCGGTGTGGCCGGGACATCCGATGGGGCGTCCGGTCATCGGCTGCGAGAAATCGGTAGGGGCCATGACCGCAGCGGATATCCAGGCGTTCAAGGCCCAGAAGTATGTGCCGGCGACGATGGTCTTGGCCTTTGCCGGGGCGATCAAGCACGAGCAGTGTGTGGCCCTGGCCGAATCCTATTTCAGCGGCATGCCCGCAGGGCGTGCTCCCAAGGCCGTGCGGTTCGAGGCGTCCCGCCGCCAGGAGCGTGTCAACGGGATAACCCGTGAGATCGAGCAGACCCACTTGGCGCTCGGTATCCGAACCTTCGGGCTGCATGATCCGCAGCGCCATGCGATCCGCGTGCTTAACACCGTGCTGGGCGAGAACATGAGTTCAAGGCTTTTCCAGGTGGTCAGGGAGCGGTATGGGCTCGCCTACTCGATCCAGTCCAGTGTCCAGTTGCATGACGACACGGGCATGTTGCAGATCTCGGCCGGACTGGATCGACAGCGCAGTACCAAGGCCTTGGATCTAATCCTCAAGGAGTTGGACCGATTCCGTTTCAAGCCCATCGGGGCGGGCGAGTTACGCCGGGCGAAGGATTATATGGTGGGTCAATTGCGGCTGGGGCTGGAGGGGTCCTCGAACCAGATGATGTGGCTTGGGAATAATGTACTTTCCTACGGCCGCTTTATCGATCCGGCCGAGGCGATGGCGGAGATCCAACGGGTCACCGCAGAGGACGTGCGTGAACTCGCGGCCTCCTGCTTTGACAAGAGCCGCATGACGATTGCCCTCGTGTCGCCACCGAACGACCGGTTGACGACGGAGCTCGCGGCCGCGTCCATCGACCAGTTCTAGCGGGTAAAGGCGGCAGGGTATGCGGCGTCCGGCAGTAGGGTTATGCCTGGTCTTTCTGGTGGGCATCGGTGCCGGGCTGAATAACCCGGCACTGTCGGGGCTGCATGGCCTCGTGTTGCTGGCGGCCTGCGGGGCATGGGCTGCCGCTGCCACCTTATTCGCCCTGCAGCGCTGGCCGTTGGCCGGAGCGCTTGGCCTATATGTTGCCACGGGCTTTGTCGGTCTGGCGCTAAGTACGCGCCCCTCCGCCACGGCGGGGCCTGGCTGGCTTGCCGAGCGGGTGGGGCCGCAGGGCGCTTGTTCGGTCGATGGCATTGTGCTGGAGGATGTCATCCCCGCTCCTGTAGACCCTGTCAGGCGTTCGCGATGTCGCGCCCTGCTGCAGGTGGATACCTTGTGGGTGGGTGACGAGGCAAACGATATCCAGGATTTTCCGCTGCAGGTGAGTCTTTCCGGGGTGCCGGAGATATTGCCTCGCTATGGCGAGCGCTGGCGCGTGACGGGGGAACTCGTGCAGGATAAGTGGTCGGACCGCTGGCGATTACAGGCGGCGCCGTATCGGATGGTTCGTACGCAGCGGGCGGGATCGACGTGGGATAACCGGATGCAACAGGTCCGGCGGCGGGCTGCCGACATCCTGGCGTACGGCGTGGAGGATCTGACCATGGAGACCGGCGTGGTGCATGCCTTTCTGCTGGGGTACCGCACCAGCCTGCCGTCATCTTCCCGTCGGACGTTTATCGCGACGGGAACGCTTCACATGTTTGCCATCAGTGGGATGCATGTGGCGATCCTAGTTTCCCTGCTTGTCGTTGTCGCCGGGATGTGCAGGATTCCCAAGACCTGCTGGTGTTTCGGGCTCGCCCCGCTGGTGATGCTGTATGCCGATGTGACCGGGGGGGCGTCCAGTGCCTTGAGGGCGGGGGTAATGGGATGCGTCTATCTCCTGGCCCCGACGCTGGGCCGCCGTTCCGATGTGATCTCTGCCCTGGCCTTGTCCGCGATCCTGATTCTTGGCTGGCAGCCTTCGCAGTGCTTCGACGTCGGATTTATCCTCTCCTTTGCGGTGGTCGCCGGGATCCTGGTGCTGGTGCCGGTACTCGATGCCCTGCTATTGCGCCATTTGCAGCCGGATCCGCTGGTCCCTCCCGAGATGGCCGGGCGCTCTGCCTGGTGGCAGGTGTTGCTGCTCTGGACGGGGCGGATGATGTCGGTCTCGGTGGCGGCCTGGTTGACCTCGGTACCCTTGTCGCGCTATTTCTTTGGTCAGTTCTCGCCGATTGCGCTCGTTGCCAACCTGCTGGTCTCGCCGCTCTCGTTCCTGATCATGGTCACGGGATGCCTGTCGGTGCTGGTCGGATCCCTCGGTGCGCTCTGGCTGGCTGGCGTGTTCAACGCGGCCAATATCGTCTTTGTACGGATCCTGGTTGTTGGGATGGAGTGGCTGGAGAAGGTGCCGTACGGCTACATCGACAACGCCCCGATCACGATGGGCGGACTGGTGATATGGTATGCGGTGCTCGTGCTGGTGGCCGTTTATCTACGTAGACGGAGTCTTCTCGCCCTACCGCTTTAATAGTGGGTCGATGCCTTTGTCGACGACCGCCTTGCGCGGCTTGGTGAAGATAAAGCGGCGGTAGCCGTTGCTGGCCAACTCCTTGCCGATCGCCGACAGCGCATTGGCGGGCGTGTTGTGCGGGATCTCGACCGTGACCTGGGTCTCTGGCTTGATCTTGTCCTTTTTCAGTTCCGCCGCCAAAGCCGACAGTTTGACCTCATTTTCCCCCATATAAAGTTTGCCTTTTTCCGTAAGCCTGACATGCGACTCGCCGCCCGACAGCATCTGGGCGGTTGCGCCGCCACAGCACAGAGCCAACGATAAGAACACGAGAGTAAACACGCTACCCCCCATGGAGGTGCCTCGCCGTTTGATATTGCTTTTCATTTTCATCGTCCCTTCCTCGATACAGGTTATGATGACACAGATAGCACGTTTATTCGCTTAACTCGATATTTTTTTAGCTGGGTTACGGTGCTGGCTTGACGTTGGTCCTGTGGGTCGCTATGGTTGCCAGCCAATGAATCTTCACGACGAGTCAAACCGAATGTTATAACGCGTAGGGGGCAAGCATGAAGGAAGTTGGAATGTTGAACGGGGCGATTGATTCCGCGCTGAACCGCCAGGGTCACATGGATCTGATGATGGTTGTCGATGCCGGTTTTCCTTGTCCTGATGAGGTCGAACTGATTGATATCGCCCTGACCGAAGGGGTTCCCTCCGTCATGGACGTGCTGACTGAGCTGAAGCGCTTTCATTCCGTAGAAAAGGTGGTGATGGCGGCCGATACCAAGGAACACAACCCCACGCATTTCGCCAAGGTCGCTGCGGTATTCGGCCCCAAGGTGGAGGTGGAAGTCATCAGTCATGTTGAACTCAAGCAGCGCAGTTACGACGCCAAGACGATTATCCGGACGGGAGACTTTACCGCCTGGGGCAATGTGATGCTGGTCTCGGGCGCAGGCGACCGCTGGAAACTTGAGAAGGTATAGGTAGGGCGAGCTGTCCTCAGCGAGCCGGTAGGATAGGCAAATGTCTTGAGAAAGAGTACGATTATGAATCTAGGCCATCCGTTCAAGGATCTAAGCGGCATTGATATGCTGTTCACGCGCGATTTTACTGCCGCCGAGTTGGCTGGCCGCCGCCGGGAGATTGCCGGGAAGATTGGTGAAGACGCGCATCTGCTGATTGCCAGTGCCCCCGCGATGCCGGGCGATGACCTGGTGCAAGATGCGAACTTCTACTACTTCTGCGGGCTTGAGCTCTGCCACGCCTACCTGCTGGTGAGCGGGCGGGATGGCCGCTCGACGCTGTTCCTGTCGTCACGGGAGAATATGGTCGGTGCGGCGGAGGATAAGCTGGGCTTCGAGGACGCCGACCGGGTTCGTCAGTGCCTGCAGTTCGATGAGGTCCTGCCGGTCAGCGCCTTGACCGCCGCCCTTGCCGGGGTCCGCAAGCTCTATTGGCCGCATTCGGAGATGGAGGCTGCCGGCGTTACCCGCTTTGGTGCCAACGGTGTCGCCCGGCTTTGCGAGGAGGCCGAGTGGGATCGCGCGGAACCCCGCAACAAGCGTATGCTGAGGCTACTGGCGGAACGATGTCCGCAGGTTGAGATCGCCGATGCCCTGCCGCTGATCATGGTCATGCGCACGATCAAGAGCGCGGCGGAAATCGAGGTGATGCGCCAGGCCGGTCAGCTCTCGGCCAATGTGATGATCGCGTCGATGCAGGCGACCCGTCCCGGGGTGACGGAGA
>JFJP01002413.1_pt1 | contig 10508 bp, 13 predicted proteins | sample 431651 | NCBI WGS metagenome assembly JFJP01 (sample SAMN02602958, study PRJNA72255) | Microbial mat metagenome, whole genome shotgun sequencing project. | biome: fresh water; feature: sink hole; material: water; isolation source: purple microbial (photo- and chemosynthetic) mats found in... | reverse complement strand
ACTCCATTGATCAACACTTATCTTCGCCTTTCGTAACGTGCTCCCGATTTCTGACTCGTTAAGACGTCAGATCTATTTAAGACAGAGGTCCGGGCATCGACTTGAACAAACAGTGTGATTTATCGCAGACTGTGCGCCTGATTTTATGATTCCTCGCCATTGCATGGTTCATGCATGCGGCAGTGTGGGCAAACGCATGACCTTGTCGTTTAATGGCGGTGCGCCAATACGACCGAACCTGCCGTATTGGCGCACCTTTCATTGTTGAAAATGAAGCGGTTCAGTCGCTCTTCTTCAGCGGGCAACTGTTGATGCCAAGCAATGGGTAAACCGGGCACCAGCGAATCAGCCCGGTCAATAGCGGAACAACCCCTATCCAGCCCCAGACACCAACGATACCCGCCGCCGCAAGAGCTATCAGCACAAGGCCGACGACGATACGCAGAACCCGATCGATTCCACCAACGTTTGCTTTCATGATGCACCTCTTCCATGGGTTGTAAAGACAAGTCATCTTATGGCCATGCTGCGTTCTTGTATGTAACCCAAGTCACAGAGTTGCGATGCCGCCACGGAGAACAATCACGGGATCGGTTTATTGACGGGACAACACGTAGGCATCGTTCTGCATGCTGGTCGTCCTTGTCATGTGTGTTGATCGACTCCGGCCAGTTGCTTGAGCCCGTCGCGGTCGAGAAGGTCGATCCGCTCACGCCCGAGAGCGACGAGTCCTTGTGCGGCAAAGCCCTTGAGCAGACGGCTGACGATTTCCCTGACGCTGCCCAGTTCGTCGGCCAGCGTTTGATGTGTGGCATGAATCGGTTCGCTTTTGCCGAGCAGCAGCTTGGCTAGCCGCTGGTCAAGGCGGTGGAAGGCGACCTCTTCGACAAGTTGCATCAGCTCGGCAATGCGGTCGGCAAGCAAGTGAAAGACGAAGTCGCGAAAAGGTGCGTTCCCGGCAATCAGTTTTTCAAACAAGGGGGTCGGAAGCATGAGCATGCGCAGCGGGGTTTCCGCAACGCCACGCGCGGTGTAGGCCGTGTGCCCAAGCAGACAACTGGAAGTAATTACGCAGGAGCCGCCCGGTTCAACGCGGTAGAGCAACATTTCGCGACCGGCCGGGGTGCTTTTTACGACCTTGATGGTACCTGAGATCAGCAGCGGAAAACCACGGCAATCCTGTCTTTCGACAAAGAGTTCGGCGCCTTCAGGGATGACTGCCATGGCGTCGGGTTTGCAAAGCACCGCAATTTCATTGTGCGCCAGAGAAGCCAGTGCGGGGTAGAGTGCAAGCAGTTTGCCTGGCGAAAACTCCGAACCGGTTTCCATCAGATGACAAGGTCTGGCGTAACCGGCGCGCGGTCGAACGGACGTTTGCACCTGCACTGCTTTCGGTTCATTGCTGGTGCAATGCAGCATTCCGCCAGTTGGGTGGAAACCAGCGGATTCTGTCGCAAGCTTTCAGGTTTTGTCTGCAACAGCGTTCTCCTTGAATTCTGCCTGGCCAGCAACGTACTGGATACTTTCGCCGTTACATCGCAGGATACCTTGCGGCATATCATGGGTCTAGCCATCGTATTCCTCAGTTGAATCACCCGAGCAGTTGGGTTCTATCCGGTTTGTTTCGCAAAATGCCTGAAAAATCCGCCAGAGTCATACTGCCCAGATCGTCGCCATTGACGGCGCGTACCGCCACGGTCTGTTCCGCTTTTTCCCGATCACCCACCACGACAAGATAAGGAATGCGCGCCAGAGTGTGTTCGCGAATCTTGTAGCCGACCTTTTCATTGCGCAGATCGATATTTGCCCGAAAACCGGCCTTTTGCAACGTGCGGACCACGTCTCGCGCATAGTCAGACTGGGCATCAGTGATATTCAGCACAACGGCCTGTACGGGCGCCAACCAGGCCGGGAAGGCACCCGCATAATGCTCGATCAGAATGCCGATAAAGCGTTCAAGTGAGCCAAACAGTGCCCGGTGCAACATGACCGGACGCACGCGTTCACCGGCTTCGTTAATGTATCTGATGTCAAAACGCTCGGGTAAATTCAGATCGACCTGCAAGGTACCACACTGCCAGTCGCGACCAATGGCGTCGCGCAGTACAAATTCCAGCTTCGGCCCGTAAAAAGCGCCTTCCCCGGGATTAACCGTATAAGCGATGCTCATGTTGCCGAGCGCTGACGAAAGCGCGTTTTCGAGTTGATCCCAGACCTCGTCGCTGCCGATCCGGTTGGCGGGTCGTGTGGAAAGCTTGATCGCCACATCGTCAAACCCGAAATCCCGGTAAATATCGAGGACCAGTTCGACCACCGTTTCGCACTCCTGTTGCATCTGCGCCGGCGTGCAAAAGATATGGGCATCATCCTGGGTAAAGTGGCGTACGCGCATCAGGCCGTGCAGCGATCCGGACGGTTCATAACGGTGCACCTTGCCGAATTCGGCCATGCGGATCGGCAGATCACGATAACTCTTGATTCCCTGTGCGAAGACGCTGAGTGAGCCGGGGCAATTCATCGGTTTGAGCGCAAAAATCCGGCCATCTTCCGTTTCGGTGGTGAACATGTGCTCACGATAGTTGGCCCAGTGCCCGGAAGTTTCCCAGAGCGAACGGTCCATCACATCCGGGGTGTTGACCTCTTCATAGCCGGCGTCCTGCTGTCGTTGGCGCATATAGGCGATGAGTTGCAGAAAGAGCGTCCACCCCTTGCTATGCCAGAAGATCGACCCCGGCGCGCATTCATCAAAATGAAACAGATCGAGTTGACTGCCCAGCTTGCGGTGATCGCGCTTGCCGGCCTCTTCCAGACGGGTCAGGTAGGTGTTCAAGCTCTTCTCGTTAGGCCAGCAGGTGCCATAAATCCGTTGCAGCATGGCATTGTGCGCATCGCCACGCCAGTAGGCGCCGGCCAGTTTCATGAGTTTGAACGCTTTGATCCTGCCGGTGGACGGTACGTGCGGCCCACGGCAAAGGTCAATAAAGTCAGCCTGGCGATAGAGCGAAATAAGCGCATCGCCCGGCAAATCGTTAATGATTTCGCACTTGTAGATTTCGCCTAGTCCTTCAAAGAGCCGGATGGCCTCTTCTCGCGGCATTTCGATGCGCTGCAGGGTAATATCTTCGCTAACCAAGTCCCTCATGCGAGCTTCGATTTTAGCCAGGTCCTCGGGCGTGAACGGTCGTTCGAAGGCGAAATCGTAATAAAAGCCATCTTCGACGTTTGGGCCGATGGCGACTTGCGCTGCAGGATAAAGCTGCTTGACGGCCATGGCCAGCAGATGCGCACAGGAGTGCCGCATCACATCCAAACCATCCGGGTCACGCTCCGTAATCAGGGCAACGCGAGCATCTTTGACGATAACGGTGGAAAGATCGCAAAGCTGGTCATCAATTCGAACAGAAAGTGCGCTATGGGCCAGACCGGCACCAATTGCTTGCGCGACTTCCAGCGCCGTGACCGGTTCGGGAAAACTGCGTTGCGCCCCATCGGGCAGACTAATAACAGGCATTGTTGTTCCTCATTTTTTCCCGATCAAGCCAATCACCGGGCTTGATGGATAGGCTGAATAGAGTTTGCGCGGCATGCGCCCGGCCATAAAGGCGGCACGAACGGCTCCCATGCCAGTCGCCGTGCCGAAGGCATCAATCGCTGCGCGGGTTTCGGCGAAATCCGTGTATTTACCAATACCTACCAGTAATCGTGAGCGATAAGTCTTGCCAGCGAATGCAAAAAGATCGGACATGCTTGATTCCTTTTGATAAAGGTGATCAAAGACTGTATTTTATGGCATATGCTAGATAAAAAACAGCATTTCATGCTCCTGATTAGTAACAATAGCTTGCAATTGTTATTGGCGTATGCCAATATAAGTTCATTGCTTACGAATACAAAGGAGAAGAAAAAGAATGAAACTGGCCTTCACAACCCTTGGAGAAAACCTCGATTCTCCGCTTGACCCGAGTTTCGGACGCGCCCGGAATTTTCTCGTTTATGACGTGCAAACGCAGGCTTTTGAAATCATCAGCAACAAGCAGAATCTGGATGCAGCCCAAGGCGCGGGGATCCAGTCGGCACAACTCATCGCCAAGGCAGGTGTTCATGCCCTCATTACCGGGCATTGCGGCCCCAAGGCGTTCCGGGTGCTTGACGCTGCCGGGATCAAGGTTTTCAATACCGATGCTTCAACCGTAAAAGAAGCTCTCGCGCGCTATTGCGCCGGGACACTGTCCGAGGCGAAAGCGGCTAATGTTGAAGGGCATTGGGCATGAGTGAGTTCGCTATCACCTTCAAACCCATTGGGGTGATCCGCAGCGAACATGTGTCCGCTCAGCAGACGCCCATTCAGCCGAACTATGCTAAAGGCTGCAAGGGGCGGGCAGTAATCTTTCTGGAGTTCGGTGAGGGCCTGCGCGACCTGGACGGATTTTCGCACATCTATCTGATCTATCAGCTTCACCAGGCAGAACCTCCGAAGCTGATTGTCAAACCGTTTCTTCAGGACGTCGAACGTGGCGTGTTCTCGACAAGAAGTCCTTGTCGTCCTAATGCCATCGGCTTGAGCGTGCTTGAACTCGTGCGACGCGAAGGCAATGTGCTTCATCTCGACGGTGTGGACATACTGGACGGAACACCACTTCTCGATATCAAGCCTTACAGCGCAAAATTTGATCGAATCGATACCTTCCGCAATGGCTGGCAAGATGAAGTCGATGAGGAAACGGCACGCCAACGCGGGCTTCGGGGTTATCGAGGAGGCAGCAACCCATGATCCTTGCCGTTGCTTCCGGTAAGGGTGGCACCGGCAAGACCAGCATCTCGGTCAATCTGGCCAAAGTGCTCGGCGTTCCCGTGCAGCTTCTGGACTGCGATGTCGAAGAACCGAATGCGCACCTGTTTTTGCGCGGTTCGCTGATCGGCGAAGAAGAGATTTCCATATCCGTTCCGGAAATCGATGCCGCAGCCTGCAACGCCTGTGATGAGTGCGTCGATTTTTGCCAGTTCAATGCGCTCGCTTCGTTTTGCAGCACCCCGCTGGTTTTTCCCGAGCTTTGCCATGGCTGTGGCGGATGTACTCTGGTCTGCACACGCAACGCGATTCGTGAAAAGGATTTCCGGATTGGCGTGGTCAGAACATTCGTTGACGAAAACATCACGCTGAAAAGCGGGTGTCTGGATGTCGGCGTTTCGCTGGCGTCCGCACTGGTTCATTCAGTGAAAGCCCGGCTGGAAGAGGGCATTACTGCCATTCTTGACGCACCGCCCGGAACCGCCTGCCCTGCGGTGGCAACCCTGCGTGGTGTCGATTATGTCCTGCTGGTCACCGAACCAACGCCCTTTGGCCTGCATGATCTGAAGCTGGCCGTTGATACGGTGCGGGAATTGCGCCTCCCCTTTGGAGTCGTCATCAACCGGGTTGGCATCGGCGATGAGCGTGTGCATCGCTACTGTGCGCAAGAGCATATCCCCGTCCTGCTCGAAATTCCTGATGACCGGCGAATTGCCGAAGCCTACTCCCGAGGGCAATTGATCGTTGAGGCTCTTCCCGAATACCGAGCGCATTTCGAGCGCCTGTGGCAGGCCATCACGCACGAAGCAGGTAAAGGAACAACGCCATGAAGGAGCTGATCGTCATCAGTGGCAAAGGGGGAACCGGCAAGACCAGCATCACTGCCTCATTCGCCATGCTGGCGCAGCGGCCTGTAGTAGCCGACTGCGATGTGGATGCCTCCGACCTGCATCTGGTGCTGGCCCCAACCCTCCGTGAACGCCACGTTTTCATGAGCGGTCATCAGGCAATCATCATGGAAGAGGTGTGCTGCAACTGCGGCGTCTGTTTGCCGGTCTGCCGTTCCGGGGCCATTCTGCCGCCATCGCCGGAAGATGGAAACGACACCTACCGGATTGACCCGACAGCGTGCGAAGGTTGCGGGGTGTGCGTGCACATCTGCCCGATGGACGTCATCGACTTCCCCGAGCGCAAGTGCGGTGAGTGGATGATCTCGGATACCGTCTGCGGCCCGATGGTACACGCCCGCCTTGGCGTAGCCGCTGAAAACTCCGGCAAGCTGGTGACCACTGTTCGCCAGCAGGCCCGCCGTATCGCCGAAGAGGGTAATCACCCGATCATTCTTGTCGATGGTCCGCCCGGCATCGGCTGCCCGGTGATCGCGTCAATAACCGGGGCATCCCACGTCTTGATCGTCACCGAACCCAGCGTCTCCGGAGAGCATGACATGGAGCGCGTACTGGATCTGACCCGGCATTTCGGCATTCCGACATCCGTTTGTGTGAATAAGTGGGACATCAATGTCGAAATGACCGAAAGAATCGAAGAACTAGCCCGGCAGGCCAGAGCACGGATTGTCGGTCGAATCCGTTACGACCCATCCGTCAGTCGGGCTCAGATTCAGGAGAAGGCCGTCGTGGAAACCGCATGCCCATGTGCCGAAGATATCCGAGAAGTCTGGAAAGAACTGGCTCTTCAGTGAGCTTGATCGTGCTTCAGAAACTGCCATAACTACAATCAAGGAGTTTATACATGAGATTTGCCATTCCTCTGGCCGACGGAAAACTGGCCACGCACTTCGGACATTGCGCATCGTTTGCCCTCGTCGATGTCGATCCGGCCGAAAAAATCATCCTGAAACGTGAAGACATCGATGCTCCGCCGCATCAACCGGGCCTGCTGCCGCCATGGCTGGCAGAGCGCGGCGTCAACCACATTATTGCCGGCGGAATGGGGCAACGCGCCCATGATCTTTTCGCTGCACAAGGAATTGTGGTCACTGTCGGTGCTCCCGTAGCAACACCGGAAAAACTGGTCACGGATTTTCTGGCTGGATCATTGGCGCTTGGCGGAAATGCCTGCGATCACTGAGTCAGTCGAACCGGTCACTAAGACATATAGGGGACAGCAATGGAGAACGTAGTCGTTGTCGGGGCAAGTTCGAATGAGGAACGCTACTCCAATAAGGCAATGAAGATGTTGTCGGAGTATGGTCACAATCCCATACCCGTGGCTATCGCTGAGGATAGCATCCTCGGCAGAAAGGTCTATTCCCGCCCGGAAGATGTTGTCGAAAAGGTCGATACGGTCACCCTATATGTCGGAGTGAAGCGACAACAGGGCTTGTTTGAACAACTCATTAAATTGAAGCCCAAGCGTGTCATTTTCAATCCCGGTACGGAAAATCCATCTGAGTATGATCGCTTGAGGGCTGTAGCCATCGAACCGATTGAGGCGTGTACACTGGTACTGCTAAGAACCGGGCAATTTTGAAGGTGGAACATTTCACATTCCAGGCACCTTGAAATGTGTTTCCTCGTCAATGCCTACACGGGACACACAGGGGTTGTTGTTCTGCTGAACCGAGAATCCTGACCACTCTCGGCGCGCCTGCCAAAGTGCAAAAAAAGGGTTACGGATTTTCTGGGTGGAACATGGCCGGTCGGCAAAAACGCCTTCGATCACTGAGTATGCATGGAAAGGAACGACCATGAACAAGAGCATCATCCATGGCTGCCAGGCTCCCCAGTCCGTCGGCACCTATTCCCAGGCCGTGCGTGCCGGCAACATGCTTTCTCTTTCTGGACAACCGGGACTGGAACAATCCAGCGGCAAGTTGCTAGAAGGGTTTGAAGCACAGACGCATCAGGTCTTCCGCAATCTGCGGGCGGCATGCCAGTCTGCGGGCAGCGAACTGAAGGACATTGTCCGTCTTGGCGTTTTGCTGACCGACATGACCCACTTCGCCCGCTTCAACCAGTTCATCGGTGAATATTTTGCCGAGCCTTATCCGGCAAGGACCGCCGTGCAGGTGCTTGGCCGGCAAAGGGGCAGCGTGGTGGAAGCCGTATTGATCATGTTTTTCCCTCCGGCCTGACATGCAAACCCCGGCATTCAGCGAGGTGATTCTGGACAGCCTTTCCGAAGGCGTGTTCACGGTAGATCACGACTGGAAGATCACCTCGTTCAATCGGGCCGCCGAAGAAATTACCGGCCTCTTGCGAAATGAAGTGCTGGGGCACTTGTGTGCCGACGTGTTGCATTCGAGTTTGTGCGAGAGCCATTGCCCGATCAAGGCGGCCATGGAGCAGCATGAGCCCGCCCAGAGCCAGCGTTGCTATTTCGTTGATACGGAGGGCTCACGGGTTCCTATCAGTGTGACTGCGGCAGTGCTGTACGATCCGGCTGGCGCGGTGCTGGGGGGCGTCGAAACGTTTCGCGATCTGAGTGAAATTGAAGCTCTGCGTAGCCAGTTGCGCAGCCGATCCGGTGGGGTCAAAAGCCAGAATCCGGTCATGCAGCAGATTTTAGCGCTCTTGCCGGTACTGGCGGAAAATCCAACGTCCGTCCTGATCCAGGGCGAAACCGGCACCGGCAAGGAAGTGGTAGCACGCGCCATCCACAATGAAGGGCCGCGACGCAGCAAGCCTTTTGTGGCAATAAATTGCGGCGCACTGCCTGACCATCTGCTGGAATCCGAATTATTCGGCTACAAGAAAGGAGCTTTTACCGGGGCCGACCGCGACAAACCCGGACGCTTTGCGCTTGTGCGTGACGGCACGCTGTTTCTGGACGAAATTGGCGAGATCAGTCCGGCGATGCAAGTTCGACTCCTGCGTGTACTGCAGGAACGCGAATTTGAACCGTTGGGGAGTACTCACTCTGAACCCATGCGGGCGCGGATCATTGCGGCCAGTCATCACAACCTGCAGGAACTGGTAAAAGCCGGGCGATTCCGTGAAGACCTTTTCTACCGGCTTGAGGTGGTTCGTCTGGAAATCCCGCCTTTGCGCGCCCGACAGGAAGATATTCCTTCGCTTGTCGCAGAATTGCTTGCCCGCAGCAACGAGCAAATGGGCCGCGATGTACAGAGCATTGCACCGGAGGTAATGGCCGCACTGCAAAAACACGATTGGCCTGGGAATATCCGGCAACTGGCCAATGTGATCGAGCGTGCGGTCGTTCTGTGCCGCGGAGACCACATCGAACTCGAACATCTGCCTGATGAATTGCAGGTATTAAAAACGCCTGCGTCAGGTCTCGCCACCCGAGTTCGCCAACAGGCCGAATCCGAGGCCATTCTCGCCGCACTCAAAAATAACGACTACAACCGCAGAAAGACTGCTGCCGCTCTCGGCATGCATCCCACTTCACTTTATCGCAAGATCAAGGCCTGGCGACTGCTGGGCTAATGCTGGTAAAAGTGAATCAAGCATTTGAGCTTCATCAAGCGGTGGCAGAGGCTCAAAACCGACTTGATTATCGAGCAAGCTTTCCTGCTTGATTACCGGAAATAAGGTCAAATCGTACAGCGCAGGAAGAGACAAAACACAAAATTGCGGCTAAAATGGCCATTAATGCAACTGTGTTGCATTTAATAGATCAAAGCGTCATGCTTAAGAAACCACACGGTTGAACTATCAATGAAACTTGGCTTTGCGGCCCGCATCTGCGCAAATAATTTGAGCTCAGGAGAAACTCCATGCATGCATTCACAGCCAATCGCCTTCGCCGTCTGGTGATGTTTTTCCTTCTCGCCATCCTCGGCAATGCCGCCGTGGCAGAAAAACTCGATGTCGTCACCAGTTTCAGCATTCTCGGGGACATGACACGGCGCGTTGGTGGTGAGCGGGTGCAGGTTCATACTCTGGTTGGGCAAGACGCTGATGCCCATGTGTACCAACCGACACCGGCTGATGCAAAAACCATCGCTCAAGCCAAACTGGTGATCGTAAACGGCTACGGTTTTGAGGGCTGGATCGATCGATTGGTAAAGGCTTCAGGCTACCGGGGTAAGGTTCTCGTCGCCAGCACCGGGATCAAGACGCTGAAACGCCCGCACGACAAAGGTGAAAAACACGGTCACCACGATCATCACGGCGATATCGACCCGCATGCCTGGCAGGATCTCTCCAATGCCCTGCGCTATGCCGACAACATCGCAAAGGCGCTGATTGAGGCCGATCCGGCGGGGCAGGCCGTGTATCAAGCCAATGCTTCGAAATACAAGCAGGAGATCGCCGCACTTGATAGCGAGGTTCGCAAGTCCTTTGAAGCGATACCGAAAGAACGGCGCAAAATTGTTACCGCACACGATGCTTTCGGTTATTTTGGCCGTGCATACGGCGTTACCTTCATCTCGCCTATTGGCGTTAACACGGACGCCGAAGCTTCAGCCGCCGATATCGGGCGCATTATCAAACAAATTCGTCGGGAAAAAATTCCCGCCGTGTTCCTTGAAAACATTTCCGACCCGCGCTTGCTTGAACGTATCCGTCAGGAGTCCGGGGCAAAGACTGGAGGCATACTCTATTCAGACTCGCTATCAAAGACCGGCGGTCCGGCAGATAACTACCTCGACATGATGCGGCATAACTCAAAGAACATCTCAGCAGCGCTGGCCAATTGATCCTAAAAACCGTAGTTACCAAATTCCAACTGCATTATTTTTGAGAAGCCGATACGCAGGAGGTGGAGCGATACCTGCGAGGACGTGCTT
>JFJP01041040.1_pt1 | contig 10510 bp, 10 predicted proteins | sample 431651 | NCBI WGS metagenome assembly JFJP01 (sample SAMN02602958, study PRJNA72255) | Microbial mat metagenome, whole genome shotgun sequencing project. | biome: fresh water; feature: sink hole; material: water; isolation source: purple microbial (photo- and chemosynthetic) mats found in... | reverse complement strand
CCGGCCGGGGCCGAACACCATACCTGGCTGCAGCGATTTCAAGCCATTCCGGAGATTCTCCCGGTGCTGATGCTGATCCTCATCGTCCTCGGCAGCCTGTATGCCGGCTGGGCGACACCGACCGAGGCCGGGGCGGTGGGGGTCGTCGGTTCGATGATCTTTGCCCTGATGACGAACAGCATGAATGCCAAGGTGTTTCGCGAAAGCCTTATGGGTTCGATCAAAATCGTCCTCGGCGCCTCGTATCTTTCCGTGGTTGTCGGCTATCTCGGCATTACCAGGAAATTGACGATGCTGGTGACGGAAATGGGTCTTTCGCCCTTTATGCTCATCCTCATCCTCAGCCTTCTCTATGTGGTCCTCGGTTGCCTGGTGGACGGTTTCTCGATGATCGTCATGACCACGCCCATCGTCCTGCCGATGATCACCGCCTCCGGCTTCGACACGGTGTGGTTCGGTATCTACCTGGTGCTGATGATCGAACTGGCGCAGATCACCCCGCCGGTGGGCTTCAATCTCTTTGTCATCAGCTCCCTCAATAACGACGATATCCTGAAAATCGCCAGGGACTCCATGCCGTTTTTCTGCCTCATGGCGCTGATGACGGCCTTAATCACGATCTTTCCGCAGATTGTGCTCTTTTTACCGAATATGATGAAATGATACGGAATAGAGAAGAATTCAGCCTTCAAAAGGAGCGACGATGAAAATTGATCTCAACTGTGACATGGGGGAAAGTTTCGGCACCTATACCCTCGGTATGGACAGTGCCATCATCGCCTCCATTTCCTCCGCCAATATCGCCTGCGGCTTTCATGCCGGCGATCCGCAGGTTATGGACAAGACCGTCAAACTGGCGGTGGCGCATGGGGTGGCCATCGGCGCCCATCCCGGTTTTCCCGATCTCCTTGGCTTCGGCCGGCGCAATATGGACTTAAACGACGCGGAAATCGAGACCGCCCTCATCTACCAGATCGGTGCCCTGCAGGCCTTTTGCACGGCGCACGGCGTGCGACTGCGCCATGTTAAACCCCATGGAGCCCTTTATAATATGGCCGTCGGCAATGAAAACCTGACCAGGTCCATCGCCCGCGCCGTCGCCAGGGTCGACCCCAGCCTCTTTCTCGTGACTCTGGCCGGGCGACACGCCGCCCGCAACGGCGCCATCGCCCTGGAAGAAGGGGTCACCACCCTGTTTGAGGCCTTTCCCGACCGGGCTTATACCCCGGAAGGAACCCTGCTTGCCAGGCGTTTGCCGGGAGCGGTTATCGACGATGCGGAAACCGCCGCAGATCGCGCCGTGCGCATGGCGATCGAGGGAGTGGTCATAGCGGTGGACGGCACGAGCGTCCCCCTCGACGTTCACACCCTCTGCGTCCATGGCGACAACCCAAACGGCGTCGCCCTGGCGGCCACCATCCGCCGCCGCCTGGAAGCAGCCGGAGTGGAGGTCGGATCAGTGATACGACAGGTTAAACACTGTTAACAAAGTATGAAAACGACGTTTCGCATAAGCGGCGACTGTTCCGTCCTGGCGGTGTATGGCACCGGCGTCGACCCGGCGGTCAACGAAAAGGTCCGGCGGATGACGGCCCTGCTGAACAGTGATCTCCCTGGAGGTATTGTTGGGATCGTCGGCTCCTACTGCACCCTGGCGGTGCGCTACGACCCTCTGCAACTCGACTTCCGACAGGTGACCAGCCTCCTTCTTGAGCGGGAAAAAGAACTTGGCCGGGCGATCGTGGCCGAGGCGAGGGTCGTTGCCATTCCGGTCTGCTACGGCGATGAATTCGGCCCGGACCTCGACTTCGTCGCCGAACATAACGGTCTCGACCGAGAGGAAGTCATTGCCCTGCACAGCGACGGCCTTTACCGCATTTATGCCATCGGTTTTGCCCCCGGTTTCTGCTACCTCGGCGGCCTCCACCGGAAATTGCACTGCCCGCGCCTTGAAAGCCCGCGGCAAAAGGTTGTCGCCGGTTCGGTCGGCATTGCCGGCAGTCAGACCGGCGTTTACCCCCAGGACAGCCCCGGCGGCTGGCGGCTTATCGGCCGCACACCCCTCCGCCTCTTTGCCCCGGAACGGCAAGAGCCTCTCCTTTACGGGCCCGGCGACTCCATCCGTTTTCAGCCGATATCGCTGGAAGAATTTCACGCCCGGCAGCAGGAGGATTCCCTATAATGGACGCCCTGCGCATTCTTTCGCCCGGACCTTACACCTCGGTTCAGGACCTTGGCCGCTATGGCGCCGCGTCCCTCGGCGTGCCGATTTCCGGGGTCATCGACGATTATGCCGGACAAATAGCCAACTGGCTGGTCGGCAATGGGGCGGGTGACGCCGTTCTGGAAATGACCCTGGTCGGTGCCTGTCTGGAGTTCCTCGCTCCGGCCGACATCGCCGTCACCGGAGCCGCCATGCAGCCAACCTTGAACGGCCGCCCTTGCCGCCAGTGGACCTCCATCCGCGTCCAAGGCGGCGATATTCTCACCCTGGGGGCGGCTGATAACGGTTGCCGCACTTATCTGGCCATCACCGGCGGCTTCGACGTGCCGATAATTCTGGGCAGCCGCGCCACCTACCTTGGCGGCCGTCTCGGCGGTCTGGCCGGGCGGCGGCTGGCGGCAGGCGACGTGCTGCAGCGCGGCGACACCCCCCTCCAGGGCCGCAACAGAACCCTGCCGTGGTTTCCCCTTTATCCCGACACCATCCTGCTCCGGGCAATTGCTGGGCCGCACGATGACCATTTCCGCATAAACCTGCGGCAATTCTTTTCCACGACCTTTACCGTCACCGCCCAGAGCGACCGCATGGGTGTGCGGCTGGCAGGACCAGGTATCAAACGCGATGAATCCGCCGGCGCCAGCATCCTCTCCGAACCGATAATCCCCGGCAATGTGCAGGTTCCCGCCGACGGCCAGCCCATCATCCTCTTGAAGGAACAGACCATCGGCGGCTATACGGTTATCGCCACGGTCGTCTCCTTTGATATCTGGCGAATCGGCCAGGCAAAACCGGGGGACAGCGTGCGTTTCGTTGAAGTCTCTCTGGAAAAAAGTCACGAACTCTACCGGCAATGGTCAGGTTTTCTCACGGAAATCAAGAACCTGCTTGCCACCTGATATTCTTTTTGAATTAAGCTTCCGACACAAACCGCTTAACTAATTGTTCATGATTTACTTTGGGATTTCGTCTGCAATCTAAAACCGCATAAACTTGGACAACATCCTGTTCCACCAAATAATAGACGGCAAAAGGGAACCTCTTGGAAAGCAGGCGAAAATATCCGTCAATTCTGACGTGAATGCCGGCATACAAAAGCAAGGACTGTATATCAAAAAATAACGTTTCTAAAAAATACGTTCCCAATCCAGCATGTTGTTTCTCATAAAACCAGGCACTCATGCGCAAATCATTATGCGCCTCGTCAAGTATTTTAATTTTCATTTAAATTCATCACGAAGGCGGGATTTTGCATCTTCCCAGCTCATAAATGCCGATTCTCCAGTTTTGACTCGTTTGGCGCGAGCTGATAAAACTTCTTTATGCCAGTCAGGAGATGGAATATTATCTGCATTTCGCATCAAATCTTCCCATATCTGATCCAGCACAACAAGCTTTTCCGTGGTTGTCATTTCATTTAAAGGCAGTGTAGTGTGCATGGTGCACCTCGTTTTATTTTCCACTGAAACACGATTTTCATATTCCCTTAAGATATCCATCTCCAAGGTCCAAATCAAATAATCTTTTCAGCATCAACCAATTGAATATTTTAAAAAACTTTTAATCAAGCGTAATGCATCTTCTCCTGCGTATTGAACGGGATAGCAGCGAGAAGGGCTGTTATTTCATTCGCCCCGAGCCTCCACCTCGACAACGACCTCCACTCCCTCAATCAGCCCCCGGCGGTCGATGGTCGTTACCACCTGCTCCCCGGCTGCCAGGCCTTCGCGGACCTCGGTGAACTGCCAGTTACTGAGACCCTTGACGATCTTGCGGGAATGCAGCTGTTTACTTTCCGGATGAACGACCCAGAGGGAGCCATCCTTCTTGACTGCCTCGCTGGCGATACGCACCGTTCCCGACCGGCCGGCAACCACAATCTCGACATCGGCGCTATAACCGACAAGGAGGTTGACATCGTCCAGTGGTCCCTGGAAATCCACCTCGACTTCCACCGTCCTCGCCTGCTTTGCCTGCTCAAGAACATAGGGGGATAAAGACCGGGTCTTCCCGGGAAAGACCCTTTGCGGAAAGGCATCGAGGGTAATGCGCGCCTCCATGCCCGGACGGACCTGGGCCGCATCGATTTCGTCGATTGGCGCGGCAACGTACAGCGATTCCAGATTGATCAGATCAACAACCGGCAAGGTCGCTATTCCCGGCGGTGACGGGGTGATGAATTCGCCAATCTCACCGTTGACCTCGGCAACAATACCTGCAAAGGGTGCGGCGATGACTGTCCGTTCGACCATGGCCCGCGCCGAACTTATCCGCGCCGAACTCACCTCCCTCTGGGCCTGCGCCGCCCGGCAAGCAGCCTTTTTCGCCGCGGCGACGGCAACAGCCTCGTCATAACTTGATTCCGAGGTTGAACGATTCTTGCGCAACTCGGTCAGCCGCTCGCCCTGCCGTTCAGTATAGTCCGCCATGAGACAGGCCTCACGGGCCGCGGCTTCGGCGACCTTCGCCTGTTTTTCGGCAAGCTCCAGTTCCGCCAGAAGATCCTTGTTCCACAGGCTGAGGAGAAGTTGCCCGGCCTCGACCTGGTCGCCCTTGCGCACATTCAGGGCGGCAATGCGACCACCGATCGCCGGCGCAAGTCTGGCCCTTTGCCGGGCTTTGACCGAACCGGCCCGGGTATTGGTAACGGTTTGCTCAACGATGCCCTGCTCGGCGGTTTTCACGGAAACCACCACGGCTTGCTGCCGGTAAAGATATCGATAAGCGAAAAAACCGCCGAGCAGGGCAAGGAAAAGGATAAAAAGGAAAAGTCGTTTCATTGTATCTCCTGAAAGGGTGAACGACAGCCATCACTCTTTCTTAAAGGCGGCATAAAGGGCTCGTACCGCCCTTTCGTAGTCGCTTGCCGCCACACCGATGATGATATTCATCTCCGAGGCCCCTTGGTTGATAACCCGGACATTAATCTCCGCTCTTTTCAAGGCATCGAAGATTTTCGCAGCAATGCCGATGGTCCGCACCATGCCTTCGCCGACAACGGCAAGCAGGGCGAGGTTTTTTTCAATACTCAGACTGTCCGGCTGCAGCCGGCGGCGAATTTCCTCCTGAATTACCTCCTCCAACCCCTGCAGTTGACTGTCTTCGACGATAACACTGATCGAATCGATGCTCGACGGGCACTGCTCGACACTGACCCCGTATTCACTGAAAATTCCCAGAAGTCGGTGGGCAAAGCCGATTTCCTTGTTCATCAGAGATTTTTCCAGGCAGATCATGGAAAAATCCTTTCGCCCGGCAATGCCTGCGACCTCGGTCGCAGCCAGGGTGGTTGCGCTGAGATCAGCGGTAATAAGGGTGCCGGGATCCTCCGGCCGATTGGTGTTTTTTATGCGGATGGGAATACCGGCTTCTCGTACCGGCAAAATTGCCTCGTCATGGAAGACCGAAGCTCCCATATAGGCCATCTCCCTGATTTCGCGAAAAGAAATTTCTTCAATGGGCTGCGGGTTCTTGACGATGCGTGGATCGGCCATAAGGATGCCGGAGGTATCGGTCCAGTTTTCGTAAAGAATGGCCCCAGCCGCACGGGCGGCAATGGCTCCGGAGATATCCGAACCACCGCGGGAGAAGGTCTTGACCTGTCCGGCCTGATCGCGGCCGTAAAAACCGGCCATAACATACAGGCGGTCATTGTTGCCAAATTTTTCCCCTAAGGCCGGATAGCTCTGCGGATCTATGCTGCCGTTGGCACGGAGAAGGATGTCTTCGGCGGGATCGACAAATTCACCGCCGAGATATTCGGCAAGGAGTCGGGCGGAAAAATACTCGCCGCGTGAAGCGGCATAATCCCTGGTGCAGCCGGCCTGCAGTTCACCGTGAAAAGTGAGCAGCTCGGCCGGTATCCGCTCACTTATCCCAAGACCCGCGGCAATCTCGGCGTACCTCCGGTAAATCAAATCAAAGGGCTGGTCGATGGCGGTGGACATACCGGCCATCTCATGGCAAAGATAAAGCAGATCTGTGAGTTTCGGATCACCCTCATACCGCTTGCCCGGGGCCGAGACAACAAGTATGCGACGCCTTGGGTCAGCCGCAAGAAGGGCTGCGACCTTTTTTATCTGAACAGCATCGGCGACGCTGGAGCCACCAAATTTAGCGACAATTCTTTCCATTTTAAACCCGAACCTCAATTTACTCCGTTACCAACGGATATTTTTTCTGTCAGCTGCTCAGTACCCGGTGTACGGCAAGGCAGAGCTGCTCCAGCGAGTAAGGTTTTTTGAGAAACAGACCAACCCCCTGGGAAAGACAGGCCCTGACCTCACTTCCCTCGGAGTAGCCGCTGATGATAATGGCTTTTTGCCGCGGTTTGATCTTGCATATTTCTTCATAGGTGCGCCGTCCGTTCCAACCGGGCTCCATAAGCATATCGAGGATAACCAAATCAACAGGATGCTCCCTGATAAAGGCCACAGCCTCTTCACCGGAGGGTGCCTGGTGGGCCGTATAACCGAGCGTCGTCAGGATACTGCAAGCGATATCGCGCAGCTGCGGCTCATCGTCGACAACGAGAATGGATTCTCCGGCCCCCCGAAAATCCTCCATAGCAAAATCATGGACGGCCGGGGTGAGCGGCTCCGTCGATGCGGGGAAGAGAAGGGTAAAGGTGGTTCCATCCCCATCACTTGCCACCGTAACCCTGCCCTGATGATCCTGCATGGTGTTCCACACCACCGTCAAACCAAGACCTGTGCCGCTGGTGCTTCCCATGACCTTCCGGGTATAAAAGGGTTCAAAAATATGGTTAATATCCCTGGCGGCGATACCTGGCCCGGTGTCACGCACCATCAGGGAAACCCATTCATCTCCTTTACCCTCTTCATCGCTGTCGGCAAGGTTGTCGGTAAGGGGTCGATTTTCGCTGCTGATGATGATTCGTCCCTTGCCGGACACCGCCTCGACGGCATTGGTAAAGAGATTCATCAAACACTTGCGGATATGGACGGGGGAACAGGAAATATTCGGACGAAGGGCGGAAAGCCTGGGGAAAAGGCTCACCTCGGGATAGCGTTCCAGCAGAAGCTGACATTCCGGAGAGCCGAGATATTCCTCCACCAATGCGTTGAGGTCATGCACCTCCCGGACACTGGCCGCACTTCTCGCCATCGTCAGAAGATCGTCGACCACCATGGCGATCCTTTTCCCTGATTCCTGAACGGCCTTGAGCGGCCGCACCAGTTCATGATCCCTGTCGAGCTTCATGAGCATCATTTGCGGATAATTGATGATCCCGGAAAGCATGTTGTTCAAGTCATGGGCAACCCCGCCGGCAAGCAATCCCAGTGCCTCCATTCTCTTTGCCCGGTTGAGTTTTTCCTGCAGTGCCACTTTTTCTTCCTGGGCCGCCATGAAGGCCGAGATATCCTCGGCAACCCCTTCCAGCCGCTCATGGGCCCTGTCGACCTTTGCCGAAAGCCGCAGCCAAACGAAAGTCGTATCTTTTCGAGAAAAACGCGCTTCAAAACCTTTGAGTTCACCTTCCCGGTCAATCATCAGAAACATCTTCAGTCGGACATCACCGTCCAGGCAACCCGCCGATAAGGAATAGTTGTCTATACACTCATTCCGCCCGGCAAATCCCAGCATCCCGGCCATGGCATCGTTACACTCTTTGAAAATGTTGTCCCGGAGAGACATACGAAAAAGGCCGACGGGGGCGTTCTGAAACATATCCCGGTAGGTTTCCTCGCTCCTTTTCAGCTGTTCCAGGGATCGCTTGCGGTCAATAGCAACGGCGGTTTGCTGGGAAATGGCGGTGAGAAGAAGAAGATCGGCCTCTGTGTAAACAGCGGCGTCGGTATAATGCTGCACGGCAATGACGCCGATGACCTCATCGCGGATGACAAGAGGCACTCCCATCCATATGAGCGGCACGGGACCCCAGACACCATGACGGTCGGCACGCTCACGGAGTTCAGCAGCGTGGAGCAGCACCGGCTTTTTCAATTTGACCACGAGACCGGTAAGCGAGCTACTGGTATCAAAATCGGTTATCGGCGAAAAATCCTCATCCAGCAAATCCACATGATAGGGGAAAAACAGTGTCCGCTGCCCTTGATCGACAAGAGCTATAAAAAAGTTGGTGACGTCGATTACCGTACCGAGAATCCGGTGAATGGTTTGATACAGGGCGTCAAGATCATGGCTGGTATTCACCGCATCGGCAATGGCGTAGAGGACCCCGTTTATTTCCTCAGCATGGTTTGCCGACAAAGGTTCCTGCCTGCCGCTTTCAGTCCCGCAAACCATAAAATCCCTGCCTCCACCCGTTTTACCCTTTGTCCGTCATCGTCGATATGCCCCCTGGAAGGGTGCAATATTTTGCCGTCCTTGTCAATTGCCCTCTCTTGACTTCCCGCATCGCCGTCACCATAAAGGAGGTACACCCTCCGGCAACGCTCCCAATATAAACACATAACGACAGGACTGCCATGCACTTCCACCCACTGTATCAAGGCAAAGATGGCGATCAAGGCGGCTCAATGATTTTTCTCACCCACGGTGGAGGTCCCCTGCCCTTGCTCGGCGACCCGCGCCACCGTCAACTGGTTGAGTTTCTTCGCTGGATTCCTTCGACCCTGATGGTACCACGTGCTATTATCGTCATCAGCGCCCATTGGGAAGAGGCGCTGCCCACCCTTACCGGTGGAAATGCACCGGAGTTGTTTTTTGATTATTATGGCTTTCCGGAAGAATCCTATGCCATCACCTATCCTGCTCCCGGCGCACGACAACTTGCCGAAGAAATTCAACGGCTTTTTCGAGAAGAGGGGCAGACGGCAAACCTTGATGACCATCGCGGTTTCGACCACGGGGTTTTTATTCCCCTGAAAATCATGTATCCGAAGGCCGACATCCCCTGTATCCAGATCTCCCTGCTCGACAGTCTGGATCCGGAGGAGCATATCAACATGGGCCGCATGCTGCGACGCCTGGACCGGGAAAACCTGTTGATCATCGGCTCAGGGTCTTCTTTTCATAATCTGCGGGCCTTTCGCGAACCACCGACCGGGCCGTCGCGGCAAAGCAACGAAGAATTCGAACACTGGTTGACGACAACCCTTTCCGCGGAAAGCATAGGTGAAGAGCAGCGGCAGCAGCTCCTGCAACAATGGGAAAAGGCACCGTCCGCCCGCTTTTGCCACCCTCGGCAAGAGCACCTCCTGCCGCTGCATGTCTGCTACGGCATTGCCGGCAGACCGGCTTCGCGGATTTATTCCATGGAAGTTATGGATAAAAAGGTCAGCGCCTTCATTTGGTAGCAACACCTTGGGGCACAACAGCCGCCACCCGGTAGACAGGTCAAACAGGGCCTCGTCGAGGAGGTTTAGAGTCTGCCTTTTCCTGGAGAAGACGCTTGGCGGGACCATGCCCCATCGCCGCTGCTTTGCGTAAATCCTCCAGCCCTCTTCTCTTTTCACCAAGACGGATCAAGGCCCGACCCCGTCGGAAATAGGTGTCTTTCATATCCGGATTGAGAACAACCACCTGATCGAAATCGGCAACCGCCTCGCTGTAGCGTTCCAGCTGAAAATAGACGCGCCCGCGATGGTAATAAAAGTTATAATTCGGCATCAGTTCGATAGCCTGGGAAAAGACCTCCAGACCTGATTTCAGGTCGTCTTTCCGTACCAAAGCTAAGCCTTTTTCCAGCAAGTCCCAGGCCGAGATGATCTTGCTCGATTGTTCGTAATCACGGTTGACATCGATCAGGTTCTTCTGCATCGCCGCCATCTCTTCCTTCAGAGCCTCGATGCGTTCCATCGCCTTTTCGTTGACGCCGCCGATATTTGTCAATTCGCTTCGCTGCTGCTGATTCTTGCGCAGCAGGTCGATGGCCTGGGTAACGGCCTGCGGATCGGCATCGATTTTGGCAATCAGCTGATACGTTTTCCCATCCCACTGCTCTTCCAGGATTTCCGTTTTAACAATACCGGCGGTAAAGGCGATGATCTCATCACGGGTCAGTTGAAAATCCTTCACCTCCGAACGGGATTCAATATAGGTGCCGATTTTTTCCAGCAGTAATCGCTTTACCTCCAGCAGAGAAATAGCCCGGCAACTCAACTTGCTATCGGTTTCACCGGCATCATAGATATATTTTTCCTGAAAAAGCTCTGCTCGGAGCGGCCCGGCGAAAAAGAGAAGGCATAAAAGAAAAACGCATATCCGCGAAAACATCGTCATCCTCGACATACCCACCTCCATGACTATTTATCGAAACCCTCTGGAAAGGATACATCGAAAAAGGGTGAACATCAACGGGGT
>JFJP01040885.1_pt1 | contig 10510 bp, 7 predicted proteins | sample 431651 | NCBI WGS metagenome assembly JFJP01 (sample SAMN02602958, study PRJNA72255) | Microbial mat metagenome, whole genome shotgun sequencing project. | biome: fresh water; feature: sink hole; material: water; isolation source: purple microbial (photo- and chemosynthetic) mats found in... | reverse complement strand
CATCCCAACATTTGCTTTGGATGGGAAGTTTACCAAGGCTTGCCTTCATCTAGGATCAAGTGAAAATCTGGTCAAAGTCACTGTTTGTTGCTTAGTTCTCTGAAGATGCAGAAATGGGATGCATTGAATGTATCCAAAGGATTGGAGATTAGCTTTCACCATTCCCCCTTCTGGTGGTGAATGCAAGTGACCATGCAATTTGTGTTCTTCATGGGGTGAAGAGATTTGCAGCTACATTTGGCACACATCATCCAAATGAAGGAAACATCTTGGCATTTAAAATGGTACTAATGCAAAATGCAGGGACATTCCACAGCTCATCAAGATGGATGCACTAGATTAGTACAAAGCAATGAACTGGCTGGCCTCACTCAAACATGAAAATCATCAAAATGATGAATACTCAGTACTCTCAAGTCAACCTGCTTGACATGGTTTGTATGGCTGTGAATACATCAACAATAATCCTATTCACCTTTTTTTGGTGTCATTCTTCATGAATGGAGGTATCCCACAAAGCACCCTCATGATATGCCAGGCATTCCACACCTCTATTCTCCACATTGCATCAGCTGAACTTCAGGATTGCCTTCAGGTATCAACAGATTCACAAAATTGCTTGCTGATGGCTCATCTTGGGAGAGTGTGTGAACTGTGCACATTGATGCACCACATATTGTATATTGGGGCAACTGTTTGAACTCAAGTAAAGAAGCATTCCTATTGCCATTGCAAAGTCCCATGTTGCATTGAAATGTTTACCATTCAGATCTGTTCCAAGAGGGGTTGTGCTTGCTGGCATCCATTTTTTATTACAGTCATCCATGCCGCAGTATTTCAGGACTTTCTGGATGAGTCCTTGCTGTTTAAACGTGACAATCCCAGCCTTATTGTGGCTGACTTGCACCCCAAGGTAGGAGAACACATCCACTTTGGCATCTTCCTTGACCTTGTTGATGGTAAGTTCAAATCGTTTGCGTAACATCTATAGAAGTGCATTTTTCTCGTAGGAGTCCGGATTTCTGTCCGGGGCTTATTTTTGCCTGGTATTAATCCTTTGATGTGTTTTTTTGTTTTCTGTCCGTATAACCTCTCGTACAGCATTTATTTTGGTGTAAATGTCCAGTCCGGGGTACATCCTATATATGAAGAATAATTCCGGGGCTATTGCAATATTGGCCGGAAGAAATATTTCTTAAATAAAATGTCTCAGACATTTGAAAACAAATGTCATGACCTGTCATACAATATATTTTTCCTGTGAAAATGCCCCTTCCCGGTTACTGTATATATATAATTAAAATATTCGGGGTCATTACCATGCTCAGAAAAGTTTTTTTCTTATATAGAATATTGTCCAGGGTTGCTAATTACGGTGATGACTGTTGGTGGCTATGGTATTACCATAGTCCTAGAGTCATATTTTTTCCGTTAAGGCACTTGCTTATGCAGATTTTTGTTCTGCATCTGAAGCGGAGCCCCCCCCTTATGATAGTACTTCTACGGTAGTAAAATAGTCCATACGCAGTATTATCTTCCCAGAATCATAGAGTGTAAATTAATACATCAGCCAGGACTATATTTATACCTAGTATGGGCTTACGTTAACACGACACCTGGATAAAAAGAAGACAACACGTGGATAAAAATAAGACAACACCTGGATAAAAAATAAGACAACACCTGGATAAAAATAAGACACCACTTGGATAAAAATAATCCACATCCCCTACTATAACTATACGTGCATACCATCTACGAACAGATATTTTTGTAATACAACATGCATGATTACTATTTTTATTCGTTGTACGGTATATACGACGAAGAAGCTTAATGACAAAAAAATAAAGAACGACGGAAATAAAATAAAGTCATCCAAATCAAACAAAAAGTCAAGAGAAAGCAATCAATGAGACAAGAACCAAAAAAGCAACAATCAACAGCAAAAAATGAAAAACACAATCAACCTCCATGATACCCACTTACCGGCACTTACAGGCATGACCATGGCTGGAAATACCAACAATCAACCGCACTGCAGGAGGGGAGATGATCAACAATCAACCGCGTCGCAGGATGAAAAAACATTAGAAAAAAGCATGAGTTATTTGCAAGGAACTTGCGCGTCTACTCCGGTCTACTCCGGAATGAGAAAAGAGAACAGTAAAAAACAACAATCAACAGAATAGATTGAAAAAACACAATCAGCCTTGGATGATGATGTCCACTTACCGGAACAGGACTGCTGCTGCACAACGGCGGCCGCTGCAACACTGCAGGAGGGGGAGATACCAACAATCAACTGCTCACGGAGGAGAAAACAAAACAAAAAAAGCATGAGTCATTCGCGAGCAACGATTGCACCGAACAAGAAAAGAAAAACAGAAAAACATCATCAACAGCAGAATAAATGTGAAAACTCAATCACCCTTCAACAATGTACACTTCTACTTACCAGAACACGACCGCTGCTGCCACCAGCACCACAGGAGGGGAGATATGATAATCAACCGCATGCGCATCTTTCCAGGAACGAGAAAAGGAAAAACAGAAAAAGCAACAACAACAGCAGAATAAAATTAGAAAAATACAATCAGCCTTCCACGATGTCCACATGTCGACTTACCGGAACTGCTGGAACTGCCACCGCAGGAGGGGAGATACCAACAATCAACCGCGTGCACATCTTTCTGGAAACAAGGGGAAAAAACAGAAAAAGCAACAATCAACAGAGCATAAGTTTAAAAAACACAATCAGCTTTTGGCGATGTCCGCATGTAAACTTACCAGAACCGCTGCAACCGCCACCACCTCCACCGCTGGCACTGCAAGAAGGGAAATACCAACAATCAACTGCATACCATCTTTCGGAAAAGCGAGAAAAGAAAAAAAACAGAAAATGCAACAATCAGCAGAAAAAAGAAATGAAAAAAAACAATCGGCACTTACTGGAACACGACCGCTGCAACTGCTGGCACTGCAGGAGGGGAGATACCAACAATCAACCGCTTACGCAGACATTCGCGACGATCAGTTTTGCGTCATTCTCTGGAAGAAGAAAAGAAAAACCAAAAATCAGTAATCAATAGCAAAACAAATAAATAAGCACAGTCAGTCTTGAACGATGTGCGCTTACCAGGATGCGCACTTACCAGAACGCGACGACTGCAACCGCTAGCCGCTGCAACTGCCTGCACCGCAGGAAGTTGCGAAACCAACAATCAATCGCTCAAAGGAAAAATCAACCTGCATAAGAAAAAGGAATGAACGAGTGAGAGTGAGGCCAAGATGAAAAATCAAATGAACAACAACAAGCAACCTGGCCCTCTCTCGAGCAAACCCGGGAGACAAGGTAGATGGAGGCATGGGCCAAGTCAATTGTCGCGGACGTGCCGAGCCCACGACGCATCTGCGCGGGGGATGTCCAGCCCCGGATACAGCCCAATTGCGTGGTTGTTTCCCACGGGTGTTGTTGTTGTTGGTTGTGGTCGTTGCATTGCTTTCCCTTGCTCGGTATTGACGCTATTACAATTGCGAGCCAAAAACAACAATCAACGAGTTCGGCCGCCATCTCGTGTCGAGCAGGAGGAGGAAAACAAAGAGGCGACACGACAACGCGTCGTGGGCAACAAAAGAAAGAAAAAGACGACGAGCACTCGCCTGTTCTTATTTTTTGCTTGCAAGACCCGGTAGGTCGTTAGGCCTACTACTATCAGGTACAGTACTCAGTACCTAGTACTACCAAATACCGCGCCATGATTTTTGGTACCTGGTACGTATCAGGTTCTGTAAACCCATGTACTACGACCCTGGTACGGTACAGTACTACAGTACAACAGTACCTGGTACGAGGTAGCGCACCATGATTTTTGGTGTTCGTTGTGCCAAAAGTACTCAAGACTACCTGGTAGGTCCTACCAGGCACTAGCCCACTTGCTAGAACCCTATGAGCAATCAAAACAGCAAGTAGGCTCTCTAGTACCAAGTAGGGCCCTATTGGGGAGTGTAAGAAGTAGGGCCCTATGAGTCCGACGAGAGAAGTCCATAAACAGTAACATCAATTTACACCATCAAAAACATCTAAATTGATGAAGGGATTTTTTTCAACAAATGTTACTTCATAGAAGTAACATTAGACATTTGGAGCCAATATACCAGAAGTCATGGGGAAACACTTCTTTTCTTGTTATGGTTATTTCTTACAATCATTTTGTTAAATGGGAAAAAAGCAAAAGACCCAAATTATAGTTGCATTATTGCAAATACTTTGTTTTTGCTTCTTTAACTCAGTTCAAGCCCCCTGAATCAAATCAGATTTATATCAAGTTAATCAGTTTTATATATAAAAATCCTGATTTAAGTATTGTGTGTTTACCTTTATTTCCAAGAAATAATAAACAACTTACTAATGATAGCATAATCATCATCTTTTTCTTATGCAGAACTCTGCTTTCTTTGGTTTATTTCATAAAGCTTAGGTTATATTAAAAAATATGAGGTATATTTTGTTGATTTGGCATTTGTTTTATGAATTCAATAATGGGCAAAAGAAGAACAAATAGTATTAAAGTAATTGCAATACTATCATCACTTACTTACTATGGTAAATACTCTTTTTCTCTATTTTGAACTTCCACTCAGCCTAAGTTTAATCATGCATACATCAAAGTTTGGGAATACACACCCTGTTTTATGTATCTTACTGCATCATCCAACAGGAAAAAATAACAAGTAACTTTTACAAACATTTTTAATATTTATTCAGCATTGAAATGATATTTTTTCACTTATTTTTCACTAATCACCACTGAATTGAAGCTACACATTTTTTGATTTTAACATGCAGAATATCAGTTAGTATATGCTACAAATGGGCTTTGATTTTTGGATGCAACATATCAATTATATGGTAGACACTCTGTTTCATATACTTTTATTGTATCCAAGAGTTTAAAATTCAAAAAGAAGTCAAGTCAAGCTGTCATAACATCATTATCACAGCTCTGGAAAAACTGTTTTTGTGAATCTGTAATTTATTCCATTTACTATCCATGCAACTGAGGCAAGACTTGATATTTAGATCTAGAATATCAAAATTATGGTTAGATAACTTGCATTATGTATTGCATCCAACAAAATAAATAAAGTGAAAAGATACTGTAAGTAAATTGCTGAAGTGAAATTACAAATTAAAACACTGTTCTCCATGTCATATTCTTCATAAACTTCTACTGAACCAGGAAAGCAATTGTATGCTGCAAAATTATAAGAAGATATTTTATATCACATTTTTTCATGCAGTAGGGAAAAAGTTAAAAGTGACTTTCTGTTAACAATACTATCAAGGATTTCATATGGGGGCAAACATTTTCTTTTTTATAATTATTTTTACACAAAATGCTATAAGTAATTAGTTGTTTTATGCAGAATATCATTGATGAATGGTTATGACCCTGCTTCATGGATTTAGTTGCAACCAAAAAGATAAAAGTCTGCAATATATAAGACAAATAGGATGATGAATTCACTATGAATAAGTATGTCATTCTTCTTTATCATAAACTTTTACTGTACTGAGGCTATAATTGCTTTAATTGTACTGAGGCTATAATTGCTTTGATAGTTGGATGGAGCATACTGCCCAAATGTTATGGCAAGAAATTTTTCTTTTGTGTCTTTTGTTTTTCTAATTCCTATTGATACTTAGACACAACAAAGGCTGCAATGAATTTGTCTTTGGATGCACCATATCATGCATTGTTGTGATGAGACATGCTGTTTCATGTTGCATCCAGCAGAAAGAAATTAAACACAGTGTACCTTTTATCTCCAATAATATCACTTATTTACAATCATGGAAAACACTGTTCTTCACCATCACCACACAGTTTTTCTGAACTGATGCTTTGCATTATCATATATCTGTATGAAGTGTATGTTTTGTTGGATGATGCCATTTTGTCATGTATTGTATTGCTAATTCAGCAATTTCAAATTATATGCATTCCTAAAATAGCAGTACCACCATGAATTGACTATGGAGTCACTATTTTAATTTTTCCACTGACTTACCATCAGGTAAGAATAGAAATAATCTCATGTTTGGATGCAGTACATAAATCAAAGAATGGAAAAGCAAACTGACTGAGAACACTTGAGCATATTCATTAACAAGTACTTACTAACCTTGCTTATTAGATTGTACAACACATATTCCAATACCATGTAGCTAGATTGAATTCATGTAGATTGTTTCAAAACTAGCACAATTTCTTATCATCAATCATTGATTTGCTTCAAACAAAAGGCATTAAAAAATTTATATAAGAGGCTTGTCTTCCATATGGAAATGGAAAGACATTTCTTCCATAATAACATGGCTTAAAAATGAGCATTTTTATTGTCAGTAATATCAGAAAATGAATGTCATGAATTCAAAATAAAAATTAAAACCTTCTTGTCACAAGAAAAATGCTACAACCAGTCTTGTTATTTGTTTGCATTAGTTGGGAAATAATTTCCTCTTCTCTTTCCATGATTGATTATAAACATATGTAAGCTTGTTCATCCTTCTTATATTTAGCTTGTACATACATTTTTGTCCAAAAATTTGACAAAAGTATAATAATTGTTTGTAAGACTACATAAACAGTATTTAGATGTACTGACAACTCTTTACTGTCATTTGCCATGCTTTTAAAAAAATAAAAACAGTTACAAAGAATTGTTATCTATATTCATCTGCAAGAATGAACTCAAATAGCATTAAACTTATTTTCATCTGGCAAACTTATAGAAACACATCTTCCAACAATAACAGAGGTGTTGTATACTTTGGAATTAAAGATGATCTGATGTTCTGTATGGTTGCTCTAGGAGAAATGTATATGGATAATGCTTCTTGAGCAATTTTGTTAATGAATTATTTTAAAAAGTCAATAAGACTTCCTAGTTTGTATATGATATGGAAGAAACTTCTTCAAGGTTTAAGTGTATCATCTAGGGTGAAATAAACATAATAATCATTGACCAGTAATCTGACACTTCATTTTGCAACTGAGATATTTTTCAAATTTTGACATGCATCTACATAGAAATGACCTCATCAAAAAACGAATTTTACAGACAATATTCCCTAATCAAATTTATGGAATGTAATGGAATGAACTATTGTTCTTCAAAATCAGTACAAAAAAATGTTGTTGGGGAATTAATGGAGTTGTTCTTTTCAATTTCTGCAAGTCATTAAGAGTTGTTCTTTTCAATTTCTGCAAGTCATTAATATGGAAAAATAATCCAGATAACATCTGCTTACCATTCATATAAAACTTATCAATTTTGTGATATGGCTTTTGGAAATACAAACAATCTGTTTATTTTTACCTGTAATATCCTATTTGTCACTCTTGCCAATGAACTAATTCCAAACAAAAAATAAAAACATAGTATGCAAACTATGTATTATGGGAGAGGACAGAAGTATTGTATTGGGTGGGAACACCATAAAAATGATTAACCAATGCTGTGCCACTACATAAACTATTTGACATATACTCCAAAAATATCAAATTAATATAGGGGGCAAATTTTTTTGCTCTTGTGTATTCAAATTTAATATTATCAGACAAAAGATGCATCTCCCAATATCAAACTTATGAAAAGACACTTGTTTTTAATATCATGATGGAAGTGATTAATATAATAATTTGATTTTATATATGTTGTAGCAGATACTGCCAAAGATGTGGGGAGTAGTTTCTTTCTGCATTAATGTTTTTAAGTGAAATGGACTCCCTAAAACATCAGCTCATGGAAACACAACAGTGAAATATGACAGAAGATATATCCTTTTAGTATAAAGTAACTTTTTATTTTATGTGCTGATTATAATGACAGAAATAGAACTCCATTTATCATTTTTGTAGTTTTTCCCAAAGCAATTACCTTGCTCCAGAGAAGAAAAAATGTTACCCAATTACTTATGGAAAAATCTCTCAAATAATGTAATATTAAATGGAAAACAGAACATCACTTTCTAGTACTTTGATATTTGAGCCTTACACTTTTATTCTGGAGATACCTCTCATTGATGACAGAGAATTGTCTCTTTCAGCACTAGCAACTTCTTGTATATCAATCAGAAGTCAGTAATCTCTTTGAATTGAAATACATTACCTTGTCAGCTCCATGGGCATGAGATAAGAATTCCTATGTGATAATATTGATACATGCAAAATAATTATCAAAATTATCCACTATGATATAAAAATATACAGAAGTAATGCATCATGGTTTCAAATATACTACAACACAATTTAAAACCTGCCAAGGATTATAATGATGTTATTCTCTTCACTTCTTTGACATTTTTTCCAATGGATCACCATAGCTTTAATTTCAGAATAAAATACATGTCTTTCATTTTTCTGGTAAAGTACAAGGTGTGATTGTGTGGCTTTAAATTTTAATATGTATGATTAATAGTAAACAACTTGTACAAAAATAGATAGCCACAGCTTCCTAAACCAATATTGTATATGCTGAATAAATATCTGCTCATTTCCCATAAAATTATTTTCACTGTATCTTGAACAATTTTATTTGGACTCTAACACAATTACATGTTTTACACCAATTAAAAATAAATTTAATTGGTAAGGTTGAAAGATGATTGTAATTTCAAGGTTTTGTGTTTGAGAAAGTTTGTGCTGTAGCTAGAAATGATCATATTGAATTGTTGCAAAAGATATGTGGGTAGTACAATCTTCTTGTTATTAATTTTTGATTTGTTTCAACAGCAAAGATTAGTCTTATATTTTTTGTATTATAGTATGTAATCTATGCATTGTATTGTAAGTGAAGACTACCTGTAAGGCAGCTATCATCATTTGCTAATGCAAATAATATCATTGCAGAAGCTATCTCAAATGCAACAATATACATTCATACAATACTATCTTGTGCTGTTTTTGTCATGCTGATTTTGTTTTTCTCATCATTCTTCTTTTATGGCTACTTGCCTGATTAAATAGTCAAATTGACATATTTAAAGCCCAAAAGGGCAAAAGTGATTTTAAAACTATCATCAGTGTAATTTGTTTAGTGTATGCAAATCAATTTGACCTCTTATGATAGGTATCATACCTGTTGGCCTATAGGCCCTCTCTAGGCCCTACTTGTATGAGGAATCTTCCAAGATGGAGGACCTACATTTTGACCCATATATAAAAAGGTGTAGGCCCTCCTCCTTCATCGTTGTTCAACCTCCTCCTTTGTCATTGTTTGACCTCCTCCTTCATTGTCGTTCAACCTGTCCTCCATACATCCTATGGAACCTAGTGAGAAGTTGCTGTTTTTTCCCCTACACCGACCATCCTTCCCAGGTGACCCTGGGTTGGCGCCGCCACCTGAAGGAGGAAAAAACCACCAGCAGTCCCCACAAGGCATTTTCATGCTGGAGGCAAGATTGCAACAGCAATCCCATAAAGGGTTCTGCCATCGTAGGGACCATGCCAACCAACAGAATATCCATTTTCTCCCAGCATTTTGGTTGCTGGAAGGAGCAAGATATGTTGCTCGAATACGATTCCGAGGGCCGCCTTGAACGGCAAAGTTGCAATTTGCACGAAAACCTCAAATTCGCACGAAAACCTCAAGTCTTCTTGTGGTGGCCAGGCCTTCGAGATGGTTAGAATGACTTGTATAATATAGGCCTATACACATTATATATACATTTCTCATACCGTTATCAGTACGATTCCATCTTTGCATATTCTGGTACAAAGCCTGCCATCATACCTTGCCTTAAACAGTTTTTCAAGTCTTGATATCGTGGCAATGTAAGCTCGTTCGCGCCACTTTGAAAACTTACATCCGTAGTCTATCCTTTATTAGAAAGGATAGATTGCCTCTTTGTAAACCCGGTAGTCCTACAAGTAGTGGGGTACTCAAGTACCAGATAATATGATGTACAGGACTCGGCACCAGGTACCCTGGTACAAGGTACTGGTGGTGGTGCTTGATTGTACCTGGTAGGACCTACTACCATTCGCCCAAAGCCTAGCCTAGGCCTACTAGGTTGAGGCCCTCTAGAGAGGCCTGAGGCCCTATTATGGGCCCTAGTCCAAGCCCCGGGTCTTGACCCCCTTGTCCAGTCCCCATCGATAAATTTAGCATAAGTAGCACGTCCGATAAGACAAATAAGGACTTGCACCTTGTCCAGTGTCCAGTCCCATCCATGCCCTGCCGTTGAAATTTTTTTCTACAGTCCGTACAATCATCGTACTTTAAATTTTTCGTTGGCTACTTCGTATGTGCCATGTAGAACATATATCATACACACCTTGCTCGGGATTTTGTATCGTCACAGCTAGAAACATTTAATGATTCGTAAGGGCTGTTGTGACTTTTATAGCCTAGTTTAAAAATTTCTGAAAATCGCCCAAAAGTTCGGCGAAAAGTATTTCGACCCCTTCGTCCAATCCCCACCAGCGACACAACTGAGACG
>JFJP01013415.1_pt1 | contig 10510 bp, 8 predicted proteins | sample 431651 | NCBI WGS metagenome assembly JFJP01 (sample SAMN02602958, study PRJNA72255) | Microbial mat metagenome, whole genome shotgun sequencing project. | biome: fresh water; feature: sink hole; material: water; isolation source: purple microbial (photo- and chemosynthetic) mats found in... | reverse complement strand
CGAGAGAAAGTCCTTCATGGTTACTCCTTGGGTAAATTGTCTTTGGTTCAACCATTTACGGGAATTTCTTCAAAGACTGAAAAAATTGACTGCCAAAGTATATCTTTATTGTGCAATTTTGGCATGTCTCAAGCATCACACTTTACGCGTGACATTTTGCCAGAGTTTATAAGACCCTAAAGGTTTTGGAAACCTTTAGGGTCTTATAAGTTAGGACGGGTTGCGAATCTTTTTCCAGTAGCGCATCATGCCATCGGCTCCCATGCCAAGCGGGTTTGCCAGGGTGTAGGCGCGAATGGTATCTTCGCTGAGATGCTGTGTGTCGCTTTGCTGCTGCATCCAGGCTTCGTATTTTGCGCGCAGTTCCTCCACAGGCGGGTTTGCGGGCATCACTTCTTCAAGCCATTTCTCTGTCTCTTCGAGAATGGTTTGCAGGGTTTCCAGATGCCAGTCGGCGTCGTCAAAAATTCCAAAATGAGTGGGCGCGATGCGCGAGAATTTGAGGGAACGCAAGCGGGCGATGGTCCCAAGCCATTTGCTAAAATTTAGTTCGGGTGGAACCATCGGCGCGCGCATATATTGATAGCCTGGAATCCGCACCCCGCCCACGTCGCCGGTAAAACAGACATCTTCGAAAAGATAGCAGCAATGATGTTCGGCATGACCCGGTGTATGGAGCGGGAGGAAGCGCAAGCCGCCGATAGCGATCTCGCCTTCATCCTCTGTAACTGTGAGTTGATCCTCGACGACGGGCAGAAACTCGCCCCAAAGCGTTTGCATCCGATCCCCGTAAATGCGGGTGGCGCTGGCGATCAATTTTTCGGGGTTGAGCAAATGCGGAGCGCCATTTGGGTGGACGATAATTTTTGCGCCTTGCTGCGAGAGCCAGCCTGCCGCGCCCGCATGGTCAAGGTGGATGTGCGAGAGCAAGACGTGGGTAATGTTTCGGGTGGATAAGCCTTCTTTCGCCAGACCAGCTTCCAGCGCGGGAAGGGTCGAGCCGGGTCCACATTCGACGAGGACCGCTCCGTTATCATGTCTTATCAAATAAGAAGCAATCGCATTTGTTTTCCCCTGGAAATTCAGGTCTATTGTGACAATACGGGACTTTGCCATGTACGCATCTCCTGTGACGTAAAATTGGTGGTGAGGGTTGAAAGCGCCAGCTTGAGGTCGGCATCGCACGCGATAACGCAAACAGGCACGCGCCGCTCACGCAAGGAAGTGGAAAGTTTATCGGTGCCGCGCAAACCGCCAAATGTTTGAATGTCGAGCAAAATAACAACGGGACGCAAGTAGCGTCTTTGCAGGTCGTCAACTGCCTGCAAAAGATCGGGGCGGACGGTGGGCGTGATGAGGATGGCGGTTGACCCCTGCGGAAGTTGTGATGCTTGCGCCGCCACCAATGCGGCAATGGAAAGGTCGCCATCGGCTTCGACAAATGCAAGGGTTTCCAAAATTCGGTCTTCCTGTCGTTCGCTTCGTTCGGCATGATGAACGGTGAAAGCCTGCCCCGCGCTGGCATACCCAACAGAGCGACGTTGGGCAATAAAATAATGCGCCAGTGAGGCGGTGATGCTAATTGAATATTCAAGTGAGGATGGGGGCAGTTTGAATTCTGGTTTTCGCCCAAAAAAGACTGATTCTGTCGGCGCCTCTTCGTATTGATGCGGTTTCTGATGATGGACATTGTTTTGCGAATCAAGATACAGCCATACCTCGGCTTGCGGGTCCTGTTCAAATTCTTTGACCATTAACTGATTGCGGCGAATACTGGTGGGCCAGTGAATACGTTTCATCGCGTCGCCATGAATATATTCCCGCACTCCTGCCGCATGGGGTGTGATGTCAGATGATCTCCTGCGAATGACCTGCCCACCAGGTAAAAGACCAGGGGGCAATAAAAAGGTTTTCAGTTCAAAAAGCATTGGAAGGACGATCAGGGTTTGTGTAGTGGGAATTTCTTTCGTTAGGCGGAATAATCCAAACGGGTCGCCAGTGGAAACGCGGGTGGGACCCAGCGCGAAAGCGCCGCGGCGTGTAAGCCAGGTACGCGCAAGAAATGTCCGCTTTTGACGACCGAGCACCAGAGTCAAAAGGCGCGAACCGGATGCGTGTGGAATGGAGGACTGATTGATTATCTCGATCGAGGGTGCAAGGATGCGGCTTCCGTTCGTCACCTCAAAATGCTCTTCAAAGAAATCCCCAACCTTTGCACGCAATATTCGCGCACTCCGCGATAAACGTAATCCTTTCGCCACCCAATGTGTCCAGAACCAGTTGCCAATGACCAACAAAATACCGAGGTAAAGAAAACGCGAATAGATATCGGCGCCCGTGATCAGTGCCCCTGCAACGCCAACCAATAACAACAGGGCGACAAAAATCCGCCCAGATTTCATTTGGATTTCTTTCCGACAAGTTCAGATGAAAATTCGCCGCCAGGCACAGAGGTGGCGTGGATGGCTTCCTGAACAATGCGGTCTGAACTTAGGTCACGTAAACGCGCGGCGGGGCTGACGATGATACGGTGAGCCAGCACAGCTACAGCCAAAGCCTGAATATCATCGGGTAGAACATGATCACGCCCCAACATTGCGGCGCGCGCCTGCCCTGCGCGCGCAAGGAATAGGCTGCCACGCGGGCTTGCGCCAAGATAAACATCTTCACTCTGGCGCGTGCGGGTTGTTAATTCGACAACATAGCGCTTGATGGCGGGGGAAATATAGATATGCTTCACATCATCAGCCGCCTGCAATATTTCCTTTATTTGGACAATGGGCTTTAATGTTTCAAGCGGATGCTGCAACTGTTGAGCATCCAGCACACGAATCTCATCGGAAACGGATGGATACCCCAACCGCAGCCGAAGCAGGAAACGATCCAACTGGGCTTCAGGAAGCGGAAAAGTTCCCTCGTATTCAATCGGGTTTTGGGTAGCCATCACCATGAATGGCTTGGGCAAAATATGAGTCACCCCATCCACCGTTACCTGGCGCTCTTCCATTGCCTCGAGCAAAGCCGCCTGGGTTTTTGGCGTGGCACGGTTAATCTCGTCGGCAAGGATGATCTGTCCAATTATGGGTCCTGGACGAAACTCAAATTTATTGTCCTGCTGGTTATAAATGGAAACGCCCGTCACATCGCTTGGAAGCATGTCGGGCGTGAATTGAATGCGATTGAATGTGCAATCGAGTGAACGCGCCAGACTGCGCGCCAGCATGGTCTTGCCAACCCCGGGCACATCCTCGATCAAGACATGTCCCTGGCACAGCAACCCGATCACAATCAATTCGATGGATTGCTGCTTGCCAACAATCACCTTGGCAAGATTATTGATCACCTGCGCGCTAAAATCTTTAATGTCCATCATAAATAAACATCCTTTCCAAAAAGAATGATTGATTCTAACATGCGGTTTGCAATACGGGTAAATCGTGTATAATTTCGGGAGCGCCTCAGTAGCTCAATGGATAGAGCGCCTGACTTCGGATCAGTAGGTTCCGGGTTCAACTCCTGGCTGAGGCACCAAATACGGCACTTTTAGTGAAAACCACCCCCATATATGGGGGTGGTTTTCACTTTCGGCAGACCGTCGGTGCAAGTCGGTGCAACGCAACAGGCACAGGGGGAATATAAAGCGCATATAAAGCAGCACACACTTCGTACTCACCACTTTTTATACTTTGGACGGAGCCACATTATCAAAAATGCCCACTGCTTTCTCCAGTCCACCAGGCATCACGTGCGCATAAATTTGAGCGGTGATCGTTGGAGAAGAATGTCCAAGATACTTGCGAGCGGTGATCGTTGGAGAAGAATGTCCAAGATACTTGCTAACATCCACTAAAGACATGCCATTGTTCAGCATGATGGAAGCGGCTGTATGGCGATTATGGTGAGCTCACCATAATCGCCATTATGTAGAGTGTTGGATTATGGGGAGTGTTTAGTGTTATTGGCTTCATTTGGGGGATATTTTTGATTAAACACTCACCATAATAAATCATAATAAACTCAACAAAAATCTTGCAAACGGAGTTTATATATGAATGAAATGGGAATGCTTCAAAAGTCTATGGCATTAGTCTTGAAGGAATTGGAAAGCCAGAAATATTCGAAATCTTCAATTACAGCCCACGGCTCTATCTATCACGGTATCCAAAAATTCATGCTGGCAAATAAAATCACTTCTTTTAATGAGAAGGTATGTTTAGACTTTATATTCTATCGGACGGAGTGTAGAGTTGAAGGATTTTATGGTACTGCGAGAAATAAAAAAGTTAATTATGTCATGAAACCACTCCAAGTACTATTGGATTTTATTCAAACTGGAACAGTCGAGTTTAAGATGCGTCCTAAAATCCCTGCTTTTCAGTGTCCAGAACAGTTTGAAGAGGAGTACTCAACTTTCCAAGAAGAACTTGTTTTTAGGAAGTATTCCAGAGCTACCGTCATCAGCAACACAGAGAAAGTAAACAAGTTTTTAGGATTTTTAGAGATACATAAAGTTGATTCTTCAAAATTGATCCAAACAAAACATCTTACTATTTTTCTTACTGAATATAAAAATTGCAAACCGAAATATATTTCTTCAATAATTCAAGTATTAAGGAATTACCTTACCTTTATATATGGACATGGATTCATAGACGAAGATATCAGTAAGTCTCTTCCAAAAGTGAGAATCACACGAAATGCATTTATTCCTTATTCATGGAAGACAAAGGATGTTAAAAAACTTTTAGATGCGGTTGATAGAGGTGATCCAAAGGGAAAAAGAGATTATGCAATCTTGCTTCTCGCAGTACGACTTGGCTTGCGTGTCAGCGATATTCGCGGCCTAAGGCTCCAAAATCTAAATTGGAGCCGAAAAACGATTTCCCTTACAATGCAGAAAACAAGACAGCCACTGGAGTTGCCTTTATTAGATGATATCGGTTGGGCGATCATAGATTATTTAAAAAACGGGCGACCAGAAACAAAAAGTGACAGGGTCTTTGTAAGACACAGGGCGCCGTATGATTCATTTGGTGAAAACGAAAGTTTCTACAGGGAGTTGCATCGTTACATGGTGAACGCCGGACTTGAAATCCCATTGGATCTTCATTGTGGGCTCCATTCCTTAAGAAGTACGCTTGCAGGAAACATGTTAGAAGCGAAGGTCCCACTTCTAGTTATTTCAGCGTCTCTCGGCCACCAAAGTATTCAGACAACAAGCATTTATCTAAAAATTGATCTAACTGGTCTTCGAAAATGTGCCCTTGATCCGGAGGAGGTATTTAATTCATGAAGAACATTTACCGGTGGAAAAGTGATCTATCAACGCTTTTGCAGGGTTATTTAGCAGAAAAACAGATGACCGGATATAAATTTAAAAACCAAGGAAGGGAATTAGAACATTTTGACGAATATTACTTCAGAAATGGATACGCAGGGATCAAACTGACCAAATCCATGGCAGACGGATTTATCTATGGGAGCGATTATGAAAAGTCATCCACCCATTATAAAAAAGAGATCCTATTAAATAGTTTTGCTGAATTTCTAATACGGCAAGGTTATACCGTATTTGTGCCACTTATAAAATCTGCACCTAAGAAACGCTGCCAACATGTCCCATACATTTTTTCGAACAAAGAATTAAAACGTTTTTTCCTCGCCATCGACGCTTACCCACGTACTACAAACACAAATCGCAACACTATAGATCCAGTATTGTTTCGTTTGTTATATGGTTCTGGATTACGAGTTTCGGAGGCTTTGAATTTACAATGCAAAGACATAGACCTCGAATCCGGTACGCTCACTATCCTACACTCAAAGAATAACAGGGATAGACTGGTTCCTGTTGCAACAAGTCTCGTAGAAAAATTCGGCAAGTTGTTTTCCGAATTACATACTTTTAGTGAGAAATCCACATACTTTTTTATCAGTCCCACTGGCGGCAAAATCGATCAAAGTACTGTATATTGCAGATTTCGAGATTATCTTTTGCTAGCGGGAATATCACATACCGAACGTGGACCAAGAGTTCATGATTTTCGGCATGCTTTCGCAGTTCATTGCCTAAAACGATGGGTGCTTTCAGGTGGAGAGTTGACCACACTCATGCCATATCTTGCTGCCTATATGGGCCATGCTGATTTTAGGGGGACCCAGTATTACCTCCGTTTAACATCAGACTTGTACCCGGATATCATAAGAAGAACCGAAGCAGAATTTGGATTTGTGATCCCAGCAGGAGGTACCTGTGATGAAAGAGAATGATTTTTCAAAGTATCTTACAAACTTTCTATCACTTTATCTTCCTGGACACCGGAATGTCAGCGTAAACACCATTGCTTCTTATCGGGATGCTTTCAAGTTATTACTTGTTTTTTGTGATGAGATCAAAGGAATGAAGCCAGAGAAGATCACATTACCAAAGTTAACCAAAGATCTGATCATCGAATTCCTTACATGGCTGGAGAATGAACGCAAAAGCTCCATAGCTACAAGAAACCAAAGGCTTGCCGCATTACATGCCTTCTTCCGTTATATCCAGAAGGAAAACCCCGAGAACCTATTTGAAATACAAAAGATTTTGGCTATCCCATACAAAAAGAAATCAAAACCGATGGTTCCATATCTAACAGCCAATGAATTAAAAATATTATTGGAACAACCTGATTTAAAAACAAAAGACGGGAGAAGAGACTTAGTTCTGCTTGCTGTTTTATACGATACAGCTGCAAGAGTACAGGAATTAGTTGATCTCAGGATACGCGATGTTCGCCTCACATCTCCATCCGTGATAACACTGCGTGGTAAAGGTAACAAAACCAGATTGGTTCCAGTAATGGAAAAAACCCGTGCTTTACTTCGGCAATATATCGATGAAAGCAAGCTGACAACTGGCCTGGCAGAAATGGAATTGCCTCTTTTTTACAATCAACAATTTAAAACGCTTTCCCGCTGGGGTGTCTCCTACATAATAAACAAATATGTAGATATCGCAAAACTGGATCCTCATTTCGCCATCGATTTTCCAGTAACGCCTCATGTGTTTCGGCATAGCAAAGCCATGCATTTACTTCAAGCAAACGTGAACTTAATCTATATTCGTGATTTCCTAGGCCACGTTGATGTGGCGACCACTGAGGTGTATGCTAGGGCAGATAGTGAAATGAAACGAAAAGCCCTTGAAAATGCGTATTTAGATTTAATACCAGATGAATTACCAAAATGGGAAAAAGACGGTGCTCTATTAAGTTGGCTCAATAATTTGTGTAATTAAAAATGTTGATTTATTATGGTGAGTGTTTAATCAAAAATTGCCTCAAATGAAGCCAATAATGCTAAACACTCCCCATAATCCAACACTCTACATAATGACGCAAATTGCCAACCCAATCGCGGCAAAAAGCTGTTTACAAGTCTTTTCGGGATACCCCGCTTGAAGCGGAGTTCCAACGTTTGATGGAAAGACAAGGTTTTGATCTTTCCATGCACTTCCCATAAAAGCGATATGCTTTCTTTGCGACTGGTAATACTGTTGCAGTTCTTGCAACAAATTATTCGCTACAGGAAGAATACGATTGCCAGCTTTTGTTTTCGTTGCAGTGGCTTCTCGTAGCGTACCTTTGACATGTCGGGTGGGGATTTGCTTGTTGATATGGATTCTTCCTGTCTTAAAATTGACATCTCGCCAGGTTAGACCCAACAACTCTCCCAAGCGCATGCCTGTCATAACAGCCGTTCGTAACAATATCCCAAATGAGGTCTCATCTGCCAGATTCAAAAAAGTAACCACTTCGCTTTCCGACATTACTTCAACGTTTCTGCTTTTCTTTGACTTTGGGCGGCTGGCGTAAAGACATGGATTAGAACTTACAACCCCTTCCCGTATCGCATCTGAAAATATCGTTCTCAACACACGATGGACATAATCAATGGTCGGAAACCCGGTGCCGCGACTACCCAACAAAACATAGAAAGAGTTGACATCGGCTGTCTTGATGTTTCGCATGGACTTGTTTCCAAAGAACGGCAAAATATACAAACGGCAAAGACGTTGATAGTCATCCAGTGTCCTGATGCGTACTTTCATTTGCTTGGTAGATACCCACTTCTTGTAGTAGTCTTCGAGGGGGATGTTGTGGTTTTCTGCGGAAAGTCCAGAGTCAACTTCATAAATACCCTGACGTACCCATTCCTCAGCATCTCGCTTGGTAGTGAACGAGCGGGTTTCACGATGCGGTTTACATCCTGTCGTTGACGGGATCGTGACTTGAGCACGATATGTACCCGATGGATTCTTGCTTACAGAGCCTGAGCCGGGGGCTCGATGGCTTTTGTTACTATACATGGTAACCTCCTTGTATTTGAACAAGGAGGTGTCGTTCCTGTAATTCTCTTGGTTGTTAAGGTGCGCGTTCACGCTATTTTACTCCCCAGTTTGCGGGTTGTTCGCCATGAACTTCGCAATAAATGAAAACAGCGTAGATTGGTCAATGCGAATGACGCGCCCATAACGAAATACGGGCAAGTGCCCGTTCGACCAGTTCCGAATTGTGGAAGGAGAAACGTGCGCAATCTTCGCAGCCTCTTCAACCGTGAGCAGCTTTGTCTCTTCGTCAATCTTTAGACGGGATGGATCAGTAACCATGGTGCCTCCTGCGGCAGTTGTGATGATACGAGGCAAATTAAAAGCGCCCACACTTCAGACACAAACCGTATCTGAAGTGTGGGCGCTTTTTACCTCGAAAGTGTGGGGGGAGTTTTGCAAATATTCAGGCGCACAGCCAGGGCAATTTGCAAGCCCAAAAAGAAGATGGGGTGGGCGTCATTTCAAAATTATGACACCCACCTATAACAACAGTTTTAGTTTCTGTTGTTTGATATTAATGGCCGCAGGAGCGGCATACCTCGATTCTCATATGATGGTACCGCATGAGAAGTTTGTTGTTTCCAAGTTTTTTAGCAAACATCGTTCATGGGATTCATGACCTGTTTGCAAGTCTAAAGAGACAACAGCGTTTCGCCTGTTGTCCAAATTGATTGCCGCAAAAGCGGCATACCTCTATATCTCAATTGTTAATGTCCGTCATCTGATCACGTAAAAGTGCAAAAAACGCTAAATAGGTCAGATGTAATGTGTGTGTATTTTACACAAAAAGAAGATATGCGCAATAGTACTTTCACACAACGAGCGCAGAGTTTTGAAAATACAGTCGCATAAACTCCACAAACCCTCTGGTATACTAACGAACAAGCCCCGCAGGACTGGCTTTCTACGAGGCGTTACAGACAAGCGATAGGGCGCGTAGCAACTGGGGAGTTTCACGCCAAAACTCCACCGCCTGCGCAAACAAATTGCGTGGGTGGCTTTTTTATAATCAAGAATTCTCCTGCGACCTTATGACATCCGACAAGAATTCCAACGCTTCTGCTAATAAAAACACCCCTACCGATAAAAGCATCTCCATCGGCGGGGATATTGTAGACAGTGTTGTTATTGCAGGAAACAATAACGTCGTCAACAAACAAACCATCATTCAAAAGATTATCAACTTTATACTCCCCACGGAATCGGAGAACAATAACGTCGTCAACAAACAAACCATCATTCAAAAGATTATCAACTTTATACTCCCCACGGAATCGGAGACCCTCGAGCATCGCAACCGCCGCATCCTGCTGGGACACGTTGAAAACGCGTGGATCAAAGGCGTGCTGGACGCATCCCTGCACGGCGCGGCATTATTGGATTTGGGCATCAAGCAAGACCCCGAAGCGGTGACCAAGTATCCCTGGGCGCTCAAAAAGGAATCAACCGATGAAACCCTCCCCGCAGGGACATCCATGCTGGAGATCTTCGATTCCATCGGCATGGGACGTTCCCTACTGATTCTCGGCGCGCCTGGCTCTGGCAAGACGACCATGCTGCTGGAACTCGCCCGCCAGTTGATTGAGCGTGCCAGAAAGGATGTGACTGAACCCATCCCGATGGTCTTCAACCTCGCCTCGTGGACAGAGAAACTCTCCCTCGCCGATTGGCTGGCTCAGGAGTTGAACAACCTGTACAGCATTCCCAGAAAGATCGCCTACGATTGGGTGAAGGGAAATAAATTACTTTTGCTCCTGGATGGCTTGGACGAAGTGCGACAGAGTAACCGCGCCAAATGCGTGGAGTCAATCAACGAATTTAGAAACGAAAATGGCTTGACCTCCCTTGCCGTGTGCAGCCGCAGTCAGGATTACGCAGACCTCAACGCGAAATTATCCTTTGAAGGCGCAATCAAAGTCCAGCCGCTGACGCAGGAACAAATCACCGAATTCTTCAACCGCTTTGGGAAGGAAATGGCGGGCATTAAGCAGGTGCTCAAAAAAGATGGTGCCCTACGGGAGATGGCAGAAACACCCTTGTTTTTGAGCATTATGATCATGGCGTATCGGGACAAGCGGGATGTGGATATTTGGATATCCCAAGATGAGAAGGCACAGCGTAGTCACCTTTTTGATACCT
>JFJP01033640.1_pt1 | contig 10511 bp, 5 predicted proteins | sample 431651 | NCBI WGS metagenome assembly JFJP01 (sample SAMN02602958, study PRJNA72255) | Microbial mat metagenome, whole genome shotgun sequencing project. | biome: fresh water; feature: sink hole; material: water; isolation source: purple microbial (photo- and chemosynthetic) mats found in... | reverse complement strand
GCTGTGCCTTCGTATCCACTAACTCGATTTCTCAAGGAGAACAGCCTGGAGTCCTCTGGTCGCATCTCTTTTCCCGAAAGGTGAAAATCCATTTCGCTTACCGCACCTTTATCTGGGACAACGATGCGAGCGGCAAAGCCCATGTCCATGTCGTCATCATCGGGTTCGGGCTGGACACCGTTGCAGAAAAACGCCTTTTCGACACGGACAAGCTCGGCAAGGTTTCCGAGTCTGCCAACAGCCAACCGATCAGTCCCTACCTGACTTTCGGCAGTTCCGTCGTCATCACCAACAGATCTACACCGCTCTGCCCTGTGCCTGCACTGGGCATTGGCAACAAGCCGATTGATGGCGGACACTACCTCTTCACTCCCGAGGAAAAAGCTGCTTTTTTGAAAAAAGAGCCCGGCGCAAAACCTTACTTCCGTAGATGGATCGGCGCAGAAGAGTTTATCAACAGCATCGAGCGCTGGTGTCTATGGTTGGGAGATATAGACCCGAGTGCGCTAGCTTCGCTCCCCGAGTGCAAAGCACGGATTCAGGCTGTCCGAGACTACCGCCTCGCCAGCCCCAGCGCACCCACGCAAAAACTTGCCAAAACGCCCACGCGCTTTCATGTGGAGAATTTTCCAAAGAAGACTTATTTGGTTGTTCCAAAAGTAAGTTCTGAACGGAGGGATTATATTCCGATAGCATTTGAAAAACCATCCACCATAGCTGGGGATGCTGTTCTGCTGATAGCTAACAATCCAAGCGTATATCATTTTGCCATCCTCACCTCCACGATGCACATGGCGTGGATGCGCACGGTAGCAGGGCGATTGGAAATGCGATACCGCTATTCAGCGGGCTTGGTTTACAACAACTACCCTTGGCCTACGCCGACAGACGCGCAAAAAGAAGCCGTCGAAAGAGCTGCGCAAGCGGTCTTGGATGCGAGAAAACCGTTTTTAGAGGGAGGCTCCACGCTGGCGCAACTTTACAACCCACTTCATCACTCGTTGGTTAAAGCGCACGATGCGCTCGATAAAGCCGTGGACAAAGCCTATCGGAAAGAAGCCTTCACCAGCGAACGCGAGCGTGTGGAATACCTCTTTGCCCTCTACGAAAAGCTGACCTCCCCGCTAGCCCTTGCAGAGCCTCTGCAAAGCCCCCGCCGCCGTTCCCCCAAGAAATAGCCGTTCTTAACGGAGGGCGGTGCGTCCCGCCCGCCCCTGTCTTTCCGCTGGGCTTGCCCGCTTCCACGGAGTTGACCTCGATTTTTTTCATAGTGATTCTTTTCAAGGCGCTTTCATTTCATCGCCGATGCTCGGCGGCGGTGTGCCGTCGTGTGCCCACTTGGAGGGTTCCTTGCCCATGACGAATTTCAGGGTGCCGCCCTTCATGATTTCTTCGTGGCGAATCCAGCACTGGTTCCACGGCTTGCCGTTGAGTTCGCAGGATTGGATATAGGGGTTGGCTTCGCCCGCATTCGCGCCTTCGATGACGAAGTCTTTGCCGTTCTCCAGTTGGATCGTGATCTTCGGCAGGAACGAACCGTGCAGGAGATAGATATCACTTCCGGCGTTGGGATATATCCCCATTGCCCAGAATATCCACCACGAGGACATTGCGCCGCTATCTTCGTCGCCGGGATAGCGTCCGCCGAGCTTGTAGGATTTTTTACTGCGGTTTCCGATTGCATTGAGCCGAGACCATTTGGCGGCAACATCAGGCCGTCCTGCATAACAGGCGAGCCACGGAATGAAAAATCCAGGTTCATTACCCAAACCCATCAGATCATTTTCAAACCCGACCTCCAGCCGCTTGATAAAGGCTTCCTTCCCGCCACATTTCTCGATCAGTTTGGCGGGATCATGATTGACGATGAGAGAATAGTTCCAATAAGGTCCCTCGCCAAAAAACTCTCCTGCCACCTCGCGGACATTGACCGATTCGGGCATCTCTCCTTTTTTGCCTTTTGCGGCATGATGTTTTCCTTTGCCGAGCGACTCTTTATTCACGGGGATAAATTTACCATCTTCATCGCGCGGGGTCATAAAGCCTTTGATGCCGCCCTCATCCTCAGCATCGGGATTCCAGAGGTTCATCCATCCATCGGCGCGTTTGGCGAGTAGCTCTGCCGTTTCTTTGTCCCCGAGCATTTTTGCCACCAGCGCGGTGTGGGCATCGGACATGTTGTTTTCGACCGTTTCTCCACCAGGACGCCGACGGGTGCTGTCGTTCCAAGGAATGGGTATCCACCCCTGATTGTTTTTCAGATAATCGGGACGCCGTCCGCCCTTACCGTCCAGTGCCGCCCCCTTGAGCGCGGCATAAGAGCGTTTCTGGTCAACGCCAGGAATCTTTTTGAGCACGGCCTCGGCGATGATGTTGTCGCCCGTGTCGCCGTTGAGCCCAAAGTTGTCGGGACTGCTGGAGACGAAATGGCGGGGGACATAGCCGAGAACTTCTTGGCATTTGGTCAAGAAATTGGCGTTGCCCGCCATCGCTTTCTGGTCAATGAGCGACTTGAGCGGATGCAGTGTGCGGTAGGTGTCCCAAGTAGAATATTGGTCGTCCCAATAATCGGTGTTCCAGAAATAGGGGTCGTCGCCCGTGAGATTGCGCGGCATGACCCAAGTGTGGTGCAGGAAGGTGTAGAAACAGCGCACTTCTTCATCTGGTCCCTCCACTAATATGCGGCTTAAGCGTTTATTCCACTCCGCCTGACTTGCCTGACGAGCGGCCTCAAAATCGAAATCCTTGATTTGGTTTTGGGCGAAGTGTTTGGCGTTCTCGACACTACGCTTGGACAAGCCTATTTTCACATGCACGGGTTTGCTCGCATCGGCGAAGGTGAAAAAGAAACCCGAGTGCGGATCGCCGATGATCCGACCGGCACCTTTGCCTCCAGATGCCCCCTTGCCGGAATCCTTGCGCTCTTTCCAAGTGCCGTTATTGACGGAAAGTTTCTTTTCTCCCGCCCGCTTCCCGTCCTTATCCCAAACGCTGAACTCCTTCGGGGCATTTTCGAGTTCGACATAGAAATAAGTTTTGTATTCCTCCAGCCCGATACACCAGCCGCCGCTATACATCGCCCAGCCAGAAAGCGTTTTGCCGCCCTCGCCGATTTCCATCTCGATCTTGTGGCACCCACCCTCTTTCTCGAGCAAGTCGGAGGCACCTTTGTAGGAGACATCCACGACCAGATGGGCGGGATTGCCAGAAAATGAAAAGCGGTAGATGGACGCATTGTGCGCCGTGGTGATTTCTGTTTTCACTTGATGCTTGGGCATCTCCACGGAGTAATAATCCACCATCACCGATTCGTTGGCTTTGGGCGAAAGATACGCTTTCCAATCCGTGTTGATCTCGCCGGTTTGTGGCATGAACATGAACCAGCCGTAATTGCCCTGCCCGCCCGTGCCGTGGACATGGGCTTGGGCGAAACCGTAAATTTCTTTGTCTTCCACGCTGTAATACGAGGTCTTGCCCTTGGGCGAGTGGGGGCAGGGCGAGGCGAAGCCGTTTGGCACATAGGGGCCTGCCATGCAGGTGCCCATCGTCCCTTGACGGTGTTCCACCAGCGGGAGCAGGTCTTTGACGACTTTCGGAGCTTCGGCATTCGGTGCCGCAGGCGGGGGAGTCCACGGTTTGGCGGCTTCTGCGGCATCCACCGCGATCTTGGCGGAACTCTCTTCGCCTCCTGATTTCCCTTTCTTGGGTTTCTTTCCCTCGCCCTCTTGCGCTGAAACAAGCCCCGCCCACAGGGCGAGACAGAGTGTGGTCACGATGATTTTTTTCATAATTTTTTCCTTGAGTTAGGTGTTTTCTTTTCGGCACTTGGCAAAAGCACGCATCCTGTTGAATCCACCTGATAAGACTTCCGTTTTCCATCCCAGCACACGATGATTTTCACGGGGATATTGGATGAGAGGGTGACTCCGGGCTCGTCCTGAGAAGACCCCCGTTTTTGGCAAGAGAGCTGGAGCAGTCCCTCTTTGCCGAAGGGGTAATTTTCCACCCCGTGTGCCTCGGTGAGCCTGACATCCCAAAGCAGGGTTTGATGGGGCACATCCGCTCTCAGTCCCAGAGCATATTCGAACAAGACAGCGACAGGCCCGATGCCGCCCCAGCCGACAAAATCGGACTTGGCGGGCTTGCCCGCCCGCGGTGCTTCGGGGTCGTAATTTTCAAACACGGTTCCGGTCTGACGAAAAACCTCGGTGATATTTTCCAGATGGTTCATCGCGATTTCATGCGCCAGCCGATCCTCCCCGCAATCGGTCAGACCGCGCAAAAGCATGTAATTGGTATTGGGCCAGACCGCCCCGCACCAGTAGCCCCCGCCCCCGTTGTAGTTGTATTCGGGATGATCGGCAGAGAGGGAGGGACAGCGGTGGGGGCGATTGAATTCTTTCTTGTTTTCCAGATGGGCGAGGAACGGTTTCAGGCGAGACTGGGGAACCGCTTGCGCCAGCAATGCCCAGTAAGCACCGATGGTTTTGACAGGGACGAATTTTCCGTCCCGCGCCAAGTCATGGTAAAACTGGGTTTTGGGATTCCACATCTTTTCGTTCACCAATTGCAAAAGGGCTTTTCTTTCCAGTTCCAGCCCTTTCACATCGGCTGGACGCCCCAGTTCATTTCCCATCTTCACCAGCAAGTCTGCCGAAAGCAGTGCTTGGAGAGTGGCATCCACCCAAGACATGAACCCGTGATGGTGCTTGCGCAAATCTTGCCGTTCGATGCGAGGTTGGTTGTCCATACCTGCACCAAACCCGCAGTTCCAGTAAGTGCCATCCTGCCAGGTGCGAAACAAGCGCGTCCACTCATGGTAGGCCATCAGGACGGGAAACACTTTTTCCAGCCGCTCGCGATCCCCGGTATGGAGCCAGTTTTCCCATTCGCTCCACGCGAAGAGGTTGGGGCCCGTGGCGTTGGGGTCGAAACTCTGCCAACGCGATTGGCCCGTGTCGTTGTGGTATTCCCTCCCGATGAAACCGTCCCCTTCTTGATTGCGGTAGAAATTATCGAGCGTCCGCTGAAAATCAAAAGCGCGGGAACCGTAGCGGCCAAACGACAGCATGAAAACGGAGTCCCAGAGGAAGGTGTGATTGTTGAACGCCGTATCAATGTAGTTGGCTAAAAAATTATTTTCTGCCGTGGCGGGCTTGAGATTTTTATGGGCGAGTTCCCAAACTTTCCAATAACAGGCGATGGCATCGTCGTGTCCTTCCCAAAAAGGGCGGGGAAGCGAAGCCCGAAATGTTTCCCACTGGGGCAATGGCGCTCGTGCAGGAGACTGGGTCAGAAAGCGATTTTCTTTGACCCAATCATTTTTCACACGCCAAGTCGGACTCATGGAGCACCTTTTTTTTTAACCTGAATCACCAGTGCGGAAGAGGGTGGCAGGGTCAGGTTGTAATCCTTGGCGAAGTCGGAAACCTTTTTTTCTTCGATCTTCACATTCTGTTCCGTGCGGTTAGTGATCTTGGGATCGGTGTGAGCCAGACTGAAAAATGTGGCATCTGGTGCTGGATCAAAGGGGAGTTGGATTTTGATTTTTCGCGGTTCGTCAAAGAGTCGGTTGAGTAACAGGAGCGAGACATGGTCACCGTCTTGAAAAGCGTAACACTGCGTGACAGGCACATTTTCTCTGCCCTTGAGCGTTTTCTTTGTTTTTTCGCCATGCGTGTTGATGACTTCGCCGCTCTGCTCCTTGAGGTTGACTGATTTCACCGCCTTGGATTGAACCGCCATCATGTCTCCCGAACAGAGCACATTGCGCATTTGCAGGGCGAGCCAAGAGGTGTTGGGGATAAATTTATCCTCGTCGGAATGGGATGCCCATTTGCCGCCCGTCTTGTAGTTGAAGTAGTTCACGGCAGTCCCCAGCGAGCAATTGAACATGAAATTGTCCAGCGTCACGATACCGAGAGCGAGGCTCTTGCCGATCTTCTCTTCCTCCTCGATGACGGGTTGGGTTGGATTCGGTAGTTGGTAACCGGGGCCCGCTTCGTATTTGGCCAGACCGAAATTTTGCAATTTGCCCGACTCCTTCAGCTCGGCGCGCATCGCCTCAATGTCGCGGAGCTTGGGTTCCATGACTTGCGCACTGTAAAAAAGTTGGTTCTGCCACATATCGGCAGGACTTTGATCCACGACATTCAGCCCGTCCCAACCGCCGATGTATCCGCTCGGTGCCGTCTCGATCACATCGAGTGTTGGGCAGGCTTCTGCCATGCGAAAAGTCCAAGCCTTGGCCTCGTCCTTCATGATGAATCCGCCCGTCTGTTTGTCGGGCCAGCGGTAGAGACCGTTCACAAACGCGTTGGCCATGCAGGTGTATTTCCCTTTTTGGTAGTGGGTGCTATTTTTGATTTGCCGAAAAATACGATCAGCGACTTGAGCATATACAGGGGCCCCGTCATTACTGGGCCACGCCAAGGGAGCAAAGTTCATATTCCACGCCTCGTTGCTCGCCGCCATGTAGATGGTTTTAAATGTGGAAGTCCAAGGTTCGCTCCGCCCCTTGGATGCCCTGATTTTTCCGCCCTCGGTGTCGGCAGAACCCCCCAGAAATTCCATGAGCTTTTGGATTTCTGCATCGGAATAGAGCGGGTAAAGATTGAGCCAAGGATCGGCTCCCGAATCGGCACAGAGTTGGAGAAACTGGTGCAATCCTATGTCACTCGCACTTTTGACACCTTTTTTGGCATCATAGATTTGCGGGGTGGCAAATCCATCCGCGAACCATGTATCTATAGTTAGCCGCACTAGACCCCCAAATCCACGGATGATTCCAGGATGCCACTCTTTCAAGGCCTGCTTGTTGTAAGACATCATGGCAAAAGAAGGTTCGTCCTTTTGGCGAACGATAAAATTATCCACCCAGAGTGTTCCTTTTCTCTGAGAACCGATCAGCAAGGGTGGTGCTTTCCCAACGGTCTTGGGAGGAACATTTGGCACGGCAAACTCGTATTTCTTCCACTCTCCCGTGACGGTCAGTTCCTTCGTGATGCTATCGCCGATCTGCACGGTGACCCGTCCGCCATCGAGTCCTTCTTGCTTGAGCCAAGTCTCGCAGATATATTCCTTGCCCGTGCGAAAGCGTATGTCTATCGGGCTTCCCAGATCGCGGATGAACTGGTGCTCCATACCGACTGGCGTGCTAGAACCCGGCAAGATGATTTTCAAGCTCGCCGTGCTTCCGCCCTCGGAACAAAAAGTGGAAGAATCTATTCCAAACTGGACTAGGCTATCCTTGGTGGGTGCAAAAAATCCCACGCTCTTATCTTTGCCCTTTTTCTCTTGTCCCGTCTGAGGCGATGATGGCACGGTATCGCGCACCATCGTGAGGACATAGGCATCACCCACCTCTACGGGGGTGCCCGAATCGGCTAGATCGATTCGCTGGGGCCCTGCAGGATCGCCGAGAAATTTTTTAACTGGGCTTTTGCGAAGGAAATTCATCTGCCCGTTTTTGAAACGGTAAATTTCTACCGTCGCCCCGTCCCAAAATCCATCTGGGTAGAGTGCCCAAAATCCTGCTCCCGGACTCTTGGATTGACCGTATTTGAGTTCACCTTTTTTGTTTTCAATGAAGTTCGCTCCCCCGCCCGTGGCATGACAGTTATGCCGAAAGTGGATGGGTTCCGTGGGCACATCGCTCCAGATATTGTGCTTGCGATCGCTCCAGGGGGTGAAATTGCCGATTTGCAGATTGGTGCCAAAACGGGGCGGGTCTTTTCTCAGTAAAGTCTCCGTAACCATATAGACATCTTCGGACGGATTTTGAGCGATGGTATAAAGTGAACTCTCCGCAGCACCGACCGAATGAATACCACACAAGAGGAAAAAATAATGACAGATTGATTTCATGCTTTTATTTTCGTCTTAAATCAATTCTGGGACAAGAGCTTTTATTTATTGATCCGAGAGCCGCCAGCTTTTTATCTTGTGCCCTTTGAGGCCGTAAAAAGCGACATAAGCGTAAGCGATCAGGGGCACGATAAACGAGAGTTGTATCCCGATCTTGTCCGCCACGGCACCTTGGAGAGGAGGCAAGATCGCTCCGCCGAGAATCGCCATAACGAGCAAGGAGGACGCCTGGCTCTTGTATTTTCCCAGCCCCTCAATCGCCAGAGAAAAGGTGTTGGACCATCCGATGGAAGTGAAGAGGCCGACCCCGATCACGCACCACATCGCCAGTTTCCCGCCCGTGCAAATCGCCGTGCTGAGCAGACCTACTACGATGAGAGAAAAGATGGCGAGAGTGCGGTCTGCCTTGGACTGTCCCAACTGGAAGCCCAGCCACAGAACCGCCAGCAGAGGGGCGTAAATTTTAACGATTCCCAGCCCGCCTACCCACGCCAGCGCGAGCAAAGCCACCACGGGCAGAACCGCCAGAAAGATCGTCTTGTTTCGCGAGGTCATATCGCTGAGGCTGGCAGATCCCATGAACCGTCCCACCATCAAGCCGCCCCAGTAGTAGGCGACGAACTTGCTGGCATCGAGTTCCCCCAAACCCGCAATGTGTGGCTGTCCGAGAAAACTAATGATCGCGCTACCGATCGCCACCTCGCCACCGACATAGAGGAATATCGCCAAAATCCCCAATACCAAATGCGGGTAGTGCAACGCCCCCGCCCCCTTTTCGATTTTTTCCTCCGAGATATTGGGCAGGTGGATGAAATAAAAAATCACTGCCAAGAGAATGAATATCCCGCAAAACATCATGTAAGGCATTTTGACCGACTCCGCCCCGTGTGCGCCCGTCTTGGCAAAGTATTGAAAAATCAGCCACCCGCCGATTAGCGGCCCAGTCGTCGTGCCGACGGAATTAAACGCCTGCGAGAGATTGAGGCGGCTGGAAGCCGTGCGCTCGGGGCCGAGAATCGTCACATACGGATTGGCCGCGATCTGGAGCATCGCAAAGCCCAAACCCACCACGAAGAGCGCCCCCAAAAAGAGCGGATACGAAAGCAGGTTGGCGGCGGGATAAAACAGCGCGCTTCCTAGGGCGGAGATCAGCAGGCCGATCACCACGCCGTTTTTGTAACCCACCCGCGCGATCGGGTCGCCCGCCAAGACCGAAACGATAAAGTAAATCAATGACCCGATGAAATAAGCTCCAAAAAAAGCGAACTGCACCAGCATCGCCTGAAAATAACTGAGCTCAAACGCCTCCTTGAACCGGGGGATGAGGATGTCGTTGAACACCGTCATGAAACCCCAGATGAAAAACAATGCCGTCATCACGGCAAAGGGGAAACGGGAGTTGACCGTTGAATCGGAGCTGGAGCCAGAAGAACGAGAGGTTTGTGCGATGCTTGCCATAATAGGATTCCTTTTTTTCAAATTCTGCCCTACGGACACCGAACTGACCAATTGAAAGGTATCCACAGAATTGACAAATCATACTACAGGGTTGATTTCTCTCCCCTTTTTGTGTAAGGGCTCTCTGGTGTTAAACATTCCACTCTTTGATTCCTGCAAATACGGCAGTCTCATCCACGCGCCGGGCGCGGTCTTTCGCCGGGAAAAACTGCCCTGTTTTTTGCACCTCAGTTTCATCCTTTCGGGGGCGGCCATCCTCTCCCGAGAAAAGCGCGATCTCACCGTGGAGACGGGGCATCTTTTTATCGTGCCAGGCGGAAAGAGTGCCGAATGGAGTTACACCGAGGAAATGGAAACTTGCGAGGTGTTCGTGGATTTTTTTCTCAAAAGACCGAACAAGGCGGCACAGAAGTGGAGAGAAAAATTTCCCGCAGTCATGCCGACCAGCCGCCAAGCAGAAAAAATTTTTGAAACCCTCTTGACCATTGAGTCCCACCCTTACTTGTTGTCGGATAAAACGGCGACGGCGGGCATCCTGCGTCATCTGGGGCAAGCCTTGTTAGGTGTCTTGGATCGTGAGGCGAAAATGCTCTCGGAATCGGACGAACACGGGGAAGAGCCACGGGCGATCGAACGCGCCGTCTCCATCATCCGCAACTACTACCACCATCCACTGACTCTCGACGGCATCGCGCAACGCTGTGGCGTGACCAAGCACCACCTCATACGGAGTTTTAAAGCGGCCAAACTTCCCACGCCGATGAAATATCTCTGGAGGGAACGGCTTCGCCACGGTCTGCATCTCTTGCAAACCACGCGGTTGAGTGTCAAAGAAATCGCCTGCCGCCTCTTGCAAACCACGCGGTTGAGTGTCAAAGAAATCGCCTGCCGCACGGGGTTCAAAACGCCGTGGCATTTCTGCAAACTTTTCAAGCAAGAACACGACAAAACCCCGCAAGCCGTCCGTCGGGCGAGGGGCGGAGAAGGCTGACGCGATCACAGCCGCATGGGAAACAGCGGGGTCAAACGAGGCGGCTTGCTCGCGCTCTTCGCTTCTCATCCCCCGCTCGAAGATCGGATCGAAGCCCTCCAACAACTCCCAAATCCTTCCATAAGGATTTGAACGCTGGGAGCGACCGAAAAAAGAGCCGTATTTTTCGTCTGGCGACGGCAAGGAGACGGTCTGG
>JFJP01006427.1_pt1 | contig 10511 bp, 11 predicted proteins | sample 431651 | NCBI WGS metagenome assembly JFJP01 (sample SAMN02602958, study PRJNA72255) | Microbial mat metagenome, whole genome shotgun sequencing project. | biome: fresh water; feature: sink hole; material: water; isolation source: purple microbial (photo- and chemosynthetic) mats found in... | reverse complement strand
AGAAGTCACCCGAGCGGGTGATGAGCTACTTTCAGGACCCAAGGGTCAAATATGCCGCCGGTTAAGACTTCATGGGGCCGGAGCAATAGTTCATTCAGGCGTTTGCGCATTCGCTTGTTCAGGGGGTTGATCTGAGACAAACCAATGGTCGCAATGAACGCACCGATCAGCCGCTGGCCTGGCAGGTCAATGCCCTCACCGAACGAGCCGCCCAATACGGCAAAACCGATGCCTCGGCCCTCCTCGGTGACGCAGTCCGGAAACCGCTGCTGCTCGGCTTCGCTCATGCCGCGTTGTTGCACCCACACGGGCACATCTGGGTGGGTAGCCTGAAATGCGTCGACCACCTGCTGCAAATACGCGTGGCTGCTCAAGAAACCCAAATAGTTGCCGGGTCGTGCATTTAACTGAGCGGCCATGATCTCCACCAGCGTCTACAGCGAGTGCCCACAGTGTGCATGGCGCCTGGAGACACCCTGTGCGTGGATCAAGCCCCGGCGGGTGCACCCTCAGGCGAGCATTCTTGGCTTGTGCAAAGTTTGCAAACACAAACACAAACACAAACACAAACACAAACACAAACACAAAGATGTTCCAGGCAGGCTTTTGGCGCAAGAATAGGTACGTGCTCATGGGCGAACTGTGTCGGGTCAAGTGCAATCGCCTTCGGTTTGCTGGAGTGGGTGGCGAGTTTTCTGGAGTTGAACATGCTATGAGTGCGTCAAATCTACCGGACTGCCGCAAAGGGTGTGTTTGGTGCGTGTATCCATTAAACTGGTCATCTATCTAGTCAGATGGATTCCAAGGAGTTTCAACATGCACACATGGCCTGTTCAAGATGCCAAAGCGCGGTTCAGCGAGTTTCTGGACGCCTGCCTTCAAGAAGGGCCGCAAATGGTGACCCGTCGCGGTACTGAGGCAGCGGTGTTGGTGCCTGTGGGGGAATGGCGACGCCTTCAATCGGTGGTGCGGCCCTCACTGAAAGCTCTCTTGCTGTCAGACGACGCGCGTGCTGAGTTGACCCTTCCCCCGCGTGGCCAAGCCAAGCGTCGGCCCATTGATCGCCAGGCCTGACACCATGTATTTGCTGGACACCAATGTGGTATCCGAGCTGCGCAGGCCCCGTCCGCACGGCTCGGTGCTGGCCTGGCTCGCTTCTGTTGACGACACGGAGCTCTTTGTGTCTGCCGTGACGCTGGGCGAAATTCAAGCGGGTATTGAGTTGACGCGTGAGCAAGACCCAGCCAAAGCGGGTGAGTTGGAGGGCTGGCTGGATATGGTGGCCGGGGCCTACAACGTGCTGCCCATGGATGCTGCCGTGTTTCGTGCGTGGGCGCGGCTGATGCACCGCAGATCAGACACTTTGTACGAAAACGCGATGATTGCCGCCACTGCCAAGGTACATCGCTTGACCGTTGTGACCCGAAATGTGGCGGACTTTCAAGCTTTGGGTTTTGAGGTGCTCAACCCGTTTGCCCTCGTTTGACCTGGTCCTTCACCGTACCGCTGAAAACCGCTGTTCCATTTCGCGCCGCATGGCTTTGCGGATTTCGGCTGCGGCGTGGCGGCGTTTTTCGTCGGGGCTGAAGGGGCGCAGCGGCGGCACCTGCGTGGGTTTGCCGTCGTCGCCCACGGCCACCATGGTGAAGAAGCAGCTGTTGACGTGACGGGTTTCGTGGCTGCGGATGTTCTCGGCAATCACCTTGATGCCAATTTCCATCGACGAGGTGCCCGTGTGGTTCACGGCGGCCAGGAAGGTGACCAGCTCGCCAACGTGTATGGGCTGACGGAACATCACCTGGTCCACGCTCAGCGTCACCACGTAGCTGCCGGCGTAGCGGCTGGCGCAGGCGTAGGCCACCTGGTCGAGCAGTTTCAGAATGTTGCCGCCGTGCACGTTGCCTGAGAAGTTGGCGGTGTCGGGCGTCATCAGCACCGTTCCATGGCAAAAAGGCTTGGGTTTCAGTGGGGGTTGGTTTGCATGGCCTGGTACACGCAGGCGGCGGCAAAGGCATCGTTGGCGGCGTAGACCACCTGATGTTCGCTCAACTGGGCGTTGGCCCAGTTGGAGGTGGCGGCCTTTTTCGACTTGGCAAAGTTTTGCCGAAACACCACGGCCACCGCGCCTTTGACGCCCATGTCTTTGCGCCAGCCACGCTGGTGAAACAGGTGGTTCAGGTCCTCCACACAAGCAGGTTCCACGCCAAATTTGTGCAGCATGCGTTTTTTGTCGTCGCCCAGGCCAAAGCCCACTTTGGTGAAAGCGGGGTTGGCCATCCAGGCCGCCACGGTGGCGCGGCAGTCGGCGTCGTGGAGCTGAATGACCCAGGCGTGGGTGGTGCTGGCCAGTTGCAACACATGTGGGCCGTCAGACGTTTCCCCCACCGAGAAGGTGGGTTTCGATTCCGTGTCAAACCCCCACACCGGGGTTTGGCTCAAGCGTTCCCACGCTGCCAAGGCTTGGGGCGCGGTCTGCACCAGGGTGATGTCTGGCGGCCCAAGCCGGGGGAATGCCGGCAACAGGGCAATGTCTTCTTTGGCGGGGACCGATTTGTGCGTTGACATGTGGGTGGGGGTGGGTGGGCAAGTGCAGGACCCGAGCATCGCACACCGCACAATGCGGGGCATGGATTCACACAGCCACATCGACATCCCCGCCTCTTTTCAGGCGCTGTACGAGGCCAAACGCACCGCGCGGATCAAGCCCGTGCGGGCTGCGGTGTGCGCCCGCTACGAGCTGTGTGAAGACATGGCGAACATGCTGGTGGACACCGCTCAAACCATGCAGTTTCAGCTGGGCATCACCGAAGCCGATGTGCTGCAACGGGTGTGGCAAGGCCTGACACAGCCCGAATCGGTGGTGGCACCCGACGAGGCCCAGTGGGTGGTGCACCGCCTGGCGGAGCTGTGCGGCTGGCCTCGTTTGGCACTGCAGGCTGACAGCTGAGCTTCAGTTCAGCGGCTGATGGTCGATAACATGTTGAGTCGCGGGCGGCAACGTACGTTTCAGGAGAACATTCATGCAAATCACCAGTTCCAGCGTGTCGCAGGCTGCGGCGTCTGTCGCAGGGGGCAGTCCCATGCAGGATGTCCAGATCAATGTGCTCAAAAAGGCCATGAATGCACAAGCCAGTGCGGCTGCAGCGCTGATTCAGGCGCTGCCTCAGCCCACGGGTGCCTTGCCTTTGGCCACCAGCGGCACTCTAGGCACACAACTCAACACCCGCGCCTGAGCTCTCCCGTTTTGCGCTTGCTGCCCACAAGTGGCGGCAAACGCACTGCTTTTCCGGCTTTCAGGCCAGGGGTGTTGCTTTTACATTCGAGCAGAATGAACTGAGATTGCCTGTCATGTCGCCCCACTGCTCTCCACTTTCGACGCCAGCACGCGTGTGCTGGACGCGTTTCGCACGCCTCGCGTCTGCATCGATGCTGTGCGCCCTGGTGGCGGCGTGCACCACGCTGGACGTGCCGCGTGCCATGAATTACCCGGCATCGGGGCAGCAAAAGGCCCGCGCTGTGCACCATTGGGACCTGCTGGCCAACGACGTGGCTGACCGCATTGCCACCAAAGCCGCAGCGGGCTCCATGGAAAAAAACACATTCCACCTGGTGCCGTCCACTGGCAGCACGTTCAACCGTGCGTTTGGCGATTTGCTGCTCACCCGGCTGGTGGAGCGGGGGCTGGTCATGGCAAGCTCGCCGGCGCTGGACAACTCGGCGGGTGCATACATCCGCTTTGACGTACAGGTGGTTTCGCATGAAAGCGGTGCCCGCAATGCACCTGCCATGCCCCTGACCAGCCTTGCGGTGGGCATTGCCGTGCTGCGAGACTCGTGGATGCACATCCCTTCCAGCGCCAGCGGTGCATTGGCCGGGCTGGCCACCGGCATGGTGGGCGACCTCTCCAGCCAAATGCTGTCGGGCACAGCTTCCGGCGGGCCCACACGTACCGAGCTGCTGGTCTCCACTTCCCTTGAAATGGGTCAGCGTTTTGTCACGCGCACGTCAGACATCTATTACATAGAGCCCGAAGACGCCAAACTCTTCATGCAGCCGCCTCCGCCCCCGCCTCCGCCCCCCCCGGCACCCACCAAAAATTGGAAAGTGGTGGGCTCATGAAGCGGCGCACCTGTCTGGCACTGGCGCTGGGCTTGTCGGTGGCACTGGGTGCTTGCACCACCGTGGAAGACGGCCTGGGCGGTGACCTCATCAAGCTCAACTACCGCGCCACCGACGCCCTGATGCAGGGCGTGACGCTGGACCCCGCGCAGCCCGTGCTGGTGGCCACCCTCGTAGACCAGGAAGAGTTGTCAGAGTCGTCCCGCCTGGGACGACTGGTGTCTGAACACATCAGCAGCCGCCTGTCCAACAAGGGTGTGCGGGTGGTCGAGCTGAAGCTGCGGGAGCAGTTGTTCATGAAAGGCAGCACGGGTGCACTGCTGCTGTCGCGTGAAGTGCGTGATGTGAGCCAGGCGCACAGTGCACAAGCCGTGGTGGTGGGTACATACACCTCGTCAGGACAGACGCTGTACATCAGCCTCAAGCTGGTCAAGCCCGAAGGCAATACCGTGGTGTCTGCGCACGACTATGTCATGCCGCTGAACGCCAACATCAAAGGATTGTTGCGCTGAACTGAGGTCACACGGCCATGAAAAAACGCCCCGAAGGGCGTTGTCTGATGGAGCGCGGGGCCGGAATCAGGCGTGGTGCTCGTAGCGTTGCAGCACGCCCCGGATGGTGGATGCGAGTTCGTCAGCCTGGAACTTGGCCACGTAACCGTCGGCCCCCACGTTGCGCACGTGGTCTTCGTTGGTGGCGCCTGACAACGACGAGTGGATGACCACCGGCACATGGCGGAAGCGCGCGTCCTGCTTGATGTTTTTGGTCAGCGTGAAGCCGTCCATTTCAGGCATTTCCAGGTCGGTCAGCACCATGGCCACGCGGTCTGAAATCTGTTGGCCTTTGGACTCTGCATCGTTGGAGATATGCAGCAATTTCTCCCAGGCTTCCTGTCCGGACTTGGTCATGACGAAAGGCACGCCCATCGCGTTCAGGCCCTGTTCAATCATGGCGCGGGCCACAAAAGAGTCGTCTGCCGCCAGCACCACGCTGCCTGGCTTGAGCTTGAGCACCGGGCCGATGGAGGATGTGTCGAGTTCGCCATCGTCGTTGGGCATCACATTGCCCAGGATGGATTCCACGTCCAGTACCTGCGCCAGTCGCGACTGGTTCACGTCACCATCCAGGCGGGCAATACTGGTCACCATGCCACCGGCAGCGCCCCGCTCAGCGGGCAGCACCTGTCCCCAGTCGAGGCGGACGATGTCTTCCACGCTTTCCACCGCAAACGCCTGCGTGGTGCGGGCAAACTCGGTCACCAGCATGATATTCAAGCCGGTTTTGGGCACACATCCGATCACGGCGGGCAGGTCAATCACTGGAATGATCTGGCCGCGCAGATTGACCACGCCCAGCATGTGCTGGGTGGAGCCGGCCATGGCGGTGACTTCAGGCATGGCCACGATTTCGCGGATCTTGAACACGTTGATCCCGAACAGCTCAGAGGGCATGTTGTCGCGCACGGCCCCCAGCCTGAACAACAACATCTCAAACTTGTTCGAGCCTGTCAGGTTGGACCGTTCGTCCACTTCCTGTTGGATGGATTTGGTGCTCATGCCGGGTTCCTGTAAAAATTGAAGACGAAGGCTTTGGGTGCCGATACTCCATTCTAGAGACCCAGTGCCTGTTTTGGGGATCTTGTGTGCCCTGCGTGGGTCCTGATATGACCCGGTGTTGCGTGGTGTCAAACTTTAAGCCCACGTTTCGTCGCTTTGAACCGGAGTTTTTCCATGAATGCCCTCACTTCCATTGCTCAGTCGGGCCTGCAAGCCGCTCAAACCCGGCTGGGGGCCAGTGCCCACAACGTGGCCAACGGGCAAACGGAGGAGTTCAAGCGCCAGACCGCGCAAGCCACGGCCCAGCCGCAGGGCGGCGTGGTGGTCACGCTCAGCCGGGCGGCCACCGAAGGCAGTGACCTGACGCAAGATGTGGTGGACCAGTTGTCTGCCAAACAAAGCTTTGCGGCCAACCTGGCGGTGCTGAAAACCGCCGACCAGATGATGGGCTCCCTGCTGGACACACGGGCCTGAGGTTCACCCAGGCTGCTCCGGCCTGGTCTGCCGTTTTTCCCCTACAGTCGCGGGCGCGGCGCTGCGAGTGCCGCCTGCCGTTTCGCAAGGCAGTTTCGCCTTCTCCCGCGCATGACCACCCCCACTGCCTCTTCTTCCCCGCCGTCCCCGGCCCTGGTGCCCACTGCTGCTGACGCACTGGTGCAACTCGCGCTGGCCACGTTCGACCAGGCGGTGGACGGGCAAAACGGCTTTCGCAGCCGCCCAGGCCAGCGGCAAATGGCCGAGCGTGTGGCTGCCACCTTCAGCCAGGCCGACCTGGGCTCGCGCCGCGACGCTGCGGCCCCCGTGCTGGGCGCGGCCCCGGTGCCCACATGGGTTGAAGCGGACGAGGCCAATGGCCCCCCGCCCCAGCGCCGTTTTGCTGTGATTCAGGCGGGCACGGGAGTGGGCAAATCGCTGGCGTACAGCGCTCCGGCCATTGCGCTGGCGCTGGCGCGCAACACCCGTGTTTTGATTTCCACCGCCACCGTGGCGCTGCAAGAACAACTCGTGAACAAAGACCTGCCGGCTCTCGCTGCCGCATTGGCCAGCAGCGGCCTGCAGCCCTTCCGGTTTGCCCTGGCCAAAGGGCGTGGGCGCTACGTGTGCCAGCTCAAGCTCGACCGCCTGGCCGGGGGTGACCCGCAAGAGCCCGACGACCTGTTTGCCGACGATGCCTTGCCCGAGGTTGGCGCTTCGTCAGGCATAGCTGTCAGTGCAATATCAGAAAGCGGTAGAGTGACTTTTGATGATCAATTGTCGGCCCGCCATCAGGCGTGGCAAGCCATGGGCATGGCGCTGGCCAGCGGCACCTGGGACGGCGACCGCGACAGCCTGCCCACCGCGCCCGAGGGTGACGTGTGGCAGCCCGTGGCGGCCGAGGCCGCGTCGTGCACCGGCAAACATTGCCCGCTGTTCAACCGCTGCAACTACTTTGAGCAGCGCAAGGCGCTGGTGGGCGCGCAAATCATCGTGGCCAACCACGACCTGCTGCTGTCGTCGCTGGGTTCGCGCGTGTTGCCCGAGTTGGACCACTGCCTGCTGGTGCTGGACGAAGCCCACCACCTTCCCGGTGTGGCGCAAGACCAGTTCACGCGCAGCATGGACCTCACCCGCCTGCGCTGGATCGACCAGCTCGCCCAGCGCGCCACCCAGGTGGGCGCAGCGCTGTACCTGAGCGACGCGCTGGAAGCCCCGCAACTGGCCGCCGCCTTGAAGCTGGCGCTGCAAGACCTGGCCCGCGCCACCGTCGACACCTTGCGCCCCGCCACGCAGTCACCCGTGACCGCCGCCGCCCGCCGCCCCGTGCCCAACCCCGCGTTCAAAAGCGCCGACGACCGCGTGCGCCCGCCCAAAGGGGTGTTGCCCGACGCCATGCTGCCCCCGCTCGACGCCGTGGTGGCCGCCGCCGACGCCTGGCTGGTGCACCTGTCGGGCATGGCACGCACGCTGAAGGCCGAAATCAAAGACAAACCGGAAGACGCTCGCCGCCTGTCCAACCTCTACGCCCACATGGGTACCCTGGCACCCCGGCTGGAGGCCGTAGCCGACACCGCCAAGCTGCTGCTCAGCGGGCACGAGTTGGCTGCCGCGCCCACCACGTCAGGCCTCATCAACCCCGACGAGGCGCCGCCCGAGACCCGCCCTCAAGTGCCCGTGGCCAAGTGGTTCACCTTCGATGCGGTGGGCGACGGCCCGCAGGCCACGCTGCACATCAAGGCCTATGCCTGCCCCACGCTGCCCGGCACCGTGCTGCGCCAGCACCTGTGGCCGCGCGTGCGCTCGGCGGTGCTGACGTCGGCCACGCTCACCAGTTGCGGGCGGTTTGACTTCTTCATGGCCGAGAGCGGACTGAGCGGAGACCCCGATGCCAGCGCCCTGGCCGTGCCCAGCCCGTTCGACTTTGCCGCCCAAGGCCGTTTCGAGGTGGTGGAGACGCGCAACGACCCGCGCGAAGCCGCCGCTTTCACGCGCGAAATGATCGCCTTGCTGATGGCCGATCTGGCCGAGGTGCAAGACGGCGCGCTGGTGCTGTTCACCTCGCGCGACCAGATGCGCCAGGCCGTGACCGCGCTGCCCGACCGGCTGCGCCCCTACGTGCTGGTGCAAGGCGACTGGCCGCGCACCGTGCTGCTGCAGCGCCACCGCCAGGCCGTGGCGCGGGGTGATGCGTCCATCATTTTTGGCATGCAGTCGTTTGGCGAGGGACTGGACCTGCCGGGCACGCTTTGCGCCACGCTGTTCATCGCCAAGCTGCCGTTCGCCCCGCCCGACGACCCGGTGGGCGAGGCCCGTGCCGAGTGGCTGGAGGCCCAGGGCCGCAACCCGTTCAACGAGCTGGTGGTGCCCGCCACCTCGGTGCGCTTGGCCCAGTGGGCGGGCCGCGCCATCCGCACCGAGACCGACCAGGCCCGCATCGTGTGCTACGACCGCCGCCTGCTGCGCACCCCTTACGGCCAGCGGCTGATGCAGGGTTTGCCCCCGTTCACCCGGGTGCAACGGATCTCTGGTTTGTGACCAAAATGGCCTCTGACGCTTTACTGGCGTCATTGTTTGCTGCGAAATAGTGTGCATTGCGGCGTGTTGCCGTGTGTCCCACATGCGCGTCAACCCTTAGCCCGTTTTCCGTGGCATGGGCAACAATCTGCCCGCCCGGACCGTCTGGGTGTCGCCATTGACCGAACATGACACAACTCGTTGCCTCTGAATTCCTGGCGCTTCAGCGCCTGTACCACTGGGAGTCCACCACCCCGCAGCGCGTGGCGCTGACCCAGCCCATGGGCGGGGGCGCGCTGAAGGACTTCACCTGGGCCGAGGTGGCCGATCAGGTGCGCCGCATGGCGGCCCATTTGCAAGCGCAGGGCTGGGAGCCGGGCAGCAAGGTGGCGATCCTCTCCAAGAACTGCGCCTGGTGGATGATGAGTGACCTCGCCATCTGGATGGCGGGTTACGTGTCGGTGCCGCTGTACCCCACGCTGGCGGCCGACACGGTGCGCCAGATCCTCACCCACAGCGAGGCCAAGGCCTGTTTCATTGGCAAGCTCGACGGTTGGGAAGGCATGAAGCCCGGTGTGCCCGAGGGGCTGCCGTGCATCTCGCACGCCCTTTCGCCTGCTGACGCGGTGGCGGCCTACCCCCGGTGGGACGACATCTGTGCCCGAACCCAACCCCTGGCGGGTCAGCCCGTGCGTGCGTCTGACGAGTTGGCAACCCTCATTTACACCTCGGGCACCACCGGGTTGCCCAAGGGGGTGATGCACACCTTCGGCAACTTTGCCTGGGGCTTTGCCGCAGCCATCGAGCGTGTGCCCATGCACCAGAGCGACCGCATGCTGTCGTACCTGCCGCTGGCGCACGTGGTCGAGCGCGTGCTGGTGGAGCACGGCTGGTTGCGCACGGGCATGCACATCTTTTTTGCCGACTCGCTCGACACGTTTGCGGCAGACATGCAGCGCGCACGGCCTACCATCTTTTTCTCGGTGCCCCGGTTGTGGGTCAAGTTCCAGCATGGTGTGCACCACAAGCTGCCACCGGCCAAGCTCAAGCTGTTGTTGTCCATCCCGCTGGTGGGTGGGCTCATCCGCAAAAAAGTGCTCACCGCACTGGGACTGGACCAGTGCCGCATGGCGGCAGGTGGGGCTGCGCCCATGCCCGTGCCGCTGTTGCAGTGGTACCGCCACCTGGGGTTGCCCATCAACGAGGGCTACGGCATGACCGAGAACCTGGCCGTGTCACACCTCACTGTGCCGGGCCAGAACCAGCAGGGCTCGGTTGGCCCCGCCTACAACGGTGTGGATGTGCGCATTGCACCCGAGAACGGCGAGATTCTGATGCGCAGCCCCGCATTGATGCTGGGTTACTACAAGGCACCCGAGCAGACCGCCGAGACATTCACTGCCGACGGCTGGCTGCGCACCGGCGACAAAGGCCGGATCGACGAGCGCGGTTGCCTGCACGTGACAGGCCGTGTGAAAGACCTGTTCAAGACCAGCAAGGGCAAATACGTTGCCCCGGCTCCCATCGAGGACAAACTGGTGATGCACGACGACGTCGAGGCCTGCGTCGTCACGGGTGCCAACCTTGGCCAGCCGCTGGGCATCGTGATGCTGTCGCCCGACAGCGTGGGCAAAGTGGGTCAGGCCGCCGGGCGCGCCGAGGTGGAGGCATCGCTGGCTGCGCACATGGCCAGCATCAATGCAACGCTCGACCCGCACGAGCAACTGCAGTGTGTGGTGGTGGTCACCACCCCCTGGACGGTGGACAACGGCGTGGTCACGCCCACCTTCAAGGTCAAGCGCAACCGCATTGAGGAGTTGTACGGCGCACACTACGAACGCTGGG
>JFJP01002412.1_pt1 | contig 10512 bp, 8 predicted proteins | sample 431651 | NCBI WGS metagenome assembly JFJP01 (sample SAMN02602958, study PRJNA72255) | Microbial mat metagenome, whole genome shotgun sequencing project. | biome: fresh water; feature: sink hole; material: water; isolation source: purple microbial (photo- and chemosynthetic) mats found in... | reverse complement strand
TGAACATGTCGAAGTAGGGGAAGTTCGCCGTGGTGCTGGTGGAGCCGTTGTTGGCGTCGTGGTTTCCGAGGCAGCTCCACTGCGGCATTTTCCGGAAGATGTTGGCATACATGTTGAAGTAGCCGGTTTGATATTCGGCATCGGTGCCGCTGTTATAGGCGTTGTCGCCCATTTGCAGGTTCAGGTCGGGAATGCGGTTGCCGGTGTAGCCGCCGTTGAAACCCGGAGTGTAGTAGGCGTCCCGGCCGCTGGCCTGGGTCTGGGTGCCGCGCCCGCAATCGCCCACGATCCAGATGCGGGTGTTCACCGCGGTGCCGGGAACGGGCGAGGTGCGGAAAGTATAGTCCGCCGCCGTCGGCGCGGGTGCGCCGGGGCTGAAGATTGTCGTTTCCACCGCTTCCGGTGTGAGCGTGTCCAAGGCTGAACCGACGCTGTAGTAATAGCGGGTGTAGGGTGTTAGGCCGGTGAGTTTCACCTCGTGAGCGGTGCGGGCGGTGGATTCGTTCGTGAACTGGGTCAACGCGTCCGGAGATGTGCCATAGCGAACGCGGCCGATCACGCTGGAACTGCTGCGCCACCGGACGACGATGCTGTTATGGTTCGCGGAATTGAGATAGGGACTGCGGGTGAGTGTGCCGGAAGGGCCGGGAATGACACTCACGGAAACCATTCCGGAGGTGGAAACCCCGCCGAGATCGTCGGTGGCCACGGCGGTGAGGTTGTAGCTGCCGGCGGTGGGTCCGGACCAGTTGTAGCTGTAGTCCGGGCCGGTGCTGTCTTCACCGAGTTTCGTGGTCCCCGCGAAGAACTCGACCTTGCTAACCGAGCCGTCGCTATCCGTCGCGGTGGCAGAAATGGGAATCGCATTTCCCACGACGACACTGCTGCCGGTGACCGGTGCGGTGATCTCAACGACTGGCAGCGCGTTTCCTCCCGCCGTGGTGGTGATGAGGTCCATGTCGAAGCTAAGGTCCGAGCTGGCGTTGTCGCGCTGGTGGACTTCCACGGCGATGAGGTTGTCACCGCTGACAAGGCTGGAGAATGGGAGATCGATCGGGAAATAGGTGGTCTCGTCCGCCCCGCTGACGGTGGCGGCGGAGTTGGTCAGATAATCCACGGCACCGGCATTCATGTTGCTGCGGGCGATCTCCGTTCCGTTCAGATAGACGACCGCGCCGTCATCCCGTTCGAGATTCATCCGCAGGCCGATGACCTGGCTGGCATCCACGATGCTGAAATGTTTGCGGAAGTAATAGGTAATGAATTTCGTGACGCTTGTCGTCGCGGAGTCCGGGCCTTCCCGCAGCGTGGTGACGGGTGAGTCGGCGTAGCCCAACTCGGCGTTTCCGGAGGCCCAGGTGCTGTCGTCGAACGAGCTTTCCCTCCATGTCGTGCCCTGGTTCGTGCCTTGGTCGAAATATTTCCAAGCCGCACCGCGGGCGATGCTGGTGGTAGCGGTGAAGGCCACCGCTTCAAAGTCCACGGCCGACGAGGTCGTGACGCCACCGTCATTGTCCGTGGCGCGTGCGGTGATGGTGTAACTTGCCACACCCAGGCTGGCGATGGTGTGGCTGAAGGGGGCGGAAGTGTCCTCGCCGAGTTTGACGGCTCCATTGAAAAACTCCACTTTTGAGATCGTGCCGTCGGTGTCCGATGCGCCGGCGGTGATCGTTAGGGATGACGCGGGCAGCGTCGCGCCAGCCGACGGCGAGGTGACCGCCACTGCGGGCGTCTGATTGTTAGGATTGGTGACGGTGATGACCACGTTGTCCAAACCGGTGATCTGGTCCGGGGAATAGGTCTGGGCATTGTCGTCCACCCAGCGCAGCAGGAGTTCGGCTCCGTTTGCGACGGAGGACGCGAAGTTTACCGTAGTGGGCGGCACGTTGGTCACGCCGACCGTGTTGGGCACATTGACCGTTGCCCCCGTGAGCGCGGGATTCAGGGCGGAGACATTCGTCCAGTTCGTTCCACCGTCCGTGCTGTAAAACAACCAGTAACCGGGAAGCTCGTTCGCCCCGGTGTTCGTCGTGAACCGGCGGATGTCATAAGAGATATTGATGCCGGCCAGAGCCGAGCCGGTGTTGTTGGTGAGGCTGAGTTGGAAGGCCGCGCCACCGATGCTTGTCGGCGCGCTTGCAAGCAAACGGTCCGCCGTGTCACCCGGAGCTCCGGCGTTGTAGCCATTGTTCGCATTGGCGGTCGGCGTATTGCTAGCGGTTAGGGTCGAGCTGTTCAGGGTCATTTGGCCGATGCTACCCGTCGTGGAAGATGCACCGCCGATGATGCCCGTGGCATTCGTCCACAGAGTATTGCTGGTGCCCGGACCATTCCACACCGTCCATCCGGCGGGCTTTGCGGTGCCGGTAGTTCCCATGGAGTTGAAATCCTGCGAGTAGCCGGATGCGGGAAATGAAGCCTGCGCATGGACGGCGGCGCTTGTGAGGATGGACACGAGGGCGATCCGGATAATGCTTCGAGAGATCATGGGTTTTTAGGAGCTGGAAGGGACGTGAAGGGCGAAGGAGTTGAAGTCGTGGAAGCTAAAAGGACGGCAAGCGCCTGACGGGCGCGTTCTGCCAGAAGGGTCATCGAGTGGCTGTCGCGCTCGGCGGGCGGCAGGGATTTCAGATGACGGATGAGGGTGCGCCAGGCGGCTTGCGATTCTGCTGTTTTTCCGGCTTGAGCTAGGATGATCGCCCGCTTTTCCATCCATGGCTCCCCGCGGGCGGCCGCATTTTGAAAGCCGCTGATGCGGGAGAGGGCTGAATCATATCGGCCCGCTTGCACCTCGATCTCCAACAGTTTCAACTGCAGCGAGGGAATATGGCCGATCCGTTTCAATCCGCTTTCCAGAACTTCCACCGCCTCATGGACCCGGCCATGGGACGCGAACGCCTGCGCCACTTCCTGCACCAAATCCGGCTGGGCGTTCGGGCAATTCGCCAGGGATGCGCGGAAATCCGCCAGTGCGGCCTCGGCAGCGTCGAGCTTGATCAGCACCCGCGCCCTGGATGCGAGGGCACCCCAATGATCCGGATTTTTTGCCAGATAGAGGTCCATGGCGGCTTTCGCCTCATGGGTTTTTCCGGTGGCATCGAAAATCCGCCCCTGCCACCACAAGACGGCATACTCGCCCGGTGCGAATTTCTCCGCCTTCGCGAAATCCTCAGCCGCTGCGGCGAAATCCTCGTGTTCAAACTCCAAAACCGCCCGTTGATACCACAACCCGCCGTCCGCCGGCCTTTCCGCCAGTTGCGCGTCCACCTTCGTCATCAAAGACGAATGCGTGCCGTGGGCTTGAGCTTGCGGCGACAAAACCGGAAGCAAAATCGCGCCGATCAGGAGTCTGCAAAAAATGGCGGTTGGAATTTCAAATTTCATGATTGGGCAAGCCATGGATCTGATGATTTCGATTGGCAACACGGGTGAATTCGTCCCGGTGATCAAGCTGTCCACCAAGATAATCGGGTGACGAAATACTCAGTGAAAAGTTTGTCACATTTGCAGCGATATGTCGCCGTCGATATAGAGGTGATTTGTGTGATCGAAAAGCATAAGAACATGGATTGTCGCCCAATCGGCGAATCCGCCATGGTCTCAATGAGCTCGCCGTTTCAGAAGGGCCGCCCACGCGAATAGCGTCATCGTTGCCAAGGCGAACGCTGGAACCTGCCATATCAACGCGCTGCGAAGCGCCGCGCCGGCGGGGTGATCCGGAAAATGGGCGAGCAGTCGGGAGAATCCGAGACTGAAGAGTCCGTAGCCGAGGTTGAAAGCGAGGCCTTTGACCGAGAGAACCGTGGCCCGCTTGGCGGAATCCGCTTCGGCATGGAGCGCCCGGCTGACGGTGAAGCCGAGGTATCCCATTATTGTCATCAGCAACATTGCAGGCAGGATTCCATAGACTGGCCATGCGGGAGTGAGGGCGGTCAGACCTAGCAGCGCCAATCCGGCCGCGATGCCGAGGTTGCCCAACGTGCTGAAGCGGTTGTTCAATCTCGTGGCGATGCCTGGGACAAACCAGCCGAGCAAACCGAGCGCCGCGCCGATAAATCCGTAGGTCCACTCCGGCAGCTCGATGAGTCGATAGTAGCTGCTGGTGATGGTGGCGAAGTTCCGGACGATCGAATCGATGGTCAGCCCGATCACCACGACGACGAGGGTTTTTGGATGGGTGAAAACCCAGCGTGCCGTCTCCAAGGTGAGCTTGAAGGCACTTCTAAAAGTGCCGCCGACGTTATGGCCCGCATGGCGTGGCGGTTCGACCATCCGCAGGCTGACGACGAGGCATACCAACGCCTGGCAAAACACGACGGCGACGGGCAGACGGTGCACGAGATCCGCCGATAGATGGAGATTCTCCGGCAGCAGCCGGTTGATTGGAACGGGATCGTAGAGCAATCCGCCGAGCACCATCGCGATGACAAATCCGACCGAACGCCAACGCATCGTGGTTGCTAGCAGTTTGTCCCACGCGCCGGCCCGCCCGCTTTCCGGCAGGGAATCGTAGGCAAGCGCCTCGTCCGCGCCGCTGGCGCAGGCTTCGGACAGGCCGGAGCAGATCCGGTTCACGACGCACAGGGTGAGGAGCAGGGCTCCGCCATTCCTTGGAGCTAACAACAGACAGGACATTTCCACGACCATCAGCACCGCTGCGGTGACCAGCAGTTTTTTCCTGCCGATGGTGTCGGCGAGGGCTCCCGACGGAACCTCGAACAGGAAGATCGTCGCGGCCCAGATCAAGTTGAGCAGGACGAATTGATCGAGCGTCAGACCGAGATCGAGAAACAGGATCGCGAGCACCGGGTAGTAGGCCCGGGCGTTGTAGAAGACCGTGAAGAGAATGAACCGCCGCGGGTTTCCTGATAGGTCGGTCATGGATCAACGGCTTTTTCAGCCTCGGTCGCCTGGACCACGGTCCACGTCCATGCGGAACGGACGGCCGCGGAGGCGGGCGTTGCGGGTGCGGTCCATCACCTGGCTGACGAATTGCTCCGGCACATCGACGAGCGAGTGTTTCGGGAAAAGCGAGATGCGGCCGAGGCAGCCGTCCGGCAATCCGACTTCGCGATAGAGCATTCCGACGATTTCCTTGGCCATCACGCCGTGGGTCTTGCCGAGCGAGAGGAACAGGCGGGTCATGCCTGCTTCGGTGCCTTGGCTTTCTCCGCGCGGGGCGCGTTCGAAACGCTCCTGGCGCGGGCCGCGGTCGTCGCGCTGGTGGCCGCCGTGGTCGTCACGTTGCGGGCGGACGTTCTCGCGGCGGGCCGGGCGTTCCGGTTCGCGGTCTTCTTCGATGGCACCGCCCTCGCGGCCGCTGGCTTCGCGGATCATGGTGACGAGTGCGCCGGCGATGTCGGTAGGCGTGTGGCCCTGTTCGAGAAGGCGGTCGATGTTGTCCTGATAGTTTTCGAATTTTCCGGACTCGAGGCGTTCCTTCAAGTCGTCGAAAATCAAGTCGGCGCGGCGTCCTTCGACTTGCTCGACGGACGGGATGCGCTCGCGCTTGATCACGCTGCGGGTGTAGCGCTCGATCGATTGCAGGCGGTAGATTTCACGACCATAGACAAAGCTAACAGCGCGTCCCGAACGTCCGGCGCGGCCGGTGCGACCGATGCGGTGCACGTAGTCTTCCGGGTCGGTGGGGAGGTCGTAGTTGAAGACGATGTCGATTTCATCGATGTCGAGGCCGCGGGCGGCGACGTCGGTGGCGACGAGGATTTCCACGGCACCGTCGCGGAAACGCTTGAGCACGCGCTCGCGCATTTGCTGGGTGATGTCGCCGTGGAGGCGGTCGGCGGCGTAGCCACGGTTGACGAGGTCTTCCGTGCATTCATCGACCGAGCGCTTCGTGTTGCAGAACACGATGCCGAGGCGCGGCGGGTTCATGTCGAGGATGCGGGAAAGCACCTCGACCTTGGAGCGCTGACGGACTTCGAAATACGATTGCTCGACCGTGGAAACGGTGCGGGCTTTTTGTTGGATTTCGATGATTTCCGGGCTGTTGCCGAATTTCTGGATCAAGCGGGACACGCCCGGGTTCATCGTTGCTGAGAAAAAGAGCGTCTGGCGGTCGGGAGGAAGGGCGGCGAGCAGTTCATCCATCTCGTCCTTGAAACCCATGTCCAGCATGCGGTCGGCCTCGTCGAGGATGGCCATCTTGATGCGGGAGGCGTCGAAACTGCCGCGGCGAAGGTGGTCGAGCAGGCGACCGGGAGTGCCGACGACGAGTTGGGCACCGTTGCGCAGGGCGCGGAGTTGGCGGTCGATCGGAGCACCGCCGTAAACGGGGGTCGCTTGGAGACCGTGCATTTTCGCGCCGAGGCGATGGACTTCCTCACACACCTGCACCGCGAGTTCGCGGGTCGGGCAGAGGATCAGGACTTGCGGGTAAGCGAGTTTGACGTCGAGCTTCGCGAGGGCGGGAAGCGTGAAAGCGGCGGTTTTTCCTGAGCCGGTGGCGGAAAGTCCGACCAGGTCTTTGCCCAGCAGGGCAGGGGGAATGCTCATCGCCTGGATCGGAGATGGGCGCTCGTAGCCGAGTGTTTCAATGGCGGCGAGCAGAGTATCGGGCAACCCGAGTTCGGAGAAAGGAGGCGTATCCATGAGCAAATATAAGTCTAAATTCCGCCTCGTCAGTTCTTCTGTCGCGTCGGGCGGCGAGGCTATGGCTGGTTTTCGAGGGAAAACAAGCACGGATGTGAAGAGGTTTGTTTTTCAGGTTTGGAAATCGCCGCCCACTTCCGTGTCCGGCCCCGGCCCCAGACCATCAAGCCAACGCATGCACCGTGAGCCCGGCCCTTGCTGCCAGTTGTTTCTGTCGTGCGTCGAAGCTCACGAAAAGATCCGGCGCAAGCAGGACAGCGCAAGCCACATGCATGATGTCCAGTGTGCGGCAGCCAAGCTCCGGGGTGTGGGCCGACAGGCGCTGGAACGTCGTGAGAAACGCCACGCGGTCCAGATCTGGAAAATAATAATGGCCCTTTTCCTTCCGTTGTTCAAACAGACTCAACTGCCGGGTTGAGTCCGCTTGCGAGATTTCTCCCCAGAACACCTTTAGCCGCAGCGCGTTGGTCAGCTCCATTTCCTGCAACTCCCACACCGGCAGGGGATCATGTTGCGAGGAAACCAACTCCTGCACCACCGCGGAGTCCGCCTCCAGCAGGTAAAGCTTCACCAAAGCACTGGTATCCAAGTAGATCACCAGCGCCCCTCCCGATCAAGACTCACCGTTTCCGCGCCCGTTTTCCCGGCGCTCGGCAAAGCGGTCGCCAAGTGGTCGTCCCACTTCAAGACCTTGCGAGGCACCGCCGGAACGATCCGCACCGATGGCTTGCCCCGGTTCAGCACTTCAAACGTTTCGCCCTGCGCCACCTGCCGCTCGATCTCCGCCCAGTTCGCCTTCATCTCTCTCACCGATACCACTTTCATACAGCTGTGAATGCCTGATGATTTGCATTTTGTCAAACAAGCGGTGTTCAAACGTAATGATTCAGGGCGAATTCTTCGGGGAGCACCTGCGGAGGCGCGTGTGCTCCCCTTTGGGAGTTCCAGTCGACGCCTCCTGAATGGTTACGTTCAAACCACGGTCTTACGGCGTCTTCATCGCCGATTTTGAAATCGTGTTCAAGCTGCGTCCTGGTCCGCGCGCTTGCGGCGGATGTTGGGCGGGCGCTCGCCGAGCACCACCTGGCGGGTGATCGTCACCGTGTCGATATCGTCGCGGGAAGGGATATCGAACATGACTTCGAGCATCATCTTTTCGAAAATCGAGCGCAGCGCGCGGGCACCGGTGCCACGGCGGACGGCTTCTTCGGCGAGGGCCTGGAGCGCGTCGCGGTTGACGCGGAGTTTCACGTCGTTCATCGCAAGCTGCTTGCCGTATTGTTTGACGAGCGCGTTTTTCGGCTCGGTGAGGATGGAAATCAGTTCGGCCTCGGTGAGTTTCCGGAGCGAGGAAATCACCGGGATGCGGCCGATGAATTCCGGGATGAGCCCGAAGTGAAGGAGGTCCTCCGGTTGCACTTTTTCCAGGACGTTCACCGAGGGATCGTCGAGGTTTTCCTTCGAGGAATCTGCGTGGAATCCAAGGGTATTGCTGCCGAGGCGGCGCTTGACCATGTCTTCCAGGCCGACAAACGCGCCGCCGACGATGAAGAGGATTTTCTCGGTGTTGACCTGGATGTATTCCTGCTGCGGGTGCTTGCGACCACCCTGCGGCGGGACGTTGCAGATCGTTCCTTCGAGGATCTTGAGCAGCGCTTGTTGCACGCCTTCGCCGGAGACGTCGCGGGTGATCGAGACGTTCTCGGTCTTGCGGCCGATCTTGTCGATTTCATCGACATAGATGATGCCGCGCTCGGCGCGGGCGACGTCGAAGTCGGACGCCTGGAGCAGGCGCAGGATGATGTTTTCCACGTCCTCGCCGACGTAACCGGCTTCGGTGAGCGTGGTGGCATCGACGATGCAGAACGGCACGTCGAGCACGCGGGCGAGGGTGCGGGCGAGCAGGGTTTTCCCGGATCCGGTGGGTCCGAGAAGCATGATGTTCGACTTTTCAATCTCCACATCCTTGAATTCCTCGCTGACCTTGGCTTGGTCCTGGCGGAGGCGCTGATAGTGGTTGTAAACGGCGACGGAGAGCACCTTTTTCGCGTTTTCCTGGCCGATGACGTGCTCGTTGAGCTTGGCGAGGATGGAGGCGGGTGAGGGGATCTTGAAGCCGGGTTTTTCCGCAGGAGTTTTTCCCTTGGTGGTGGTTCCGCCGAGTTCCTTTTCGAGGATGTTCGAGCAAACCTCGATGCACTCGTTGCAGATATACACCCCGGGACCGGCGATGAGTTTTTTGACCTCCGAGTGGCTCTTTCCGCAGAAGGAGCACATCGTCAAATTAGAAGCGCGGGCCATGGGGTGGTTTTAAATTGAATCCTGGGATTTGGCGAGCTCAAGCGTCGGGCTTTTTCTCTTCGATGGCGGCGACGACCGGTTCGGGCAGCTGCTTGCGGTTTTCGAGGACCTTGTCCACGAGACCGTATTTGACGGCTTCTTCGGCGGTCATGTAGTTGTCGCGGTCCGAGTCGTTTTCCACCTGCTCGATGGATTTGCCGGTGTGATGGGCAAGGATTCCATTGAGGCGTTTCTTGAGGTTGAACATGAAACCGATGGTCCGCTCGACATCGGAAGCGGTGCCCTGGGCGCCGCCGGAGACCTGGTGGATCATGACGTGGGAGTTAGGCAGGCAGAAGCGCTTGCCCTTGGTTCCGGCGGTGAGAAGCACCGAGCCCATGGAGGCCGCGATGCCGATGCAGTAGGTGTTCACGTCGCAGGTGAGGAACTGCATGGTGTCATACATCGCGAGGCCCGCGGTGACGGAGCCGCCGGGGGAGTTGATGTAAATGTGGATGTCTTTTTTCGGGTCCTGCATTTGCAGGAAGAGCAGCTGGGCGATCACCGAGTTCGCGACGAAATCATCGATCGGCACGCCGATGAAGATGATGCGGTCCTTGAGCAGGCGCGAGTAGATGTCGAACGAGCGCTCGCCGCGGCCGTCGGATTCCACGACGACGGGCACGTAGTAATTTTTCGGCGGAGTGGGGGAGCTCATGGAGGGTGATTGGAAGTTAAGCATCGAGGTTGGCGTCGGTTGACTCGACTACGTTCGCGTGCTCGACGAGGAAGTCAATCGTCTTGCCGATGGCCATCGAGCTGCGGATGTTCTGGATGCGGCCGGCGCGCTGCATGTCCTTGATGAACTTCTTGGGCGCGACCTTGCGTTGGGCGGCGATTTGCGCGAGGTGGTTGATCAACTCGCTGTCGGAAACCGTGATTTTTTCGACGCGGGCGATTTCCTGGAGGATGAAATTCGTGCGGAGGTTCGAGACCGCCTGTTCCCCGGCGCTGGCGAAAATCTCGTCCTGTTGGGATTCGATTTCGTTCTCCGACATGCCGGATTTGACGCCTTGTTTGACCATGGCATCGGCTTGGCTTTGCGTTTCCTGCAGGACGAGGTCTTCCGGCAGCTCGAAATTCACCTGCGCGTTGAAGTGGGCGACGATCTGGTTGACCTTCATGTCCGAGATCTTGCGCTCGCGCTCGCCGGCCATGTTTTGGCGGATGATGTCCTTGATTTCCTCCATCGTTTTGCCGGGGGCGAGACGGTTCGCCATTTCGTCGTCGAGGGCGGGAAGGATCGCTTCCTTGAGCTCCTTGACGGTGGTTTGGAAAACGAGGTCCTTGTTACGGAGGTCTTCGACGGGGAAATCCTCGGGAAGGGTGATGGTGATTTCGCGGGCTTCCTCGACGTTCATGCCGACGAGTTGTGCGGCGAATCCGGGAAGGAAGGCCTTTTCATCGAGGCGGACCCAGAAGCCTTCGCGGCCGGATAGATAGCCAGCGGCCTTGCCGAGGAATTCTTCGGTCGGCTTTCCTTCGACGGTCGAGGTGTAGTCGATGACCGCGAAATCGCCCATGGCGGCGGGGCGGCCTTCGATGGCGTTGAAGTCGGCGAAC
>JFJP01040884.1_pt1 | contig 10513 bp, 10 predicted proteins | sample 431651 | NCBI WGS metagenome assembly JFJP01 (sample SAMN02602958, study PRJNA72255) | Microbial mat metagenome, whole genome shotgun sequencing project. | biome: fresh water; feature: sink hole; material: water; isolation source: purple microbial (photo- and chemosynthetic) mats found in... | reverse complement strand
CTCGACCAGGTAATCAAAGCAAGATTTCAAGTCAAATTCTAAAATAACTGCTGGTGTTCTCATGATAGTCAGGTAGTCATAGGTTGCTACCTTTTTGCATGCTAAGTCGATTGTGCATTGGCCTTGTCAACCTCCACCCTGTGAGTCCATTAGCTGGTGGTTGTCTTCTGCCCATTTAATGAATCTTTTGGTGCCAAACCACTTGAGAAGTAGATTGTAGTTGGCTTCTATCAGATGTAGTGCATGGAGCTTGTTGATGTTCAGATTACCTATTTCCTTTTCAATAAAGAAGTTCTAGATGGTCATCCAGCATTCAAAGGTATGACAATGCTGGACTGCCATTTGAAGCAGTTGGTGGATGAGCTTGAGGATGTGTGATCCATTGTGTTCAGGTACAGTAGTTTTGGTAGCCATTGTGTTTGGTATTGCCATTTTGGTGTTGGTTTGTTTGGACTTATTTCTGTTTGCATCCTTAGCTAGGGATTTGTAGATCCCCAGATGTCAGCCTGATGGTGATGTGGATGTGCATTCTGGCCATTTATGGAATCCTTTGAGCACGGCTTCAAATGGTAAAGTGTGAAAGCGTGGGTATGTTGCAGGTATCCAAGTGCTCTGGTGTTGTAGAAGCAGTTTGGTATGGTGAGAGATCTGGAGTTTGTTGAGGTTGGCTGTTCCTTGCATGATCTGTGGACCAAATGGCATCAAGCTGTCATAGTTGAGGAGTGGTGCCAGTGGAGGTATCATATACGGTGTGCCCTGCGGTGCTTTGAAGTGATTTTGGCAGTACTGAATGAGGTGGGATTCAATAGCTCTTGGGTCTACCACAGTATTCCATCCTTGTTGAGTATCTGTTGAAGGGACCAATAGTTTTGTGATGCCACTGGCAGATTGTGGCTTCATGAATTGTTGGTGGATTGCAAAACTTCCTATCTTGTTCCACTAAGCATAGGTGAAGGATTAGTTTCTGTTTGGTTGCACCGTTGGCATTGGATGCCGCTTCTGTTAGTTCCTGGAGGTAAGATTCTTGTTTGCTGGCTGCGGCACATTTGATTTTGTGTATAGTTTCTTGCACCTTGCGTAGATTGAGAGTTAGGGAGCCTTGTTTGTCTGGTGGTTCAGACAGTTTTGCCGCTATGCTTTTTAGCATGTCAGAGTGGTTTCTTTTTGTGCGAGCCTGCATGAGTTTTGTTGTCCAATAGCAGTGATGTAGGAAGGCTTGGTGTAATTCAATGGACCAGGGGCTGTTGCAATGCCTGGCATATTTTTTGTCAGCTTTAACCAGGATTTTCATGAGTGCCTTGTCCAGCCATTCCAATTCAGTGTGATCGTCCACTGTAAATTGATATTTGTTGGCCAAATTCTGGATATCTCAGAAGAGATTGTGATCTTTGCATGCTTTGGCAACCATATCGTTGAATTGCCATACCGTGGGATATGCATTGCTGTAGATGCCTCGCTGGTATCCAATCTCATGTATCTTTTGTCCGAAGAGGATATCATGGTCAAATTCCAAACCAAGAGTGTAGTGATTGCCAGATAGTGTAAGGGGCATACCAAATGGTAAGATCCACATGCAAGTCAGAGCTTGTGCAAATCCTGTGGATCCGAAACAGTAGTCAATGGTCTTGCTTCCTCAGTTGTGTGTCGCTGGGGTTGGTATATTTGGGAATCTGTAGCCGTGGAGGTTTATCAGGTTGGTGGCTTCAAGTATGCGGTCTAAGCTGTGGTTGTCTGAGTCCAGTACTGTATCATTGGCATCAAGACATACCAAAATTTTGTGAGTGCATTGCCACTGTTGAATGAGGGTAATGAAATCAGAGACAAATTGTTTGCGTGGGTTGGGGTTAAGCTGTCCTTGCTGCAAGAGTATTTGGTATTGCTGGGTGCAGATGGTTCATGATCCAATTGTGGGCTGTTGATTGCCAATGTGATATGCATTGACAATGAGGAAGTGTTTGTCGTTACGGCTAATTAGTTCATTATAGGTCCATCTGCCAAGGCTGGTGTCATTGCTGCCAGTGGTTAGGATGCAAGCAGCATAGCAGCCAACTATGGCAATAAAGGTGCCACCCGGTTGGTAGTTGGAAGTGTCATTATCAATGCTGGCTGATGTGGTCAGTTTAGCATGTAGAAAGGTTAGTTGGAAAATGCAATAAATAGGTTGCATAAGTGTGTCCATCCATTTTGTGTTTGGTTCCTGCAAGCAAAGCATGTGAGCATCTAGATCAGCCAGTGCTTGGGCTGCTCCACACCATTGCAGGTTATGGAAGTCTGTGGAAAGGGTATTGACATTCTTGGAAATGACATAGAATTGTGTGGGATCGCAAGAAGGAACATCACCCCAATGGTTATTGTTGATGAGTTTGTGTAGTGGAAACTGTATGTGCAATTTTCATCATCAAAGTTGGCAGAGTTTCACTGTTGGCAAATGTAGTGGGGTGGCTGGTTGTGTGTTGGTGGTTGGGGCTGTGTTACAGGTGATCCAATGTGTAATTGGTAATTATTGGTTGTGTGTGTTGAGTAGAGTGCTGTGAAGCGTTGGTGGCTGTAGTGGTGTGGTATTGGTTCTGTGTGTAGGTGTTGTTGCTGTGTGTTGGTAGGGGTTGTGGGTAGATTCAACTGAGCGATCATCCGAGGAATAGAAGGAAGAAGGCCAGTTGATGTCTGTCAACTTGTCCATAATGGACATTTATGCGTGCCCATCTTCCCCATAGGAGGAAGATGGATGCATTGAAAAGAAGGTTGGAAATGAGTTGATTGAGATGTTGGTTTTGTTTAGAAAGTGTTCTAACTTGTTGTGAAAGGTTGTAGTAGTGGTGGTCAATCTTGGCAAGGGATTGACAGAAGTTTTGTTGCATGTCATGGTGAAAGTTGCACAGGGTGGTTTGCATGGTGGTTTGCATCATGTTCATAAATTTCTCTGCCAAATCCTGCTGGGTTTGGTTGTGAATGGTCGCATGCTCCATTGTGGTGGTGCAAGGTGGGCTGTTCTTGTTTGAGGCTTTGGTGGTTTGGGTGATGTTGTTGCCATTGTTTGTTTTGGTGCTGGTAGTTGTTTTGGACGAATTATTGGCATCATTATTGAGTAGCTTGGGAAACTGGGTGTCATTGAAGGAGTATTTTGGATATTTGGTGTTGGGCTTTGTAGGAAACTTCAAGAATTTGTCTTTGTCTTTGCCAGCATGGAGATTGGTGGGTATGCTTCTTGCCAGTCTTGCAGCATAATCTGTTGTAGTGACCGTGGTCTGAATTCGGTCTGTGTGGATGGGGACTGCGTATTCTGGGTGTGGCTGGAATCACTGATTTGTGGGGAGGAATTGGGTGAATAGGGGTTCCAGGTTGCCATCTATCCATGTGCGTGCATCCTGCACATTTGCTTTTGAAGTAACAATCAGTATGTGGCCATCAGTTTTGGTGGTTTCAATGTTGTGACACCATGGGGTGTCCATAAAGATTTTGCACAGTGTCATATGTTGGTTGGGATTGCCCAGGTTGGCTATGGGAATAGCAGTTTCAAGGTGAGCATTGGTGATGCCAATAATGGGTACAGCAACAATATTGTTGAAGTGCTTGTTATTGGCATGGATGAGGTTGCAGTAGGCTTTGATGCCAATAATGGAAACTACGCCACTAAGGGAAAACTGGATATGAGCAAGGTCTGGTGTCGGTTTGGTGAAGAACTGAGTAAGGAGCTCACATAACAACTTGTGGTGGACAGCCCAAGAGTACGGGTGGATACTTTGTTGTTGTCATGGGTATGACTGATAATCATAGAGAATAGCTCAAAGGGCGGGACATAGGTTGCAATGTGATCTCTGCTATCCATCGCATGTTGATAGTGTGCTGTAGCAGATTTGTCTAGTATGATGACTTGCTGGGGGTCAATAGTTAAATCTTGAAGGTGGGAGGTGAGGGTGTCTTTCAGCGCATTGCGATGAACGATATGAGGGTGGACCTTGAGAAGGAAACTGATAACTCTGGCATGTTCTCATGCCTGAGGTGATTGGCTTTGAGGAAGATACAGTGTTTGTCTAACCAATCAATAAAAGTGCCATTGTTGACGGTGGTGTTTTTTATCTTGGAGATGGTACGGGTGCTGCTAGAATGCAGCCAATTGTAAGTTGATTTTTGAGAGCCAGATTGTTGGAGGGTGCATGTAAAAGGAAAAACTGTTTGAATTTGTCTTCTTTGGAGGGAAAGTTGTGTTTACCAGGGTGAAAGACAGCCTGGTGATCAAAGCCAAGCATGTCAATTGTTGTATCAGCTTTTGTCATGGTGTCCATCCAAAGTTTTACGTTTTCTGCTACATTGATTTCTGTACCAGATTTCAGGGGCTTTTTGAATGTAATGCGGAGTGATGTTTCAGTCTTGGTTTGGCTTGCTTCTTGTTCTTCTTGGGTCATACAAGCTTTCTTAGGGTGTTTCTGGTAAGAGGCCAGCTGATATGGGGCACTGTCCGGCATAGAATCCATCATGGTCACTCACAGAAGTTGATCTTTCTTGCATAGGATCTACGTAGAATTCAGTACCAGGATTTGTAGGGTGCACGAACATTGAATACGGTCAAAACTATGGTGGAACACAAAATTGAATGGTTGTAGGTACTTGAGTTGTTGCAAGATCACTGCAAAAATGGGATAATCATCTTGAATTGTCTCTCATGGGTGGAGATGCTGGTGGTGCTGGTTGATACACATGATGATGCCAGCATTGTCACAGAAGCCATGGATTGGGTGGGGGCTTTCAATGGTAAGGGGTAAAGGCAGGAGTACTGGTGAAAGAAGCTGAGCATAGTGTAAATACCATAGGCCTCCACAAGACCAGAGTAGATGTCCATTACTGGCGCTGGAACATATCCTTCTCCTGTCCAGAGATCCTGTGAGGACCATATGGTCCAAGTGCATGCACCGTACCCTGAGGGGTGTACCACTGCATTGCTCACTAGTCAGATAAGTTGGCATTTGATTATGGCCTGCCAGAGATAATCCATGTGGGCATGGGGCCAAATATTGTGCCATAGAGGGCTCTCCCAGTCTGCCAGGGGAGTGGTAAGGCAAGATGCCAACAGTTGTGGGTGCAAGGGAGGTGGTTCAACAGCAGCCATAGTAGTGATATGTAACAGAATATGAATTTTCTTTTTGAATAGAATTGGGTTTGCTGGAACAGTTCCAAATGGTTCCATAGTTGGGCTGCACTGGTTGCAATAGCCGGTATGGGTTGGATACCAGCATTCAGGAAGGTATGCCCACCAACCATAATTGTTGTGATGGAAGAGCATGTGCATATGAGGGCAGATCTGCCATGTCCACTGGTAATCAAGCTGGTATGCTGGGAGCCATGGGCCAAGTCAATGCTGGAGCCATAGGGTATTCAGTTGTAGGTACATCCAGGTGATAAAGTGTTGCCAGGTTTTCCAAGCGGCCAGGCCTGGGGGATGCTGCTGGGGCCATTGCAGGGTGCTGGAATGTTGGTGGCAGTGCTGATTGTGCATGGCCAGAGGAGCTGGATATACCATTGCTGAAAGGATGTTGGTACCACAATGATTGACTGTGGTTACTTGCAGAAAGCTGCATACATGTTGGATTTGGAGAGCTTGTTGTTTTGGTGCCTGCATGTTGAGTATGTCCTCCATGATGAACAGATTGTTCACATGTTTCAGCACTGGGCACCATGGGTTGTCGAGAATAAGATTTCCATTGATCCCATGGAGGAACTGTCAGAGTTGGTCCAGCCAGTGAGGGGTGCTCCATGGAATGGGATGGGTATCTTCCAGGATGGGGTGCAACATACCTGACATTAGCTGGTAATGGTGAATAGTAGTTTCATATGCATGCCCAATGGTGGTGTGTGCATGCAGGTGCTTGAGGATCTGGAAGCATTTCTGCACCCCTTGTTCATGACTGAGATGACGATACCCCAGCCCTCCTTGGTTGCTGGCTGCATATGTGATGGCTTATGGGAATGTCTGTGGATATCCCATTTTGGTAAGGAAGATGGATGTAGCTGGGCTCTGCTGTTTATAGAGTTGGTTGGGTGGCATGGTGGTAGCTGGCAAGGGGTAACTGACCATGGGTAGATAGCATTGCTTGTAAATGACATGGATGTCTTGTTGTGGAATGGGCATTGTTTCAATAGATCAACAAATTTTGCATTGCAGGAGCGGAAGAGGGATATTTCTTCTTTGCTATTGCCATCGGTAGTGAACTGGACCCCAAGGTATCAGTGGGCTTCATGTGGTTGGAGGATACGGATGGGAACTGTGTCATTGGAACGAGTAGTGAGCATGATAGGCTGGGTGGTTGCTGCAGGTGGGATAATTTTTGCTGTACCACATGCATCGAGTTTCCAATTGAAATAAAACCATACACATTTGGATGGGTTCAACTCCCCTCCACTGGCTTTGAGGAGGTCATGCCAGAGAGTCAAGTTGTGCTGCACCACTTGGATGGGGTTGTACATTGGGTGCTGGGACAGTGTGCCCATCATGAGGTTGGTGCCATCAGTAAATGCATCTAGTCCAAGCTCAAGAGGATTACTGTGGTCTGGATGGGTAATGCACCAGGTGTTGGAATGGGTGTGTTATGCTGAAATCATGCTGTTTGCCTGGACTATCCACCTTGCACATGCGTCCCCTGCTCCTTGGCCTGCTCCATACCAAGGGTTGCATTCTGAATGCTGATTGTATTGTTTAGACACACCTTGAGCATGTTTCACATTGTAGCAAAATTGTTGCTGAGTGGCAGCATGAAGGCAAAGATAGCTGACATTGGTGCCTTGCTGGCAACACGATAGGTTCTCACATGCTTCAATCATATTGTCAAAGCAGCAAGCCATGTCAATGCTTACATCAAGGGTGGTTGTCTGGGTGATAAAGATATAATCATGTAGAATCATCTTTTTGCAAGCTAAATCAATTGCACTTCTGCCGGGTCTGCCACCACCTTGGTTGTCGTGCAAGCAGTTGTGCAGTTGTGGCTCTCTGCACGGGTCATAAATCCTTTGGAAGAGTGCCATTTAAGGAGTAGATTGTAGTCTGCTTCAAATAAATGGAGAGTGCACAGGAGGTGTATTTGTGGATTTCCAGGTTTTTTCAGGTACATGTTCCACACCATTTTCCAATGACGAAATACATGCATATGTTGCAATGCTAGTTGGAGAAATCAATAGAGATAGTGCATGACATTGATGCCATATGTTTTAGGTGGAAGGTTGGGAGGTGGATCTTTAGGAGGGAGATCTTTCAATAAGGACTTGTAAATCCTGAGATGCCATCTGGATGGAGATGTGGTGGTGCATTTGGGCCATTTGAGGAAGCCTTGCATGAGCAGCTCAAATTCCAATGGGTGGGTTTTGGGTTCATGCGTGTCAAGTAAGCTACATTGACGGGTTAGCAGAAGCTGAGTGGCGGTAGGTCCTCAGGAATTGGTTCACCGCGGTAAATGCTATCTCCAAAGGGGGTCAAACCATCAAAGCCAAGGAGATCCAAAAGTGGTGGCTGCATAAAGGGTGTCCCATGTGCCTGCTGGAAGTGTAGTCAGCTATGTTCCAAGAGATGTTCTTCCATTTTTCAATATTGTGTACTTGTTGCCATTTGAGTTGGTCAGTGCCTGTAGGAATCAGGAGATGAGTGAGGCCACCTGGAGAGGTGGGATGAAGTACATGTAGCACCAGGGCAAAACAGTGCCTTGCTTGTCTCCTCAGCATGTTTAAGGCCTAGAATCAGTTGTTTGCGCTCTTTATTGTTGGTGGCTTTGGCATTGTGGAGGAGGTCATTTAGATGTTGTTGACATTTGTTGAAGGAATCATGTCTGATTGATCAAATGCAGTGTTGTGCACATTGTAGGTAGGTTGAGACCATGTCAGGAGGCCTAAGTGGGATGAAGTGGGATCCCAATCTTTCCTGGATGATGTGGAGAGCTTGGGTATGTGGTCATTTGGTGCGTATTTCCCTTAAGCGTATCAACCATAGCCTGTGATCAAGGTAGGCATTATGCAAGGAGGGAGACCACGAGTAGTGTTGGAATTTTTGGCAGCTGGTATCAGCAGAAACCAAGATTTGAGTGAACTCATTGTCAAGGTCATCAAGAATGTCATGTTCAGAGTGGCCAAGTGTGGGTAGCTGCTCAAGTTTGTTCAGATGCTCATTGATGCAGGCATTGTCACATGCTTCACTGACCATTTTGCTGAATTTGGTGACTGTTGGTATTGCATTGCTGGTGACACCTTGCTGATATGCAATGTAAAGAGGAGGAATCGCATTACCAAAGATAATGCAACTACCGATGTCAAGGATAAGTGCATGGTGGTCTCCCTTTAAGTAGATTGGTAGCCCAAATGGTAGAATAGCCACATCCATCAGCAAATGAACAAATTTGGGTGAACCAATGCAAAAATTGAGTGTCAAGTTACCGCAATTATATGTTGGCGGTTGAGGTACATGTGGGTACTTGAAGTGGTGTAAATCAACTAGATCAGTTTCAGAGAAAATGCGGCCAATTCCTTTTTTTGGGGTTGATTTACATGACATCATTGTCAGAGTCCATACAGATCAGGACTGCTTTTTGTTGGTGATGCCAATGTGGTTGAGCAGGCACTCAAGCCAATTTTTGCTTGAGATACTTTTTATAAGTGTTGGGATTACATTTTTTGAATGCTGCCTTGACTTCTTTTGCACATTGAGCACTATGCTCAGTGTGTCAATGATTTGTCTGCCAGGTGCCATGGTAAAGACATTTGGGACAAAAGTAATAGTTTTTGCCTTTGTAAATGCATATTTCATTAGCATTGGTGGGATGTTTGGGTGTGCAGACCCATGGTGGAGTTTTGTCATCAGAGTGGTTTTTGCATTGCTTGGTTGATGCACCAATCTGAGAAGACAACTCCAAGGAAGGAGACTGAGGTGGTTGTTTAGGTTGACAATCACCATAAGGAGTGACAGAGCATTTGAGGTCTCCAATCCACTTGTAAAGATCAGCAACCTTTTTGTCAAGACTGAGGACCTTTTGCATAGGAGAGTCTAGAAGGCCACAACTCTTGGTGGTATGAGAAAAGAGGGCTGCAATCTCAGTGTCAGTGGAATCTGCAGGTTTGAGAGTCAGATTATCTTTGATGGGAAGTTGTGGATGATTGATTGTCAGGTGAAAGTCACTGGCGGGTTAGTTTAGTTGGTCAAGTACAGTGTGAGGCCCCAAGGGGCCAGAGGTTCGACTCCTCTATAGGCCACCCATAGGGAGCCTGAGGTTAGATTCCCTAAAACTGCCGGGAAGATTTTTTGGACTACAGCCTGATTTCAGGCCAGACTTGACCTGGCCAAAAGGTACCCAGAGGTGTTGTCATCAGTAACCCAGAGTCATTCAATTCCCTGCCAAAAGCAGACTGATGACATCATCCCCACATAACCCAGAGGTGACATCATCGTTGGTAGAATGAAATTTCAGACCAGAAAAAGCCAGTCAATGGAGTCATCAGCCTCTACCTCATGGCACACCAAGTACTCGATTAACCAGATGATGGGTCCGGGTCTAAAGGCTTATGGAAACACAAGTAACTGTAATAGGACGTAAAATAGAGATGGAGTTTTTTATTGTCAGGTGAAAGTCACAACATTGCTTAACAAGATCAAGCAAAATATCAGAACAATCTTTTGAGAAATTTTCCATGTAGTCAAGCTTTTGGGTGCAAAACTTGTTGTGACTCTTGATAATCTTGGAGGTGAAGTATTGTCAAAACCAAGGAGAAGGATGGACCTTGACCTGTTTGTGAAAGTTGTCCCAGTGTGCATGAACATCTGTCAAAGACAAGTGAGGACCAATAGGCTTGAAAAGGTGCATGAACTTCTCTGAATATTTGTCAAAGTCATTGTTGTAACTGGCCATGGAAAGATTGTTGATTTGTTGCTGAATGACTCTATTGTAGACCTCACTTGACAGGAAAAGCTATTGGAACAGGGTGACCCAAACAAAGAGGCTGTCATTGAGCAGACAGAGATTGTTTTTGGTGGCAACTTTGATGTATTCAGTGGCTTCATAAGAGATAGCTTCAAGAACAAGGGTTGCAAAGATGTGCACATTATAAAGTGATTGTTCTGTCTGAAAGGCATACACTTCAGCCTCAGTGCAAGGCTATTCGTTACAAGCATTGGTATATACTTGAGCATAATGTTTTGTAGCAACCTTGTGAAGAGAGGCCATATCAAGTAGGTCTTCACCATTAAAGGTTCCTGGTGTTTGAGGATGACCACTGTCCTTCTACCAATAAGAACCATGAGCCCATGGTTGGCTCTGAAGTTGTCAAGCATCTTTGAGGGTATGAAGAATGTCTTGAACCTTATTTGGATCATTTGTTATCTTAAACTTCCAAGGTTTGGTATCACATTCAAAGACTTCATCAAACTGACCATGCTTTTTAGTGGATAAGCTAGGTGTTGGTAGCACTGATTTCAGTCAGTGAATATGCATATATTCTTCATAGTGCCAGTGCTTGGGTTTTACTCTTTCCCAGCATTCATCAATTC
>JFJP01011355.1_pt1 | contig 10513 bp, 10 predicted proteins | sample 431651 | NCBI WGS metagenome assembly JFJP01 (sample SAMN02602958, study PRJNA72255) | Microbial mat metagenome, whole genome shotgun sequencing project. | biome: fresh water; feature: sink hole; material: water; isolation source: purple microbial (photo- and chemosynthetic) mats found in... | reverse complement strand
AACGCGAAAAGGGCGAAATAAGACGAAAACCGCGAAAAAATGAATCTTTCGCGGTTTTCGTCTTATTTCGCCCTTTTCGCGTTCCTTTTCGTCTTATTTCGCGTTACACTTTCACTGCCCAGAACAGGCCATAATCAATCATGCCGAGTTGGAGGGCGCGGTGCGAGGCCAACACATGGCGATAAACATTGTCCAAATTCGCCCCTGTTCGCCACTTGAGAAATTTCTTGTAAGAATTATATAACCACTTTGGTTTAGACAGTTGCAAAAACAGCCAACAATCACGGTTGAGAATGTCTAAATTATATTGGGTGACTATCTCCATGCGGCGCAATTCTAGCCCCGCCGCCGCCAAAGCCGTTTGGTAGCTCTCCACCGTCTCCAAATACGGCACATCCCATGTTTCCATAAAATCCGCATAAATTTGGCGATTTGCCAAAGCCACCGACTCCACCACCAATAAATCGGCCAGGGTGAAAATTCCGCCTGGCTTTAACACCCGACTGACCTCGCGTAAAAAAGCGGGTTTATCAGGAAAATGGGCGGGCGATTCAATCGACCAGACCAAAGGTAATGATTCGTTAGCAAACGGCAAACGGTCAGCACTGCCCAGGTTAAATTTAACCCAGGGCGCGGCATGTTGCTCATGGGCATTTAGAGTGGCACGATTCGCGTTATAGGGCGTAATATCCACCCCAACCACCTCCAGCCAATATTTTTGCCGCGCCCGAATCGCCGCGCCACCACGCCCCGCCGCCACATCTAATAAACGGCGTTCATGCGGCTGCGGGCTGACGGAGTGTAAAGCTACCATGCCGTCCGCCAAACGGTCAATCAAGCGCAAATGGGTCGCCGTTTGTAGGTGATATTGCCCCAAACGGGAGTAGCCCACATTGAGATAAGACTCCATGTCTGACCATTGGCTTAAGTAGAGATATAAGTCGGCGTGCGGGTTAGTGTAGCTATATTGCCCATGTACATCACTGACATGCCAGGCTAAATTGCGAAAATCCTGCATGAGAATTAGGAATTAGGAATTAGGAATTAGGGTAGAATTTAAGTAATTCGTAATTCCTAATTCCCAATTCCTAATTAAATTAGAAACTGTCCATTTCGATAGAAAACTTCACCATCGGCCGAGATTTCGCCGTCGGCTTGCATGTCACAAATCATGTCCCAATGGACGGCGGAAGTATTGACGCTGCCTGTTTGCGGATAGCCCTGCCCGACAGCCATGTGCAGTGTGCCACCAATTTTCTCATCAAACAAAATAGAACCCGTCCAACGTTGTATATCGTAATTACTGCCAATGGCAAACTCGCCTAACCGCCGCGCCCCAGGGTCACTATCTAATACACTGAGCAAAAAGGCTTCATTTTCCGTAGCGGTGGCCTGAGTGATGAGGCCGTTCTCAAAGCGTAATTTAATCCCTGAAACCCGATTGTCCGAATAATAGGCGGGATAGGTGAAGTTGACCCAACCATTAACCCCATCCTCCACTGGCCCCGTGAAAATCTCGCCGTCAGGGAAATTGCTATCGCCACAAGCATTAAGGAAGGTGCGTCCTTCGATAGATACCGTCATATCAATATTGGAGCCGCGTGCATGGAGCAACTTTTTGCCCACCAAATAATCCACAAAACGCTGTTGCATGGTCTTAACCTCCTGCCATGCCGCTACGGGGTCAGACAAATGGAGTTTGCAAGCACGGTAAACAAAATCCTCATACCGTTGCAGCGACATGCCCGCCCGTTGCGCCAACCCTTGCGTCGGAAATAGAACAGTGCAACGGCGCAGCATGCCATTGCCTTCCCGTTCCATTTGATGTTTCATTAAAACTCGCTTGCCTGCCACCACCGCCCGTTGCAACTCTGGCGCATAATCAACCATCGCCAAGGGATTCTCGGAGGCATCAATGCGAATGATGACCTGACAGGTTTCATACATTAACTCTAACATGGGGTTGGCCGCGCCCAATAAATCGGCCTGCTGCGTAGCCTCTAGCGCAAGCGTGTCCTCATCGCGCAGATGAATGTAGGTGAAGGCTTGCGCCCCCGCCCGTAATGCTTCTTGATATAATGCCTGCACCAATGGCTCGGCGACGGGGCTGGTGGCGCGAATAAGCACGCGCTCACCTGGCTTGACTGCCGTTGAGTAGTTGATGAGGACTTGCGCCATCTTTTCGATTCGACTGTCCATGACTGTAATTTTAGACATGATTAACAGGATTAACAGGATTAAAATGGCCTGTAAATCAGGTTAATCATGGGTGGCTAATAAAGGGGTAAAAGTTGAGGCTAGTTTAACATGTGGCTAGGGAATAGGGCAAAAAAAGTGCAAGGGGCTGATAAGTTATCACCCCCTTGTAAAAAACTATTCTCAGTATCAGTATATCAAGATTTGGGCGCAATAACTAAATCACCCTCACCCCAGCCCTCTCCCAAAGGGCGAGGGGAGACAAGATACTCCCTCGCCCTTTGGGAGAGGGCTGGGGTGAGGGGGCTAAATCTTGATATACTGAGTATATCAAGATTTGTAGGGGCGTACCTTTGTGGTCGCCCTGGTGGGTAGGGACAAGCCCTACCCCTACGACAAAATCTTGATGTACTGATTCTGTTAACTTAGGCTATTTTGGTGACGTAGAACAGGCAGGAGTGTCAAAATAAAATTTTGACAGGCGAAAGTAAAACTTTCGCACTCCTCCTCCACACCTATTGATGAAATTATCAAATTTGACTTGGGCAACTCTAAAATTACCGCGACATGGAAATTAAAGTAATACACAACATACAAAATAGTAGCAAAGGCATTAGATCTACTTCAGGTTTAGGTTTTTTAACTGGCTCTAAACGTAAGCCGTCCTTATCTACGGTTAGGGTATGTTCAACGATTTTGATTTTTAAGTCTTGCATGAAAATGGCTCACTTAAATTATTTCAGTAACACAATACTTCTTTATTGTGTTACTGAAATAATTAACAAATTTGATTTTAAGTTAGATTAATTTTATAATGGGCAAATTATTTTTTGGAACTTATAGGAAACAATATCTTTTTCTTTGAACTCTTTGATTAGGTTCACAGCCATTATATCCGCAAAATAATTTTATTTCAGCAGCTGTTTGTCTAAAATCAGGGGTTTTTAGTCTAAAGTTTTTGAATAGGATTATATAACAAAATATCACTGTCACGAATATAAGGATAAACGGATTGAAAAGCCAGCACCGCCGTTATATTTACCCCCATGCCACGCGAAGCAAAACTCAACAAACCCTCAAACCTAACTCCCTTTGCGGCTCTCCTGTGGGATGCCCTAGAGCATTACCATGACCCAGCGCAATTAGGCCAAAATTCCCCTCTCGCCCAAGTTTATTTTTTAGGGCAAGATTTGCTAGAAATTTCAATGGATGATATGTCACCACAACGGCGCGGCGAGGTGTTGGTCAAACTGATGCAACGAGCCTATCAAACATTGATTCAGCGTAAAGTAGATGTCAGATTATTACAAGCCTGTTTTCTTGCGCCGCAAATTTATTGGGTGGAAGATGAGGCGGGTAATGCCAAAACCAAAACCATTGGTATTCGTAAACGGTTAATAGAAGTTAAAATAAATCATGCTTCGTTTTACGCTAAATTAGCCAAAACAGAGTTACCTAAACAGGTTGAACAATTAGCAACAGTCATATTACAACAACGGCGCATGGCCTTACGTTTAGAGCAACCCATTATCCCCCCACCTTTATATGAACGAACGAAGGTGGAACAAAGGTGTCGAGATTTACTGGTCAATGAGAACGCGGCTATTGGCCTAACGGGTGAAAGTGGGGTGGGTAAAACCGCTTTGGGGCAATATTTAGCCCACACGTATTTTGCGGGACGCATCTTTTGGTTTACTTTTCGCCCCTATTTGAATGACCGTTTGTTAGAACTACTATTTAATTTAGGTCATTTTTGCCAACTCTATTTACAACAAGTGAACGCGGGGCAAAACTCGGCTTTATTAGCCACCTTAATTGGCCTCATGCAGGCCAATCAAGGGGAAACATTACCCCAAGAAATCCTACTCAATACTTGGCGCGCCGATTTAGCCTTAATGCCTCGGCCACCCCTACTTTGTTTTGATGAAGTAGATATACTCCATTACGAAACCCCGCAACATGAACCCCTCTTACAATTTCTACAAAGCCTCCTCACTGACCCCCTCCCGCTTATTTTGATAGGACAAGAATTACCTATCATTGTGCCACAGAGTTATTCATTACAAGCATTAACGGCTCAGGATGGCTTGGTGAAATTATTAAAATATCATGGGCTGACTTTAACCCCAACCGAGCAAGAATTATTACATAGCACAACAAACGGTAATCCCCGTTGGCTACAGCTATGGGTTGCCTTTTATCAAGTAGGTAATAAATTGACAGATTTTACCACCCATTTACCCTACCATACTTTGTTTGAACGTATTAGCCAGCGACTCACCGAAGATAAACTAGCCTTGTTATATGAATTAGCTGTTTTTCACCAGGCCGCGCCCGTCCAAGCCTGGGCTAATCAAGCGGCTTTGTTATCACAACTAGAGCAATTACATCTGATAGAATTTGACCTACACGGGGGTGTACAAATACGCGCCCATTGGCGTGACTATTTCATCAAGCAACTTAAACAGACCGAAACATGGCAGCTTTATAATGAAAAAGCCGCCAAGGTCTACACCACCCATGGACAATTTACGACCGCTTTATTTCATTATACTGAAGCCAAAAACTATTCCGCCGCCATTGCTTGTTGGCAGGAACACCGTCAAAAGGAAATTGAGCAAGGGCAAGCAGACCATGCCTTAACACTCTTACAGACCATTCCTGAACAGAGCTTAATCAAAGCTGACCGTTTAACCTTAACCGAATTATTAGTAGATTTACTCAAAGTGCGCGGGCGATATTCACAAGCCTTATCAATATTGGCGCGCGTTGTCCATCGCGGGAAAAACCTAACGGAGGCACATTTGCGGCGACTAGAGGGAGATATTTTGCAGTTACGCGGGGAAAATGAACGGGCGCGGCAAGCCTATCAAGCGGGCTTAGAAACAGTGGAGCAATTATTAACTGAAAAAGCCCTGTTTCATAAAAATCTTGCTTGAATAACCCCTTTGGCTAAAGAGTGGGCGCATCAGGCAAAGTTAGAAATCAAAAAAGACCCATGAGGAGATACACCAAAGATATGGCAACAACGCCAGGCAAAAGATTGACACAGGCCAAAATATGTGCTATGATTTTGGGCAACTTTACGGTAAACGACCATGAAACTAACCTATAAGCTCAACTTAATTATTCACCCTGCATTTTTTAGCCAGTTTGCTTAAACGCGCCTGGCTAGTTGGTTTATCCATGTAACACTTCGCGGGCGCAACCCCATTCAGGTTGCGCTTTTTTATTATGATTGACTGGACTGAACAAAACACCGACCTATTTCTGCTGAAAGCAACCTTGTTAGAAGATATTGCGACCATTACGGAAGTTTATGTCGCCCTCGAACAAGAACATGCCGCCGATATCACCGATAGTCGAAATATTGCTTTAGGCTATTACTTGTATCGCTTATATACTTTATTTGAAATGCTCTTTTTGCGGCTAGTGGAGCATTTTGGCCTAGAAATTGTTGACCAAACGCAATGGCATGCCGAATTATTACGCAATATGGCAACTGACCTCCTGCCCCTTCGCCCCGCCGTCATCAGCCAAGAATCACTGGCATGTCTCAATAAATTACGGGGGTTTCGTCATTTTTTCCGCAGCGCGCGAGTGCTTCATTTTGACCCTTCTCAATTAAGACTGCCCTATAACGCCGCTTGCCAACTCAAACCCTTGTACCAACCTGAATTAGAAACATTCTTAACTTTTTTAGATACACTCATGGCCTCCAAAAAGAAGCGCAAGCGCAAACCTGCTGTTAAAATTGATTTCACCAAAGAAGAATTTCCCTTTCAACCATAACGAGTCAGTCGGTCAGCATATCAGCTATGAAGCTGACACGCTGATATGCTGACCGACTGACTTGCTGACTCGCTGAACGACTAAAAATGTTAAACCAACTTGAAACCATCGTCCAAACTGCCCACGCAGAACTCCCCCAACTCACTACAAGTGAGGCACTCATTGCCTGGAACAGCCAATATCTTGGCCGCAAAGGAGAAATTCCCGTCCTGTTGCGCCGCGTCAGTGAACTGCCCAAAGAGGAACGCCCCGCCTTTGGGCAACGCGCCAATGAACTGAAACAAACCTTAGAAGCCGCGTATGAGGCTCATAGCCAAGCCATCAAATCCGCCGAGTTAGCGCAAGCTCTCAAAATGGGCGCGCTAGATGTCACCATGCCAGGGCGAAAAATGGCACGGGGACGACTACACCCTAGCACCCAAACCTTGCGCCGTATTTACCAAATTTGGGCTGATATGGGCTTCCAAATTTATCGCAGCCGCGACGTGGAAACGGATGAGGTCAATTTCCAAATGCTCAACTTCCCGCCACATCACCCCGCCCGTGAAATGCAAGATACGTTCTATACCACCAACCATGAACTCCTCCTCCGCACCCACACCTCACCAGGGCAAATTCGTGCCATGCGAGAATTTCACCCTGAGCCGATTCGGGTCATTTTGCCCGGCATGTGCTACCGCAATGAGCAAATTACAGCCCGTTCTGAAATTCAATTTCATCAGGTGGAAGGGTTGGCGGTAGGGCATAACATCCGCTTTAGTGATTTGAAAGGTACGCTGATAAATTTCGTAAGACGGCTTTATGGGGCTAATCGCGCCACTCGTTTTCGGGCCAGCTATTTCCCTTTTACTGAACCCTCCGCCGAAATGGACGTGGAATGTTTCTTGTGTGATGGTAAGGGTTGTCGGCTGTGCAAACACAGTGGCTGGCTAGAAATTCTCGGCTGTGGCATGGTACATCCCAATGTATTACGTAATGGTGGTTATGACCCTGAGATATTCAGTGGCTTTGCCTTCGGCATGGGGCCTGAACGTATCACCATGTTACGACATGGCATTGAAGATATTCGCTATTTCTGGGCAAATGACCTCCGTTTCTTACAACAATTCTAATTTAGTTAGTCATCTGATGACTTGAAGTCATCAGATGACTACTAAAAACCTCTATGCATACATTCACTGAACTCTTACTTTTATGGCAACAAGATAAATTCACCTTAACGGAAATAAGCGACTTATTGCCCCAGGCCGTAGTGATTTTTCGTGAGCGCGCCGCCCGCCTAGATTATAAAATCATGGGAATGGCCGCAAATGAACAGGTCGAATGGCGTGGCGGGGATGGCGTGGACGTGGGCATGCATGAAGTCGTTATTCCCACTATCTATGACTATCCCTCGGCCTATCGCGCCGTAAACCAATTGTTAGAGCAATTCATGTTAATGGAAATGAAATTTCTCAAACTAGAACGGGATTATGAACGGTTGGCACGCGAGTTAGATAGCACAACTAGTTATTGGAATTGAGACACATTTAGGAGGTTATCATGCCCTCACCCTTTCCAGGAATGGACCCTTATTTAGAAGGTTATTTATGGACAGATGTCCATAATGCTTTAGCGAGTAAAATTCGGGGTTTACTCGCGCCCAAAATTCAGCCGAAATATACGGCGCGGCTAGAGTTGCATGTGGTGGCAGACGAATCAGAAGTGACCATTATGTATCCTGATGTCGAAATATTTAAGGCTAAACAGTCAAATGGTTATCCGTTGCCCCTTAAGCCTAGTGGCGGTGGTGTCGCAGTGGCAGAAGCCAGGCCAACCACCCTGACCGCGCCTGTTATTTTGCCTTTAGCGCAAGTCCGTTTAGTCACCGTAGAAATTCATGATGTGGCGCAAAATTTGTTAATTACAAGTATTGAAATTTTATCCCCTGTGAATAAACGTGAACCTAACTTAAGCGATTATCGCCGCAAGCGCGCCCATTTACGGGAGGCGGGAGTCCATTTGCTAGAGCTTGATTTATTACGGCGTGGCACGCGAGTTTGGACTCATTCGCAATTGCCGCCCGCGAATTATTACGTTTCCCTCACCCGCGCGGGCAGGTCGCAACAAGAGGTCTGGCCGATTCAGTTGGCGGATAAATTGCCGATTGTGGCTGTGCCGTTACATTTTCCTGATGAAGATGTGTTGTTAGATTTAGGACAGGCGTTAACTGAAATTTATGACGAAGCCTTTTATCACCTTTCCATTGATTACACCCAAGAGCCATCGCCACCATTGGATGAGGCTGAATTGGCGTGGGTGAAAGAAGTGAGTCAGTCGCAACTAGATTAATTTGCTGGTAGTTGTTTAAATTGATAATTTAAGTATAATTTGTGTAGAAAGTATGTTCTAATTAAAGTAACTAACCCATGACAACCATGCCTCCTGAAGCTCTTCATCATGCGAAACAAGCCTTAATCAATTTTGGCTTTGATACACGCGCCATTGTTGAAAATCAATCGCTTTCCATTAGTAATAATGAAACGATTGTTTTTGACGCGCTCGCTTATGCCCATGCTGAACGGCGCACGGCTAAAGATGTGAGTTTCACTATCTTTCATGCGGCGAATGGTCGTTCTGATGAAACATTAGTGCCGTTATTAGCGCAATCAACCGCCCCATTTCATTTAATTCATCGCGATAATCATTTTTCTTTTTGGTTAAGTAAAGCTATCAGCAAAAGTGAAATTCAACCGATTCAGCGACATGACCATATTGCTTATGGTCAACTTGGCACAGTTTTAGAACGGTACGCGGTTGACTTTAAGCCACAACGCATTTTGGATTTTAAACAACATAACACCCCTTTTCCCTCTTTTCCTGAATTAGAACCATTACAATTATCTTTATTTGCGCTTGAGGCAACGGGAAAATTATTAAAAAACCATTTTTTTAGTTCAATTAACGAATTACGTCACCATAAAATTGATGATGACACTATCTCTAAATTAGCAATTCAATTATTAGGGGCAATTATTCTGGCTGATACTGGTGTGTTGGGTGAAGAGGTACGCTCTATCCGAGACCGTAAATTCTCAATTCATGCCTTGATACAACTAGCGAGACAACAACCCTTTGGTAACTATTTTGATTTGGACATGTTTCAACAAAATGGGCAAGCTATTGAATCAGCTTACAAAATCTTGGGTAATTTACGTTATGCTTCATTTGAGCCACATCATATCGCTGACTTGTCACTAAGTGCTTATAGTGATATTCAGCGCAAAAAATATGGTTTATACGATACTCCCCTTTATTTAACGCAACGAATTTGGGATAATATTCCTATTGAGTTTTTGCCCCCTGACCAACGCCATGTAGCTGATATGACTTGTGGCTGGGGCAGCTTTTTAATTTCGGGATATGACCGTCTTGCCAATTTGAGCGACATGCGCGACCAACCAATGAACCACTATTTGCATGGCAATGATGTGTACGGCCCACAACATCTTTGGGCTAAACTAGGCTTGTTACTATCCACTTCGCGCGATAATTGGGACATTCAAAATCAAGATGCCTTTGCCTGGAATTGGCTACAGCACCACCAACCTAATGTTATTGTAGGCAATCCGCCATTTGGGGGTGACAGAAAAACTTTAACAGGGGATAAAAGTAAACCCACAAGATATGAAGAGGCAAATCAATTCCTTGAACATGCAATTAATCGACTTGCTCCTGATGGTTATTTAGCCGTGCTTATGCCACCTTCCTTTGTAGCGGCAGAAGCCTCGCCTCAACTTCGGCAAAAGTTACTAACAACTTGCGATTTACTAGAGTTATGGGAACTGCCCATTGGTACATTTGCAGATGCCCAAACAGGGGGATTAGTTATATTTGCCCAAAAAAGAACCTCCAACCACACGCCTGTTGTAATACATAACATTCAAGCCCCAAAAGACAAAAAGGGTAAAATTGATAAAAACCCTGAAATTGAGCAGTTAATCAAACAAGGTAAATTCACAGTCACGGCTTTAGTTAATGACCAAACCGTGTGGAATGAAAAATCTCGTTCAACTAAGGGTTCTAAAAATACACACATTATAGATTACAAATTAATTCTATCTCAATTTATATGGAAAAAAATACAATCTTGTTGTATTGATTTAGAAAAATTAGCTATTGTATTTCTAGGTGTTATAAGGGGAGATAATCCAGAAAAAAAGCGGTGGATAAATTATGATGACCACCAAAATATACTTTGGCTTACAGGTGTGCAAAGAACCTTACCGCGTGATTTTTATATAGATTATAGTCAATCTAGCACAATTGTTTATCCTAATGAATTAGAAGAACCAAGAAAAGACAAAGAAAAATATCTTTTCAATAAGAAAGTTTTACTTTCATCTATCAACAACCCAAGCTGGGGTAAACGAGTAAAAATTGCTATTGAACGAATGGGTTATTGTGTTTCAGATAGTTTTTGGGTCATAGTACCTAAATCACCCCCAATTACACTTGAGGTCGTTGCGGCTGTTATCAATTGGAA
>JFJP01033788.1_pt1 | contig 10514 bp, 16 predicted proteins | sample 431651 | NCBI WGS metagenome assembly JFJP01 (sample SAMN02602958, study PRJNA72255) | Microbial mat metagenome, whole genome shotgun sequencing project. | biome: fresh water; feature: sink hole; material: water; isolation source: purple microbial (photo- and chemosynthetic) mats found in... | reverse complement strand
ACAACAAGTATCGAATCTACTTGCCGTTGGGTGGTGAGTCACGCAGTGTTGCCGTAGCAGTGGCAAATTTTTTAAGCGGGCTGGGGGTGACTGTCACCGATTACCGTGCGGGACTGGGGGAGAAGCAGTTAGTCACCCAGCGTGGCACCAAAACTCAAACCGTGAAGTTCACACGCTTGCTCCCCAAACCACTGTTGGATGCTTGGACTACGGAACAAGCACAAGCAACCACCCCACCAGCTACCAGTACCACTGGTTTAATGGTGGTCATCAGTCGGCACCCAATCGACGTGGCCAACATGAGTACCGGCACGGAGTGGGAAAGTTGTATGACTTTTGAGAAAAAAGATGGCGGCAAGGGCGTGTACTGTGAAAAATTGGTTGATGACCTCAAATACGGCACACTGGTGGCATACTTGGTCAACGTTGGTGATCGCGGCATCAAAGAGCCGTTGGCACGTGTGGCAATCAAGCCGTTCGTGAATCGAGACGACCCACGTGATGTGGTGCTAATACCAGAAGCACGCACGTATTCGGCAACTACCACTGTACCAGGCTTCCGTGAAGCTGTTGACCAGTGGCTAGCCACTCACGTGCCAGCGACTGGCTTGGTCTACCGCAAGCATGGTCGCGTGTATGATGACGATAAACGCCCAAATTTTTACAATTTTGCCAAGTTGCGTGATCCAGCAGTGTTTGCCGACACACTACGAAAGGTCAAGCACAACAGCGACAAACTAAATCGTTTTGTGAGTGGATTTCTTGAATACGCGGCCACTGTAGTGGAACCAATTGACCCGGCTATTTGGAACCTACTCAACAAGCCGATGTTTACTACCAAGTCAATTTGGCAATCGCCAGCTACCACCCTGTTGCAGTTGTTGCCCAAGCTAGTTGCAGTTGCCATGCAATCCACGTTGGGCAAGACTATGGTGGAACAACTGACAACAGCGGCGCTAACTACTCACAGTGACTTGCTGCCAATCCTAAAGATTTTGCTGTGTGACCCGGTGGTGTTCAAACTGGTTGGAACCAAGCCGTGGTGCACCCTGGTGCAACACGTGGCAACTACTCTGATTGATCGATCTGACTCGCACAACTTGACCCGCATGGTGTGTTTCGTGCCGTTTGGCAAAATCTTCTCTAGTGTTACCGAAGTGCGCACAACACTGGGGAAATTTTTTGTTGGAAACAAGTTCGCGTCGTTTTATCTGGACTCGGTAACAAGTTCCAGTGTGTGCACGTTTACCGGAGTATGGTTGGATTTGATGTCGAGTCAGTTTGAAGCCATGACGACGGAGCAGCTAGTGGCGATTGCTACTGCGTATCGGTGTGTGACGGTGTCCGCACTTCCAGTGCCAGCAACTGTGGGTGACAGGCTAGTTCAACCAGTGGCGCGGGCAATGACCAGTGGCACCGTGGACGACTTCACCCAGTTATTGCCAGTGTGGAGGCATTTGCCAACCACACCGCAACAAATTGCGGAAGTGAGCGAGCGGTTTCCATTGTTGAGCAATTTACCGTTGGAATTGCAAAAAATTCCTGTCGCAGCTCTGGGCGTGATTCTTACTGCGCCACTGGGACGTAATGAGGAAGTTGATAAAGTTTGGGAAATTGTCTATACCAAACTAAACACCCGGTGCAAGATTGACTCACCAGTTACCAGAGAAATTTTTGCAAACGTTGGAGCCGCTTTGTCGCAACCTCGCCAAGTGATAACTTTTGTGAAAAAGATTGCAATTTGGCAAGATGAACAAAATCTTGATCCACTCTACACGTTTGCACCAATGGTGGTACTGATTCGCACTCAACTGTACAGTAGCTTGAGTGACCACGCAATCTTGGCGTTGTGGCGACGCGTAGTACGCGAGCCACTGGCGTTGGCACACACTTTGGGTCAACTGTGTGACAGTAGCTATCCATTTGGCTTGCGTTATTTTACTGTGGATTTTGCCAATGTGTTGGGCAAATCCGGTTGCGAAGCGTGGTTGGCAGCAATCGCGCCAGTTGTCACGGTGGACAACAATGATACTGTGAATAATTTTGCAAAGCTGGTGTTGGAGACCGTCTTTCTACCGCCAACTGCGCTGCTACCATTTGTTCGCAGTGCCGTGGGACTCTCTTGGGCTAAAACTGTGCTGGAAATTGCCACACCCGAAAACTTCTCACAATTGTGGCAGCAGCTGACGCCATTATTGAGTGAATCGGATCGCACACAACTAACGGAATGGGTAAACGTGGGGATTGCCAATGCTCGTCTGAATTGCAGTGCCAGCAGTTTTAGCAAACTGCTGGCTAAAATGTAAATAGGAAGTAGCGGCAATGGCAAAGTTGTGTGACTATGGGTGCGGTAAACCAGCGTTGTGGAAATTCAAAAATGGCAAATTGTGTTGCTCACCCCGGCACACGCAATGTCCTCGGCACAAGTGGCGATCCCGCGTGGTGATTGTACCAGCGTCACGCGATCCTCTTGACCGGTTTTTCACCAGGTATTGGCAACGTCGCCACGGATTTCCCACGTGACGCCGTTTTCGTGGTGTGATTCACAGTGCGGCGCAGGTACCTATAAGCCGATTACCGTACTGCATGTGGGCCTACGCGCAATTCTAGTTTGTCCACAATGTGGATTGCATTTGCAGTTGCTATGCCACGCCATTGACGCTACTGGAGTCGTAACGCCCAGTGTGGGTTTCACGACCACGCAGTTCTAACCAATTGGAGCTACCACAGTGTTACCAAAAGTTGATTGGGCCAAATGGCAAGAAATTACAACGCAACCAGCGGCGCTCATGGAATACCCAACCATCAAACAGTTACCGCCATTGGAGGAAGTCTATGCAGACGTGCACACACTGTCAGTGCCTAAATTTGAGCACCAACACGTGCCCAAACTGCGGGTGGAATGTGATGACTCACAAGTTTGAGTGGATTAGAATCACGCTGAGTAAATTGGGTAAACAAGTTGCAATTGAGGAACTAATTGCACGCCACGCAGCTGCAACGCAACGTGCGCCATTGCGCTGACACAAAAAAGCACCCCACCACGCTAGTGATGGGGTGCTGCTTTGTTGTCGTTGGTCACTTCGCCAATGTGGAGCAAAACAACACGGCTCCGGCTTTGGCAACCAACTGTGGGTCAACGTAGTTGAAGAAGTTTGACAAGTCTTCAACATTGTCGTTGGCTCGGTACACTTCGCTGGAGACAAATTCCTCAACCGTGGATTCATACTGGTATTGGGATTTGTGCCCCAAATACTCCAACAGGCCATCGCCACTGCGCAACCACTCTTGAGCACTAACACTAGTGTGTGTCAGAATCCGACACACACTCCAAATTTCACTGGTGATACTGGTTCCAGACATACCAGGACAGTCGCCCAAAATTTCGCCAACTTGTGCTTCTACTGACTCCACAAACTTGCGACGCACCACATGGTATAAACTTTGACTGGCAAGTTTGGCCAAGGCTGGGCTGGCATCGCTCAAGGTTTTGAGTGAGAGGTTGCGGTCATCGAATAATTCCAATTGGCGTGGGAATTTGCTGACCACACTGTTGTACTTGGTCAACAGTTGCGGAGTGTTGTTGATGTGGCTAAACATAGCCAACCACACCGAGTGGCTATTTGCCCACTCCAGATATTTGGGACGAAAATCCTCCAAGCTCAACAGACCCCAATCTGTTGGTTTTTCATTGGCAAAACGTACCAAGTTCGCAAAGTCATCGAAACCCAATTCTTTGAACAAGTCGCCAGTAGACTCATACTCATCGGTGATTCGGCACTCATCACTGCCATTGAGCAACTCGTGATTGCGTAAAATTTGTTCAAATTGGTCAAATTCCCAACCACCATCATAGGGGTCACCAGCTGCCACCACCGCAACTAGCTCGTCGATGCCAACCAACTGTGGTTTGGCGTGTACCAAAGATTCCCGTTCACCGGGGTCGAGGTCTGCCAATTTGAAGTTGTGTTCTGGCATCCAACCACCACCCACAATACCTTTGATGATTGGTAATTTTAGCAGCGCAACGATTTTGGAGTGGTACTTGGGCAATGGCTTGTTGTTTTGTTTGCCCTTGGATTCTCCCAACAAACCACCGTGGTGGAGCACAAAAAACAACGGTACATCCCAATTGCCGTTTCCAAGCGGTTCTTGGTATACCAAGCACGTGTCCGGGCCACCAAATTCTGTGGCATTGCGGGCATAGTACGCAGTATTGCCGCAATGTTGAGCCACGTTGCCAAGTTCGGCGTCGTGGGGCTTTTCCAAATCAAACCAACCACTGCCATCAGGAAATTTTAGAATCAGTTTGCCACTGGAGCCAACCATTGTGGCGTCAGTGTGAGCACCAACCAACTCATTTTCCAGTTGGGTGAGTTCCGTTACCACGGTATCCCACGTTTTGTTGGTCAACACATAGGTTCTAAATTTATCAAAAGTGGTCTTGTAGGAAAACCAATGTTGCAGGGCTTGTTCCACAGTGGTTGCATCGGTTGTGAAATCTTTTAGCCATTTCCACTTCCCCACGCAGTGTTTTTTTACTGCTTGTTCAACAGCCTGTGACAAATCACTGTCACTGGCGACAGTGGCTAGTTGCAGCAAATTCCGTAACTCAATCCCCACGGCAACCTTGAGATACCAGTCGCGATTGGGGCCAGTTGTGTGGGTTACTGCCCACGCCACGCGGTCGCCAACCGCATGCTCAGCGTTGCGTTGCACACGACTGCCAAAGCGGGTGGCAAGCTCCAACACCGTGGAGAAGCGTTTGAAAGCGTCAGACTTGGCACTGGCGATTGTGATTTGTAACTGCACGAAAGCGTCTCCGAATTTTTGCGATATTGTAAATTACAAAAAAAGGAAAAAACCCCCATGTTGTACAACAATGCAATTGCTGCGGCTTTGATTGTGCGGCTCCAGCCAACTACTGATCGCGAACGTTGGTGGATTAGCAACGTAGTGGTAGAGTATCTGCGTGACCAATTACTTGGTATGACTGCTGTGCTATTTCAGGACACACGTGGCTGCACTCACGTTGAATCCTTTTTCTTGCAGGAGCTGGAACACGCTCTGGGCTATGTGCGGTCGCTACCTAGTGGGGAGTCGGTTTGCTCGCTCGACGTTACCAATGCTATTCGCTTGGGTAATAATTTAATCACCAGTGAAGCAGCGCAATTTGCCTCAACCAGTGAGCAAACGACGGACACTACCGTGGTCTTTGCGTGGCCGGACGGCTACACTATGCGAACTTTGCTCACCCCAAACGCACTCCACGTAGAGGGCTGCGAGATGTCTCACTGTGTCGGCAGTCAATATCAACCATACTTGGCAAAAGTTGCTGCTGGTACAATTAAAATTTGGTCGTTGCGAGATGAAACCAACTGGCCCCACGTCACCGTTGAGTACGAGATTGCAACGCAACTTGTGCATCAAATCAAAGCGGAGTACAACAGGCCAGTCGCCGTGGCCAAACGCCACTACATTTGGGAATTTTTGCAGCACTTGGTTGCCACACAACAGTTGGTACGAGTGGTGGGCGATTTGCACCACGTGGGGTTGCTCGAACTAACGCACACAACTTGGACAAATTTGTGAAAAGATTTGCTCGGATAAAGCGTGGAGCATTGGTTGGGCACGACCATCAGTTGTGGACGTGGCCGTGGGTGCCGCAACCACCGCCAACTCGGTGCTTGTGGGTTGTCAAACCAATCGGGCTTGGTCATTATCGCTTGGTAAGGCCACACTTTGGAGCACACAACTCTTACGGGAGTGGGTGTGTGCATGTTTTTGGTGAATCGGATTTGGAGTTTTTTTTGTGAAAAACATTGTTGATAATTGGGGCAACCGCGTGGTAACTGCCCACAGGTTTGCGCTTCACGACCTAGTTGTGCTGGTTGATACCATCTGGGTGGACAATGCTGGAGAATTTTGCCGACTCATTGGCGTGGTGGCTGATGAAGTTCTTTACCGTTCCAAAGGAGTAACCTATGTTGACAACTGTGATTCTTTCCAAGAATCGCACAACTTAGTAGTGAGTGAAGAAGCGTATGCCACACACAATTTTCTCGGTTGATGAACTGGTTGGCATGACAAACTCACAGTGGTGCTGTTGTAAACCACACCGGCTGGAGTGGTAAAATTTCGATTATCCAGTGGTGGGTCAGTTGAGTGCATGGACGCTTTTTTGTTTCAAGTTCATGTGGAGAATTGCCATGCTGTTTAGATTGCGTTACTTGGTGTGGTTTTGCTCTGTGCGTATTGACCACGTTTTGTATCGGTTGGTGGTGTACCCTACGATGTGCCGCGCAATCCTGGCTATGCTTTTTTGTGGCTGGCGTGGTTGACCGCGTGGTGCAAAGACCATCCACTCACACCTGAGCAGCAGTTGCGAACCGATGAGTTTTGTTTCACTCATCTGGAGAAACCTTTGCCATGATTACTGCAACCCTCATGCAACTAGCACAAGTCTACGCAGATGCGTATGAGGATGATGTTAGTAAAACTGGTTATGCTGGAACCCGCGCTGAACGCGCTCGCTGTGCGTTGGAGTCGGCGTTGGACCCGGTGGTTTGTGATGCAGCAATCTACCGAGTCCAAAGCACCCACAATAAAGTTGAGGCTGTCAAGCTGAATCCCGTAGTCCACGCTGTGCTGTATAGCTCAACCAGAATTGCTTTTGTGCTTGGCCGTGAGTTTTTTAACACGGCATTGTGGTTTAACCACAATTCCCACCCCAAACCTGGAGATTTGCTGCGTTGTGTGGCAGCAGATTTGGCTAGCACGCCGCCTGAGTTGCATCACGATTTAGTTGCTCGCATTTTTGAACTTGGTTCACCCACAGCTTGCGAGGCTTTGGACGCGTGCTTGTCACCCGATCTACTCGACTACTTTGTAGTAGAATCACGCTTGGATGGGTGGCAAACTGGAGAAAATATATGGGCGCTAATAAGGAGAAATGCGGAGTGACCGTGCCCAAAGATTCCAGACAGTTGGCATACGTGGGAGCGCAACCAACAACGGTTGATCGTAATAGCTGGTATACTCCGGCACGCTACGTGGAAGCGGCACGAACTGTGTTGGACAGCATTGATTTTGACCCCTATAGTGACGCAGTTGCTAATGTCACCGTGGGGGCACGGTTGTGGCGGTCGCCAACCAAGCAGTTGTTGCATTTAGTACCACCCCACGCGTTGTGGCCCAACGTGACAACAGTATTTATGAATCCTCCCTACGGGCGCGGAGTGTTGCAACAAGCTGTGAACGAATTTGTTGCCGAATTGGATCGGCAGAATTTTGCGGCAGTAGTTTTAACCAACAACGCTACCGAAACCAAGTGGTTTGAGCAGTTGGCCAGTGTTTGCGACAGTTTGTGCTTTACCAATCACCGGATTGCGTTCACTAGCGTGGACAACAAGCAGGTGAGTGGCAACACACGTGGCCAGACCTTCCTGTATTACGGCACCAAGCCGCGCCGTTTCGCTCGTGTGTTTGGTCAATTTGGCAACTGCTGGAGACCACAACTGTGACCACGTTGACAATTGTTGGAGATCGTATTCTTGCCAGTCATCTGCAAAAAACTCCAGAGTTTGCACGCGATGATTGTGATTTCTTTGCAGTTGCTGCGTGGAACGCAATGCGGCAACTAGAGGTGCGTTGCGACTTGGTAGCAGTGCTGGCAATCGTGGACATGGGAAGTTTGCCAGCACTGGAGTATCCAGTGCATTTTTGTGTGAGTGATGGGCCGGTTTTTCTCGACCACGGTGGTTGCTGCGCTTGGCTTGACTTGGTGCACCGTTTAGAGTCCAAGTACATCACACCAACAACCGCAATTCGGTATTCCAGCGTGGACGAGTTGGCAGCAGCTATCGCAAACTTTGACAAATTGCGAAACACACCAAAAGCGCGTAGCGTGTTGCGAACTTGGTCAACCGTTGTTCACGATAGTCTGGTAAGTGAAATTGTCGCTATTGCGAAACTGTAAATAGGAGTTGGGGCATGACGGTGCTAAATGATTTGCAAGTTCGCAAACAGATTGTCACGGTGTTGGAACCTTTACGTTGTGAGCCAAATGACGGAGTTTCCCGCGCAGCAGCTCGTGCAGCTGTGGAAAAACTACCATCCATGAGCCGGGTGGTATGTGATGAAACAAACAATTCTCCGCGTGTGTTGGAAGCCAATGCATTGGTGGTTAGCTACGTGTGGAACAAAGTTCACTGCTGGAACGTAATAATGAGCAGTAATGGGTTTGCTTTTGAACAAACAAGAGGGTAATACTATGAAGGCTAATACCTGCGAAATAAGACAAGGCGTTTCTTGTGCTGAGTGTGGTTGGCCAATCATTGACGCTTGTTGCAACGACAGCTTTTTAACTTTTGCCGACGCTGCAGATTGGGATTGGTGGGTATATTGCTCAAACAAAGGCTGTAAAAACCACCACGGCGAAGGTATTTTTCAAACGCGCCCATCTTGGGTAAAAAATTGTCCATCTTTGGAGTAACAATCATGCAAGTTGACCAGCCACTGATGGGATTTCCACACTTGGAGCGTGGCTTTGGAACAAAACTCATCGTTGGAATGTTACCATGACCCAAGAAGGATTTAGTTTTGAACAAATACGCACCACAATTGCAACCGCGTTGGAACCGTGGAATGGTGTCGCTAATACCGCCACCACCCGCGCCGAAATTATGGCACAAGTGCGTGAGGCTCACAAACAAGTATTTGGAATCTCACACTGTGAGACTAGAGTAGTCGAATCCGAATCCGACCTCATTGTGGTAGAAGCCAACGTGCCAATGGGTCTTTGCCCACGCTCTGTTACAGTTTCCACTTCACAGGAAGAATTGTCGTGCAAGTAAATGTGATGCAATTTGATCAACCGCTGTTGGGTTTTCCCACTATTGGAAGTGGCTACCGAGTGCTGTTTAGCACTCGCACCATGCAGCCAGTTGTTGCAACCCAACTCTACAACGACTTGTTGAGTTGGCTTTGTGACTATTTTGGTGAAGAAGGCACCACGCGCAACGTGGGAAAGCACACCCACTCGGTTGTTGCAAACGACTGGGCAGTCGGTCACACTGCTGGTCGTGACCAACGCATGTTGGTGGTGGTTCGCAGCCACGAAGTGCTGTTGGCACTCGCCGCGCACTGGAATTGGAACTACGAAATTGACACTACCCAAACCATCGACACCGCAGTACGTGGCGTGTTAATTCCATTCATGTTTGCCAAAGTTTCGGCAAAACTGGTACGCCGCATTCAAGCACAACTGGCCAACTTGCTGACCCAACGGGGGTCACCAACACAATGGTACCAGATACATTTTTCGCCAGACTGTTCGGTTGTAGAATTTGACTGGCGCGACTCCCACGTGAAAATTTGTCTAACCGGAGGTAATTGCTATGTGTGACGACGCCACCCCCACCGTAATCGACCCAGAAACTTGGCAATCTATCAAAGACTTTGTGCAACAAGCACAAGCAGTGATTGCCACGCAACCGCCACTGGAGCCAGTTGATCCTGCGCTGGAAATTCCTCCAACTTGGGAGTCGCCATGATCACCGATTGCGTGTTGAAGTTTTTGAAGCAAGCTGGTTCTCCCATTTCATTTGACGAACTGGTGCGTGAGATGGCTGGCAACGAGGTGCTAATGACCTCGGAACAAGTGCGCTCGTGGGAAGCAGTTGCCCGCCAAGTCTTGGATTCCTTGGTCGCTTCGCACCACGTGGTTGCCCTGTTCGATGCCAACGAACCAACCACAACCTATGCGATTGTGGTATGACGACTGAAATCTTGGCGTATTACCAAGAAACACAGGGGTCAATGGGGTACTTGCAAATCACTGGCTGACCACGCCATGCCCCAAACCTATTACCGTTTAGAACAAGTGCAAAAGTGTTGGCGATCTAGTGTGTGGTTCTCGTTGGGAACACCCCAACGGCACAATTTACACCGTGGTGGCTATTGCCAACAGCGCAGCAACAAAATCGACTTTTCCTATACCGATGGTTCCAACTTTACCGCACTGGTACTCCACAGCTTGGACCAAACTTTGAGAGAAACCCATGACTGACACGAACGGCAACGGCAAGAATTTGGATAGCGTCAAGCAGTATTACTCAATCGCTGCTCACGGTTCTACCAAAACTTGGGAAACCTTGGACCAAGCAGAGCTGGAAGCTACCAAGTTGGCTGGTGAAAACATTGGCACTACGTTTGTGATACTCTCAGTAGTGAAAGCCTTCCAAACCGTGCCTCAATTAAAAACAAAACTTTTGGCGAGTACTGTCGGGTCAATGACCCCGACCACGTAGTCGGGGCTTGAACAGAGTATTTGATTCAGGTTAGCACTACCCAGAGATGCCACACCCAGTTTCTGGCTCTAGCGGTGCCCCGGCAACTTTGTTGCCGCCAGTCCGTCTGCCGCCCACTAGGTAACGAAAACCGGTATTCCTGAATCAAGCTCAAGGGTGACACGCAAAATTTCCCAAACCATAGGGAACCTCGCTTGTGATAAT
>JFJP01028317.1_pt1 | contig 10514 bp, 10 predicted proteins | sample 431651 | NCBI WGS metagenome assembly JFJP01 (sample SAMN02602958, study PRJNA72255) | Microbial mat metagenome, whole genome shotgun sequencing project. | biome: fresh water; feature: sink hole; material: water; isolation source: purple microbial (photo- and chemosynthetic) mats found in... | reverse complement strand
AATTAATTCATAATATGAGTTAAAAAACTTCTTGTTTTTTTAAAAAAAAAATTTCAGGAGTTTTTTGGAGTGAAAAAAAATAAAAATGTAAATTTAAAAAAATTCAATTTTTTTCTAAATCAAAACAAAACAAAAAAACGTTCATTTGTTTTTAGCAAATAACCAACATTTCAAATCTGCACATTTCTTAATTGTCCATTTTATTCTCAAAAAATGAACCAACAATTTGATAAATTCCCTTCTGCTGATTATGAGATGCTTGAGCAGATTTCCCAAGCAGACTCTTTCATAAATTATCGTGCCTTTAACAAATACGATGGTTGTTTCGTGATTTTGAAATATGTTTTTTTGACGAAATCGAGTGCCCAAACACAGAACTTTTTCTCTTTTATGGAGTCCCTTTCATCCTCAAACAGTGATTTATTTCTTCAAAATTACAATATTTATTATGATGACACCATAGAAGATCAGAAATCCAGCCCAGATAACTTAACATTAGTGCTTATAATGCAGAATAATGTGGCTACATTAAAAGACTTAGTTGAGGAACGTCGCAAAAAATTTCAATCATATTCTGAACCAGAATTGATCAATATGATGTTAAGATGGGTTCAGGGCTTTCAAAATGTGAAAGATAATGAATTACTTTCTAAAGCCACTTTTCATTTAGAAAATTATATGTTAGTTCCCAATGTGGTAATGCCTGATTTGGACAATGGAATCATAGAGGTTCAAACCACTTATTCGTATAAGATTAGCAATTTCGATTCATTCACTGGTCCCTCTATAGATCCATCAGAAAAAAACATAGTGAAATCAATGAGTTCAATGGTGCTTCAAATTATGGGAAAAGATTCTTTAGATCCTGAAAATTTTATCAATTTTCCCAATTTGGAAAAAGTCTTGGGTTCCATGGCCAATGATAATATGGAGTTGGAAGATTTGAGGTTTTGCCTCGAAGGAATAGATCGAGTTCCTGTCAGTGAAGACCTTTTTTTGCCATTAACTCCAGTTTTGCCAGATTTAACCGAAATAGAAAGAGTGAAAAATTTTGAAGTTTTGAGTGAGACTTATTCGAATTTGGGCTTTTATGCATCAGCTTATAACCCAGCTTATTCGAATTTCCTTTATTATCAGGAGCAAGGAAAAAAAAGTGGGGAGTTTGCAAAGTCTATGAATGATTTAGGGGTCATTCAATGGAGATTGGAAAAATTTGGAGAGGCCAAGGAGATATTAATTCGATGTATGAATCTATTAAAAGAACTTTATGGGATGAATCATATTGCTTTGGCTGTTTGTTACAATAATTTGGGATTGGTTTATGAAGACTTAAAGGATTTTAATGAAGCTTTGAAATATTTCGAGCTTTCTTACGAAATGAAGCTGGCCTTAGAAAATTATGAGCGTTTGCCATTTATTATGAATAATCTCGCTAATTTATATGATAAAACAGGGCTTGATGAAGAAAAAGCCAAGAATTTCTACGAAAATTCATTAGAAGTTAAAGAGAATTTCGGTGGCAAGCCAGCATCTCTGGCAATATCCTTAAATAATCTGGCTGTTTTTCATTCAAATCGGGGAAATTTCGACAAAGCCTATGAATATCAGGAAAAAGAAAGCAAACTTTCAATGAATCTCAGCGATGAAAATTATCTGATTTCTTTGAATAATTTGGCTTACATATCTACACAAAAGGGTCTTGTGAATGATGCTTTGAACCTTTATGCAAGCGCTTTGATTATATTGGCTAAACAAGGTCGATCTAAGACAAGTCTTTCAGCAACAATTCTTAGTAATTATGCAGCACTTCTCTTTCAGATCAATAATTTTCAAAAATCAGCAATCATAGAAGAGAAAGCACTTGAACTCAAACGGGAATTATTTGGATATAATCATATGAGCTATGCACTTTCTGCCAATAATTTAGGAGAAAGCTACATGAGATTAGAGAGATATGATGATGCAATTCGTTTTTTGGAAGAAAGCTTAAAGTTTAGAGTGCAAGTTGTAAATCCTAATGATCCAAAACTGATTGCACCATTAAATAATTTAGGAATGGCTTATGTAAAAATAAAAAACCTGGAAAAAGCGAGAGAATATATATTCAAGGCTTTGGCTATTGATGAGAATGATGTGACTTCCTTGAACAATGTTGCACTTATGTTTAGTTTGGAAGATAATAACGATTATGCCGTTCATCATTATGGACTAGCTTTGGACAGATTGAGGGAAATTAATGGAGAATATAATGAAGAATATATGAAAATAGCTAATAATAAAGCTGCTGTTTATGTGAAAATAAAAGATTATGAGAATGCTGAACTTTTTTTGAGAAAAAGTCTCAATATTTGTGAAGAAACGTTTCCGGAAAAGGTAGATTTTATTGTGAAAACAAAAGAAAGATTAGAGCATTTGATCAGAGTCAAAGAGAAAAACGTAAAGAGTTTTCTGTGATTTGGGAAGTTTTAAAGAAACACGAAAGAAGAAAATAAATAAAAATAATTTAATAAGATTTTGAAAAATATACAGAAAAAATTTAAAATTACATAAAATTCTTTTATATTTCAATTTTCAAAAAAAAAAGAAGATGATGTGTAAAATTTTCAATTTTTCTTAAAAAAAAAAAAAAATTAAACAAAAATCAAAAGGCGTTGAAATCGCATAAAAAAGGACATTTTTTAAAATCAAAAACAAATAATAAAACGAAAAGATTTTATTATTTATTCAGATTTTTAAAAAATAACTCAAAAAATTAAAAATAAAAAAACTTATAATAAATTTTCTTAAAAAAAAATCACTCCTTCGACAAAAAAGCTAACAGGAATAACAAATGAATCCGATTCAAAAATTATGGTTAAAACTTCTCACTCCAGTGTCCTTAAAGGTTTACTTGGAAAGTTGGGAAAATTCTTTATGATTGGACCACGAGAATATGGTGTTCATCCAATGAACAAAATGTTTATCTATTTCAATAGAAGATACATGTTCGTGCAAGCCATTTTATTGCATAGATATGGAGCCATAAAGTAATTTTTCACTAATTATTTGCAGTAAATTATGTTTAATCCTTTAGATCTATCACCCAAAATGGTTATTATATGTTGAGACCTTACAAGCATATTGCGTTTGTTTGTCCTTTATTAGTGTTATTAGGACTCGCAAGATTTGTTTATTTTGGATCTGAAAATAGAAAATATGCGTAAAATCTCTATTTTTTTAGGTTTTGGGGAATAATTTTTTTATTAAGAATGCTTTTTTATTTTTATTTTTGTAATTTAGACCAGATCGATTGACTTATGTACATCAAGTATTGGGCAATTTTATGTCTTTGCCTTTAAGTACCATGAATCAAAGAACGTCTGGCCATTATTTAGATATCAACCATATATATATGGGAGAAATGTTGAAGAGAGTAATAAAATCTAATAAAATTAACGATTTTTTATTTGGAATTAAAAAAAGTACCATAGAATGCATAAGAAAGTCATAGAAGAAAGAGGCAAGGTTAGTGAAAAAGAAAAGAGAACCAGATATGCTGATCCTTCATATCAATACAAAAATAAAAAAAAAAAAAAAAAAAAAAAGAAGTTTAATAAAAAATTAAAATTTATTGAATCATGCGGAAAGGCTTCACATTTGGCTATAAGAAATCTCTCAAACCCATCGATTTAACCCCAGGTCCAGCAGATTATGGAACAAATCTTTTACATGAAAAGCCATTAGTTCTTATGAAACTTTCAAATACCGCTCGTTTCGAGCCCAAAAACAAAAAATATATTATTTTAAGTCCAGGACCTGGATCTTATGATCCTAAAGAGATCTCTTCGATAATTTCTTTACCTTTAATCAGCAAATCTCTTCGAAATCCTCATTGCTTTTTTAATTCCAAAGGGATTCCTGGCCCTGGACAATACAACATCCCTTCTCAAATAGGTTCTTCTAATACTTATCAAAAATCTCATAATAAATCTAAACAAAATATCTCAAATTCTCCAAATTTTGTGCATAAGTTACTGACCCCAGGTCCAGGTTATTATTCGATCAATGAATCTTTTTATAAATCGAACCATTCTATTAAATTTTTGCAAGGAGGCTCTGGAAAGTTTAAAAGTCCCTCCTTTATTTCTGATAATGGATTTCCAGGTCCAGGTAATTATATGCTCAGAAATAAAAAGACAGGACCCAAATTCAGCTTTGGACAAAAATATGAGCTGAATGGAAATCTCATTATTCAGCCTGGCCCTGATAGTTATGATGTCAATCTGATGAACGCTTCAGGAGTCGGTCAAAAATTCTTTAGAAACGCCAATTATACATTTTCGAAATCTCTTAAAGGGAAAGACAATTTAAGCGAAATAAGATATTTACCTGGTCCTGGCTCTTATAATGTTCGTAAAGAAAATCCTTTATTGAACGAAAATGGCATTGTTTTCAATACCGCTATTAGGCCATTATATCAGTCTGAAAGCTTTACGCCTGGACCTGGATCTTATGTGTCTCTTACGAGTCTTATTAGGGAGAAAAAAATTGGATATTCTCAATCCTGTGATATAAAGAATAAAAGATGGAAGAAAAAATTCAAAAGAGAAAAAAGTTATGATTCCATTGAAGAAGAAGAAAAAAAGCAAAAAGAAATGCGCAAACAAAAATTTTTGTTAAATTTAAAGGAAATGGAAGAAAGTCAACAATATTTAATGCCTAAAACCACACAAACGCCAAAAAATAGCCCACAAATAGCTCTTAATTTTGGACAATCTTTGAAAATTCTTAGACGAACGAATTCTGATTCAGAAATAAGGAAACGTCATGCAAAATTTGGCCAAAAAGGAAAAGAAATTTTACTTCCTTTTCCAAAATTGCCAATTATGAAAACCAAGAAAGTTTCAAACACTAAATCATTTTCTATAGGTAAAAGTATTCGAAAATTAGAGTATTTAGACCCTGGGAATGTCAGTCCCTCCATTGCAAGAAGTCCTGGACCTGCTGGATATTTTCTGGAGGCAAAATTGAATAAAAAAACTATCAAAATGTCCACTTCTAAAAGAGATGATAAGTTTTTAGTTTTGAATAAAAACCCTGGAGCTGGAAGCTATAATTTTGAAAATATGACTAGTTTTGCCAAAAAACAGAAAAAGAAAAAGAAAATCAATGGTAATTTGGTTAAGTTGTTAACAAGGATTCAAATGAAGATTCATCCTGAAAAACTTAAAAGGGGAGAAACTCTGAAAAGTCTGAGAATGGTTAGTAAAAATCAAAAATTTGCTGTTCTGATAAAAAAATAATTTACAAAGAAAGAATAAATTAATATTTCAAATTTCAAATTTCAAAATATAAATCGAATGAAATTTTTTAATTATTTTCATCAGAAACTGGAGAAATTTTAAATTGAAGAGGAAAAAATTATTATTTTTAATTAAATAAAATTTAAAACTCAAAACAAATATTACTTATTTCAGTATCAAACGTAAATAAATTTAATTCCAACTTTCTATAATGATATCGCTCGTCCCATAAATAATATCAGTGATCGATTGGAAGGCAATATCGAGATCATTGTTGACAGGAGTTTCTATAAAAACACCGTCAGGAGTAGCTAAACATAATTCCCTTAGTAAAGGAATGATCTTTTCATCCAAAGCCAAACCAACAATTATTAAATTTATATCGGAACTCCTAAATAAGTTTTAAAATAAAATATAATAATTGCATTTTTACTTCAAACGTTTATATATTTCTTCATATTTGATTCGACTGGCATTATCTTCTCCATCAGTTAAAGCCACAATCCATCTAGAATTATTTTTTCTTTCAGCCTTTTTATGAAGCTTCAATGATTCTTTAATAGCATTAAAAAATGCAGTTTCCCCATGAGGTTTAATGACTTCCTCTACATTTTGAAGGCATTTTCTGAGGAAAATGCGATTTTTTCCCCTTTCACTCAAGCCGAAAATCACATCCACATTTTTATTGAACCTAACAAATCCGACTCTATCATTATCTTTGATATAATCATCATAAATCTTTTTTCATTTCGAATTTCAATATTTTATGAAAAAAATATTTTTGATTTAACTGTAACAATGGCTTTTGTTGCATGCTTTAAACGACCAGGTTGGGTCATGCTTTCAGAATAATCCAATGCAAACACGATATCTTTATTTTTTTTGCTCACTGTGTTTTCTAATAATTTCGGAATATTTGGTGCTTGTTCTAATAATCCTTTAGACTAAAAGGTTTTTTTATGCATTTTGAAATATTTGATTTTAAAAACTTCTAAAATCTCCTTTAATTGTTCAAGACATTTCCTTCTAATTTCAGGGTCGTAAACTGTCCCAATTTCAAGACAATCTGTGAATTTTTGAGCTGCAATTTGAGTTCTTCCAATTTTTTTTAAAATAATTCCTCTTTAGTCAAAAACAAAACTTAAAAGCGAAATCAAAAATTAAATACAAAACTTTTGCAAAAAGACTTTTTGACTCAAAATGTCAGGGGGAATTTCTCTTTTACTAAGAATTCCTTGATTAAACCTATTTGCATATTCCTTAAACAAACAAAGGGAAAAAATAATAATTAATTTTTGAAATAAAAAACAAACCCTCAATTTTTCTTCAGCTGAAATTATGTGTTGAAGGCTTTTCTTAAAATCTCCAATTTCTAACATAAAAAAATAGATTTTAGGAATGTAATCATGTGAAAAAATCACAAAACCAAGAAAAGCATTTGAAATTAACAGATGTATTTTTATAATTCTACTGCTGTTTTTTTTATGAACAATATCAATTTGTAACACTTTAGCCAATCTTTTTGTGATTTCATCCCAACTGTTCATTTGCTTTCTCTCAGCCTGTTTAATCAAAGCATTCACTAATTGATATTCCCGATTTGCAATTTGAGTTTCTAAAATGGCTTTGATCTCAGTGACACTTTGAGGCCCCAAAGTCGATCGTTTCGAATCTCGATAAGAGCTGCTATTTGATATTTTGGCTTCATTTTTCAATGAATAATGCAAATTTGAATATCTAGAACCACTACTACCGCTTTTCCCTGAATCAATTTCATTTTGTTTGAAGTTTCTTTTGAGTCCAATGCTATCTTTTAAACTTTTGCCTTTTTCTAGTTTGGTGGCTTTTTTAAACTCCTCTTCAGTTACTATTGGTTATTTTTATAAAATATTAATAAGAAAATGATGAAAAAAAATCAAACTTTCAACGGATTGTCTATAGTTTTCTATAGCCTCTTCATAGCGTTCACTCAAAAGATGGATATTCCCGATATTATTATAAATACTTGCCATTGCTTTTCTATTGTTGAGATCACTGAAAAGTCTGAGAGCTTGGGAATATCTAATCAATGCCTCTGCATCATTACCCCTATTTCAATATCAATTTCAAAAAATATTGACAAATTAAAGTTTTTTTACTCAAAAAAAGCTTTGTTTGCATATTTAAGAACATTGGAGAGTTTAGAGAATGTGAGGTAGAGGCAATTAATTTCATAAGATTTTTCAGTATAATTCTCAATGATCTCTACTTCATCGTCTCCTTCTTGCATTTTCTTCACTTTCAAAACCAAATCCTAAAAAAAGATGATATAATTTAAAATTTTTTTTCAAAAACATCCATCGGAGAAACAATTGAATTGGAAATAAAATTGATTGTTCTTTAAAAAATTTTTAAAAATTAATAAAATTAATAAAAATAATAATAATTGAATAAATTTTTATTTACTTTAAAGAAATAATCATAATTACTAGAATAACACCACCAATGATCAATAATTGAGTTAAAAGTCTGAAGTTTATATCATTTTTTATAATTTCGAAATCAGACAGTAACTTATCTTTGGAAATCGTGAACACTGCAAAAAAAAACTTCAAATATTATTTATTCCAAAATGTTTTTTTCACTCATAGTGTATAACGTTTTTGTTTGACTAGAATCATAGCTTTGGTATATAGTGATATGGGATATTGCCACCAGACTAATTTTTAAATAATCTTTTTATCCCAATTTAATAAATTTACTAATTCCTTCCACTTCTTTGATAAAGATCAACATATGTGCTATTAATATCTTTGGCTTTTTGAAACACTTTTTTCAAAGCAAACACTTCTGGATCATCAGAATCTTCGTCTTTCTAAACTCAAAACTGATAGATAACCTTTAAGAAAATAACTAATTAAAAACCCCAAACTCCCATTTCATTAGAGAAGATCTATCATTTGTTCCGAAAAATGTGCTCACTTGAAAATTATTGCCAGCTCGCAGCAAAACACTTCCAATACCTCCATTTGGTTCATAAATCAAAAAAGTTAATTCTCCTAATTGAATAGCACTGTTTTCTATCAAATATGCTGATAAATCTGAAATATTTGCAGAAATACATGTAATCAGTTGAATTTGTGAACTGCTGTTTAAAATCGAATGACACACCTCAAAAGCCAATGATGCAGTATTATTGAGAACATTAAAAGAGATATTTAATGGTTGAGGAGATGTTACTGTAAGCAGCTCTTTATTAACTTCAGCATTGCTCTTAGCTTCTAAATAAACAAGAGAACAAGTTGTACTTATAGTTTTTCCTTTATTTTTCAAGCACGTTTCATTCATAGAAATCGATGAGAAATTAAAGCTAAGGTTCGATGATGGACAAGGGAAAATATAATAAAATTCATCATTATCGAAAATGTGGAAAATAGAAATATAATTGGATTTGCCTTCATACATTAATAATCTATAAGAGTTCCTAAATATAGGTCGAACTACAATTTCAAGGTTTTTAGCAATATTCAAATTATTTATGGTTTCCGGATTTTTTATTTGAGAATAATTAGTGATTGAATTGTTTGAATACCAAGAAAAAAATCCCATATTCTTTAAAGGATGTTTTTCTATCAACGCATCATATACTGCTGTGCTTGTTAGAAGAAGAGGAATAGCTGTGAAGCTTTTATTTTCATAATAATAATATGAATCTTTCGTTAAGACTTTTTTTGTATAATCATTTATAAATAGAATATCATCAATCACCTAACAACACAAAATTTATTTTTTAAAGTCTTTTTAAACCAGTAAAATACCCTTTGAATATATTCCTTCGTATAATCAGATATAGATCCCAAAATGCTTTGCATGCTGTTTTGTTGATTCTTAACAATTTCTCCTCCTTTTGATTTCTTAAAAACTTACTTTCTTTTTTAAATTTACCTGTGATTGTAAACCATGTTGGCTCTACATATAAAACTATTGAGAAGGAAATGGTTACAGTGAGAATTATTCCAATAAACAATGGAGCCAAAACCCAGCATCTGAGTTTTTGCTTTAATCCGTAATGAATGAATTTATGAAATTTAGAGGTGTTTTTTTGGGATATTTTCCAAACATCGTTTGTTTTTTTTTTGCACATATAAGTCTCTTTTAATAAATTTTTTTTTTTAAATTTTAAATAAAAATAAAGTTTTGATTTTTACAAAAAATAAAAATTTAACAAAAAAATTAAATTTAAAATTTGTTTTTTTTTAAAAAAAAATTAAAGAAAAAGGAGATAAAAAATAAGTTTGTTTTGTGTTTTGTGTTAAAAATAGTTATTCGTCTTGATATTTTTTTTTTAGTTTCTAAAACATAAAAATGGTTTGATATTCAAAAAAAAGAATAATGATAATAAAAAATCATAAAGAAAAGAAATTTTGTTTTCTTCAATGGCTGGTTTCTTGCTTCATGAAGCTATTAATGACAGTTTTAACATAAGCTTGTTGGAGCATCATATTCATTGTATATTGTTGCATCAGAAAATTATTGAATCCTGTATTGAATCCCATCATATTGGCGTATATTCCAGGGTTAACAGCGGTCGCATGATAAACATTGACTTCTTTTTCTTCTTTCTTCAAATTGCAAAAATGTTCACCATCAGTCGTGCTGAACGATTCTTTATGGATTTTCTTCTGTTTTTCATGCTCGAATTCTGAGAAATCTGGTTTCACATGATGCAAAGGACTATTTATTTGGCAAATATTTGATGGATTTCCGGTTTTGTTTGTCAAGTCTGACTTCAATAATTCAAATAAAAGATTAATGCCTTGGTTTTTCTTTAATTCTTCTATGTGGATTGCTTTCTTTGGGCTCTTCAGAAGCAGCGAATTCTCATTATCAGTCTTCTTGCTGTCTTGCTCTTTTGTTTCGATATTAGACTGAATTTCTTTGCAAATTTCTGCAATAATTGTCTCTTCTTCTAGTTTTTCTTGAAGATTGTGCATTTTCACCCATCTTTTCAAGAGACTATTGAAACGATTTTTGACTCCGTTTTCGGTCCTGCCTGGAGTTATTCTGGAAATCTCTGACCATCTTTTGCCATTACTCATTATTTTTTTGATTAAGTCCAAATCTTCATCCAAGAGCCAAATTCCTCTATTAATAAAAAAAATTCATTTAAAAAAGAAATAAAATTTTTTTCTTTAAATTTTAAAATTAATTTTTTTTTTGAAAATCAAATAAATTTCAACTTTTTTAGATCTG
>JFJP01000090.1_pt1 | contig 10514 bp, 5 predicted proteins | sample 431651 | NCBI WGS metagenome assembly JFJP01 (sample SAMN02602958, study PRJNA72255) | Microbial mat metagenome, whole genome shotgun sequencing project. | biome: fresh water; feature: sink hole; material: water; isolation source: purple microbial (photo- and chemosynthetic) mats found in... | reverse complement strand
CGGCGCCAGCGGCAGCGGGCGCTACCACCAGAGTTTCAACGTGGCCGATGCGCAACCCAGCGAAACCAACGCCGCCCTGCGCTATCTATGGGCCCGGCATCGCATCCAATTGCTGGGTGATTACGGCGGCATGGGCGATGCTGAGGCTCAGAAAAAGGGCATCACGGAACTGGGCCTCAAATACAACCTGCTCACCAACTACACCTCCTTCATCGCCATCGATTCCCTGGTGCGCAACCAGACCGGAAGCACTGAGCATCTCACCCAGCCCTTACCGCTGCCCGAAGGCGTTTCGAATCTCGCCGTGGGTGGCGCCAACCAACCCCAAGCCATGGCATCCCTGGCCCCTATGGTTTATCGCGAAGCCAAGGTCAAGCGCGTGACCAAGACCATGGAATTCGAAATCAGCCGTCGCAAGGGGGATGACAAACAAGAATTTCTTGCCGCACCCACGCCACCCAAGAAGGCACCCGGCGTTCAACCGATTGGACAGGTTCCCCAGGAGCTCAAAGACCAACCGGCCCCCTTCACCCTCGAGATTGTCGAAAAGCTAAAGAACCCAACCCTGGCGAGTTTGCTGGCCGGAGCCCCCAAGGGCTGCGTGCTGGAACTTCGTATCGACGCCAAGGGTCGCGTGCTGAGCGCCACCTTTAGTAGTTCCTTCCCCACGGCGGCCAAGGCCTTGAAGATCATCGAGATCTGGCGTTTTGCGGATTGGAAGGAAACGGGAGTCACCATCGTGCGGAGGGTCATCCACGCCTAGTAAACAACAACACCGCTTGGTGAGACTTTTCTGGCTCAGTCCCAATCGAACGTGTAGGCCAACCCGTACCACTCGCGCAGCTTCGTCATGTCCTTTTGCAGCGCGGGTGGCACGGGGCAGCCTTTTTCTTTGCGTAGTTGCCAGATCAGATGTTCCTTCTCGCCGGGCGTGAAGATCTGATCGCAGCCGGGGGCCTTCTGGCTGGCGCGGAGTTGGCGCAGGATATCGCCGGTGATGGCCTGGAAGCGATCCAGATCGATGAATTCATCCACGTTGATCGCCATGAAGAAATGGCCAAGGGGATACGGGATCTTCTTCCCAGCTTCGTCGAAGCCGTTGAGCATTTTCAGGTAGGCGCCATCCTGCAGGGCCGCTGAAAGAATTTCCACCACCGTGGCGTAGCCGTAGCCCTTGTAGCCACCGCCGTCTTCGCCCATGCCGCCCAGCGGCGTGAGCGCGGCCTTGCCTTTGGTCAGATCGATGAGCACCTGGGCCGCATCCGTGGAGGTGTTGCCGTTTTCATCGATGACCCACCCAGGAGGCATGGTCTTGCCCATGCGCTCGTAGTGTTCGATCTTGCCGCGCTGCGTAATGGAGGTGGCGCAATCCAACACAAAGGGAAAGGGCTCATCGGTAGGAATGCCGATGGTGAGCGGATTGGTGCCCAACATGTTTTCCACGCCAAAGGTCGGCGCGATGGAAGGCCGAGCGTTGGTGCCGGTGATGCCGATCATCCCGGCCTGGGTGGCCATGGTGGCGTAGTAGCCCGCAATGCCGTAATGGGTGGAATTGCGCACGGCCACCATGCCCATGCCGTGATCCTTGGCCTTCTCGATGGCCATCTCCATGGCGCGCTTGGAAACCACGTGCCCCATACCGTTGTGCCCATCGACCACGGCAGTGGTCTTGCGCTCGCGAATGACTTCGATGGTGGTCTTGGGGTTCAGGATGCCATCCCGAATTCGGTCGATATAGATGGGCTTCAAGCGGCCGATGCCATGGGAATCGATGCCGCGGCGATCGGATTCGATGAGCACTTCGCCGATGACGCACGCATCGTCAGCTGGCACCCCCGCCGCTACCAACGCATCGCGCATGAAGGCTTCCAGAAATGCGAAATCCACCCACCTGCACTGAGTGTAGTTGGAGGCGTATTCGTCCATGAATTTCATTACGAGGCTCCTGGGGTGAGGGTGGTGAGAGTTTAACAAGATGGACAGAAGGAATGGGGCATGGGCAGGATAAGGGCGCAGTGCATTCCGTTTCGATGGCTTGAGACAGTTCCCTTTTCGGAGGTTCCCATTCTCGCCGATGGTCTTTTCGTCTACGGCACCCTGCGCGAGGGGGGCAACCACCACGCCTGGCTGAAGCGCACCCAGCCCCAGGGAACCTGCCACGCTTGGATGGCCGGGCGGCTTTTCCATCTGCCCATGGAAGGCTACCCAGCCCTGGTGCCCATTTCGGAGCCTGAAACCCCACCACCGGGGCCCGGTTGGGTTACAGGCGAATTCGTAGGCTATGACGATGAGGTGGACCTCGAAGCCGCGCTCATGGATCTGGATCAACTGGAAGGCGTGGAGGAAGAACTCTTCCTGCGCATCACCCTGCCCGTGATCCTCGACGGTGGACAGCGCTTCACCGCCTGGGCCTATGTTTTCCCCGAGGACCGGCTATTAACTCTGGAGCGGAACGCCACGGAATTGGCGAATGGAGACTGGTCGGCCTACTTGGGCGAAGGATTGATCTAGGGAAGCCTTAGCGGCCTAGCGTTCCGCCACGCGCTGATACCGGAATTTCACGCGCCGCTGCAAGGCCCGACCCTCGGGACTGCTGGGATTGCCTTCGATATTCGCGTCGCCATGGGCCTCGGCTGTCATGAATTGCGCGCCAACGCCCTTCGCGGCCAGGTACCGCACTACCGCCTGGGCCCGCTGACCGCTGATGTCCAGCGCATCGGTGGCGCCGCGCCCCTTCTCGTTGGGCGCCGCGTGGCCTTCGCACACCAGATAGAAGCCAGGGTATTCCACCGCCAATTGCACAATGCGGTCGAGAATGGGCTGGAAGGCGGGGTCCACGGCGGCGCTGCCCTCTTCAAAGAGGACCGACCCTCGGAAGGTGACGATGCGCATCTTGGTCCCCACGTCGGGACCATCGACCCCTTTCAAATCGCTGAGCATCTTTTCCAGGTCCGCCGCTTTATCGGGCAGGATGCCCGTGGTTCCAGGCAGAATGCCCTGGCCGGGGTTGGATTCGCCCCCCTTGGTTTCCGATTTGGCTTGAACGCCCAAAGTCTTCCGAAGCGAAGCCGCCAGATCGCCGAGTTTTTGTTGATCCTGGACGGTCATGGAATACACCACGGCGAAAAAGGCCATGAGCTGCACCATGAGATCGGCGAAGGTGATCAGCCAGAGCGATTCGAAATCCACGCTCCGTCGCCGCATTCCTCGCAAGGAGATCTTAGCCACGGAAGGCCCCAGGATTGCTGCGCCGAATCTTCTGGTGCGGTGCTAGCGAGGCATTGAGGGCCTCTTCCAGTTGGCTGGGATTCATGCCGGCCTCGATGCCCAGAATGCCTTCCAACTGTAGGGCGCGCATTTGAGCTTCTTCCTTCGAGCGAAACTCAAGCTTGCCGCTGATGGGCAGGGCGAACAGATAGGCGATGATGGCGCCCCATAACGTGGAGAGCAGACTGAGCGCCATGGCGCTGGCCAGCTTGTCCGTTTCCTTCCCGATGCTGGCGAACAACTGCACCATGCCGATGAGGGTTCCGACCATGCCGAAAGATGGCGCCGAACCCGCGATGAAGCGAAAGATTTCTTGGCCCAAGCCGTGCCGATCCTGGGTCGCATGAATTTCCTGCGTCAGCACATCCCGAATGTGTTCCCGCTCGAGCCGATCGATCACCATCTGCAGGCCCTGGGCCAGAAAGGGGTCCGAAGGCATGTGCTTTTCCATGCCCTTCAACCCTTCCCGCTTGGCCCGCTGGCTGAGACCAACCAGTTGCACCACCAGCGCTTGGTGGGAAGCGGGATGGGTAAAGAAAGCCCGGGATGCCACCACGAAAGCCAGGCGCACATTGGACCAGGGAAAGCGGATCATGGTCGAGGCCATGACTCCTCCGAACACCACGATCAAGCTGGGCCAGTAGAAAAAGATCATGGGGTTAGGGCCAAAACCGATGGCTACGCCCAAGAGCGCCAGCCCCATCAAAAGTCCGATCAGCGTTCCACGATCCATAACTGACTCCCAAGGCATTATCAGCGAAAGGGAGTGCCTAAAGAAATTTCCGCGCCAGGAAAGCAAGGCAGGAATGACCGAGATCGAGGATGATGACTTCTTTGACTCTTTCCCTTCGTCTGGATTCAACTTGGATAACCTTCTTGGCACGGACCGCTTCTCCATCCGACAGCGACTCGGACAGGGCACGTTCGGCGTGGTTTTCGAAGCCTTCGATGCCGAACGGAAGGTGCCGGTAGCCCTAAAATTGCTGCACGAGCCTCGCGCAGAAGCGCTCTACCTCTTTAAAAATGAATTCAGGGCCTTGGTGGATTTGGTGCACCCCAATCTGGTGAGCCCTTTCGAATTGCTATCCTTCGGCCCTCAGTGGTTTTTCACCATGGAATTGGTGCCAGGGCAGACGTTCCTGGCCCGGCTTAGAGGCGAGCCACACGTTTCGGAAACCAACCTCGACCCTGCGGTGGGCAGTTCGCTCAGTGCCTTGCGTACTGCGACTTCGTCCGATTCACCTAGCCAGGATCGCCCCAGCACCGCCGACGAAGTCGAAGAATCCTCGGTTTCCCCGTCGCTGTATTCGGCACCTCCGAGCTTCGAACCCTTCGCAGATCTGCTGATTCAGATGGCCCAGGGCCTTGGCGCCTTGCACGAGGCTGGCCTCCTGCATCGAGATATCAAACCCGGAAATGTTTTGGTCACCACCGATGGCCAGGTCAAGATTCTCGATTTTGGTTTGGCCACCCTTGCCACGGCCGGAGTCGGGGATACCATTTCTGGTGATGCCGTAGTGGGCACCATCGCCTACATGGCCCCGGAGCTTGCCAAGGACCAGCCGGGTACCGCCGCCTGTGACTGGTACGCCGTGGGCGTGATGCTGTACCAGGGCTTGACCGGGCAATTACCCTACACCGGTACTCCGCTGGAAATGGCGAAATTCAGGCGCGACTTTGATCCCTGCCCACCTTCGCTGCTTGTCTCAGGAATACCGGTAGAACTCGAACAGCTCTGCATGGATCTCCTCCAGCGCGATCCAAGCCTTCGCCCCACCAGCGCAGAGGTTCTCCAGCGCCTGGGCGAGAAAGTGCCCGATCGCAATCCGGGCGGCCAGGCCATCTTCAATTCCATCGCCACGGCTTCCACGGGCCGCGCCCAGGAAATGAGACTCCTCCTTCAAGCCTTCGAGGGCGTGAAGCAAGGCGCCCCTCGCATTATTTCCCTCCGCGGCGCCTCGGGCTTAGGCAAGTCCTTCATCGTTCGACGGTTCCTTCAAGAAGCTCACCGCAACGAGCCCCAGGCGCTTCTCTTGGCGGGCCGCTGCTATGAGCAGGAATCGGTGCCGTTCAAGGCCCTCGACAGCCTCATCGATGCCTTAAGCCAACATCTGAAACAGCTACCCGAAGCGGAACTCGAATCCCTGCTACCGCCGCGCGCGAAGTCCTTGGCGCGCATGTTTCCCGTGTTGCAGCAACTACCCCCACTCACAGAGCTTGAAGAGGATGCCCTCGAACCTCTGGAATTCCGGCGCCGAGCCTTGACGGCCCTGCGGGAACTCCTTACGCGCTTGGCGAAACAACAACCCGTGGTGCTCTCCATCGATGATTTGCAATGGGGAGATCGGGATAGCGCCGCGCTGCTCATCGATTTGGTGGCCCTACCCGATGCGCCTCCGCTCCTACTGCTTCTATGCAGTTCAAAGGAAACCAGCGAATCTTCAACCTTCCAGGAAACCCTGGACGCCGCGACTCAATTGGCCGAGCAGACCCTCACCATCGAACTGAAGGAACTCCCCGAATCCGAAGCCCTAAGCCTTGCCTTGGCCCTGCTGGGACCGGAGTACGCCGACGGCGCCACGGCCGCCCGGCGGATTGCCGCGGAATGCGGAGGTAACCCCTTCTACATCGGTGAAATGGCTCTGCAAATGCGGACGGGCACACTCAGCGCCGGGGGCGATCTAGAGGCCTACCTTGCGTCCCGAATCTTGAATCTCCCCGAAAGTGCCCAGCGAATCCTGCGGGTCCTGGCCGTGGCCGCCTGTCCGCTGGCCCATGAGCCTCTTCGGAATGCAGCTCAGGTCCACGAAGAGGCCTCCCGTTCGATCACCCTTCTTCGGGCCGCGCATCTCGCACGATCGCGAAGTGGCCCTCGACGGCGCACCCTTGAAATCTTTCACACCCGCATCCGCGCCTTGCTCGTTCGCGCCATGGGCCCCGAAGAACGCCGCGCCATCAACCTCGCCCTTGCCATCGCCCTCGAAGCGAGCGCCGACGCCGATCCAGAAGCCCTCGCGATTCATTTTGAAGGAGCCGGAGAACGCGGCAAGGCCTCGGAATTTGCTGCTCTTGCCGCCGAAAAGGCCTTCGCCGCCCTGGCCTTCGACCATGCCGCTATGCTCTTCCGTCGTTCCCTTGAACTTCGCCCGGTCAATGATCCTGCCGTTCCGCGCCTCCTGACCGCGCTGGGGGATGCCCTAACCAACGCCGGTCGCAGTACCGAGGCGGCGGAAACCTACATGCTGGCCATCGAACTGGTCCCAAGGAAGGAAGCCTCTGGATTGCGTCGCCGTGCCGCCGAAGAATACCTGCGCGCCGGCCACATGGAATTGGGAACTGCGGTGCTCCGCGATGTCCTCACCAGCGCAGGTGAAACCTATCCCAACAGCAAATTCCGAGCGGTGATTTCGATTCTCTTCTACCGCTTTCGACTTAAATTGCGGGGGTTAGCCTTTCGGGAGCGCCCGGCCACTAAAGTGTCACCAAAGGCTTTGGAAAAGATTGATGTTCTTTGGGCGGCCGCGATGGGCCTCGGCCCCATCGATATTCTCCGTGGTACTGATTTTCAGAGCCGCCAGCTTTTCAAAACCCTCGAAGCCGGTGAACCCTTCCGCGTGGTCCGTGCCCTGGCTCACGAAACCATTTTCGTGGCCCAGCATGGCAGCAAGAGCCTGGCCGCCACCCGAAGCATTGTCGCTACAACCCTGGCCCTGGCTGAACGATTGGAGCACCCAAAATCCTTGGCCCGAGCCTACATCGCCTCGGGAATTGCGAGCACGCTCCAGGGTCGCTGGCGTGCCGCCGCCAATTTTCTTCTCCAGGCCGAAACCCTGTTGAGGGATCACTGCACGGGCGTTTCTTACGAACTTCATATCGCTCAACACCACCGAATGCTGGTCCAAACCTACATGGGACGCCTCGGTGAAGTTGCCCGCTGTTTGCCCATTTTGCTAAAGGAAGCCAGCGAGCGGGGGGATCTCATGGCGATTACGGATCTTCGTCTCAGCGTGGAGGCTCCCCTGAAACTCGCGGAGGACCGCCCAGACCTTGCCCGGATCGAAGTGGACGAAGCCATTGCCGCCTGGACCACCATGGGCTTTCATACTCAGCACTACCACGCCATGGTCTCGGGAACGAATCTCGAACTCTATCTCGGCAATCGATTAGAGGCCGGCAGAATCCTGAAGAAAACCTGGCCAGCGCTTGCTGCTTCCATGTTGCTGCGAGTTCAGAGTGTCGCCATCACCGCCTGGGAATTGCGGGCCCGCGTACACCTAGCTCAGGCCGCGGACCCAGCGGAAAGTCACAACCATTTGGCAGCTGCGCACCGGGCCATGGCGCGCATTCAGCGGGAAGGCACGGACTATGGCGACGCCTTGCTGTTGAAATTGAAGGCACTGGAAAACCTGATCCTGGGAAAAACCATCGAAGCCAAAGCGTTGCTTCAAGAAGCCGAGATCAAGTTCGAAGCCTGCGATATGACGGCCCATGCTGCCACGATGCGGCTGACCCGGGCAACGCTTTCGGGCCTGGCGGGAGAGGCCGAGCGCCTCAGCGCGGAGGCTTGGTTCCTGTCTCAAGGAATCAAAGCCCCAGCGCGCTATGCGGCCATGCAGCTGCCTGCGCCCATGTTCAGAAACTGACCCGGACCCCGAGCTGAACCTGCCGCATGGGCGCAAAGCGAACCGGCGTTCCATACACAGGCGTTTGAGAAGAATGATTGTTTTGAACCTCGACCACATTCGTTGCGTTGAAGAGGTTGAAGAGATCCAGCAGGACTTCGGTCCGGGCCCTTCCCGTGCGGAAGGCGCGGGAAAGCCTCAGATCTACATTGCGGGTCCAAGGCGTTGTTTCGCTATTTCGTCCAATCCCCACGGGGCGATCCCCAGCTGGGTCGCCGTCTTCGTTTCGGTCGTAGCCCTGAAGCTGGCTATAGGGTCGTCCCGAGGCGATGCGAGCGATCACGGCCAGCGTCCAATTGCGAGCCCAGGGGCTCCGTTCGGCGCTGCTGCGCAGGATGCCGCTGAATAAGAACCGGTGCCGCTGATCCTGAAAGGCCGGGCCCCTCTCCGAGGTGGGATCGAAGGTGTTTTGCGGTGGCAGGGTGAAGGCCCAATCCGTTACGTTGTCTTCGGCCTTGCTCAAGGTGTAAGAAGCCTGCCAGTTCTGGTGCGGACTCAGCATCCAATGCCATCCAAGCGTGGCTGAACTAAAGCGACTCTCGCCCGTGCCATCCGTGCGAAAAATGCTGCCATAGCGCAGATCGGGGCGACGAGGAAGACCGCCAAAATTCACCACGGCATTCACATCGCGCACATTCATCAAACCCTCGGCCTTGCCGTGCAGCAGATCCAGCGATAGGCGCATCCCCGGGCGGGGCGACCATTCGGCTCCCAGGCTTTCCTGACGCTGAAGAGGTAGATGGTATTCCCCAGGAATGGTGATCACGCGACTTCCCGGTGGGGGCGTCGAATAGCGACGATTCGCGGCCAAACCATCGGCACTGGCCCAGGCAATCCAAGGCCCCTGCATGATCGGGTCGTAGATCGTGCGCATAATCCCCACCTGATCCCGCCCATTGATGACACGGGTTCCAAAAACGGGGGCGAGGTTGGTGGACCCGGCATAGGAACCCATCGAGCCAAAGATCCGCAAGGCTTCCCCCACCTGCCAGTTGAAGGAGACCCTGGGCAACAAGTGGCTGCCAGTCCAATTTAGCGTCGGCCGAAGCAGCGACGAATAGGCATAGGGTCCATCCGGAAGACGCACCGGGCCCCAGGTGGGATCCACGATGGCCGGAGGATTATTCAGAGCCGCGTAATCGGGTACATCGGTGAAGGTGGGAATTCGCTCGCGTTCGTAGCGCATCCCGACTCGGAGTTGGAAGCGGGGATGCAATTGCCATTCGTCCTGAAGGAAGGCGCTCTGGGCATCCGTTCGAAAGCTCGTTGCCGAACTGCCAAAGGCCTGCACGAAGGCGGCGGGCAGCCCAGCCCCGCCAAAGGGATTCGGCGCGAGGAACGCCTCCAGGGGCGTGTTAATACCCAAAGGCGGCAAGGCGGCGAATACGTAATAGCCCCCGAAATTCTGCTGGGCCCTGCCGCGGTTATGGGTCGCCATGAAATCCACGCCAGCCTTGACGGTGTGTTTCCCCGAGATCCACGTCAGGGTGTCGACCAACTGCTGGTAGGTGGTCAGGGTGTCCTGGGGCGTTAGGCGCTGTGTTCCAAAGATCGCCGTGCCTTGCAGTTCCACCTGCACGGTGCCGTGTTCGTCCAGTGAGCGCAGTCGGTTATCCCGCGTGGTGTGTAGTATTCGCACTTCGTGGATTAGCTGGCTCGTGGGCTGCCATTGATGCGTGAGCGCCAGAGAGAGGTTGGCCGTCTCCCGCGATCCACCCGAACTCCGCGCCACCAGGCCGCCCCAGGGAATCTGGTTGTCGTTGAATTCCGTGCCTTGGGCCACGCTAAGCATCCATTGGCTCGTGGCACTTTGGGTAAAGTCCAGACGCGCAAAGATCGACGTAGCCCGTTCCCGTGTGGGCAGGCTACCCGTCTCCAGGCTGAAGCCCGAAGCGCGAATCATTTGCGCCACGAAGGGATCGATGGTGACCACGTTTTGATTCCGCAGATCGAGGCGCTCGACGGCCACAAAGTAGAACAGCCGATCCTTGAGAATGGCACCGCCCGCGGTGGCCCCGAATTGGTGCTGGCGCATGGAAGTCGCCTCCAGCCCCCCAGACGCCCGAGCCTCCAAGCTGCCGGGCCGTTGGAAATAGAAGAGGCTCCCCTGGAAGTCGTTGGCGCCGCGCTTGGTGATGGCGTTGATGGTGCCGCCCAGTGCACGGCCATATTCCACGGAAGCCGCGGCGGCAATGACCTGGAATTCCTGAATGGCCTCCTGGCTGAACGTGCTGCGGATGGCCCCATTGCCCAGATCGTTGTGATCGAGCCCATCGATCAGAAAGGAATTCTGCCGAGCACCCGCCCCACCGAAACTGAGCCCCGAATCCGGCGCACCGGCATTAATTGGAGTGCGCGCCGTGGTGGCAAAGGGTGTGGCCAGGCTAAGATCGGCAAAATTGCGACGGGCAATGGGCAGATTCAAAAGGCCCACGGTGTCCAAAATGGCAGCAGGCTGGGTGCGCTGGAGTTCGAGGCTGGAAGCATCCCCGATTACCTCCACCGTGGCCCGCCCTTCCGGCACCAACGTGGCTTCCAGGAAGTGCGTGCTGCCCACGCTCAGGG
>JFJP01045066.1_pt1 | contig 10516 bp, 12 predicted proteins | sample 431651 | NCBI WGS metagenome assembly JFJP01 (sample SAMN02602958, study PRJNA72255) | Microbial mat metagenome, whole genome shotgun sequencing project. | biome: fresh water; feature: sink hole; material: water; isolation source: purple microbial (photo- and chemosynthetic) mats found in... | reverse complement strand
AAATTATATAATATAAGATATGAGTAACTTAAAAGATATTGGTAATTTTTTAAAAAGTATATTTGTTGGTAAAAAAGCAGATTTAAAAGATCTAACAGTAAGTAAAGTGCTTGGTAATTTAGATAATCAATATCAAGATAATCCAGAAGAATCTATCATTAAAAGACTTAATAACAACTTAAAATCAAGAAAAGTCTTTTGTTATGGAGGAGAAGTTGAATCAGCATTTCAAATAGCTAACAAGCTAAGATTAAAAGATATATATATAATGGATTCAGAAGTTAGAAATACAGATATATATGTAAAAAAAACAAATAAAAATGTACATTTTTGCAGTGAAATTTTAGAAAATGATGGTGTATATTGGAGCAAAACATTTCAGCCATCTAATATAGATACTATACAAATTATTACATCTGTTGATGATGTTATTAATTGCCCAAATATATATTTATATAATATACCTTTTAATAAAATTGGTCTGTTTATCAGTTTATTAGATAGGTATACAAGCACAAATGTTCTGAGTTGTTCATTTGATAGATCTATATGTTCAGGTAGAGTAATTTCATTTAAAAATTTACAAAACACTATTAAATCTTTTTCTCAATCAGAGCAAATGGCAGATGAAGAAATTTTACAAAAAGCAAAATCAGGCACTTTATCTTTTTATGATCTTGAGAAAATTTTTAATCAAGTAATTAATCAAATGGATCAATTTAAAATGATTGCAAATCAATTTAATCTAAATGCTACAGATGTAATAAATAACTTAAAAAAGCAATTAGCTTGTTGTAGAGCAATGACTCAAGAAGAAAAAAATGATTATAAAATACTAGATGAGTCAAGAATTAATAGAATTAGTAAAGGAACTAAAGTACCTTCATCTCAAATATATCAGTTAATAAAAATGATGCAATATTTATCTGAAAATGGCACTACTTTAGAAAAACTTTCAAAAAATCCAAGTGAAATGCAAGCATTTCTGAAGAGATTAAAAGGATGAATATAAATATTACTAGTAAAGTAGATGATCTATCTAAAGTTAAAGCAGCTAGAGAAGATCAGACTAAAAAAAATGACTATATAAATGAAATTAATAGAAAGGCATTTATGTTTAATATATTATTATTTATATGTAACTTATTAATAATAAGTATAACTAATAATATAATATATAAATTAGTATATGATAATCTACCAGATAAATGTAATGATATAAATACAATACAAATCATTTCTTATACAATAATATTAGAAATTGTTTTTAGTATAATTGCATATATTTTACTTAGATTAATTAATAGATTAATACTATTAAATCATAGTCCTTTTATAATTAGTTCTATACCTTTTATATTTATAATAGTATTTATATTTATATTTATTATACTTAGAGACATATTTACTATATTATATTATAAATTGTTCTTTAATGAACAAATTAAAGAAGATGAATATAAAATTATTATAGAAAAAGAAATGATAACAAAAATTATGATATTTATATGTCTCGCTGTTAAATTTATATTATTATCTGTTAATTATATTAAATATTGTACATTATGTATAAAAAATCAAATAATTATATATAAATCAAGCGGATCTGTATTTATTAATCAAGATATATAAATCTTAAAAAAAATATTATTATTTATTACAATTTTTCGCAAAAATATGATATGATATAATTATGTTTTCTCTAATAGCTCAGCAGGTAGAGCGACTGGCTGTTAACCAGTAGGTCGTTGGTTCGAGTCCAACTTAGGGAGCATTTTCTTATTAGATTTTTATAAGTTGTTTTTATATTAATAAATATATTATTTTTCTTAATACATATTTATTTAGATAATATAATTTTTATCTACAAAGAAATATATCTAGATTTCAAAAGAAGAGAAATATGTGAAAAAGTATGTTTATATAAAGACTAAATATAAAAACATGCAAATAGTTGAAAAAATACTAGAAGTAATTATAGAAAAGACTTTACTCAATATTGCAAAAAATAAATATAAATTTATTATTAGATGAAGGAAGAAGAATTGATAGGGATAAGACTATAATTAATAGATACAAAAAAATCAAACAAAACTAATAAGATTCTGTAGAAAAGTTGCTTAGAAACTAATATTATAGCTTATGAATATATTGAACTGCTGTAAATGTCTGTTTATAATTGAATTATCTTTATATCATTACGCCATTATTAAATCAATTAACAGATCTACCACTATTATTACAGAATTATTATTAATGAAAGATATTTTTATACAGATAAATATAAATTAGTTATAGATGATATGTATATTTTTATATAATAAGAACAGCAAAAAGAAAAAAATGTTTTATTATCAGCCGTATAAAAATCAAGTAATTAAATTTCTTATATCTTCAGAGTTCTTAGTTGATTATGATATATATATTCGCAAAATTGGAAAATAGATAAACCAAATTCATTCTTCTTCTTTTTATCATCATATAAACCTAAAATGCAAAATTGTATTGTTAAATTAAAAAAAGAGGTGAAAATCAAACAATTATATCATACTAAATGTGAAAGAGATACATTTCCCTAAATCAAGAATGATGGAATCAGGAAAATATTGCAGCTTTGAAATATATAATATAATATATGAAAGAAATACACTATAATTACAATATTATATGCGAATTAAAACAAAAAGTATATGTAAAATTTGATGCTTGTATTACAGAAATATCTGATTGGTACATATTTGCATATAATAAACATATAGTGACCGCGAGAACCTCTCAATATGCTATGATTGCTATATATAATGAAAATTTGTTAGAAAAAATAACTAATTACATTATAAAACGATATCATCATACTCCTAATTATCAATTTCATTATAGTAAAGATAAACAATTAATTTCTATTTCTAAAAATTGAATAAAAATTTATGCAAAAAAAAGATATAACTAATATTATGGAATGGAATTTTATTGATGATGAAGAATCGCAGATAATTCAAACACAACAAGTGATAACACAAGAGCCAGTACTAACGGTAACACAAGTACTAACACCAATGCAAATGATAGAACAAATTATAAATTCAGATGCGTCATTAAAAGCAAAACCAAGAAAGATATCTAAGATAATAACTCAAAACATAGAAGAAATAAAATCTGAAAATAAGCATGAGAGTATAATAATATACAAAGAACAAATTAAACTATTTCTAGAAATAAAGTTTACACAATATCTGCAAGAAAGAAAAGAATTAATGAATAATCATATGAAAGATCTTGATATATTAAATGATAAAATGAAAAAGGAGTTTGATATATTAAATAATAGTATGAAAAAGGAGGTTGATATATTAAATAATAGAATAGAAGAGGAATGGACCATAGTTTCAGAGCAAGCTGAAAAAGAGCAACAATCCCTTAAGGATTATGAAAAAGGGCGAGAGGATTTATATCACTATTATTATTTAAAAGAACAGCAGCTAAAAGATACATATATACCACAATTTATGCAATTGTTTCAACAATTATATGATTAAAATCTAAAATTCAATATAATTATAGGTATAATTACAGTGTATTATGATATATATTTTTGCTGCTAATAAATATACAATTGCTACTATAGATATTTCTGAAATTATAAGAATTTCTGAAATTATAAGAGAATCTCACACAAAAGATATACTACAAAAACAAAGAAAAGAACGAGATTCTTAGATCAAAATAGTAAAAAACAAATAAATAATTTATGTGATAACCAAAAAAAAACAAGAGAGAATTTATTAATAACACAAAAAAATAAGAAAGAAAATAATATAGAATATGCGGCTAATACCACATTACAAGCAAATGAGCGAGATATATTATCACAACAACAAAGAAAAGAACAAGATTTTCTAAATGAATATCAAAAACATGAACGAGATTTTCTAATAGAGAAACATATAAAAGAAAGAAAGAATTTATTAATAACACAAAAAAAAGCACAATCTTTCATATTAGAGGAACAAAGAAAAGAATTAGATGATAATAATATATCTGATCATGATGCATATGAATTCAATGTTTTATATAATGAAGAAAATAATAATCTATGTTTCAATATTTCATTAATATTAATTTCTGATGATACTATACAAGATAAAAGAAATAAAATAGACAAATTACAAACATCAAATGATGTTTTAAAGACATCAAATATTTCAGAAAATACAGTATATCTATTTAGAGAGCATTTTATAAATATAAGACCATTTGAAATACAAAATAGAAAAAAATGCAAAGATTTAATACAAAAAATATTTGAATAAATTTATAAAATATTTTTTCTAAGTCTATATCCTGCTGGAGTAACTTCTATTGATTCATCAGATTGAATATAAGCTAATAATTCATCAATTTGACGTACTATAGCTGGAGGCATACGAGAAAATTCATCTTTAGATGTAGTTCTGAAATTTGTAAGTGCTTTTGCTTTTACTATATTTATAGATAAATCTTGAGTAAGATTATTTTCACCAACTATCATACCTTTGTATACTTCTGTTCCAGGTGAAACAAAGAATTTTCCTCTGTCTTTTAATCCATCAAGAGCATATTCTGTGACTGTACCTGCGCTATTAGCAATAAGTACACCATTTATTCTTGTAGTAACTTCTTTTGATACAGGAGCAAATTCTATAAATTCTTTACTCATTATACCTTCTCCTCTTGTCATATTTAACATAGTACTACGTAGACCTAATACACCAATTGATGGTATTTTATATACAAGTGTAGTTGTCGCATCTTTATCTATAAGATCTTCACAAATACCTCCTCTCATATTTAACTCTTCCATTAATTTACCTGTATGTTCAGAAGGTGTATCAATTGTTACTCTTTCTATTGGTTGACACTTAACTTTATTAATTTCTTGTGTAATAATTTTAGGAGAACCTACCGTAAGTTCAAATCCCTCTCTTCTCATTTCTTCAATAAGTACACCTAATTGCATTTCTCCTCTACCAAATACTTCAGCAATTTCTCCATGATATACTATTTTAATACCAGGATTTTTAGTTGCCTCATTATCTAATCTTTCTTTAATCATAGAAGAAGTAAGTTTTGTACCACTTTTTCCTTTAGTTGGGGCTGTGTTGCATCCTATTGTAACGGACATAATAGGATCATCTATATTAGGTCCTTCTAATGGTACAATATGATTAGGATCACATAAAGTGCAGTTAAATGTTGTAAGTTCATTTTTACTACCAGCTATTGCAACAATTTCTCCATTACTAGCTTTATCAATTTCTTTTAGTTCTGTTCCTACAAATATCCACATTTTATTAATATTAAATGTCTCAGTTTTTTTATTACCATTTGGTGTGATAATCACAGAAACTATATTTTGACCAACATAAAAATTACCACCAGATATTTTACCAACTAATAATTTACCAAAAAAGTTATGTACATTTATATTAGTAACTAGTAACTGAGGTACTTTCAATCCTGGTTTTGGACATGGTGCTGCAATAATAGTATCCAGTAATGGTTTTATATTATATTTTTTACGAAGATTAATATCTTTACTTTGTAAATATTCATCTATGTGTTTTGAGGCTACTTTTGCATCTGTATCAAATATACCTATACGACCAGATCCATATAATATTGGTATTTGATCCCAATTTTCATAACTTGCATTAGTCATTAAATGTTCATAAAACTCATCTAATACTTCTGTAATTCTAGCGCCAACTTTATCTATCTTATTAATAACAATAATAAGTTGTAATTTGTTTGCAATAGCATAAGCTAATACAGATCTTGTTTGAGGTTTTATTCCTTCTTGAGCATCTATTAAAACTAAAGCAATATCTGCTGTTTTCATTACTCTTTGTACCTCTGGAGCAAAATCTGTATGTCCAGGTGTATCAATAATATTGATAGTATATGATTCATATTGAATCGATGTACATTTTGCTAGAATTGTAATACCTCTTTCTTTTTCTAAATCATTAGAGTCCATTGCTCTTTCTTCTTGATGAATACCAGATTGTTTAAACATGGAATCTACTAGTGTGGTTTTACCATGATCAACGTGAGCAATAATAGCAATATTTCTTATTAGTGATTCTCTTGTTTGATTATTTTCTTCAACATCCAACATACTATAATTATACTAGTGATTGATTATTATATTGCTCATTTTATAATATATATATTTTTTTATAAATATATACATATTTTATATACATTTAGTAATATATTACATACAAAATATTATGTTGCTTAATATTATATGATATTATTCGCAATTTTTATACTTTTATAACATATTATAATGTAATATTATGTTATAAAGTTAATGGTCTCATTGACTTAAGAGGTAATATATGACCAAAAAAGAATTAATTGAAGCTATAAGTAAAAAAATGAAAGTCAAACAAAAAGAATCTAAATTGTTTCTAAAAACGTTTCAGGATATATTATTAAATGAAGTAAAAATGCATAGAACTGTCAAGATTATTAATTTAATGTCAATAGACTCTAAAAAACAACCAAGTAAACAAGTACGTAATCCTCGTACTGGAGTATATATGCAAGCGGCAGAAAAATATATAGTAAAAATTACGCCAGCAGCTTTATTAAAAGCCGCAGCAAATAAATCTCTTCAAAATAAAAGAAAAAAATAAGATTATTTAGGTATTTTTTATAATTATATTTAATAAGCAAATTATATATTTTATCAACAAGAAATAGTATATATATCTTCAGGTTTATTTATGTTGGATTAAACTTCTTTTATATATTTTCCTCTGAGTTTATTATATAATGCTCCCTATATTAATTTACTTGATATAGATGAAATTAGTAAATATTGATTTGTTTCATAACTAATAATTTATAAAGAATATATATATTTTTCAATATATTATCTTTTTAAGTTCCATACAATTATATTAAATAATTATTTTTTAAGATAATCGCCTAATGTCATTGTTAATGAATCATTTTGAGCTTTAGTTTTCATAGACAATACAATTTTACTCTCATTTATTTCTATAAGTTTAGCATTAATTGTATTACCAATGAAGATTTTACCAGATAACTCGCTTCTATCTATAAATCCAGAAACTTGAGGTGTCTCAGTAAGTTTAACATAAATACCATCATCTATAATTTTAACAACATCACAAGGATAAATATTAGCAATTATTAATCTACTAATAATAGATCTTCTACTTTCTGATAATTGTTTTACGCTGAGACTAATACGTTTTTTTACATCATCTATATTAATAATTTTTGCTTTTATTTCTTGACCTGGTTGTAATGCTTGAAATTTAGCTTCTCTATCCGTTATACTCCAAGATATTTCTGACATTTGTAAGAAAGCCTCAACTCCATTATCTAATGAAACGAATGTATAATGAGTAAATCTATTATAATCATATAATATAGTACCTGTAACAATATCATTGACATGATATTTTGAAATATATGTTTCAAAAGGATTTGGTATAGTTTCTCTTATACTTAAATATATTTTTTTTGTTTCTTTATTAATTTTAGTAATTTTTACATCTACTTCTTGACCTATAGTAAACTTTTCATTTAAATCTTCTTTTTGATAAGTCCATGAAGTTTCATGTTTAATAACAAATCCTTCTGTATTAAGAAATTGAACAACAAGACCTGGTACATTTGAAACAATTTGAGTAACTGTAGCTTTATATATATTACCTAGATATTTATCAGAATTTTCAAATATTTCCTGAGAACCATTTTTCATAAGAACCTTAGCATCTAAAACAGCTTCATGTTTATTGTTTTTAATAATATCTATAACTTTGGCTTGAACATATTGACCTGGTATAGCTTTACTTTTATTCCAAGAAAAGTCATTCATATCCATTATACAAGTAATATCATCTACTGAACATAAATAAAAATTATTTGATATGCTAATAATTTTAGCATTTACTATTTCGCCAATTTGAAGTATTCTTTTTATAGGAGCTTCAAGAGATAAAGTAATTTTATCATTACTAGGCATAGATAATATATAAAAGTTAGTACTATCATTCGCATTACCTATATAAGTTCCAAAAATGTTATTACCTAAATCAACTTTTGCTATTACATCATCTTGAGAAACAACTTTACCTACAACAGAAGAAGAAGATAAAAAAGCTTTATATAATTCTTTACCATGTAAAGTTTTCTTTGCTCTATTATGACTCATAATAATAAAATTTCCATGATCTGATATCTTAATAGCAACAACCTGATCACCTTTTTTTACTGCATTCTTAAACTCTATTATTGGTATTAATCCATTAATTATAAGAGGAGCTTCTACTAATGCATATTTTTTATTATTATGTGTAATAATATCTATCACAGTAACAGTATGTATTTGATTTCTACCTGCATGAGTTTTTTTATTATTTATCATAGGTTTTATAAGATCAGCAAAACTATCAGACATTGCTTACCTCTTTAGTATCTTTATTTTTTAAAAATTCTGATAACATATTTTTAGCTTGTTCTATTTCTGATGCAATTACAATAGTAAATTTGCTTGTTATACCATTATATAGTATAACTTGCATTGAATAAATACCTGTAGTTTTAATCTTTGTACTCATATCAATACAATTCTTATCTATATTTACGTTTGCTATCTTATTAATTTCATCTGCAATTTCTTTACTTGTTATTGATCCATATAGAACTGCTTCATTTGAATTTGTTTTTATCATATTTAGTTTAGCAAAATATAAATATATGCCTTGTATTTTTTTTGCTATATTTTCAGCTTCTCTAAGCTTAATTTCATCAATTCCGCCAGTATTTTGATATTCTTGAAAAGTTTGCTCTGTATAAGGAATAGCAAGTTTTCTTATATTTAGATAATTATTAAAATATCCTTTAGCTACTATAATTATATCACCAGCATGACCAGTTCTACGAATATTCTCTGTTAGAATTACCTTAATCTTTTTTTTCATTTATACTCCTGTTATATAGTTTTTTTCTTAATTTTTTACCTAAAGGAGTAAGTTTATTTCTTTTTACACCCACTAGAAAGTTTTCAAGGTTTTGATATTTATTAATAGTTCTTTTTGTTTTTGTTGCAATATCAAAACGATATGTTACGCCATCAATATTATATGTTGATCTCTGTATATTTGGATATGCAAATGTTGGAGCTCTTTTTGTTATCTGGCTGCGTTCAATTGAAACTCTATTAATTTTCATTCTACGCTTATTCGTTAAGTCACAAGTTCTTGACATAATAATAATTCTATCACAATAATATTTATTTTATTTATAATATTATTTTGAAATATTTATTTTTGACATTTAATTTTTAATATAATATATGAAACTTTTGTGATAAAATTAAAGAATGGGAACAAAAATCAAACAAAAATCATATATGCGTACTGCACCAAGCTTTGATTATATGAAAGATCCAAAATGGTGGATTATTGATGCAGCAGGTCAATGTATTGGTAGAGTAGCTACTACTGTTGCTCATATGTTGAGAGGTAAGCATAATGTAGACTATACTCCTCATATTATTTCACGAGATAAGATTGTTATAATTAATGTGTCGGAAGCTATTTTTACAGGTAAAAAATCAGAACAAAAAGTATATTATAGACATACAGGATATTTTGGTGGACTTAAAGAATTATCTATGACTCAATTAAATCGAAAAGATGGTACTAGAGCTTTATATAAAGCAATAGAGCGTATGGTTCATTCTAGAACTCCATTAGGTAAGAGAATTTTGCGTAATTTATATTTATATGAGAACGCTGAACATAGTCACACACAAGTTTTACATACAGTAAATGAAAATATAGCGAGAAATAATATTTTTGGAGTAAAGAATGACTAAACTTAATTTAAAAGGTTTTAGAAAAACTGCAACAGCAAGAGCAATATATAAAGGAAATCAAATGATCGTAAATAATAAGCCTATATCTGAATATTTTCAAGATGCAAGACTTTTAAGTATAGCTATACAACCAACAAGCTGCATGAAAAATATAGGTATATCTATAAAAGTTAGTGGTAGCGGTTTATCTTCTCAAGCTCAAGCTGTTAGACACGCAATTGCAAAATTAGCAGTTATTGAAAATGAGGAAAATAAAATCACACTAAAACAATCTGGAGCCCTTATTGGTGACACAAGACAAGTTGAGCGTAAAAAACCAGGTAGATATAAATCTAGAGCAAAATATCCATATCGCAGACGTTAATATTATATTATATAAATTATATTATAGAAATTATAGTATAATAAGAGATGATTTTTCTCTTATTTATAAATTTAATAGTATTAGTTTTTTTTATACTTTTATCTAGAAATATATACCAAAAACCTAGAATAATTAAAACTCAGTATGAGATACCTATCTTTTTGGAAAATTTATGGCAAGTATGTAAAACACTTGTTAAAGCTTTCCTATATATAAGATTTTTGTTACCTGTATTTTGTGGATTAACA
>JFJP01040883.1_pt1 | contig 10516 bp, 11 predicted proteins | sample 431651 | NCBI WGS metagenome assembly JFJP01 (sample SAMN02602958, study PRJNA72255) | Microbial mat metagenome, whole genome shotgun sequencing project. | biome: fresh water; feature: sink hole; material: water; isolation source: purple microbial (photo- and chemosynthetic) mats found in... | reverse complement strand
AACTAGACGTTATGCAAAATGTTTTGCTTTTTTATACACTATTACGTATATTATGCGTAATATTTTATCAAAACATCTTGTTATGCGATATGATAATTATATTATTAAACTCTCACAAGAAATCAAGCTTAAAAACTATAGTTATAGAACGTTACAAGCATATACACAGTGTGTAGAGTATTTTCTTAAACATTGGATCAAAACAGAAGATAATATACATAGTATTAATAGAGATCTCATCAAAAAAGTGATACTTTATCTGCATGATAAAGGCAAAGCACCTAAGACTATCAACCTCTATAAATCAGCTATTATATTTTTTGCAAATGAAGTGCTCTGATTGTGAATAGAAAAATTATCGATGTCCAAAGAAGCTAAAAAATTACCATCTGTCCTTTCTCAATCAGAAGTTCAACAACTTATATCATCATATATCAATCCTAAACATAAGCTGATGATACAGCTCTCTTATGGTTGTGGATTGAGAGTGTCAGAAGTGGTGGCTTTACGTACCAAAGATGTAGATTTTGATCGTCATGTGTTGACGGTAAGATGAGGAAAATGAAATAAAGATAGACAGATACCTTTACCAAATCTGCTCTATATTGAATTACAATCATTGTTATCTACAAAAAATGCTAATGATATAGTATTTGAATCAGAAAGATGATGAGCATTAACTACCACCACGTTGCAAAAAATATTTCACCAGTGATGTAAACGTATCAACATCAAAAAGGATGTGACTTTTCATTGTCTCCGTCATAGTTTCGCTACACATCTTCTTGAACAAGGCACTGATATCCGTTATGTACAGACTCTCCTCGGTCATGCAAATATCCGTACGACACAGATTTATACGCATGTCATGCAACCTGCTTTAGATAAGATCATCAGTCCTCTTGATAGATTATAATATTTGATCTATAAACTTATAACTTTACAAACCTTATGACTATCCTATGACCCGTACGAAATCTCTGAGATATAACGCTGCTAGCGATGAACCACTTCTGATTCAGTCAGGAAAGGATTTTTTTGAAAACTGTAAATGAAAGCGAAGAAGTGATTACTTTAAAAATAATAATCCTATCGTCTTAGAACTCGCTTGTGGAAGAGGAGAATATACCGTATGACTTTCACAGATATATCCAGACAAGAATTTTATCGGAGTAGATGTCAAAGGTGAGAGGATGATGATGGGGATAAAGAAGTGGAAAGAGCAAACCTCACCCCAACCAGACCTCACCCCAACCCCTCTCCTAGCAGAGAGGGGCTACTCTACCATTTGAAAATGATGATATTTACATATTCTTGCGAAACAAAATAGAAAAGACATGACAACAAGTGAAGAATATCTTTGGTTTTTGTTAAGAAACAGACAGATAGAGTGATTAAAATTTCGTAGACAACATCCTATCAAATGATATATAGCAGATTTTTATTGTGCAGAATATAAACTCATTATAGAAGTAGATGGATGATATCATACAACTTTACCACAACAAGAATATGATACTATGAGAGATGAAATCTTAATAAAGAATTGATATACAATACTCAGGTTTACAAATGATGAGATCAATAATAATATTGACGAAGTACTACAAAAGATAATAAAATCTTGTGGTCACTCCTCTCTGTCAGGAGAGGGGACGGGGGTGAGGTTGGCATTTCTCCGCACAATCATTCATCATATTGATCAGTTTTTTGCTCCATGAGAAGTGGATGAGATATGGATAGTCCATCCCGATCCGAGACCAAAATGACACGATGCGAGGAGGAGAATAACTTCACCACGTTTTCTCAAGATGTATGATAGTATCCTCAAACCTGGAGGATTATTGAAACTCAAGACTGATGATGATGGATTGTTTGAGTACTCGATGGAAGAGATAGAAAGATGGAGAGATTGAGAGAAGGTAGGGACGTTTTCTTGAAACGTCTGAGACGAGTATAGAGATTTCGGATCAGGTCCGGAATGACACTGATTTGAACTGATCGATACGACATGGGATTTAGATCAGTCACCATTATTAGCTGATCATCATGGTATCGAGACACATTATGGTAAGATATTTGTAGCGGAAGGGAGGACGATCAAGTATGGGGTGTGGGAGAAAAGGGGATAAAATAGGGGAAAAATGGAATAAAAAAGGGAGAAAATATGTAACTTTACAAACCTTATAATCTTACCAACTTTATAACCTTACCAACCTTATGAACTTTATAACTTTTATTATTGTGTTAGTATTGATCTGATTGTGTATCGTGATTTTGACTATCCTTGGGATGTATCTGTGGTCAGAAGCGAAGCATTATTTTTATCATCAAGCACCGACAGTGGGGACGTATAGTCGTCATTATGATCTCATGAAAGAAAAACTCAAACTTCCTGACTGAGCTTCAGTGATCGATCTCGGTTGTGGGGATGGAGGAGTATTGAGATTTATGAGTGATCAGTATCATCTCTCTGTCCTTGATGGTATCGATAATAATCTGACAGCGGTCTGGCGATGAAGATTTCTCAACTATTTTTTCAATAAAAAAAATATCAATCTTCATCATGGTGATATCCAAGATATTGATCTGTCAAAATATGATATTATCTATATATTTCTCTTACCACAGCATCTGGATGATCTGCAATCTCGATTACAAAACAAAATGAGATCTGACGCTATCATCGTCTGTAATACGTTTGCATTTTCTGATCGAAAACCATATCAAGAACTTCGCCAAGACAATAATTCATCAGTGATGAGATTATATAAAAAATAATTATTTTAAAAAGGTGCTTGTAAAACAAACACCTTTATTTGTTACTATCCAATGAGGATAGTAACAACTTTCCCTTTTTCAATGCTGTACTTTACTACTGCCATTGATCTTTTTTCTCTTGGTCTACTACGACCTGCGTTTAATCGTTTAAGGAAATCTTCTTTCGCTTTTTTTTCTTCTTCTGTTTCGTAGTTCACTGGTTTCATGATTTTATAAGTTATTTTAATTTTTTATTTGACATAACTATAACTATATTTCTTTGAAAATCAATACCAAATCATAAAAATATTGTATGTCACTATTACATCATCCGTGTCAGGAGTGTTTTTTTGTATTTTTTTGTATTTTGTGTAATATTATGAGGAAATAATAGGTCATTGCACAAATAACTTATAATTTATAACTTCTAACTTCTATCCTCTCACTTTATTTATGGCCGTTACTGTAGAAGAATTTAAAGAACAACTTAATAATTCTATCATCAATGCTGATGTAGTCAACATTTTTGATAACCTTTTGACGATAGCAGTAGAATCAGATGCATCAGATGTACATATTGAAGCTTTTGAAGATTATTGCAGGATGAGATTGAGAATGGATGGTGAGTTGGTTGAACTCGTACAATATCCAAAATCATTGCATGAAAGTATTATATCAAAATTTAAAATTGAATCTGGACAGATGAGACCTGATGAAAGGAGATTGCCTCAGGATGCCAGAGTATCTACCATGACACTTACCAATAAAGAAATAGATCTGCGTGCTTCTACGTTACCGACGGTATGGTGAGAGAAGTTAGTGATGCGTATTGTCGACAAATCTAAAAAAACTCCAAAACTCGATGATCTGGGTATTGAATGATCAAATCGTGATATTATACTTCGTCAGTTGGATAGTCCAAATGGTATTATCCTGACGACATGACCTACTTGATCAGGTAAGACTTCCACACTGTATGCAGCACTCAATTATGTAAATAGTATTGATGTCAATATTGTGACATTTGAAGATCCAGTGGAAAACAAAATGCACTGACTCAATCAAGCACAAGTGAGAGCAGATATTGGATTTACATTTTGATCTGGTTTGAGGGCTGCACTGAGACAAGATCCTGATATTATCATGGTGTGAGAAATCCGTGATAGTGAGACACTTGAGATGGCGATGGAAGCTGCTATGACCTGACACTTGGTGTTTTCTACTATCCATACCAATTCATCTGCTGAGACTATTACGAGAGTGTTTAATCTCTGAGCTTTACCGTATATGGTAGCTGGTACATTCAATGTCGTGATGGCACAGAGATTGATTAGAAGATTGTGTCCTCAATGTATACATACGATCTCGATCAAAGATACACCACAACGAAAAGATGCTGTAGATGCATTTCGTGGATTGGAACCCAATGTATTAAAAAATGAAATTATATCAAGAAATATTACACCAGAACAATGGAAATCCTTTATTACTGATGGTAATATGGCCGTTTGATCATGATTGGATGCTACAGGTCAGAAATGTGCTTATTGTAATGGTACAGGATATAAATGAAGAGTATGAGTATATGAGATGATGGAATATTCTGATGAAGTGAGAAATCAATTGGTGTGATGAAAAACTGCATATGAGATTGAAAACTATGCATTATCCAAAGGTATGATCAATCTAGAAAGAGATGGTATTTTAAAGGTGATTAAGTGATATACTGCTTTGGAGGAAATATATAGGATTGTGAAACATAAAAAACTTTTTATATAGTATAGTCTATGAGATATGGTTTCATATATAAACAATAAAATCAATACATGAAATATCATGTGACGATGGAGTAAGTTTTCCGCTTCTATGAGTACACCCCCTTTATGAGTAAAAACAAATTTTTTTCGTCTTTTGGCAGTAGGGCAAAGAGTTTGACTCTGACTCAGAGAGAGTCTTGTGAGTTTATCAAAGTCTGAGCACAATACAGTGATGAAAGCTATAGTAGATGATATGATCATTCAAATCAATCAATGAGTAAATCTCGCTGATGCTATGCAAAAACATGATTATCTTTTTTTACCTACAGAGACTGAGCTTGTTAGAGCTGCTCAAGGTATGGGTAATATGCCAGAGACTTTAGAAGAAATCTCTAATGAACTTGAAAATTATAGCAAAATTAGATCAAAAATAAAAGGAGCATTGATGTATCCTATTACATTATTAGCTTTTGCAGCTATTGCTACAGCTATTTTATTAGTCAAGGTTATTCCTACTATTGTTGAATTGTTTCCTGATAAAGATAAACTTCCAGAGATTACAAAAATTACTTTGGCTTTTTCTGATTTTATGATAGAACGATGGTATGCAATCTTTCTGATAGTTTGATCTGGAATAGTGGCATATCAAATATTATATAAATATTTTTTACCATGGAAAATGCTTATCGATGGATTTTTGTTGAAAATCCCAGTCCTATGAGATGCTATCAAGACATTTTATATGTATAGATTTGCAAAACTATTGGGTGATTTTTTGCATGCATGAGTAAATCAAATCGATGCGATGAACCAGATTGCAAATATATTTGATAATTTCTTTTATAAAAAAAAGGCAGAAGATATTAAAATAGATTTAAGTTCTTGATTTACATTTGTCGATACGATAGAATGATCTGATCTTTTTGATCCTATCCTTGTACAGATTATCGTAGTAGGAGAACAGACAGGTAATCTTGCTGAAATTCTGCAGACTATGGCTTCATTTTATAAAGAACAACTCATGCAAAAAATATCAACAGTGATGTCCTTTATCGAACCAATCTTGATGTGATTTATTGCGGTGATTATCTGATCGATTGTATCTTCTATTTTCTTGCCATTGGCTGATTTAGTAAATGTGATAGGAGGATAGTAGTAGAGTGTAAAGTTTAAAGTTAAAAGTGTAAAGTAGGGACGTATATCATACGTCCTTTTTTAATTAACACAGTAGGGACGTATAGCAATACGTCCTTTTTTAATTTTTTTAGTCTTGAAAACAAGACCCAAAATTTGTATATATAATGTGTTCTTGATTTTTAATTTTTAATTTTTAATTTTTATGATTTACGTCTTGTGACACAAAGTTCCTGATACAGATGCGATTACCTCAGCGATTGTGTATGCTCATTATCTCAATCAGACATGATATAAAGCGATACCATTGGCTCTCGGAGAAGCAAACAAAGAAACATTGTTTGTATTAGAGCAGGCATGAGTCACTGTACCAGACATCAATCCAGAATTAGTAGAAGGCAGTACGATTGCACTCGTAGATCATAATGAATCAGCTCAAAGTATCTCAAATATCAAAAATTATACGATCCATAGTGTGATCGATCATCATAAGATAGGAGATTTGGAAACATGATATCCTTTGATATTAAGATTTGAACCTGTAGCATCTACAAACACTGTATTGTATAAGATGTACAAAGAATCTCATATCACGCTTGACAAATCCATAGCGACATTGATGCTTGGTGGTATCTTATCTGATACCTTGCATTTCCGTTCACCTACGACGACAGAGTTTGAAAAGAGTATTGTGCCAGAATTAGCTCACATCGCAGAGATTGATGATATCACATCATTTGCTATGAGTATGTTTGCTGCAAAATCTGATCTTGGTGATATATCAGCATATACCTTGATCAAACATATTGATGCGAAAGATTTTACTTTTGCTGGACGTAAAGCATTGATCGCTTGTATTGAGACCACCAATCCTGACTACTGTCTGTCTCGCAAGACTGAGATCTTGGATACCATCCGCACGATCAAGTCAGAAGAATGATATGATTTTATCCTTTTTTGTGTGATCGATATTTTACATGAAAAAAACACTACATTGGTAGCAAGTGATGCTGAAGCGAAGATTATAAAAGATGTATTTGGTGCTGACACGGTGGATGGTCAGGCTGATCTGTGAGATCGTATCTCTCGCAAAAAGACTATTGTGCCTGTATTAGAAGAGAAACTTATTTAATATTTGATAGATCTTATGTCCTACATCCAACATATCAAAACAATGAAAGCATCGGGAATTTGTCCTTTTTGTGAAGAATATAAACAAGATATAGCTATTGATGAAAATGCGACGGCATATGTACTCCCAGCACGTGCTCCCTATACGGAAGATCATCTCTTGATCTGTACCAAAAGACATGTTGATGTGTTACAAGATTTGACAGCGGAAGAGCTGACTGATGTCTATGCTTTGATAGTAAAGCGAGAGGTCAAACTTCATCACATCCATAAAGAAGTCGTCGTATTCCTGAGACAAGGAGAACCGTTTGGTGTGACAGGAAAGTCAGTGCATCATTTTCATCGACATATTGTCCCACATTTTACGATCAAATATGGAGGTACGCAAGAGGCGAGTGATTCCCGTCACATGATGGATGACAAAGAGTACACACAAAAAATCGCTCAGATGAGAGCTATGAATTAATAAAGTAACATCAAATATTGGTAAAGAGAAACCCCGCGATCGCGGGGCTATTTTTTATTCATTAAATAATCATCAATCAGTATTTTCTTCAGCTTTTAACTTTTCTTCTTCAATTTTTTTGGCTTTCTCTTCCGCTTTGCGAGCTTCTTTGTAGGCTACACTATCTTTTTTCTCTTCTCGTGGACGGAACATACTCACGATAGGTTTGGAAGTGATCTTTTCTGGACCTGCTCCTGGTTCATCGAGATAACAATCATTGCTATGTACCGTTTGTATGGATCCATCATTGAGTCTGAGACGAATAGCTCACTCATAGATACTAATACCTCAGATGAGAGTATCATTTTTTTCTAGATCTACTACTTGATCTCCTTTACGAGCTCTCTTTCGGATACGAAGATCGTCTATAGTCAGCATAAGAGCTTTGGTCGCTGTATTGAGGAGGATAAATGGCTCATCTTGGTATAAGAACATAGCCGCTACTTGATCTCACTCTTGCAATGCAATACCATTGACTCCACCAGCTGTCTTCCCCATCGGTCTGAGTTCTTTAGATTTGAACATCAAGAGCCGTCATTGTTTTGTAGCTATACCGATCGTATCACTATCAGAGACAGGAAGTACATTCAGAATTTTCTCATTTTTTCCTGGCAGATTGATGATACTAGTAGGGAACTTTTTGAAAGAAAGGACAAGATTTTTATCAATCTTCTTAATATTATTGTCACTGGTCATCAAGAGGAGATGATCAAACGGTGCATGCAAGGTATTGGCAAATATGACTCTTCCTTTGAGATTGAAATGTTTGTGGAAATTTAACGGGATAGAATTATACTGAAACGATCACAGGTCTTTGAGTCTCTGTACGACTAGCTCTCCGATATCAGTGATGATGATGATTTTGTCTTGATTGTGAGTATAGATGAGATCGATCGTATCTTCAGGGATGACACTGACTCTCGTCTGATATAATACTCTGAGATCAAAACTATCGCTCAACCATACGATCACGTCTTCTTTGATCTGATCAGCTTGATCTTCAAATGCTTTGAGAGATTTTTTCAGATCACCACTTTCGTTTTCTACGAGGATGGTCTTACGTTTGTCTCCGTATGTCTTTTTGATATAATTCATCTCATCGGTGACTACACCATCGAGTGCTATAGGATCATTGATGATGTTTTCTAGATAGTCGATCAGTTTTTTCTTTTCATCGATCTCATCCAGGATCTTGTTGAGCTCCAACCCGACCAGACTCTGCAATCTCATCATCAAGATGTGCTCAGCTTGTGCGTCAGAAAACTCAAACTCTTTCATCAATTTTTCTTTGGCTTCTTGTTTGGTATCACTTCCTCTAATGGTCGCGATCACCGCATCGATGATATCTATCGCTTTGCGTAGTCCTTCGAGGATATGGAGTCTATCTTTGGCTTTGCCCAGTTGAAATACTGATCTACGATAGACGATCTCTCTACGATAGACGACAAATTCCGTGATCAAATCTAAGATATTGAGGAGTCTCGGTTGTTTTCCTTTTTCGATCAGAGAGACGTTGTTGATAGGAAATGTGCTTTGCAATTCTGTCATCTTGTAGAGTTGAGTCAGGATCTTTTGTGCATTGACACCTCTACGCAGACTGAGAGCTACTCTGATAATATTTTTGGCTGATTCGTCTCTAATGTCCGTGATACCATCGATCTTTTTGTCTACGACAAGTTCTCAGATCTTTTCCACAAGAGTCGACTTGTTGATCTGATAAGGTATCTCATCGATCACAATGATGTCACCAGTCTTGCTCTGTTCGATATGAGTTTTCCCTCTTACCACTATAGATCATTTTCCTTTGCGATAGATCTCTAAGATACTTTCAGGATCGAAAATAAATCATCCTGTAGGGAAATCAGGTCATTTGATGATCTGCATCAGATCATCGACCGTCGCCTCAGCGTGAGACATGAGATAGAGACAAGCATCGATGACTTCAGTAAGATTGTGAGGAGCCATATTCGTCGCCATACCTACTGCGATACCCATCGTACCATTACACAGATGGTTTGGAAATTTGGTCGGTAAAGTGATAGGTTCATCTAGAGAGTTGTCAAAATTTGGTCTCCACGCGACGGTGTCTTGATCGATATCCTCGATCATCTCGCTAGCGATCTTACTTAATCTCGCTTCTGTATATCTCATGGATGCGGCACCATCTCCATCGATCGATCAGAAATTACCTTGTCCATCGACAAGTGGATAACGGAGAGACCATGGCTGTGCAAGTCTTACCATCGCTTCATAGACAGAACTATCTCCATGAGGATGGTATTTTCACAATACTTCTCAGACGATCCTCGCGGACTTTTTATGCTTAGAATTGTGAGTCATACCCATATCGTTCATCGCATAGATGATTCTCCTGATGACGGGTTTCATACCATCTCTCGTATCAGGGAGAGCACGCATGACGATCACGGACATGGCATAGTTGATGTAGGATTCTGATATCTCATTGGTGATAGAGAGCGGTTGGATGTTACCACCGTTTGAACTAGTTTCTTCTAAGAGTGGAGTGTCTGACATAAGAGAAATTATAAGTGCTAAATTATAAGTGTTGAGTTATATGTTTTATTTTTTTGGTTTTTTGTCTTGTAGTTGTGCTTGTTTAAACAAAGCATTCCACAATCATATTCACAGATCTTTTTTATGGAAAGGAACAGGTATTGTTTTTTTGAGATCTTTATGAAAAAAGATATGGTGACTGCCTGTAATTCTTTTCTTAACTCGTCATTCTTGTTCTAGCAATTTTATGAATGATTTTGCTGTAGTATCCATACTCTATGCATAATCATGAGATAAAGATTTTCTCCTGATTCAAGGTATAATTACCTGACTTTCGATAGTATCACTATCATCTATAATATCTATACCTTCCTCTTCAAAAATAGAAAGACATGAAGGTATAACATCGAGAGCCATATCCCTAGCTTCATCAAGAGTATCTCATTGAATGACACAACCTGGAATAGATGGAACATAACACAGATATCCTCCTTCAGCTTGTCTTTTAAATAAAAGTTTGAATTGCATGATTGATAGTTGTTACAAAAACAAAAAATCCTGACAGCTAGTCACTAAAGGTGAGTATAGTGATGTCAGGATTGATAATCAAGAGTATATTGTGGTTTTGTTATTCCAAAGTTAAAATGTCCGCTTTCTCCAAAAATAGAAATGTCCGCTTTTATGAGTATAATATGGGATAAATTTTATCCTTTAC